>ERZ772967.1198-NODE-1198-length-18174-cov-10.251007_pt1 | contig 18174 bp, 13 predicted proteins | sample MGYA00511677_ERZ772967 | MGnify/ENA primary metagenome ERZ772967 (study PRJEB29015, sample SAMEA2737931) | human oral metagenome | biome: human oral; feature: human-associated habitat; material: dental | place: China | collected 2146 ...
TCGGTGTTGTTGCGTGTGAGGAAGCGCCCCGAGAAGTGCTGCGACGGCAGGACGTGGATGTGAAAATCATCGGCGAATGCGATGTCCGTATCCCAGTCCTCCTCATGCAGGTGTGCAAGGTCGAATCCCCACTGCTCAAAGAACTCACCGACACCGAGCGGACAGATGATCTCTTTCACTTTCGGTTTCAGTGCCATCACGGTCGCATAGTCGAGATGATCCCAGTGATCGTGCGTCATGAGCAGTACATCCAGCTCCGGAATATCCTCCGCCGTATAGACGTTGCTCCCGCGAAATGCGCGGTTGATGAAAAAAATCGGCGAGCCGTAGTCGGAGAATACGGGATCGACAATCATACGCCGCCCGCCGACCTGTAAGTAGAACGTCGAATGCCCCATCCAGATCGCGACATCCTGCTCACGCGGGATGGCATGAAGATCGGTCTTGCGGCTCGGAATCAGTTCCTTCGGCACACGCCCGTCATCTCCGCCAAAGAGGACGCGATAGAGTGTCTCGAGTCGATTTGGCTTCTCCTCATCGGGCAGATCGTCCATCATCACTTCGATCGGCTCAAGGCAGACGAACTGGCCGTTTACGTAGTGCGGCGATGCCTGAATCCGTTTCAGGCGCTTCCCCGACGGTGCTCGTCCGAATTTCTCCTGCCGCACAAAGAGTCCCGTGCCGCCCACGAGCGCTCCAAGCCCCGCCAGCGCGCCAAAAATGAAATTCCGTCGTTTCATAAAGTCCCCACCATAAAATCAGCATTGCTATTTCTGCTGATACCGCTTGAGCGCTTCGGTCATCTTGCCCGCAAATTTCTGTGTATGAAGCACGGCATCATCCCCGTATGATGCCTGTAATTCTCCGTAGCGAGGATGATACTTTCGGTAATCATCACTCGAAACAAAGACGATGTTGCCGTTGTGTTGCCGCGTGAATATATCTGCGAGCTTTGTCTTGCCCGCCACCGGCTGCCCGGCAAGAAGGTAGCCTGTGGATTTTTTGATGGGTGACCGCGCCCAATAAATCGGCTTTGATTTTTTCTTTTTGTTCATCAAGCTCCTTTGCGCTGTAGTTCTCCGGCATCTCCAGCCTCCAACTTTCGAACGTAGGCACGGGCACGCACAAATTCCTGCTTCAGTTTCGCTATATCTTCCGATGTATTATAGCGGTCGCCAAGAATCCCGTGCAAAGTTGTGCGGAGTTCACTTTGGAAGCCGAACACCGGATGCACTGCGTCCTGCGGATCAAGCCCCATGCGATCCTTGATACGGCTCACATCTGCCAAAAGCTCTGCAAAACCTTCGTGCAGGATCTCCTTTGCTTCAATAACTTCATACGGAATCATTGTATCGCCCCCTTTGTTCGCATTATACCACAAGGGCGCATCAAAGACTATATCCTCCCTTCGATGCGCCTTTGTCTTACGCAAAACAGCAGGGAATGTTGAGCGCGTGAAGTTCCGATATATTTCATATCAACGCTCCTTTCCGTTCTTCCCGCCTCTATTATAGCATCTTCTCCATTTTATAGTCATATCTACGCCAATCGGAAGGTCTATTTTATCAGCGACTCCTTAGCTTCCCCCGCCAGAGCGGGGGAAGTGGCGAGCACAGCGAGCCGATAGGGGCGTTCGTGCAACAGTCCCTTTAGCGTGGTGGCGCATGAGGGCGCTCGTGCAGCACCTTTTTTACAGCAGTTCAATCAGTCGCTCGACAGCCTCCTCCTGCGTTGCCCAGCTTGTGGCGATGCGCATGACGGTCACGTCGCCGCGCTTTTCCCAGAAGCTCATGCTGACGTGTGCCGAAAGGTGTGCGAGCTGCTCCGGACGGAGCGCAAGAAAGATCTGGTTCGTCGGGCTATCCACGGCGAGGCGATAGCCCTTTTCGACGAGTGCCGCGCGGATCCGATCCGCCATGCGTACGGCGTGTGCACCGCCGCGTGCATAGAGCCCGTCCGTAAAGAGGGTGTCAAACTGAATGCCGAGCACGCGCCCCTTTGCGAGCAGCGCACCACTCTGTTTGACGACGGTGAAGAAATGCGGCACAGGAGCGGGGTGCGGAAAGACGACCGCCTCACCGAGGAGTGCGCCGCACTTCGTCCCGCCGATGTAGAACACATCCGTGAGGTGCGCGAGATGCGGGAGAGTCACCTCGTTTGCATTGCAGCCGAGCGCATACGCGAGCCGTGCCCCATCGAGAAAGAGCGGGATGCGGTTCGTACGGCAGACGGCGCTGATGATCTCAAGCTCGTCCATCGTATACAATGTGCCGTACTCGGTCGGATGCGAGAGGTAGACCATGCCGGGGCGCACCATGTGGTCGTGGTTGGCGTCCTCGTGAAACGCGCGCAGCGCCCTCTCGATTGCCTCCGCCGTGAGCTTGCCGTCCGTGTGCGGCAGGGCGAGCACCTTGTGACCGCCCGCCTCAATCGCACCCGCCTCATGTACGGTGATATGCCCCGTATCCGCAGCGATGACGCCCTCGTACGGACGCAGCAGCGCGGAGATCACAATGCGGTTCGTCTGCGTGCCGCCGGAGAGGAAGTGAATCTCGGCGTGCGGTGCGTGGCACGCCGCACGGATCTTTTCCCGCGCCGCCTCTGCGTACGGGTCGCTTCCGTAGCCTGCCGTCTGCTCCATATTCGTTTCGACAAGGCGCCGCAGGATCTCCGCGTGCGCTCCCTCCATATAGTCGGAGGAAAAGGAAAGCAGCTCGTTCATATCATCATCTCCCGGTATTTATAGTAGCGAAAAAAATGTGCAAATTCAAGGGGATTTGTTAAGGAAGCACTGATAAACTCAGCCACGCCATCTTAGCGTATCTTTTTTGCCCGCACTGTGTCGACAAATCCTCCACATAGCCCTTGCTATGCGTCCGGTTTGTCTCCTTGTTCGGACGAAAAAATCTACGCCAATCTGACGGACTTCATTTTATCAGCGATTCCTTAAGCGAGGAGGAATTCTTCCGATAGAAATAATAAGGAACATTAAATTAGGCAGGAAGCGCGAAGGGAGGGATAGGAATGGAACTCGAGAAACTCTATGGCAGCCGTGCCATTGCGGCGGGGACGGCTGCACAGCGCACCCATGCGACGAAGGAGGATACGTCCGACACATTCGCGCGGATGCTGCAGAACCTCAAGGAGTCGAAGGCGGCAGAGGCACGCGACTGGGCGGAAAAGGTGGGCGATACCGTCATCACGCGCGTGCTTGCGGACGGCTCGGTCATCACGCAGATCTATCAGGGAACGAAGCTCGTCTCACAGGTCGTGACGCGCGGCGCACACCCCGAGGCGGGCAAGGATCTCGTCTCCGAAACCATCGAGAAGATGAAGCAGCAGGCACTTGAGCAGAGTGCGGATCCGCTGCTCGCATCGAAGGCGGCGCAGGCCTCCATTGCCACAGCGGCTGCTGTATCGGCGATGCTGTAAGGCGCTCGCTCAAACGAAAGACCTCCCGCACCGTGGATGGTGCGGGAGGTCTTTGTTTTGGTCAGAATCTCCAGTCAAACCCTGCCTTGAAGGTCACGCCGCGCTGCTTGCCCGCCCAGCCCTCGACGCTGAGGTCGGCGGTGGCGTTTTTGCTGAGGTTCGCGCGGTAGCCCAGCGCAAGGCTGCCCGAGAGCCCCTTGAGCGAGGGAGAGGGCGTATCGTAGGAGAAGCCGCCCGTGTGGTAGGTCGCGCCCGCATCGCCCTTGAATTCGTACTGAAGGGAGGTGCCGAGGATGAGCGCACCGCTCCCCTGCGGGATCGTCCAGCGCGCGCCCGTGCGCACGCGGTGGCTGTCGACGGCGTGGATGTCATAGCGGTCGTTGATCGAGAGGGTTGCGCTCGCGCCGTTCTGATGCGTGTAGAAGTAGCGGACATACAGTTCGCGCTCGGTTCCGTTTGCCGCCACTGTCGTATGTCCGAGACCGAGATGCGCACCGATGTAGTTCGCGTCCGTATCGTAGGATGCACGGCGCGTGATCCCTCCGACGGGAAGGTCGGCCTCGTAGTCCGTGCTCATCCGGCCAAGGCGCAGGCTGCCCTCGTAGAAGACGCCGCTCTTCTGCTCCTCTTTGAGGAAAAGCCCGCCGCCGACGTAGTGGGTATTCCCCTCGCCGTGTATGCCGTTATCGAGGTAGGAGTCGTAGCTGCCGCGCCCGTACTCGACGATGGGGCCGAAGAGGAGGCGGTTATCGCCGCGCATGACCTCACGTGAGAAGCCGACGGCAAGATTCATGCCTCGGACATTCACATGAGAGCCGGTCTCGTGGCGCAGGCTCGATCCGCCGACGGCAGCAAAGGGAGCGAATCCGCTCGCTCCTGCTGCCTCTGCCGAGGCGCTCGTCATGCCGCTGCCCGCGATGAGGTCGCCGCTCGCGCCGAGGAACGCCGCCGTCCCTGCCATGGTCTCGGCAAGGGACTTCATGTCCTTATTCAGGACGAAGCTGCCATTGCCCGGATTGGGTGTTGGCGTCGGCGTCGGCGTTGGTGTCGGCGTCGGCGTCGGCGTCGGTGTTGGTGTCGGCGTCGGCGTCGGCGTTGGCGTCGGTGTTGGTGTCACACCGCCGTCGATGGCGCTGCCGTCGACCTTGACGACGAGCTCCTTCTTATCGCTCGTGACGCCCATCTTTGCCGTGCGATGCCCCGAGACGCCCTCGTAGACGGTCATGGTCGTCGCGCCGTCAGTCTCGATCTGCGCATTCTCCGTGCGCAGGAGGCGCAGGCGATTTGCCGTAGGGCTTCCCGGCAGATATGCCTCGAGCGTTGTGTCCTTCAGGTTCGTATTCGTCGTGGAGGTCACACGCAGCATCGTATCGCTTTCGGTCATGCCCGCCGGCACATAGAACGTGAGCCTCTGGAAATCCGCGATGCTCTGCGCCGTAATGCCCTTCGTCTCGCGCACGATGAGCGCGTTGTCTGTGATGATGCGCTCTGCCGCCTGTACCGTGCCGCCGTAAAGCTGTGCCCGGCTGAGATCGGGCGTACCCGAGATCTCGACGATGTTTCCGCGTGCTATCGCCGTCGTGTTCGCCGTCCCGTTGGTCAGCGCACGTCCGCCGTAGATCGCGCTCTCATAGCGCCCCCCGCCAATGTAGATCACATTGCTCTCGGCAGCGGCGACTGCCGTATTGCTGCCCGCGTCGGCATTTGCATCGCCGCCGCAGACAGATTTCTCGAAGTGGCCCGCCGTCAGCGTCAGGATATTGCCGTCTGCGGTTACGGTAGACTTGGCTGTTGTGCGTGCTTCTGCCGTGCCGCCGCTGACCTCTTCCCATACTGCGCTTGCGGGGCTGAGCGTGACGCGGTTCGCATTTGCCGTCGCAAGGATTTCATCCACACCGTTCAGAATGGTTGCAGTGCCCCCGATGACGCTGCGCCCGTCCGAATAGGCACCGCCCGTGATGGTGACGGCATTCTCATTTGCCGTCGCAGTTGCACGTGCGCCCGATGGGAGCGCATAGGCCGTTCCGCCGCTGTAGCCGCCATTGGTGCTCGATGAATTTCTGAGGGTGACAGTGTTTTTATCCGCGTGCGCCTCCGCTGCGCCGCGTCTCGTCTCGGCTCTGGCAAATCCGCCCCCTGCGGAGAATCCCTCTTTGAGCACACCGCTTTCAATCGTGATATCGTTGTTTGTGACGGTTGTTTTCGCTGCGCCGCTGTTTGCTGCGATTGATCCAAAGCCGCCGCCGAATACGTAGGAGTATTTGCCGCCCGTGCCGCTCACGTCGTTATTATCGACGGTCACGCTCAGACTTGTGGCATCCGATGCGGTGAGGCTGACCGAGGCGGCGGTGGCGTGCGTGATCGCACCGCCCTGATTTGTCACCTTGTTCCCGTTTGCCTCGGCGGTAAAATTGCTGCCCGCCAGCGCGGCTCTTTGCTCGATGGAGGCTCCGTAGAGATCGCCGCTCTGTACGCCCTGCGCATTGATGTTGACCGTATTCGCGTTTGCATGGTAGTCGGCAGAGCCATCGCGCGCCTCATGAACGAGAATTCTCGCACCGTATACGTTGCTGCGCTCATCCGTGACCGTCACATTGTGATTGTCCTCCGTGATCGTCTCCGCGTATGCAGATACGCCCCCGAGCGCCAGTCCTGCCGCGATCAGTGCGCTGAGACCCCGCCTCGAATATCCCCTATGGATCTTCATAAAAATGACTCCTTTCACTAATTTCGCTCACCCATACACTAATCTGGAACAAATGAACGAAACCCCATCTTCTCTTTTGATAACACAATTCATCAGTCGTTGTAAATGGGGCAAATGAAAGCGTATATACGGGACGAATGCGCACATCTTCTATGAAAATGGCAGTGCTGTTAGAATACGATCCTGTCACGCTTCGCCGCGTGGAGAGAAAATCCATATTTTCTATGGGATTCATGCCTGTATTAAACTTTTGCGCAAACAAATAGGACGATAGACACATACGATGCTCTATCGTCCTATAGGAAGCACTGATAAATTCAGCCGCGCCATCTTGACGCATCTTTTTTGCCCGAACTTTGTCGGCAAATCCTCCACATAGCCCTTGCTATGCGTCCGGTTTGCCTCCTTGTTCGGACGAAAAAATCTACGCCAATCTGACGGACTTCATTTTATCAGCGATTCCTATATTTTATGTCATTAGATGTTGGTGAGGGCGGATGGAGGGGGAAAAGTCTGGGCAGATGCACTCACGGCAGAGTCTCTGCCGCATCGTAAAGCGGATCAATGACAAGCATGCCCGTCTTATCGATAAAGCCCCACTTCTCACCCTTTTTGACCGGGGCAAGCCCCGCCGCAAAGTCTCCGACCGCGGTGATCGTGGTCGGCACGCGGAAGGGACTCTGTCCCGTCCGGTCGATGAAGAAGGGGCGGCCGTCCTGCCGAACAGCGGCAAGCCCCTCGTGGAAGTCGGCTGCATCCTCATATACGGCAGCGATGACAACTGCACCGCTGCGGTCAACATATCCCCACTGATCCCCGTACCGCACCGCCGCCATCCCCTCGGAGAAGCGGCGGATCGCACTGAAATTAGGCGGCACGATATAGGCGCCCGTACGGCTGATGATGCCCCATTTCCCCCGCATACGGACAGGCGCCATACCGTCCTCGAATGCGGCGATATAGTCGTGCTTCGTCGAGATCACCTCGGCACCTGTGCGGTCAATGTAGCCGCGTTTGAGCTTCTCATCGAACATCTCGATGTCCCTGCCGAATGTCGGCAGATGCTTGACAATGACAAGCCCCTTGAGGAGAAAGCCGCCGATATTCGCGGTGCGGGTCTCTCGATACACCTCGGCAAGGCCGTCCTCGAACGGACCGATCTCCTCATAGCGCGTTTTGAACAGTTTTTTCCCGCTTCGGTCAATGATGCTCCAGCCCTTTTTCTCCTTCACCATCGCCAGACCATCGCTGAAGCCGTGAATTGCCGTGCTGCGAAACTGAGGCTTGATGACAAATGCACCGCTCCGATCGATAAAGCCCCACTTTCCCTTCACCATGACGGCGGCAAGCCCCTCCTGAAAACTCTGCGCACTCTCGTAGGTACAAGGTATTGCTTCTGCACCGCTTGTGTCGATGAAACCGGAGTGCTTCTTTTTCTTTGTGACGGCGGCAAGCCCCTCGGAGAAGGGCTGTGCCTCCTCGTATCTATCGTTTGTGAGGAGGCTGCCGTTGCGGCGGTAGAAGACGTGCTTCTTGTTTTTCTGCTCCACGCAGGAGATGCCGTCATAGAATGGGCTGACGCTGCGGTGCACAACCGGGAGCAGGAGGTTGCCCGCGCCGTCATACGCGCCGTAGTTGTCCTTCGAGTCCTGTACGACAATCGTGTTTTCTGCCATGGGCTCGATCTTTCGATACGAAAGGGGCACGATGAGAGTGCCGTCGCTTCGGATGATGCCCCACTTGCGCCCCTGTCGGACGGAGAAATAGCCCTCCGCGTATGGGGCGATCTCGTCGTATGCCGTTGGAATGATGAGTGCGCCATCGGCGTTGACGGCGCCCCACTTCCCTCCTGTGCAAACCATGGCGAACGCGGGCGCAGCCGCTGTCTGCGCGGGCGGATCGGAGCGGCTGACCCGTGGCTCCGCCGCAGGGCGCACCTGCTCCGCCGCCTGTCCGGCGGGCATCGTGCACAGAATCCCCGCCGCCGTTATGGCTGTGATCAGGGCGGACAGTACTTTCCGTGTTGCCATTCGATCATCTCCTTTGATTGGTTGACCCGTGCTTTCCGTGGCGCTCTCAGCAGTTTCCGCGGTGGACGTGGCGCAGATGCCGCCGTGCGATCTCTGTGAGGCGGTCAATGTCCGTGATGGGCGTCGGCGGTGTGCTCAGACGGTGGCGCGGGAAATAGCGGCTGATGTGAAGAGGAATCGCGGGGGAGAGAGAGGCGAGCCAGCGCGCCTCGGCGTCCATGTCCTCCGCCGCATCGTTGTGATCGGGGATGATGAGGGTCGTCACCTCGACGTGGACGCCGGATTCCGCCGCGCGTGTGATGGTCGTCTTTACCGTCTCAAGATCGCCGCCGAGCCACCGATAGAAGTCCGCCCGCCAGCCCTTGAGGTCGATGTTCATGGCATCGACGTGCGGCAGGAGGCGCATGAGCGGCTCCGCAGAGATCATGCCGTTCGTCACGAGGACGACGGCAAGCCCCGCCGCGTGCAGGAGGGGAGCCGTGTCCATGATGTACTCGATGCCGATGAGCGGCTCGTTGTACGTAAAGGCAACGCCGAGATTGCCGCGCGGCTGACGGCGCAGCTCCTCTGCAAGTGCGGCGAGCCGTGCGGGCGCGACGTACTCCGTCTCGATCTGATCATTTGCCATGGCGATGTCCGCGTTCTGGCAGAAGGGACAGGCGAGGTTGCAGCCGAAGCTGCCGACGGAGAGGATGCAGCTGCCGGGATAAAAATGATAGAGAGGCTTCTTCTCAATCGGATCGAGCGCGAGGGCAGTGAGCCGCCCGTAGTTCTTCGCGCGGATGACACCTCCGTCGTTCCAGCGCGCGCGGCAGAAGCCTGTCTCGCCCGTGCGCAGGCGGCAGGCATGGGGGCAGAGGGTGCAGGTGAGGCGCCCGTCCGCAGCCGGATGTGCGCCGCCTGTGCTGTCCATCGTCTTCATCGTCCTAGGTGTGCCGCTCGACCGTGAAGCGCCAGATGCGGATGGGTGCGTCCTCGGGGATGCCGCCCTTTTTGCGTGCGATGCGCAGCTGATCCTCCACCGTGTCGACGCCCGCGAGATCGGGGAGCAGCAGCCCCTTGCGCGCACGGTACTCGACGATCACGCCATACTTTTTTACGTCGAGATCATTCGCCCCTGCGACGAGTTCCGGCTCCGTCAGCACATCGACGGAGTAGACGAGCGCGTCCAGCTCCTTCTCTGTGACGGGCGGAAAGCGCGGGTCGCGCAGCGCCGCAGAGACGGCATTTTGCAAAATCTCCTCCGCGATGTTCTTCGTCGTGGGCTCGAACGTGCCGATGCAGCCGCGCAGTTCCCCGTCCTTTTTGAGCGAGACGAAGACACCTGCACGTGCGCCCATCTCGGGCGGCAGCCCTGCGGGGCGTTCTGCGGGCTTGCCCGTCGCGACAATCGTCTCAATGGCGCGGCGTGCCAGCCGCACATAGTCGTCCTCGGCGGCACGGCGCTCCTCCTGTGCCCGCCGCTCAAGCAGCTCATAGCGCTCGGCGAAGCTGCGCCGCGGATCCTCGCGCGTTACCTTGAGGGACACAACGCCGTAGCCGACGCCAAGCGGTCCCTGATAGGAGAGCTTCTTGATCTTGAGCGCCTGCCCGTCGAGCGCACCTGCCATGATCCAGAACGTGCGCAGCCCACACTCCGCCGCCGCCTTGTAAACGGCTGCATCCATGCGCAGGAGCTTTAGGAAGTCGCCCTCCTCAAGGTGCTTCATGCACGTCTTGTCGAAGCGCGGCCCCTCGGGTGCAAATCCGTACGGTCCCTCGGGCGTGAGCTTGTGCGAGAGGTCGCCGCTCGCGATGAAGATCGCACGCCGTCCGAGTGTCTGTGCGGCGCGTGCGATACATCTGCCGAACTTGTAGTGCACCAGCGGTGACAGCCCCGAGATGCCGAGCCGCACGACGCGGAAGTCCCTTGTATGGGCGTACAGGAAGTACAGCGGGATCATGACGGCGTGGTCGAGCGCGGCGTTCCGTCCGCCGACGGGACCTGCCTCGATCCCCTCTGCCGCCGCCTCTGCCGCGATCTCCTTGGCGAGCACCGTGTCATACTGCGCCGTCACCGCGACTTCGGGCGCGCCGAACTGTGCAAAGCTGCCCGATGCCTCCTCGTCCGGTGCAATGTGAAAGTAGTCGGCGTACATGACCGTATGGGGACTGGCGATTATCACGGTATCGGGTTGAAAATCGGCGGCCTCCTTGATCGCGCGTTCGTACGCGTTGCTCGTCAGCTGGATTTTCTTTTCCTCGCCCTTGCCGATCTCCGGCAGGAGCAACGGCGGATGGGGCAGAACATAGGCGGCAATGATGGACATGGTAACTCCTCCTCCCGAGCTTTCTCCTGTTCTGATTCGCCGTCTAGTCCGAAAGTCCTGCAACGATGAAGAAAACGTGGATAAGATACGATCATGTATACATGGACATTTAGCCCTTTATCATGGTAAAATAATTCATATTTTCATTTTTGGAGGTATGGACATGGAATCATTTCTTCCCATGCTGAACGCCATCGACTCATTTCTCTGGGGCGTTCCGCTCATCACCCTGCTCGTCGGGACGGGCATCCTGCTGACGATCCGCCTCTCACTCCTTCAGGTCGTGCAGCTGCCGCGCGCACTCTCGCTGATCCTGCGGGCAAAGAACCGGGGCGCGGGCGACATCTCGAGTTTCAAGGCGCTCTGCGTTGCGCTCGCCGCGACCATCGGCACGGGCAACATCGTCGGCGTTGCGACGGCGGTCAAGGTCGGTGGACCCGGCGCTATTTTCTGGATGTGGATGGCGGCGTTCTTCGGTATGGCGACGAAATACGCCGAGGGGCTGCTCGCCGTGAAGTACCGCACGACGGACGAGCGCGGCGAGATCGCGGGCGGACCCATGTACTACATCCGCAACGGCATGGGAGAGAAGTACCGTCCGCTCGCGGGCTTCTTCGCGGTGGCGACCGTGCTGGTCGCGTTCTTCGGCATCGGCACCTTCCCGCAGGTCAACGCCATTGTCGACTCGGTGGAGATCTCCTTCGGCATCTCGCGCATTGTGACCGACATCGCGCTCACGGTGCTCATCGCGGCGATCACGATCGGCGGCCTCCGCAGCATCGCCGAGGTCTCTGCGCGCATCATCCCATTTATGGCGGTGCTTTACATCGTCATCTGCGCGGGGATCATCCTCATGCACATCGGTGAGATCCCTGCGGCAATCGCGCTCATCCTCGACAGTGCCTTCACGGGCACGGCGGCAGCGGGCGGATTTGCCGGCTCGACCGTCATGATGGCGATGCAGAACGGCATCGCACGCGGCGTCTTCTCGAACGAATCCGGTCTCGGCTCCGCCCCGATCGCGGCGGCAGCGGCAAAGACGAAGGAACCCGCCGAGCAGGGGCTCATCTCCATGACGGGGACATTCATCGACACCATCATCATCTGCTCCATGACGGGACTCGTCCTCGTCCTCACGGGCGCATGGCACGGCGATGCGGCGGGCGCGGCGATGACGGGCGCGGCATTTACGAGCCTCTACGGCAGCATCGGCGGCGCACTGCTCACCATCTCCCTCGCACTCTTCGCATTCACCACCATCCTCGGCTGGAACTACTACGGCGAGCGTGCCGTGCTCTACCTCGCAGGCGTGCGTGCCATCCTGCCGTACCGCATCGTCTTCATCGCGCTCATCGCGTGCGGCGCATTCCTGAAGCTTGAGGCGATCTGGGTGCTCGCCGACATCGTCAACGGACTCATGGCGATCCCGAACCTCATCGCCCTCATCGCACTGTCGGGCATCGTCGTCCACGAAACGCGCCGCTACCTCGACAAACTGCAGCGCGGCAGTCGGCTGACGAAGTAGCGGCGCAAAGGAGTGCTGCGAGGCGGCTGTCACCTACCGTGATCTTCTCCGGATCGCCGTGTCCTCAAAGCAGAAATACTCCGGGTGATGGCGGGACTGCGTATACTCGAACTTGTGAAGTTTTTTCATCCACAACGCCCTCGGCGAAATGAATGACGCGGGTAACCGCCTGAAAGTGATTGCGGGCAGCGGCCATCGCCGCAGAGATTTTCGCACCGCTCATTCCCGCGATCATCACCGGGGGACTTATCCTCGGTTTCCGCAACTGCATCGATCAGCTTTACCTGTTCGAGAACGGAACCAAGACCTTGGTGGAGCTAAGCCAATTCTGGGCGGGCGTGGATCATTTTCTCTGGCTCATCGGCGAGGCGGTATTCCATGTGGGCATACCCGTCGGCATCTGCTGGTCGGTGGTGCGAAAGATGGGCGGCATCCCCGGCATTCTCTCCATGCAGCCACAGACCATGCCCACGTTTGCAATGGCGATGATGGTCGCCATTGCAGTGCCCTTTGTCCTGACGGTTATTGTGGGCAAAAAGAAGGGCATCGACAAGCAGGCACAGCCCGAAGCAGCAGAGACCGTCGCTGCAGAGGAGAATGTGACCGTAAATGCAATGGAAAGCGAGCATGACTTCACGGCGTTCCTGGACGGGGAGGTAATTTCTCTCAAAGAAGTGGGCGACGGCGTTTTCTCAGAAAGCATTGTCGGCGAGGGACTGGCGATCCGCCCCATCAGCGAAACGCTCTGCGCCCCGGTCTCCGGCAAAATTACGATGCTGATGGAGGATTCCCGCCATGCGGTGGGCATGACGCTCTCGAACGGCGTGGAGATTCTGCTCCATGTGGGCATGGTATCTGCATTTGCACGATGTAAGTCAGCCGGATTTGGATTGGACGAATCCAAACGTGCGGGAAGAACTCGCCAATGTGGTGCGGTTTTGGAAGGAGCGGGGCGTGGCCGTATCGCACCCTTTTGGAGCAGGGCACAGCGGAGGCGGATGCCTTGAAGATTCTGTCCGCCCGCTCCCGTGACAATGGACGCACTCCGATGCAGTGGTGTGCCCAGCAATACGCAGGCTTTTCCACGCCCCCCTGGATTCCTCTGGCGAAAAACTATCCCGCGATCAATGTGGAAGCGGCGCAAAAGGACGAAAACTCCATTCTGGCGTTTTATAAGCTCCTGATCAAATTGCGCCATGAAATGCCCATCCTTGCGGAGGGGAATATCCGATTTGTCGAGGAGGACAATCCCGACGTGATCGCCTATGAGCGCACATGGCAAGGGGAGCGGCTGACGGTGTTCTGCAATTTCCGCCCCACGTCCGTTCGCCTGCGCCATGCTTTTCTGCAGGACTCTGCAGACGCGCAAAAACTCCTCGGCAACTACCCCGGCCTAGAGGATTGTCTCAGGCCGTATGAAGTTTTGGCCTTGTATCGCAAGGCGTGAATCCCGCTCCAATATTTCGGCATAGCAAAGAGATTCCAAGCGTCATAAAGGACGAATGGAATCTCTTTTTCACTGTGCTACGAAAACAATGATGAACTTTACGCCAGCGAAAACAATCTGGCGATGCTGAATTTATCAGTGTTTCCTTAAATATAAGAAAATTATAACACGGGATAGGGGAAGATGGCTAATGATTCTTTGCAAAAGGAAAGAGATTCCAAGCATCAAGTGTGACGAGTGGAATCTCTCGTTGTGTGTTATAAACTTGGGAGATTATCTGGAAAAAAATATACTCCTTCTCTATGAAGATTCTCAATGAAAGACGCACAGAATGACACAATCTGAATGATTATGTAGTTTCATGTTTTTTCACGATATGTGGACTCCGTCCTAAGATACAGTTCCTCCTTTGTTTTCATTTGTTGCCGAGACTTCAGGAAGGAAGTGCACCTCTACACGGTTCTTTGCTTTGTCCGAAATCCATTCGGTCAAGCGAGCACGCGACGCTTCGTCCATATCCGATTGCAGATATATGAACGCAATTTGCGTTTCACTCAGAGCAGCCGATTTATCCCCAGTCCCGGCAGGTGCGCGTACACTCCCGACAGCGATGCGGGAGATTTGCGGAAATACAATACGCGCCTCTCGATTCCAATCCAATATGTAAGCTCCCTGCTTCTCGCTTTCCTCGCGGGCAGACTTGAGTGCGGTCACAGTCTGCTGCTCCTGCATAGAGGGAATGGCACTTTTTTCGACCTCGCCGAGTCTCTGATCGATCATCGCCTCCATCTTTTCCCGCTCTTCCGCCGTTTCGGCAGAAAAGACCTCCAACTGGAACGGCCTGAGGTATTTCTTTTCATGCAGCTTCTCCGTCAATGCCGTCAAATCATCCTCCGATATTCCGGCAATCGTAAACACTGTCAGCATTTTCTTCTCGTTATCCAAAGTATAGGAGATTGCCAGACGAGGTGGTGCTTTGAAATTCTCCTCGATATAAATCTTCGCCTGCTCGTTCTCCAGATTTTCCTGCACGCTTTGATACGCAAAGAAACAGCTGGGCAGCGTGATAAGCACTGCAAAGGCCATCAGGTAGCGTTTCTGTCTTGAAAATTCCACGGAGTTGCGCTCTATCTTGGAGGGAATGTCAATGATTTTCAGGACGATGAATGCCGTCAGACAGATAAAGAAGCTGTTGATAAAGAACAGGTAGAGTGCACCCACGGTGTACGCCATAACGCCCGTAGCAATGCCATATCCTGCGGTGCAGAGAGGAGGCATCAGAGCTGTTGCAATCGCAACACCAGGGATGACATTCCCGCCCTCTTTGCGTGTTACGCCGATGATTCCTGCCAAGCCGCCAAAGACAGCAATCAAAACGTCCCAGATGGTCGGCGATGTTCGTGCAAGCAGTTCCGACGAAGGGCCATCGATCGGTGTGAGGAAAAAATAAAGCGTCGATGCAGCAACCGAAATGATCACTTGGGCGAGCAGCCTTCCTGCACTGGAACGAATGTATGTGCTGTCATAACGGGCAAGCCCATAGCCAATTCCAAGGATCGACCCCATCAGCGGAGAGATCAGCATCGCGCCGATGATGACCGCCGTGCTGTTCATATTGAGCCCGATGGAGGCGATAAAGATCGCCGGCATCAGGACACTGAGATTCGTCCCCCGAAATCGCACGCCGGCGTTGATCCGCTTCGTAATTTCCTGTGTCGAGGCAATGTCGCCATGCAAGTCAAAAAAATCTTTTAGCTGATTCCAAATCAAACAAACCATCTCCTTCGGCGGAACGGCTCAAAGATACCGTCCCGTGACACTTTTGGGCTCCTTCCGGATATCCGCATGCGTACCGCAGGCAACGATCTCGCCTCCCTCTTCGCCGCCGCCGGGTCCCATGTCGAGAATGTAGTCGGCATTGCGTATAACGTCGAGGTCATGCTCGATGACAATGACGGTCGCACCGCTCGCCATGAGCGTTTGGAACACACCGAGCAGCGTCTCTACATCGAGCGGATGCAGACCGATTGTCGGCTCATCGAAGACGAATACAGAGCCCTCCTGCCCCCTGCCCATATCGCTCGCGAGCTTCAGACGCTGCGCCTCGCCGCCCGAGAGCCCGGGCGTCGCCTCACCGAGCGTCAGATATCCGAGCCCGAGATCGTGCAGGATCTGAAGGCGCCGCTGCACCGTTTTCAAATCACAGCAAACCGCCAGTGCCTCGTCAACGCTCAGGGACATCAACGCGGGGAGCGAGCACGGCTGCTTCCCCTTGCGCGGCACACGAAGAATCTCGGCAGCTTCCTTGCGGTATCGGGATCCGCCGCAGTCGGGGCAGTCGATCGTGACGTCGGGCAGAAATTGGACATCGAGGCTGATCGAGCCGGTTCCGTCGCAGGTCGGACAGCGAAGTTTTCCCGTATTATAGGAAAAATCCCCGGCCTTATACCCCTTCTCCTTTGCTGCCGGCGTGCGCGCATAAAGTTTTCGCAGCTCATCGTGCACGTTCGCGTAGGTAGCAACGGTCGAGCGCACGTTGGCGCCAATCGGTACAGCGTCGATCAACCGCACCTGCCGCACACCGTCGGCGGCAATCGACTGGACATGCGCGGGCAGCGATGTCCTGCCGATCTGTGCTTCCAGTGCCGGAATCAGGCTTTCCAGAATGAGCGTCGTCTTGCCCGAGCCAGAAACACCGGTCACAACACTCAGCCGTCCCTGCGGAAACACGGCGGAGAGCGGCTTCACCGTATGAATCTGCTCTGTCTTGAGCACAATCCGCCCATGCTTGAACATGTCCTCGGCCGCCGCAGGTGTATGAACCTGCACCTTTTTCCTGCCGTCAAGAAAACCACCGATACGTGAGTTCGCACTTTTTTTCATCTCTGCAAGTGTTCCCTGCGCGATGATCGTACCGCCGCCTGCGCCCGCCTCCGGCCCGAGCTCGATGAAATGATCTGCGCTGCGCAGAATCTGCACATCGTGATCGACGAGGACGATGGAGTTCCCGTCGGACATAAGCTCCCGCATGACGTTCAGCAGTCCATCAATGTTCGAGGGATGGAGTCCGATGGACGGCTCGTCAAGAACGTAGAGCACGCCCGTTGTCCGATTGCGCACGGCACGCGCGAGCTGCATACGCTGCCGCTCCCCCGTCGAGAGCGTCGAGGCCGCACGGTCGAGCGTGAGGTAGCCGAGTCCAAGCTCCATGAGGCGCGCCGCCGTATGCCGGAAACTCTCACAGATGCTTTCCGCCATCGGAATCATATCCCGCGGCATAGCCTTTGGAACATCTGCGATCCACGCCGCAAGTTCCGTCAGCGTCATCCTGCAGACATCCGGCAGAGAGCGCTCGGCGAGGCGCGGCGCACGTGCGGCATCCGAGAGGCGTGTGCCGTGACAGGCCGGACAGATTTCTTGGCGCAGGAATTTTTCCACACGCTTCATTCCCTTTTCATCCTTGACCTTCGCGAGCGCATTTTCTACGGTATAAATTGCATTGAAGTAGGTGAAGTCCATCTCCCCCGCCGCACCGGTCTTTTGGATCTGATAGACCAGATGCACCTTGTCGGGAGGTCCGTGAAAGACGATCTCCTTTTCCTGCGCAGTCAGTTCGCGAAACGGCACATCCGTCCGCACGCCGAGTTTCTGCGCGATCTCCTTCATCAGAGACCACATGAGCGTCTGCCACGGCAGTACTGCCCCATCGTCGATCGAGAGGGAGTCGTCGGGCACGAGCGTCGATTCGTCAACGACGCGGACAACGCCGGTACCTCCGCACGCCTCACAGGCACCGCCGCTGTTGAACGCGAGTTCCTCCGCACCCGGTGCATAGAAATGTACGCCGCACGTCGGGCAGACGATCTCCTGTTCCGCCGCCACCTTGCGCGTCGGCGCTGCATAGTGACCGTTCGGGCAGCGATGGCTCGCCAGACGCGAAAACATCAGACGTACGACGTTCAGCAGCTCCGTAGACGTGCCGAACGTGCTGCGCATTCCGGGCACGCCGGGGCGCTGATGCAGTGCAAGCGCCGCAGGGATGTAGCGCACCTCATCGACGCATGCCTTCTCTGCCTGTGTCATGCGCCGCCTCGTATACGTCGACAACGCCTCGAGATAGCGGCGCGAACCCTCAGCGTAGAGTACGCCCAGTGCGAGCGAGGACTTTCCCGAGCCGGAGACACCCGCAATACCCACAATCTTATGAAGCGGAATATCGACAGATATATTTTTCAAATTGTGAACACGCGCCCCGCGGACTTCGATCGCCATCGGCTGCTTTTCCATTGCCCGCACATCCCCTCTCCTTCTTTGTGCCGTCGAGATCATCATGCAGTTTCACCGCACATACGCAAGCAGCGCCTTCCTCGGCATTTCAAACAGAAGAAAATTGTTTCAGGTCTCCTGATAATATAAGCCTCGTTTTCGTACAAAAAAGCAGAACATGAACCTCCTCATGCTCTGCTGTTCGATTCACCACTTCAAACATCCCCCGTTTGTCGCGATCACGTCCTTATACCAGTGAAACGATTTCTTGCGGTATCGCGCGAGCGTGCCCGTCCCGTCATCGTTGCGATCGACGTAGATAAAGCCGTAGCGCTTGCTCATCTGCGCCGTGGACGCGCTCACGAGGTCGATGCAGCCCCACGTCGTATAGCCCATGACGGGTACGCCGTCGGCAATCGCCTCCTCCACCTGCACGAGATGGTCGCTGAGATAGGCGA
>ERZ772967.1199-NODE-1199-length-18170-cov-3.541375_pt1 | contig 18170 bp, 12 predicted proteins | sample MGYA00511677_ERZ772967 | MGnify/ENA primary metagenome ERZ772967 (study PRJEB29015, sample SAMEA2737931) | human oral metagenome | biome: human oral; feature: human-associated habitat; material: dental | place: China | collected 2146 ...
CTGTTGTTCAGAAAACCGCACTCCTCGAGCACCGTTGCCCCTTTCGCGTAGATCGCGCCGCCGTCAAGGGCTGCCTGGTTGGCTTGAAAGGTGGAGCCGGTGCCCTTGACGGCCCCCTCCGCGTAGACCGCGCCCCCACTGCCCCCCGCCGTGTTCCTCGTGAAGGCGGCTTTCTGCGTCGTGACGTCTTTGGCGCTGTAGACCGCGCCTCCCATACCGCCCGACCCGTCCGCCCCGTTGTTCTGGAACGTCACGTTTCCGTTGACGGTGACGCTATCGGAAACGTAGACCGCGCCGCCCTTCCCCCTGGAGCGGTTGTTATCGAAGGTCAGCTTGTGGCTTTCGGGGTCGAGCGTCAGGGCCTGCGCGTAGACGGCCCCGCCCTCGTCGGCGCTGTTGTTGGCGAAGGAGAAGTCGCTCGTGAACTCCAGTTTGGAGCCGGCGGGGGCGTGGACGGCCCCGCCGTTTTTGGCGTGGTTCCTGGCGACCTCCTTGTTGCCGAAGCGGACCGTGGCTGTAGGGCCGAGGGCGACGGCCCCGCCGTTCTCCGTCGCGTCGTTGGCCGTCAGCACGACGCCCTCCGGCAGGGTCAGGATGTCGGAATTGACGTAGATCGCGCCGCCGTCCTTCGCGGAGTTGAGCCTGAACGTGCTCTTTGCCGAGAACGTCGCGTCCGTGCCCTTGAAGACGTACAACGCGCCGCCGCCTGTTGCGGTGTTATTCTCGAAGAGGACGTCGTTGGCAAAGGCGGCCTTTCCTCCCGTCTCGAGGTAGACGGCGCCGCCGTTGCCCGTTGCCTTGTTGCCGTCGAAGGTCACGGCGTCGAACTTCACGTCGGCCCCGTTCGCGGCATGGACGGCCCCGCCGTTCGCCGCGCTGTTGTTCTGGAATTTCGTCCCGCCGGTGAACTCCGCCTTGGCGCCCCCGTCAACCTTGACGGCCCCGCCATCACCCGTTGCGGAGTTGCCCGTGAAGGTCACGGCGTCGAACTTCACGTCGGTCCCGTTCGCGGCATAGACGGCTCCGTTGCCTTTTGTCAGGGTCAGGCCCTGAAAGGTCACCTTTCCCTTCATCACCTTGAAGATTGACTTGTTAGCGCCGTCGATCGTCTCCGCTGTCCCTTTTTTGATGGTGAGGTCCGCGTCCGGCGAAACCTCCGGAAGCGCACCGGTCAGCGTGATGTCGGAATTGATGACGATCTCCGTGATGTCCTCCGACGCGAGGCTCAGGAGAGCGGTTTTAAGGTCGCCCTCGGAAGAGACGGTTTTCGTCGCCGCCTCCGCCAGGGGCGCGGCCCAGACCGGCGCCAGCAGGAGCAGGAGCAAGGGCAAAAATTTTTTCATCTGCGGGTTACCTTCCTTTCCTGGAGCATCTCAAGAGAAGCCATCCGACGAGCGCCATCGCGGCCGGGGCGTTCGCCCCCGCGCAGCCGCCGCCTGAGCCGCTGGCCTTCCCGCTCTGCGCCGAGGGGCGCTCCATCGTCCAGATCGTGCCCCCCAGCGTCCCGTCCGCCGTGCCGTCCGGCACGAGGAGGAGCCCATGGAGGAGGCGGGGGCCGGCCCCGGCCTGCAGATTGGCCAGCCAGGCCGTCAGCTTGACGGTGACGCCGCTCTCGTCGGGCAGGATGGAGAGCGTGCCGGCGGCCTCCGCCTCGGAGGCGGGGACGCCGCCGGGGCCGACGACCGCGTAGGCTGCATCGCCCGCCCCGGCCCCCTGAAACGTCAGGGTCAGGGCGCGGAACAGCTCTTCCGCGTCGGGGACGCTGCCGCGGGTCGCCTCGCGGCCCAGGAGCTTCGAGAGCTCCGCCCAGGCGTAGACGCACTCGAAGCTCACGGAGAGCAGGTCGCCGCGGGCGCTGTCCGGCAGCGTGAGGGTCACGCCCGGCCGGGTGGCGTCCGCGTACTCCTGACGCCGGGAGAAGGCGACGGGCGACGTGGCGGGGATGCTCCGGATGGGGGCGGGGGAGGCGTTCCACGCCGATCGGAACTCGCGCTGGAACGCCGCGCTCTCCGTCGCCGCCGGGTCCAGGTCCGCGAAGCCGAGGGCCATGCCGTACCGCGCCAGCTCCTCGTTGAAGCGGCTCAGCCGTTCCAGGACCCGCGGCGCTACGTCCAGGTGCGTCATCCGGGGCCTCACGACGACGGAGACGGCGTCGGACGCGGAGGAGGAGCGGACCGTCACCTCCGCCCGGCCCGGCGCGGCGGCACGGATGCGGGCGCTCTGGTTGTTGAGGCGCTCGACGAGGACCGCGCCCGCGCTGCTGCTCCAGCTCAGGCTGAGGGAGGCGCTGTCGTCCGAGATCGGGTTCCAGTCCGCGTCGTAGGCCAGGGCCGTGAGGCTCAGGGACTGCCCCTGAAGGAGGTCCAGCTCCCTGGGCCCCTGGATGCGGAGGTGTTTGACCCCCTCAAGCCCAAAGGCGGCGGAGCAGAGCGCCCCCAGGCACAGGAGGCCCAGCAGGGGCAGGCGCCGCATCACCCCCGCCTCCCCCTACGCCGCAGCGCCGCACCGAGGGCCGCCAGCGCGCCGAACAGCAGGCCCGGTCCCGCCGCGTCACAGCCGCCGCCCGACCCCTTGCCGTCCTTCGGCTGCGTGGGCCCCTGCCCGGGGCGGTCGTTGTCGACGTACTCCGCCGGAGCGACGTAGAAGGTGAGGTTCCACGCGTCGTCCTTCAGGCCGTCGCGCAGGATCATGAAGGTGTTGCTGGTGGTGGCGGTCTGGTCCGGCACCAGGTAGAGCGCCGGGCGCGCGCCGTCGCGGGTGCCGTCCATCAGCATGGCGATGAAGCTCACCGTGACGACGCCGCGGTCCTCGTCCATGAACACCTTCACCTGGCTGTCGTAGGCCCCCCGCTTGATCATCTCCTGCACCATGTCCCAGGGGTTGTCGGGCTCGCCCTTCCGGCGGCTCAGCAGGTACACGCTGAAGGCCTGGGCGAATTCGTCGTGGACGTCCCCCGTCTTGTGCCACTGCTCCAGCAGGCTGTCCCAGTGGCGGCTGACGTAGAGGTTCGTCCGCGGCAGGTTGAAGGTGACGTGCAGGGGCAGCATCCCCTCCGTGCCCGTCCTGCGCAGGTTGGCGGGGACCTTCAGGTTCACGGAGAAGGAGTTCAGGACGTCCCCCGCCACGTAGTCGTACTTGACGGAGCCCACGTTCAGGAGCCGGGCCTCCGGGACCTTCACCTCCAGGGGGACCGCTCTGTCCCGCGAGCTCATGGCCTTCGCCACGTTTTCGAGGAAGGTGGTGCTGGCCGCGCGGGGGTTGAACGCCTGGACCCTGTAGGGCGCCGCCTGGGTGGTGCCGCCGCTGCCCGTGTCGGCCTCGACGCTGCCCAGGTCCACGCCGAAGATGATCTGGTGGTTCAGGGTCAGGCTGCGGAAGCCCGCCGCGGGGTCCACGGGGTAGAGGCGAAGCGGCGTCTTCTCGCCCTGGTTCACGTTGTAGCGCTGGCGATAGACCGCCGTGAGGCCCGGTGCGATGTGGCTCTTCTCGTCCAGCTGAAAGCGCGGGGGCACGTCGCGCTGGTTTGGCGTCCGGGGCAGGTCGAACTTCCAGAAGGCGGGGTTCTGGTGCGCCCAGGCGTGCTGGTCGTAGCGTTGGACGGCATACCGGACGGCCGTGTGGTTCGTCACCTCGGTGGTGAGGGTGTAGTGGATCCGCTCGTCGTTGACGGGCCACGATTCCACGGGCACGAACACCCACTGGTTGCCGCCCGTCGTCATGTCGTCCGTCACGTCCCACTTGAAGCGGTCGCAGGCCACGATGTTGCCCTGGACGGAGGTCGTGTTGTCGCGCAGCGCGGCGTTCACCTGGAGGGGTTCGTCCGCCGCCGTGCCGTTGTAGACGTTGGCGATGACGAAGGGGACCTGAAGCGTCTGGGAGGGCGTGGAGGGGTAGGCGGAGCCGGGGTTCTGATGGAACAGGAAATTGCCCCTCACGCTCTCGTATACGCCGGGGTTCTTCCTCTTGACGAACTGGAGCTGGTGCTGCTTCCAGGAGCGGTCGTAGTACGTTTTGCCCGTGGGCGTCCCATTCGGCGTCTTTTGGACGGCGTAGACGGCGTTGTCCACCAGGGCATCCGGCGTGACGGCATCGGGGGCAGACGAGGAGAGGTTCACCGTCAGGTTCCCCTGGGCGGCGGGCAGGACCAGAAACAGCGTGTGGATGTCCCGGTTCGAGTCGCGGTCGAAGGCGCTGGTGGAGCGTCCGTTCACCACCTCCACGGAGTTTCGGTCTGACACGATGTCGCCTGAGGCGTCGAGCCCCGTCCCGCCCCTCGCGGCGTCGGCGGTGTCCCCCAGGGTGTCGTAGCCTCCCGTGATCACCATCCACTGCGCTCCCACGCCGCTTGGCCCGTACAGGTCGTCAAACTGATACAGAGCCTCGGCAGGCAGTGCCAGCGCCGCGACGAGCGCCAGGGCCCCGGCCTGCCTCCAAAATTTTCCCATGCTGAAACCTCCTTGGCTGCTCCTGCGCTTTCGCGCCCGATCCATCTTTATTCTTCAGTGGAGCGTCGATCGACCCGCAAGGGCTGTTGAAGGCGAGCCGTCGGCGCTTCCTGACGCTTGAACGATCGACGGGGCTGCGCCCCCGACCAAATCAGCGTTTACCTGTCCCTCGACCTCGCGCTCCGGTGGGCGCGGGACAGCCTTCTCTCGTGGCGTGCGGCCCGCTCGTGACGCGTCGCGCGGTCGGGGCGCCGCCGGACCTCCTCCTCCGGCGCCGGCTCATCCCCTCCGTCCGGCGCGGCGGTGGCGGGTTTCTCCGGCTCCTCCGGAGGATTTTTCCGGACTTCCTCGTCCTTCGGCTTCACCGGCCTCCAGAGGGCCGACGCGGCGATGAGGGACAGGTGGGACACGGGGTCCTGCGCCGCGGCGTGGGCGAAACTCGCGACGATCTCCTTGGACAGGTCCGCGTACCGTCTCTCCTCCAGCGCCGCGCCGAGGCGCGAGAGGGCCAGGGCTGCCAGCGCGTTGGCGGAGGGCAGGTCGCCGTCCTCCGCCGTCTTGTAGCGCATGAAGATGTTCGCATCGCTTCCGGGGGTGAGAAAGAGCCCGCCCTCATCCCGGTCGAGACAGTTCTCGATCATGGCCTCCGCCAGGAGGGCGCCGTAGTCCAGCCAGTCCCGCGCCTGCTTCTCGCCGGCCCCCGCCTTGACGGCGGCGCGGTGGAGCTCCGTCACGCCCCACAGCAGCGCCGCGTAGTCGCCGGCCAGGGCGGGGATATCCGAGCTGCCGCGCCAGCGGCGAAGCCAGCCGACCTTCCTGTCCAGGAGCGTCTTCTGGAGGAAGAACGCCGTGCGCTCCGCCAGCTCCCGCCAATCGGGGCGCTCAAAGGCGGAGGAAGCGCGGGCCATCGCGCCGATCATGAGCCCGTTCCAGCCCATCAGGACCTTCGCGTCGCAGGCCGGGGCCGGCCGCCTTCGCCGCGCGTCGAGCAGGCGCGCGCGCGCGTCGGCCAGCTTCTGCGCCGCGTCCTGGGGTCGCAGGCCGAACCGACGGGCCAGCTCCGAGACGGTGGTGGCCTCGTACAGGATGTTGTAGCCGATCTTGGCGCCGGCCAGCTCATCCCCGAAGTTGCCCCCCGGCATGACGGCGTAGGCCGCGCAGAACAGGCCCGCCTCCCCGTCCGGAAGCAGGGCCCGAACCTCGTCGTCGCGCCACAGGTAGTAGCGCCCTTCGCCCTCGGCACTCTCCGAGTCGATGGAGGTGTAGAAGGCCGGGGAGGGGTCCGACAGGTCCCGGACGACGAAGCCGACGATGTCCTCCGCCATCGTCCTGTAGAAGGGGTCGGGCCTCTCCTCCTGAGCGAGGGACGCCGTCAGGAGGAGCGCAGCCTGGGTGGAAAGGAGTTTCTCGAAGTGGGGGGTGATCCAGCGTTCGTCCGTAGCGTAGCGGGCAAAGCCGCCTCCCAGGTGGTCGTGGATGCCGCCCCGCCACATGCGTCGCAGCGTCAGGTCCACCATGGCGAAGGCCTCGTCCCGCTCCTGCCGGGAGTTGAGGGCCGAGCCCGCCTGCTGGAGCAGGAAGAGGAGCTTCGGGACCTCCGGAAACTTCGGGGCCGTCCCGAAGCCGCCCCAGTTCGCGTCGAAGGAACGGCGCAGGGCGTTCAGGGCCTCGCGCGCTGCCGCGGCCCCCACGCGCCCCTTCCGGGGCAGCCTGCATCGAAGCTGAAGCAGGGCCGTCAGGTCCTCCGTCGCGCGCAGGACGTCCTCCCGCTGCATCAGCCAGAGCCACTTGACGCGGGGCAGGATGTCCGTTATACCGGGCATCTGTCCCGTCGTGCGCTTGGGCAGCCACGTGGTGGCGAAGAAGGGGCGTCCGTCCGGCGTCAGAAACAAGTTGAGGGGCCAGCCCCCTGAGCCGTTCTGCAGCCGGCAGACCTCCATGAACAGCGCGTCCAGGTCCGGACGTTCCTCCCGGTCCACGCACACCGGGATGCAGGCGTCGTTCATCAGCTCGGACGTCTCCGGGTCCGAGAAGCACTCGCGCTCCATGACGTGACACCAGTGGCAGGACGAGAAGCCGATGGACAGGAACAGGGGCTTGTCCTCGCGGCGGGCGGCCTCGAACGCCTCAGGACCCCACGGATACCAACCGATGGGGTCCCTCGCGTGCTGTTGTAGGAAGGGGCTTCGTTCGTCCCCCAGACGGTTCTTTGGCAGCCAGGCCTCCTCTGCGGGGTCCACGCCCGGTCGGTTGCGCTCCTCCGGCCCGGACATCAGGACGCCTCGCCGTTCTCGGCCCTGACGAGGTCCGGCAGCTCCATCAGGGAGTCGATGACGCGCCACGCGCCGAGGGTTTCAAACTGCTCCCGCGTGAAGTTGCCGCGCGTGATGCCCACCCCCCGCACGCCCGCCGCGAGGGCGGAGCGAATGTCGAGGTCGGAGTCCCCGACGTAGAGCGTCTCCGACGCCGTGGCGCTGAAGTCCCCCATCAGTTCGAGCAGCATGTCCGGAGCGGGTTTGAAGGGTCGCCGCCCGCCGTCCGGCCTCCTGGCGCCGATGAGCCGCTTGAAGTAGCGCGCCGTCCCGGACTGCTCCATGGTGGGGCGCGGGTCCTCCCGGTTCGAGGCCACGGCCAGGTGAAGTCCCATCGCCTGCAGGGCCGTCATGGCCGGCGCCAGGTCGGGGAAGGGGCGGAGCAGGCTGCGCTCCAGGGAATGGGACTTCTCGACGTACATTCGGGTCCACTCGGGCCGGCACTCCCCCAGGAGCGCCGCGCAGAAGTCGGGAAGCGGCATGGCGATGCAGCGCATCACCTGCCCGTGGTCCACCCTGGGGCGTCCCACCGCGTCGGCCACGGCATTGAAGCCCGCCATGATGGCGTAGCTCGAGTCCACGATCGTCATGTCGTGGTCGAAAATCATCAGTTTGATCACGTTCTGCCTCCCAAATCTGCCGCCTCCGCCGCCGGATGGCTAACGGTTCGAGGTCAGGTCGCGGGCCTCCTGCACCAGGCGCTTGATGGTCTCCTCGTCGATCAATCCGGAGTCGTTCAGCCTGTAGAGGATGCACCGATAGATCTTGTGGAGCTCCTGCTCGTGCAGGTTGAACTTCGGGCGGTCGCCCTGCCGGTCCTCGGACAACTTTTCTATGACGTCCCGCGCGGAGTTTGCGATGTGCGCCAACAGGAGGTCGCGGGTGTCTCCCTGGCCCGGGTCGAAGAGGGGCAGGGGCGACTGATTCTGAAGGATGCGCTGGGAAACGCTGTTGCGCAGGTCGCTGAAGTCCGTCGTGAGCTCCTGATCCGCGTAGAGGTTGATGTAGAGGTTTTGAAACTCGGACTCCACGTTGGGGTACAGCCGGGCCAGGCGCTCCTCGGCGGTGGGGGCGTCCGGCTCCTTCCATGAGGCCGATGGCCCTTCTTCCTCCTTCGCCTGAGGCTCCTCCTCCGCAGCATGCGGCACGTCGGCATCGGGCACCTCGGCCTGCCGCTCCGGAACGAAGGGCGTCGCGTCGGAGGCAATGGGCTCGCTGGAGTCGCTGTCCGCCTGAGGCGTGACGTGGTTTTGGGCAGCGTGGTCTGGATTGGCCGCGGGCTGCTGCGCAAAGGAGTTGAAGTCGAACACGGGAGTCCCCATCTTCGGGATCGCGTCCCCCTGAGCCGCTGCGGGCTGCTGTGCGCCCGCGTCGAACGCGGGGTCCTCCTGAGGGGCGGTATCGGGCTGAGCGGGATAACTCTGCTCCGCCGCTGCGGGCTGCTGTGCTCTGGCGTCGGACGCGGGGGCTTCTGCCTGGGGCTGGGCGGAATAGCCCTGCGCCGCTGCGGGCTGCTGTACGCCCACGTCGAACGCTGGGGCCTCCGCCTGGGGCACGACATCGGGCTGAGCAGGATAGCCCTGCGCCGCTGCGGGCTGCTGCGCCGCGCCGAACGCCGCCGCGGACTCCATCGGCTGGGAGACGAAGCCCTGGGCGCCGTAGCCCTGAGGCGCAGCGGGAGGCTGCTGTGCCGCGCCAAAGGCCGCCGCGCCCATCGGCTGGGGGGCGAAGCCCTGGGCGCCGTAGCCCTGCGCCGCAGCGGGGGACTGCTGTGCCGCACCGAACGCCACTGCGGACCCCATCGGCTGGGCGCCGTAGCCCTGAGATCCATAATCCAGCACGCGCCCGTGTACAACGCTCTTGAATTTCGGTGGGAGCGAGGTCGGCGTCGATGGCGCGGACGACCGGCTCATCCGCATTTCGGGGCCGACCCGGCGCGGGGGCCTGGCTCTCGTCAGCCGCAACGGGCCCTTCCTCAGCAGGCCAAAGAGCAAGATCACAGCCAGGATCAGGACGTAGATGAGCTGATCGTGAAAGGAGGCAAGCTGCGGGATGTACGCCTCGATCGTCAAGGTCAAGGGGTTTGTCAGGTCCAGGATCTTCTCGTGGATGGGTGCCAGCTTCTCAGCGATGCCGTTTAAAAATTCCATGGGAACTCCATCTCCTCAAACCGGGTTCTCCTGCGTATTCTCACATTATGTCCCGCCTTTTGCAAGGGGCGGGCCGCCGCTGGAGGTCGCACGACAACAAGTTGCCGCTAAACGTTGAATCGAATCTCGATCATGTCACCGTCCCGGACGGGGTACTCCTTCCCCTCGAGGCGGAGGACGCCCTTGTCCCGACAGGACGCCATGCTGTAGCCGTTGGCCGCGAAGTCGTCGAAGGAGACGACCTGAGCCCGGATGAAGCCGCGCGCCAGGTCGGAGTGGATGGCCCCCGCCGCGTCCAGGGCGGTGTCGCCGTTCCGGAGAGTCCAGGCACGCACCTCGTCCTCGCCGCTGGTGAAGAACGAGATGAGCCCCAGGAGGCGATAGGCCTCGTGGATCAGGCGATCGCGGCCCGGCTCCTCGACGGAGAGGTCCTTCATGAACTCCTTCTGCTCCTCCGGGGTCAGCTGCGCAAGCTCCATCTCGATGGAGCCGTACACGCGGATCGCCGTCAGGCCCTTCTCCGCCAGCGCGGACAGCAGGGGAGCGGCCTCGGGGACGTCGCCCGTCTGCCCTTCGTCAAGGTTCAGGACCACGAGCTCAGGCTTCAGCGTCAGGAAGGCGAAGCCCGACAGGGTGCGCCGCTGTTCCTCCGTCAGGGGAAACTCACGCAGGGGACGCTCCTCCATCAGGTAGTCCTGAAGGGCGTGCAGAAGCTCCCCCTCCGCGTTCTCGGCGGGGGAGGCCTTGTGCTTCGCCGCCTTCTCGTCAAGGCGCGCGAGGCGGTTTCCGATGACGCCCAGATCGCGGTAGATGAGCTCCGTCTCCACGATCTTCCAGTCGCGCAGGGGGTCGATGGTCTCCTCCGGGTGGGGGACGGAGGGGTTGTCGAAGGCCCGCACGACGTGCAGCAGCGCCTCGGACTCCGCGACGAAGGAGAGAAAGGAGTTGCCCAGACCGGCGCCCTTGCTGGCGTCGCGGGACAGACCCGCCAGGTCCACGAACTCGATGGCGGCGGGCGTCTCCTTTCGGGGCTTGAACACCTCGGTCAGCTTGTCGAAGCGCGCGTCCGGGACGCTGACCAGGGCTCGGTTCGGCTCGGTCCTGCCGCCCGCGTAGGGCTTGACCTCCGCTCCGGCGCGCGTGATGACGTTGAACACCGTGGATTTGCCCGAAAGAGGCAGGCCGACGATTCCGCATTTCAACAAAAATATCCCCTCCAAAAAAAGCACAAAGAAAAAAGCCGGTCAAAAAGCATTCAAAACCGTTTGACCGGGACCGCGCCCCGACGGCCCTTTGGAGGCCGTCTGCGACGCTTTGGCCCTGACTCTTATTTTACGACATGGCGGCGGGAAAGCCAACCTCTTTCAGGGTGCGAACGCCGTTGAGGCGTTCTCTGTCCCCTGGTTGCCGGCGGTGCGCTGGGGGTGGTGAAAAATAATATATTCGGTTTGGCGGCCGGCCTTCCCTTCCCTGACGGCTCCGGCGTGCTAAAATAAAAAATCAAAAGCGTATCAAGGGCGCCGCCCTCGTCACTACAATAAAATCCAAAGGACGAATTTCGCGTTTTTAGTGCCCCGCCGCAGAGGGGACGTTGTGCCCGCGGGCGGAAGTCGGTGCGGCGGCGCGGATGGTAAAATATAAAAACAACCGGAGGGGCGTCCGCCCCCTGGGGGTTCCCCCCTGTCAGGAGGGGGATATCTTCCGTAAGGAGAGGATAGCATTGAAGAAGTTCGTCTCTGCAGTTCTGGCTTTTGCGCTGGCCCTGTCGCTCTGTGGCGCGGCCCTGGCGGCGAAGGATGAGCTGGTCGTCGCCGACCAGTACGACGCCACGACGCTGGACCCCATCAACCACAACGACTACCCAACCTCGCGCGCCTGCGCCCAGATCTACGACACGTTGGTCATCCTGAACGACGACGGCATGCCGCAACCCTGCCTGGCGGAGAAGTGGGAGTTTCTGACGGACAAGGACTACAAGATGACCCTGCGCAAGGGCGTCAAGTTCCACAACGGCGACGAGATGAAGGCCGAGGACGTCAAGTTCTCCCTCGAGCGCGCCAACACGCCCCGTGGGGCTCAGATCCACGAGTACTCCCAGGACCTCGATAACGTCGAGATCGTGGACGACTACACGGTGATCCTGCACCTCAAGACCGCCAACACGCCCTTTTTCGCCTCCCTGTCTCACAGCTGGGGCAGCATCGTCAACAAGAAGGTCGTTGAGGCCGCAGGCGACGACTACGGCATAGAGCCCGTGGGCACCGGCGCCTTCAAGTTCAAGGAGTGGGCCAAGGGCGACCACTACACCTTCGAGCGCTTCGACGACTACTGGGGGGAGAAGGCGAAGGTCAAGACGCTGACCGTGCGCGCTATCCCCGAACCGACGAACCGGACCATCGAGCTTGAGACGGGCGCCGTGGACATCTCCTACCCCATCAGCACGGTCGAGCTCTCCCGCGTCGAGGGGAATGACGAGCTGACCCTGCAGCGTATGCCCCTTTCCTCCACCACCTACATGGGCTTCAACACCACGAAGGCCCCCTTCAACGACGCCCGCTTCCGCCAGGCCGTCTTCGCCGCTCTCGACACGGTGGGCATCCAGAAGGCCGTGTTCCGCGGGGTTGGCAAGACCCCCCGCAGCCTGATCCCGTCCTCCACGAAGTACTCGATCAACGACGAGCTCCCGGTGCATGAGCGGGACGTCGAGAAGGCCAAGGCCCTCTTCAAGGAGGCGGGCATCGACCCCGCAACGCTCTCCTTCACCATCCTCACCAACGAGCGCAAGGAGCGCGTGGACATGGCGCAGATCATTCAGTCTCAGCTTGCCGAGCTTGGCATCAAGACGGATATCAAGCAGATGGAGTGGGGCTCCTACCTCAACATCCTCCAGCAGAGGGCGCATGACGTGTTCCTGCTTGGCTGGGGCCTCTCCGTTCCCGATCCCAACTACGCCGTGGCGGGCCTTCTGGCTACCGGTGCCGGCACGAACTACACGGGCTTCAGCAACAAGGAGCTGGACGAGCTCCTCGCCAAGGGGCGCAGCCTTCAGGACGGCGACGAGCGCAAGCAGGTCTATAAGGACATGCAGCTCTTCATCAACGAGCAGTGCCCGATGGTCTACCTGCACAACGACGAGGCGGTTGTGGGCGTCCGCAAGGCCGTGAAGGGCTTCAAGATCAACCCCTTCGAGGTCCACCGGTTCGCTCCGGCCTACTTCGAGGATTAAGAGGGAAAGCGCCTGAAGGAGTCCCCGGCCGCTTTCGTTCGCGGCCGGAGGCCCGTTCCTGAGACAGGCCCCCTGGGGCTGAACTCCTGAGGTCAACGGACGGCGGGGAGGGGAACTTCTCTGCCGTCCGTTCTTTGACGCCCCGGCCCGGCCGGGGCAAAAATTTCACGTCTCCCTCTCTGCGCACTACCCCTGTAAACTCTAGGAAAGGAAGGATGATCCTTCGATGCTGCGATACATCATTCGCCGTGTCCTGTTCCTTATCCCTGTCCTCCTGGGGGTCGCGTTCTGCGTCTTCACCCTGCTCTACCTGACGCCGGGCGACCCCGCGCGCATGGTCCTTGGCGACATGGCGACGGACGAGGCCATCAAGGAATTCAGGGACAAGGAGGGGTTGAACGACCCCTACCTGGTGCAGTTCGGAAATTACGTCTGGAAGGCGATCAATGGGGATATCGGTCGCTCCTACAGCTCGAGGCGCCCCGTCATGAAGGAGCTCCTGACGGCCTTCCCCTACACCCTGAAGCTCTCCGCCTTCGCCATGATCATCGCCATCCTCATCGGCATCCCCTGCGGCATCATCTCGGCGATCAAACAGTACTCGTGGTTTGACACCATCACGATGATCTTCGCCATGGTGGGGCTCTCCATGCCGGTGTTCTGGCTGGGGCTCCTGCTCATCCTGCTGTTCTCCGTCCACCTGCGCTGGCTGCCTTCGTCGGGCTTCTCCACCTTCAAGGCCATGATCCTGCCCTCCGTGGCGCTGGCCGCCCAGTCCATCTCCATGGTCACGCGCATGACGCGCTCCTCCATGCTGGAGGTCGTCCGGGCGGACTACATCCGGACGGCGCGGGCGAAGGGCCAGAAGGAGTCCATCGTCATTTGGGTGCACGCGTTGCGCAACGCGCTGATCCCTGTCGTGACGCTCTGCGGGCTTCAGTTCGGAAGCCTGCTGTCCGGCGCTATCCTGACGGAAACCGTCTTTGCCGTGCCGGGCGTGGGGCAGCTCATGATCCGCGCCATCATGGCGCGCGACTACCCCATGGTGCAGGGCGGCGTGCTGTTCGTGGCCATCGCCTTCAGCATCGTGAACCTGCTGGTGGACCTTCTGTATGCCTATATCGACCCGCGCATCAAGGCGGATCTCGTATAAGGGGGGCTTGAGATGAGCGATAAAAGCGAGACGAACGGCAACGTCGTCCCCGAGCTGACGAAACGCGTCCATCGCGGCCCCCTGGCGGAGGTCCTCTTTCGCCTGAGCAAGAGCCCCCTGGCCATGTTTGGGCTGGCCATCATCCTGCTCCTGGTCTTCTGCGCGATCTTCGCCGAGGTCATCTCCCCCTACAACCCCACGGCTCAGGACCTGTCACAGATGTTCAAGACGCCGAGCTCCGCGCACTGGCTGGGCACGGACGAGTTCGGCCGGGACATCCTGAGCCGCCTGATCTACGGCGCCCGCGTGTCCCTGCAGGTCGGATTCGTGGCCGTGGGCATCGCGCTGGTCCTGGGGGGCTTTTTGGGTGCCGTCTCCGGCTACTACGGCGGGGGGCTCGACAACGCCATCATGCGCGTCATGGACGTGCTGCTCTCCATCCCCCAGACGCTCCTGGCCATTGCCATCGTGGCGGCCCTGGGGCCGAGCCTGATGAACCTGATGATCGCCGTGGGCATCTCGGCGGTCCCCACCTACGCGCGCATCGTGCGCGGCTCCGTGCTCTCCATCCGCAACATGGAGTTCATCGAGGCCGCGCGGGCCGTGGGCAGCCCGGACCTGCGCATCATCCTGAAGCACATCATCCCCAACAGCATGGCCCCCATTATCGTGCAGTCCACCCTGGGCGTGGCGTCGGCCATCCTGAACGCCGCGGGGCTCTCCTTCATCGGCCTCGGCATCCAGCCGCCGAACCCGGAGTGGGGCGCGATGCTGTCCGGCGGGCGCCAGTACATCCGCGACTTCCCCCACATGACGCTCTACCCCGGCCTGGCGATCATGTTCACAATCCTTGCGCTGAACTTCCTTGGTGACGGCCTGCGCGATGCGCTTGACCCGAAGCTGAAGCGCTGACGGGGCGGAGGTGCGACTATGACAACGACGAACGAGAAGAACGAACGGGACCTCATGCTGGACGTCCGCGACCTCACCATCCACTACGAGACGGACAGCGGCGTGGTCCACGCGGTGGAGGGACTGAACCTGCAGCTGGGGCGCGGCGAGTCCCTCGGCTTCGTGGGCGAGACGGGCGCGGGCAAGACCACCACGGCGCTGGGCATCATGCGCCTGATCCCGAACCCGCCCGGAAGGATCAAGAGCGGCGAGATCCTGTTCGAGGGCGAGAACCTGCTGACCAAGAGCGAGGCCGAGATGCGCCACATCCGCGGCGCGAAGATCGCCATGATCTTCCAGGACCCCATGACGAGCCTCAACCCCGTGATGACGGTGGACAAGCAGATCGCGGAGATGATCCGGCTGCACCGCCGGGTGAGCGAGGCTGAGGCCCTGTCCCAGGCCGGAGACATGCTGGAGCTGGTGGGGATCCGCCGGGAGCGCATGCACGACTACCCGCACCAGTTTTCGGGGGGCATGAAGCAGCGCGTGGTCATCGCAATCGCGCTGGCCTGCGACCCGACGCTCCTGATCGCGGACGAGCCGACGACGGCGCTGGACGTGACGATTCAGGCCCAGGTGCTGGAGCTGATGAAGCAGCTGAAGCAGAAGTTCGCCGCCTCCATGATCCTCATCACCCACGACCTCGGCATCGTGGCGGACATCTGCGACAAGGTGGCCATCATGTACGCGGGCCGGGTGGTAGAGTACGCGGACAAGCGCGCGCTCTACGCGACCCCGCTGCACCCCTACACCATCGGGCTCTTCAACTCCGTGCCGGACATCGACGAGGACATCGACGAGCTGCCCGTCATCCCCGGCCTGATGCCGGACCCCATGGCCCTGCCCACGGGCTGCACGTTCCACCCCCGCTGCTCCATGGCGGAGGAGAGCTGTTCCGCAGTCCGGCCGCAGATGCAGGAGCTGGAGCCGGGGCACTTCGTGGCCTGCCCCGTGCGGGCCCGCATGATGGGCTGCCAGGCGGCAGGGAGGTGAGAGCGATGACGGACAACAACAAGCCTTACATCAAGGTGGAACACCTGAAGAAGTACTTCAGCACCAAGCGGGGGATGCTGCACGCGGTGGACGACGTAAGCTTCGAGATCCAGCGCGGCGAGACCCTGGGGCTGGTGGGGGAGTCCGGCTGCGGCAAGTCCACGCTGGGCCGCTGCCTCATCCGCCTTTTGGACAGCACCTCCGGCAGCGTCATGCTTCAGAACCCGGAGGACGGGAGCTGCATCGACGTGACGAAGGTGGACGCGGCCACGATGAAGGACCTGCGCAAGCGCGTGCAGATCGTCTTTCAGGACCCCTACTCCTGCCTGAACCCGCGCCTCTCCGTCTGGGAGCTCATCGCGGAGCCGCTGATGGTGAACCGCGTCTACAGCGACAAGGCCGCCATGCGCAAGCGCATCCGCGAGCTGATGAGCACGGTGGGGCTGGCGGAGAGACTGGAGAACAGCTACCCCCACGAGCTGGACGGCGGCCGCCGTCAGCGGATCGGCATCGCCCGCTCCCTGGCCCTGAACCCGGAGTTCATCGTGCTGGACGAGCCGGTGTCGGCCCTGGACGTCTGCATTCAGGCCCAGGTGCTGAACCTGCTGAACGAGCTGCAGAAGGAGTTCAACTACACCTACGTCTTCATCTCGCACAACCTGAGCGTGGTGAAGCACGTGTCGGACCGCATCGCCGTGATGTACCTGGGGCAGATCGCGGAGCTTTCGGAGTACCGCGAGCTCTTCAAGAACCCGATGCACCCCTACACGCAGGCGCTGCTCTCCGCGATCCCCCTGGCGAAGCTGGACGTGAACCGCGAGCGCATCATCCTGGAGGGGGACGTGCCCAGCCCCATCGAGCCGCCGGACTCCTGCCGCTTCATGGGGCGCTGCCGCTACCGCCAGGACGTGTGCGCCAAGGGGACCCCTCCCCTGACGGAGTACGCGCCGGGGCACTTCGTGGCCTGCCATTTCGCCGGGAAACTGGCCGAGGGCCGTTGAACGTTCCCGATGGACCGAAAGCGGGCCGCAGCGACGCGGCCCGCCGCCTGTATGAGGAGGTTTCTCTCTTGTATTCTACGCTTGAACACTTTTTGAAGTACGTGACCTACGACACGCAGTCGAAGGAGGACGCCGGGGTCGTGCCCAGCACGCCGGGGCAGATGGTCCTGGCAAAGGAGATGGAGCGGGAGCTGCGGGAGCGGGGGCTGAAGGACGTGACCCTGACGCCGAACGCCTACGTGACCGCCACGCTGCCGGGCAACGCGAAGGGGAAGGTGCCGGCCATCGGGTTCATCGCCCACATGGACACGGCGACGGAGGCGTCCGGAAAGGACGTCAAGGCCCGCGTCGTGAAGGGCTACGACGGCGGCGATGTCGTGCTGAACGAGGCCCTGAAGGTGGTCCTGTCGCCGCGGGACTTCCCCTTCATGAAGGACTACGTGGGGCAGGACCTGGTGGTGACGGATGGGACGACGCTCCTGGGGGCGGACAACAAGGCCGGCATGGCGGAGATCATGGGGGCCGTCGATTGGCTCCTGGAGCACCCGGAGTTCGAGCACGGGGACGTGAAGGTGGCCTTCACGCCGGACGAGGAGGTGGGGGAGCTGGCGAAGGGGCTGGACATCGAGAAGTTCGGCGCGGACTTCGCCTACACCCTGGACGGCGGCCCCATCGGCGAGCTGTGCTACGAGAACTTCAACGCGGCGGGAGCCGTGGTGACGATCGAGGGCCGGGCGGTGCACCCCGGCACGGCAAAGGGGCTGATGCTGAACGCCATCATGATGGGGCACGAGCTCCTCTCCCTCTTCCCCGCCAGCGAGACGCCGGCGACGACGTCGGGGTACGAGGGCTTCTTCCACTGCACAAGCTTTGAGGGCACGACGGAGAAGGCCGTCCTGCGCTTCATCATCCGGGACCACGACGCGAAGAAGTTCGAGGAGCGCAAGCGCTTCGTGGAGAGGGCCGTGAGCTGGCTGCGGGACAAGTACGGCGTGGAGAGGGTTCGGCTCGACCTGCACGACCAGTACCGCAACATGGCGGACAAACTCGCGGCGCGCATGGAGGTCGTGGACCTGGCCCTCGACGCGATGAAGGAGCTGGACGTCAAGACCTTCATCATCCCCATGCGCGGCGGCACGGACGGCGCGGCGCTCTCCTGGCGCGGGCTTTTGACGCCGAACCTCTTCACCGGCGGCCACAACTACCACGGCCGCTTCGAGTTCATCCCCGTCCAGGTGATGGAGAAGGCCACGGCGATGGTGCTGAAGATACTGGAACTCAGCGTGAGGCGCGCGGGCTGACGCGCTTTCGGCGGACGCACTCAGGCCCTGCCCCGGCAGGGCCATTTTTTGTGCCGCGTCCCCTGTGCCGCGGCGCGCAGGGGACGCTTGCTGTCGTGTTTCCCTCCCTCACGCCCCGTCGAGGTCGCTCAGGACCTCCCCGATATCCCCATCGATGAGGATCGCGCGGCCTTCCAGCTCGCGGGGAGCGGTCGCTTTCCCCAGGTTGACGCAGGCATAGACCGCCCTTTCATTTCCGGCGACCATGCGCTGGAAAGGGTACTTGATGATGCCCGGCGTGTTCCACCCCACCCCAAGCTCCAGAAACAGGACCCGTGCGCCCTCGTGCTCCCGCAGGAAGTCCCTGTACCGCCCTGCGGCGAGGTGCCAGGCCTCGTCCTCCACGAACGTGTCGTCGCAGCGCAGGTTGTTCGCCATGGGACCGCCGCACCGCGGGCAGCGGGGGAGCAGCTCCGACGGAATCCGCATGTCCCTCTGCTCCAGGACCATGCGCCGCACCGGCGCCTCGTTGTCGTACGTCTCCTGATGACAGGGCCTTGCGCACTGCCACAGCCCGTAGTCCCCCTGGGTGCAGAACAGGCGGAGCGCGTCGAACCCGGCCTTCTGGAAGCAGTGGTCCACGTTCGTGGTAATCA
>ERZ772967.1202-NODE-1202-length-18147-cov-41.712912_pt1 | contig 18147 bp, 27 predicted proteins | sample MGYA00511677_ERZ772967 | MGnify/ENA primary metagenome ERZ772967 (study PRJEB29015, sample SAMEA2737931) | human oral metagenome | biome: human oral; feature: human-associated habitat; material: dental | place: China | collected 2146 ...
CTAAGGGAGAGAGTCTCCATAAGGGAGACTCTCTCTCCCTTAGATGAACCCTCTACATTTAGAGAAAAGCGAAAGGGGGGAGGGCGATCGGGAGGGTCCGCCCGCCGCGATGCGGCGGACCCTCCGCCCGCCCCCTTGGGGAGACGGGCTATCGCCTACTCGGGTGGTCCCGGTTCCCGGACCAGACACCGGTTGTGGAGACGGGGGGGCTGTCCGACCCGGGGTATCCGAGTTGCGGGGGTTGCTCGGACGGGGTATACTCAGGGACATGAGCGGAGGACGACGCTGGCGAGGCCGGAACCAGAAGCAGCTGCGGCGACTGGTGACCGACGTCTACGGCTGGCGCTGCTCCATCTGCCACACGATGATCAACCCCGACGCGGCACGGCTGCGAGACCGACTGAGTATCGACCATGTGCTGCCCGTCAGCCGCGGAGGCACAGACGCGATCGAGAACCTGAGACCGGCGCACTACGGCTGCAATGCTGCTCGAGGCGACGGCTCTCGCACCGTCCGGCGCCGACCGACCGAAATCGGGATCGCATTTTTTCCAACGGGCCCCGGCCGGGAGCCCGCCCCCACTTTTCGTTTCCCCCCAAATCGTCTAAAATTCGGAAAAAACGGCGAAACGGAGTGAAAATGCCATTATTCGACCTTGAGGTTCGGGACGAATCCCCGATCCACGACGCCGTCAAAGATCTAATCGAGGATCTTGAGGGGGAGGACCTGCTCGATTACCGGACGAAACTGCTCACCGTGGTGATGCTGTCCACGGCGAAGGCCCTGGACCGCGGTCTCTGCGCCGCGAAGGTCTCCGTGGCCACGACCCAGCTCGCCAGGCAGCTCCTGGACGGCATTGAGATGCTGCCGAAGCCTCCGGCGAAGACCGGCTCGGTGTTCGACACGCTGCAGACCGTCATCGAAGCCGTCACGGCCCGATCGATGGGACTCTGACCGTGTCCGTCCAGCTGCCCGACGGCCTGACCGCCGCCTACGCCACTCTCCGGGACCCGGACCGGCCCAGCCTCGGGCCCGTGGTCGCCGAAGTCTCCGAGCGGGTCCGCGGCCGCCGGCTCATGCCGTGGCAGCGGTACGTCGCCGACGTCGCCTGCGAGCTGGATCCCGAGCATCCCGGCGAGTGGTGGTACCACACGGTGATGGTCTCCGTACCCCGCCAGGCCGGCAAGTCCGACCTGGTCGGCGCCATCCACCTGCACAGGATGTTGGCTTTCGCCGATCACCGGGCCGTGATGACGGCGCAGACCGGGAAGGACGCCGGGAAACGCTGGAGGTCCTACGTGGACGATATCCCGGCCGTGGAGGACTCCGGCGTCGAAGTTCTGCGGGGCAAGGGCGCCGAGCGGCTCACCTACGCGCCGACCGGCGCCTATCTTGAGCCGTATCCGCCGACGGACTCCGCGATCCACGGCGACGCGATCGACCTGGAATCCGCCGACGAATGCTGGGCGTACACGCCCGAGCAGGGCACCGCGATCGAAGCCGCCGTCAAGCCCGCCCAGGCCACTCGGCGTCTCGCCCAGTCCTGGCGGCTGTCCACCCGCGGCTCGGAGGCGACGTCGGGCGGATGGTGGGATGAGAAACTCGCCCACGGCCGGGCCGCCACCAAAGATCTCGGATCCCGTGTGGCGTTCTTCGAGTTCTCCGCCGACCCGGAGCTGGCGGACCGGGACCCGTACGGCGACGCCACCCTCGCCTACCATCCCGCCATCGGCTACACCCAGTCCCTCCGGCGTCTCCGGGCGCTCGGCGACGGCCTGCCCCTCGCCGAGTGGCGCAGGGCGTTCCTCAACCTCCCGACCGCCGGCGACGATAAGGCCGCGTTCGACGTCGCCATGTGGACCGCCAGGGCGATCCCCGAGAACGATCCCGCCGCCCAGCACCGGCGGCCCGGCGACACCGTCATCGCCTACGACGCCTCCCGAGACGGGACCGGCGCCACCATCGCCGCGGCCTGGCTGGACGACGACGGAGACCCTGTCACCGTCATCGCCTGGTCCGGCAACGACGTCCGCGAGCTCGAACCCCGGCTACGCTACCTGTGGGCGGACGGCTACCGGAGGATCGTCGCCGACCCGACCGGGCCCACCCGGCTCATCGCCGAGACCCTCGCCGCCGACGGCATCGGCCAGACCGGCGCCTACAGCGACTACCAAGACGCCTGCCAGGCCCTGATCGACCGGTCCCGGGACGGCACCGTCTCCCACGTCCAGGCCGGCTGCGTCATCTCCGCGATCGACGCCGCCAGGCTCCGCGTCACCAACCGCGGCGTGGATTTCGACGCCGCCAAATCAGATGGTCCGATCGACGCCCTCCGCGCCACCGCCCTCGCCGTGTGGGCCGCCGGCAAATACCTATCCAAACCCGTCCTGCAGATATGGTAGGGTGATCCACGTGGCACGAAACCCATTCACATCCCTGGCCCGGGCCCTGGTCGCCCGGCAGGCGCCCCCCCGGCTGCAGCGCGTCGAAAACGGCGTCACCATCCGCCGTGACGCCGGCGAAGACCCGCGGGTCCTGGACTCCGTCTACCGGGCCCTCGCCATCCTAGAAGGATCCATCTCCCAGCTCACCCTGGACCGGTACTCCCGGACACTCGGACGCCCCCGCGGCTCCGCCACGAGCATGATCCAGCGGATCCTGCCGCCCGCCCAGACCCTGCCCGGATTCCTCGGCGAGATAACCCAATCCCTCGCCCAGACCGGCAACGCCTGGCTCCGCGTCGCCGACGGCCCCGGCCCGGTCCGGGTCCTGGACCCATCACGGTGCTCCGCCCGGATCGACGTCGCCACCGGCGTCAAAACCATCACCTACGACTCCCTGACCGTCTCCGACGTCCGCCAGCTGCAACTCACCCACGTGCCCGGCGAGCCGCTCGGGCAGGGCCCGATCCAGGCGTGGGCCGACGGACTCCGCGGCGCCATAGACGCCCACCAATACGCGGCCCAGTGGACCAAGCGCGGCGGGCGCCCCACCGGGATCCTCACCACCGACCAGACTCTCTCCGCCGACATGGCGAAAGAATGGAAAACCGCGGCGAACGCCACGATGACGCCGGAGGGCGGCGTCGCCGTGCTCGGCTCCGGCCTCACCTACAAACAATGCTATCTGACGCCGGCCGAGCTACAGCTCTTGGACGTCCGCAAAGTCAACGTAATCTCCGTAGCGCGAATCTTCGGGATCCCGGCCCGGCTCATGCTCACCTCCGGCGACGGCGACTCCAAAACCTACGCCAACATGGAACAAGAGAGCATTCTATTCGTCAGGCACACGCTGATGCCGTACATGAGGGAAATCGAAGCCGCCCTGAGCGAGCTACTCCCCGACGACGTCAGATTCAACGTGGACGGATTCCTGAGGCCGGACACGACCACCCGGTACGCCGCCCACAAGGTCGCAATCGAAGCCGGATTCCTCACGATCGACGAAGTCCGGGCCATCGAAGGCCTCAACCCACTAACCGAAACCCAGAAAGACGAAGATAAGGAAGAAGGTGACGCCGATGGCGAAGACCGATCATCCGGCAGCGACCCTGAACCGGATCCGGAAGCGTAGCGGCCCCCTCACAAGCCGGCTCGCCGACGCCGGGACCGGCGGCGGCTGGGAGATAACCGCACGGGCGGTCCCCCTGGACACGCCCACCGAGATAGCCCCCGGCTTCGTGGAAACCATCCACTCCGGCGCCCTCGCCCCGCGGGAAGGCGGCGTCAAGCTCTTCTCCGAGCACCGCGACGTCATCGGCGTCATCACCGACACCCGCGAGGAGAACGGCGCCCTCATGATCGACGCCCGCATCTCCGACACCCAGCTCGGCCGGGACGTCCGCCAGCTCATCGCCGACGGCGCCCTCACCCAAATGTCGGTCGGATTCCTGCCCACCGACGACGGGCAGACCATCACCCGCACCGAGACCGGGATCGCCGTCGCCGTCACCCGAGCAACCCTCTACGAAGTCTCCGTGGTTCCTTTCCCGGCCTACGAAGACACCGCAATCACCGACCAACGCTCCAACAACACCGCTATCGAAGAAATGAAGGTGAATGCTATGGCAGAGACCGCCATCGACAGACTGGACGACGCGATCGGCGGCATCTCCGCCGACGTCCGCGCCCTCCGCGACCGGATCGACCGAGTGGAGACCGCTCAGGTCACCGAGCCGCATCCTCTCGCCCAGTACCGGTCCTACGGGGACTACATCAAGAACGCCCCCGACGGCATGGCCTTCCGCGACGTCACCGTCACCAAGGTGGGCCAATCCGCGCAGCCGCCCGCCTGGCTCGGCCGCCTCCAAGCCAAAATGGAAGCCAAAAAGCGCGTCACCAACGCCCTGGCCTACACGCACGACGTCCCGATGCAGGGCCAGACCGTCCAGTACTCCGTCTACAAGGAAGACAGCCTGACGGTCGCCGAGTACACGGAAGGCACCCAGGTGCCGACCGGTAGCCTCACCGACGAACTCAAGACCGCGAAAGTCACGTCGTTCGCGGGCGGCACGTCCCTCACCCGCGCCACCATCAACCGGGCCGACCCAGCGTTCCTGGACGATATCGGGCAGCGACTCGCCATCAAACACGCCAAAGCTTTCGAGGCGTGGAACGTCCAGTTCGTCCGCGAGCAGATCGTCGCCGCGGCCGCCAAGCACTCCGTCGGCGGCACCACCAAAGCCAGCGAAATCACGGCGACCTCGCTGCGCAACGTCATCATCGACGCACAGAAAACATACGACGATTCCGACCAGTATTCGATCGACGGACTTTTCCTCACGTGGGACCTGATCAAAGTGATCGCCGCCCTCGGCGAGGAAAAACGCCTGCTCCGCTGGGTCGGCTCCGACCCGGCCGTCGCCAACGAAGGCAAAATCGACCCGACCAAGCCCATCTCGCTGAACCTGTACGGCGTGCCCGTCGTCCCGATCCCCGGCGAGACCTTGGCATGCTTCTACGACAAGCGGGCGATCGTCGTCCGCGACGACGGGGAGGCGCCGCTCCGGCTGCAGCAAGACCAGGTGCTGGACCTGCGCCGCGACACCGCGATCTACAGCGAGTGCGTCCACTACTGCCCGTTCCCCGGCGCCCTCCTGCCCTGGACGTTCAAGCAGGGCTGACACGATGGCGTTCACCGTCGATCTTGAGAAACTCCGGCTGGTCCTCACCCGCGAGCTGCACCTCGCGGGTGGGGCATCCACCCTGGAACCCACAGATATCGCGGAGATGATCGACACCGCCGTCCAGATGGTCCGCTCCTACGTCGGCGCCTCCGAGCTACCCGACAAGATCGCCCACAGGGCCGTCCTCGAAGTCGCCCGCGAACTCAACACCAGGATGCTCTCCCCGGGCGGGGTGTTCTCAGCTTTCGCGGACGCCGGCAGCCCGGTACGGCTCGCCAGGGACCCGCTCCGCGCCGTCTACCCCATGCTCGCTCCCTACGTCAGGCCAGGACTCGCATGACCGAGATACCCACCATCGCCGACTGCCGCGCCGAAATCCAGGAAGGCCTCGTAGGCGTCCTCGGACACGCTTTCGGGACCGAGCTGACCGACGTCCGCTCCTACCTGCCGCAGACACCGCCGCCCGCCACCGCCTGGATCGAGCTCATGGGCGTCGAAGCCGGCGACACCCAGAACCTGCCCTACGCCCAGGCACGGGCCACATGGCGGGTCACCGTCACCGCCCGCCCCGGCATGTCCGTCGCCGACGCCACCGCCTGGCTGGACCGGGTCGCCCAGGTCATGCTCTCCCTGGACGTCGGCGGCATCAGCATCAGCGAGTACGTCGCCATCTCCGGCGACGCCCTCGCCTCCCCGCTGCCCGCCGTCCGCATCACCATCAAAACCATCATCACACGAAAGGCCAAATAAGATGGCTATACAGCGCCTCCGGGGATCCAAACTGGTCCTCAAAATCGACAACGTCGATTACGCCGCCGAAATCTCCGAATGGAAATTCCCGAAGGAAGAGACGAAGGATGCGGGGACGAAGACGTTCGGCGACGTCATGAAAGGCTCCGTCGGCAAAGCCACCCTGGAAGTCACCATCGTCCAGTCCACGAGCGCCGAAGCCCTCCTCATGAAGGTTTTCGACAACCCAGGCAAAGACAACGTTCCTTTCACGCTTGCTCCGCACGCCAACGATACGCCCACCGTGGACGAACCCCACTGGGTCGGAACACTCGCTTTCCCGAAGCTCCGCCCGGCGATCGGCATCAAAGCAGGCGACGACGACAGCACGACCGAAATCGAGTTCACGATCCGCAACCGCGAGAAGAAGACCCAAGCGTAAATAGAAAGCGAGCTCTGTGATGCATGACGGCGTCTACTCCGTGGGCGACGGAGTCACCATGCGCATCCAGGGGGCAGACAAGGCGATGCGGGCCCTCGCCCGGGCCGGCGCCGAAACGAGCGACATGAAGGAGCTGATGCACTCGCTCGGCGAGCTCGTGGTCCGCACCGCCAAACCCCTCGCGCCCCACAAGACGGGCCGGCTCGCAGGATCGATCCGCGCCGGCCGCGGCAAAACCAAGAGCGTGGTCTACGCCGGCCGGAAATCCATCCCGTACGCCGGCGTCCAACACTACGGCTGGCCCCGCCACCACATCAAACCTCATCCCTTCCTGGTGCAGGCCCTAGAAGCCCGCAACCAGGACATCGTCAAGCACCTGCTCAAAGGCCTAGCCGAGATATGCGACAAGCTCGGCCTGGACAACAACATCGGAGGAGGAACCATCTAATGGAACCCAACACCACTGACCAGTCGGAGGCGTTCAGCGCCTTCGCGGAATCCCTCACCATCGGGGAGCAGGTCATGTACACGACCATCACCGGCGCCGGCTTGGACGCCGATCCCGATCCCGGCCTCATGATGCGTGCCCTCGCCACCATCGCCCTGCAGCGCCTCGCCCAGCCCGGAGACCCAGCCATCACCCCGTCCGTCGCCGACGGCCTCACCATGGCCGACGCCCTGGACGTCATTGAAGCCGCCTCCCGGGCCGAGCCGCCCCGCGACGCCGCCCTCACCGGGATCCTCGCCCGCATCCGCCCCCACGCACCCAGCCAGCAAGCTGCGATCGAGGCGACGGCGCCGTTTCGTGAGACAGATGGCGGCCATGGTCGCGTCGGGCATCATCACGTCTCCCTGTGAGTACTGGGGGCTGACCCGGATGGAGACCGCGGCGCTCATCCGCGAGTGGAACCGCCGCCAGAGAACATGAAAGTGCCCCCCGGGCCTGAGGGAGAGAGAAGCGAAGAACAACTCAGGCCCGGGGGGCTTCCCCCGATGTCAGGAAAGGAACGAACCATCTGACAGAAGGGAGTCTACAGGATGGCCGGCAAGCAATCAATCAAAATCAGTGTGACAGCCGACACGAAGCGGTTCAGGTCGGAGATGGGGAAGGTCGGGCAGGCCGAAGGCGGGATCGGCAAGCTCAAGCAGTCCATGTCCGCTCTCGGCATCGGCATGAAAGGCCTCGCGGCCGGCGCCATAGGATTCGGCGCCACAGCCGCTTTCGCTCTCGGCAAGCAAGCCGTCGGCGCCGCGAGCAGCTTACAACAGTCAATGGGCGCCGTGGACGACGTTTTCAAGTCGTCCTCCAAACAAGTGCACGCCTACGCCCAGAAAGCCGCCGACGCCGTCGGGCTCTCCCGAAACCAATATAACGAAATGGCCACGCTGATCGGCACCCAGCTGAAAAACGGCGGCACCGCAGCCAACCAACTCGCCGACCAGGCCAACAAAGTCATCAAGATCGGCGCCGACCTCAGCGCCCAGTTCGGCGGCAACACGAAAGACGCCGTAGACGCACTCTCCGCAGCCCTCAAAGGCGAACGCGACCCGATCGAGAAATACGGCATCTCACTCACCCAGAATGCAATCGACGCCGAAGCCGCCGCACTCGGCTACAAAAAAGTCAACGGGCAACTCACCACACAGGCCACACAAGCGGCCACACTCTCCCTCATCCAAAAACAATCTGCGGACTCTACCGGGAAATTCGCCCGAGAAACAGACACACTCGCGCACAAACAGCAAGTACTGTCCGCGAAGTGGGAGGACGCAAAAGCCAAGCTCGGCAACATGTTGCTGCCCATCGTCACCAAGGTGACGGGTTTCATCGCCGACCATATCGTCCCGCTCATCGGCAAGCTGCCCGGCCTTCTCGCCGGCCTCGGCAGGGTCATCGGCGGGGTTTTCGTCGGCGCCTGGCGGCTACTCGTAGGCGTCGTCAAGGCCGCGGCGGGCGCCCTGAAAATCGCGTGGGAGGTCATCAAATTGGTCTTCCAGCTCGGCGTCACGGCCGTCTCTACCGTCATGTCCGGGCTCGCCACCGTCATCGGCTGGGCGTGGGATGGCATCAAGCTTGTCTTCACGGGCGCCGTCGCCATCGTCAAAGCCGCCTGGGAGGGTTTCATCGCCCTCCTCAGGGGCGGGGCCGCCGTCATCGGCGCCGTCTTCTCCGGCATCGCCACCGTCGCCGGCTGGGTGTGGGAGGGCATCAAGGCCGTCATCTCCGGCGCCGGCGCCGTCATCCAAGGCGTCTGGAACGGGATCCGCGTCGCTGCCGGCTGGCTCGGCTCGGCCTTCCAGGGCCTGCTCGGCGTCGTCAAATCCATCTGGAACGGGATCAAGTCCGTCATCGGCGCCGCCGCCCACCAAATCAAAATAACATTCCAAACCATCATCGGCAGCATAGGGATGGTGATCGGCTGGTTCGGCAAGCTACTCTCCAAAGTCTGGGGCGTAATAGGCCAAATAGCATCATCCATCTGGAACGGGATCACCAAAGTCGTGGGCTGGGTCGCTGAGATACCCGGGAAGATAGTGAAGGCCTTCGGCAACGCAGGCAAGATCCTATTGAACGTCGGCAAGAAAATCATCGGCGGCCTATGGGACGGCATCAAGAGCGGTTTCGGCGCCATCAAAGACGGCTTCAAATGGCTGACCAACAAGCTAACGTCCTGGAAGGGGCCGGAGTCCGTGGACCGGACCCTCCTGCGCGGCGCCGGCCAGCTCATCATCCAAGGCCTCGTAGACGGGATGGCATCCCGGTACGGCGCCGTCCGCTCCTCCCTCCAAGGCTTGACTCGCGGGATGCCGGGCATGATCGACGGGCAGGCCCTCGCCGGCGTCCCCGCCGGCATGCCCCTCCCCGCCGTCGCCGCAGGTGTTTCACGTGAAACGCGACCCGTCAACATCACCGTCTCCACCCTGACCGCGGACGCCCGCTCCGGGCAGGCCGTCGTGGACGCCATCCGCGACTACGAGCGCACCACCGGCCGGCACCTGATAGGATAGGGAGTATCATGCACGTCTACCCGCCAGTCTCGCGTTTCGATTTCGCGCCCAAGCATTGGCGCCAGCGGTCCGGCGACCAGTGGGCCCAAGACCGCGTCCGTGTTTTCGTCCCCGACAGCGAGCGGCATGATCCCAAAGGGAACTTCACGTTCAAGGCTGACTCCAAGGATCTCGTCACGATCGACCTGCCGCCGATCCCCGCATCCTGGGAGCCGGCCGTCGCCGTCACCATCAAATGCCCGACCGTCCCCGGCGCGACCGCGCGGATCGGGATTCAGGGCGCCATCCGCACCCAGACCATGGACGGCACCGACCGCACCTGGCTCTCCTACAACCCCCGCTATCTGCAGCGGCTCACCATAGAGACACCGGAGGTATGCGACGGTCAGGAGTGCGAACTGCACGTGGAGCACGAGTTGGAAATCCCGGGCGGCGCCATGGCGGCCACCGGGCCGGAGGCCTACGCCCTCATGGCCCAGCTCCCCGACCCGGCGTCCGCGGACCAGCGGCTCGGCAAGATCATCCTGGGCTCTACGACGCTGCCCAACCCGAACAGGAAAGTCGGGGACTGGGACACGCTCGGCTCCATCAAGCTGGGCGAGTACACGCTCGCGCCCTCGGACGCCGACCTGGTATGGGTGAACATGCTCGAAAACGGCACCACGGTCACGACCGAGCGCGGCCTGGACTACGACGGGATCACGTCCGCCTACAAGATCGGCACCATGAAAGCCGTCTACAAGGACGCCTATGATCCCCGTGTCGCCAAGATCCACCGCGGCCGCCGGACCATCCTCGTCCACTGCCCGTCCGCGACGCCGATCTTCACCGGCACCGTCGATACGGTCGTCTCCCACTACCAGCCCGACGGCACCTACACCACCGAGATAACCTCCGTGGACTCCACCGCCAAACTCGCCGCCAAAACGTCCATCGGGCCGCTCTCCGAAGGATGGGTGTGGACGGCGAACGGGATCGGCGAAATCACCGGCCCCAACGGGATATCGTGGCACACCACCCTCAAGTCCGACAATGGGTGGTCCAGGTTGGGCGTCCACAGGGCGCCCTACACGGAGCGGTCCCTAGCGCAATGGCTGGATATCATCACCGCCACCGGCTGCCGGCCGTGGTTCATCGACTCGCGCGGCTGGCTGGCGTTCGCCTGGTCCCCGCCCGACAACCTACCCTCCGGGTACCTGATCGACGCCGGCGGCATCACCCAGTACCAGTCGGGGACGGTCTATCCGCAGGCCACGGAGGCCTCGATCGACTACGATGCGTCCTCCGCCATATCCCGGCTCGATATCACCACCGACCACATAGACCAGGAATGGGACCAGAACGCGAAAAAATGGAAAGACAAAGGAACCATGAGCCAGCAAAAAACCACGGTGTATGAGCGGACGATCGAATCCGAGTTCGGGGAACGCAAAAAGAGCGTGGCCATCTCCGTCAACACCTTCGAATTCCTGCACAACCAAAACACATGGGCCGCGCGCACCGTCGGCACCCTGACCAAGAAACTCTACTACAACTACCCAAGCGCATGGGTCTCATCCGTCACCCTGCCGGCCTGGCACGAGGCCGATCCCGCCGTCGCCCACCCGTACCGGGTCCACGGCGACGCCATGGCCACCGTCGGGCGCACCGCCCAGCTGGACCTGACCGACATAGTCATGGTCTCCACTATCCAGGACACCTACCCCTGCCACATCAAGGGCATCAAATGGAGCCTGGATACCACGAGCGTCAAAACGACCCTCGAACTACAGAAGCCCATTCCATATGAGTACGTGCCGGCATGGCTGGAAGCCATCCGGTGGAAAGGAAAGAACTGAGGTGTATAATTTCACCGACGGCGAACTCCTCACCGCCAAGAAACTCAACGACACGCTCTTGGAGTGCCGTACCGAAGCTATCGACAACTCTCTCGTGGCGTCGCACACCAACGGCACCACCATCTCCGGGACAGCGGCCGCTGCCTACTGGAAGAAATGTCGGATCGTCACGGGTATCGTTTTCGCCTACCCGACGTCGATCCAGGATGGTTTCACCTACATGCCCGAAGCAGGCTTCCCCGTCACGTTCCAGGAAGGCGTATGCTCTATCATCTGCACGCCGCTATCTGGGATCAACAATGCGCAATTCCAGTGCCAGCCGCCCCCGGGGCCCCTCGAAATCGACTCGCTGTCTACAGAGAAATTCCGGGCGCGCTTCCGCGGATCCGGCGGCAACGTACCGTACGCTTTCATGTGGACCGCAATAGGATACTAAAGAAAGGCACCGCCAATATGGCTTGGTATCCCGGGGCCAACCACTGGCCCCTCAACGCAGAAACCTCCGACCGGTCGCATACGCCGGTCAGGATGACCCTGCACACCGCCGTCTCCGGCGCCCAGAACCTCTACAAATACGGTCCGTATAGGGGCACGTACTCTACGTTCTACGTCAACGGCGTCGGGGAGGTGTACCAGTACGCCTCCACCGGGCAGGCCACTCGGGCCTCCGGAGCCGGGAATTTCGGCGATATCAGCGTGGAGACGTGGGACGGCGCCTCCGAGCGGGCCCTCACATCCTCGCAGGTGACCGCGCTCGGCCAGCTGCTCGCCTGGATATGGGACACCCACCCGCACGTCCCGCGGCGGATCGCCACGCCCGGCGACCTGCGGGGCCTCGCCTGGCACCGGCTCGGCTGCGCCGGTGATTTCGGTCGATTCGACCCGACCGACCGGAAAACCTGGTGCAGGGCGCAGACAGGCGCCCGCTGGTCCACCGCCTACGGGAAAAACTGCCCGTACGACGCCAAGATAGACCAATTGGATGATATCTACCATGCCGCGCTCGGCGACAGCCGAGACGACCCGGAACCCATCAAACCACCTCTAGGAGACACTATGATTATTGTGTGGCGTGTAGGCGACAACGTCGCCTACCTGGTCACCGGCTGCAGCATGCGCCGGATCAGCTGGGAGGAATACCAGGCGATCAAGATCGCCAACCCAGACATCCCCGAGCACAGCGCCTATCCGGAGACGGTCCAGACCCTCATGGAAGCCGTCCACGCACAGGCCAAGTCCTTGCTCGATGACCTGCGGGCGCTGGGGGCGAGCATATGAGCATCCTCCTGACCGTCCCGGCCATCGTCGCCCTCACCAACCTCGCCAAAAGAACCGGGCTGCCCTCCAAGCTGGCGCCGCTGGTCTCCGTCCTCGCCGGCGTCGCCGTCGCCTGCGGAGACGCCTACTCCACCGGATCCGGCTACCTGGACGCCGTCGCCCGCGGCATCGTACTCGGCCTGACCGCCTCCGGCCTCTACGACCTGATGCCCGGCGAACCCAAAGGCAGCACCGTCAACGTCTACGGCAAGGACTCCGTCCGCGCGGGGCGCCACTCGGCGTCCACCGGAACCCAGCCGTCTCCGGCGCCTGCGTCTGCGGCCGAGCCGGAGTCCGAGACCGCGTCGGCCGCTCCGTCGGAGCCGAAGCCGGATCCCGGCGCCGCGGCCGCCGCGCACGTCGCCCAGCTTCCCGCGCCCGTCCCGGCTCCGACGGCGCCGCAGACCGGCTCGGGAGGCGGCCAGTAGTGCAGCACGTCGCTCCGATCCTCACCGCCGTCGCCGGCGTCCTGACCGCCGTCGCCGGGCTGATCCCCGTGTGGAGGCAGCTGCGGGCGATGCGCCGCCGGATGGAGCCCCAGGGCGACGGCCGCTCCCTCGCCGAAGGGCTGGCCCGCGTGGAGGGCCAGGTCCACGCCCTCCGGGACGAGCACGCCGGCACCCTCCGGCGTCTCTCCCAAGAAATCGGCGTCGTGGACGCCCGCATATCCCGGCTCGAACACAGCCTGGGAGAGTGACCACCACCACAGGAATCTACCCCGCCCTGGCTTGACACCATGCCACGGGCGGGGTAGACTATAGGTACAGCAAGGGAGAAAAGCTCCCGGAACTGGAAAGGAAAACTGAAATGCGAGACAATCGAGGAATCTTCCCCCGGACCTTCACCAGCAACCTCACCGAGTCCAAGCACTGGCTCCGAGCCGAGACCGGAATCCTCCTCAAGGAAGCCGAGCGGAAACTCAAGAAACTCCCCAGATACAAGGGACTCTTCGATCCCGAAGACCTGATCAGCCTCAGAGACGAAATCCGGAACTCCTAGAAGAAAGGCCCCCCGCCCCGGCGGGGGGCCTCCCCTTTACCCAGCCGTCGCCCAGACCCGGCCCGTGGCCAGTGTCACACCACACCGAGTTGACAGCGTACCACGGACGGGGTAGACTATAGGTACAGCAAGGGAGAAAAGCTCCCGAGCGAAACCCCGAAAGGATTGGAAATGAAGATCTACGAGGGATCCAAGTGGATCGACTGGGAGACCAAGGATGCGGCGTGCTGGCTCGCAGCGAAGACTGGCATGACCCGAGAAGCCGCCAAGCACGCGATCATCGCCAACCTCGATCCTACCTGGGACGGCGACTACGACGATGCGGCTCTTGAGGATCTTGCCCTGATCATCCTCGACACCGAAGACTGACAACCCCGTCCCGGCCCCTCCGGGGGCCGGGGCCCCACCCGGAAAGGACACCCCTGGACATGCCTGAATACCATCCCGAGCTTACGCCGGGCGCCTACGACCGGATCGCCCGAGACGTCCGCCACGCAGCCTCCCAGGGCTACGAGGGCACCTGCTACTACGACCGCGAGGGCTACCTGGTCGGCACCCGCGAAGCCGCCGCCTACAGCGTGGACCTGCACCACGGAGGCCGGCACACCGCGATCCGGCACCTGCCCGGCGGCCACGTCGCCACCGTCCGGGGCCTCGCCTGGCCCCGCTGGCCCCGCCCCCAGTACTACCGCACAACCACCGAAAGGACACGATAATGGAATACTCCGAGAGAATCCTGATCCGGGACTTCGTCCTGGACTACCTGATAGAAGACGGAGGAGTCATCGAAGCCGAAGCCGACAGCATCCAAGAGGCGCTCGAGGCCGACTTGGAAGGAGACTCCGCATGGTGGGATCCCGAAAACCCACTCGCGATGATCGACGCTTTCACCGGCGCCCCGATCCCCCAGGACGGCCCGGACACCCGCCTCCTGAGCCTGTTGTTCTGCATCTTCGACCCTATCGCCCACTGCGAGTACACGTGCGACCTGACGCTCTGGCACGAGCGCATCGTGAAGGAAGCGGCGTAAATATGGGCCTGTTCAAGGTTAACAATCCTCAGGACCGCACCGGCGGCGAAATCTTCGCCGCCCACTGCGCCTCCTACGTCCACCATCTGGAACGCGGACTCGGATCCCGCTACATCTCCATCGGCGCCGCCGACGGGACACCGATCGCGCTCTACTCCCCGGCGCAGCTGACCGCCGCCGGAGGCGCCCAGCACGTGCCCGGCGCCCGGTTCGTCTGCGACCTGCGCTACCTCGCCGAGCATCTCCCTGCCCCCGGGCAGCCCGCGGTCTTCGACGCCTGCACCGCCATCTACGATCTAACACTGGAAAGGCACATCAAATGACCACTATACTCACCGGCCCCGGCATCCGCGACTGGGACCCTCCCGAGACGAAGGCGCTCTACTGGTCCGGAGCCTGCTACGCCCTCGTATCGGCTATCGGCCTCTACGGCTGCAAGGCTCAGCCGATCCGCAACGTCCTCCTGAAAGCCCACACGGAGGCCTACAGGCATCTGCACGACTCCCGCACCGCCGACGCCAGCCTGGACTGCGACTGGGACCGGCTCACTCCCGAGCAGCGTGCCTGGTACTCGCTCGGCGCCGCCGACGTCCTAACCGACGTCCTGGACACCACAGACCGGATGGAGGAGATCGCCTACGACGCCCTCGGACTCCGGTCCCTCGCCAGGGCCCGCCAGGCATGGATCGACAAAAACCAGGCTCTCGGCGACGACTACGCACGAAAGGAAGGATTGCTGAAATGACCAAACCGTCCCCGACGCCGGCGATGGTGGCGCTGCTCGGCCTGGCATGGGTCGCGCTCATCGCCGTCGCCGTCACCACCGCCTCCACGCCGTGGAGGATCGTCCTGACCATCACCGCGAGCCTCTACGGGTACGCCTACGGGTGGACCCTCCGGGACTCCGAAACCGACGGGGGGCGGTGACCATGGCGTCCGAGCACGTAGAACAGCTGCAGACCTGCGTCCGCGCCCTCAGCGCGATGGGCCTGACCTACGCCGATATCTCCGAGATAGAGGGCGTCTCCCGAGACACCATCAACACCTGGGGCAAGGGCACGTCCCGCGCCCACGGGGCGGCCCCGATCGCGAAGATCGGCAGGACGGCCAGGGTCGTGCACCGGATGACGGTCACCCTCGCCGATATCGGCCGCCGCTACGCCCGTGGCGGAGCCGCGAGGGTGACGGTCCGGAGGGTATGCACCACGCCCGCCTGGGCGCTCCGGCTGACCCTCGCCGCCGGCCAGGGCTGGATTGTCCGGGAGGCGCTGATGCCGCCGGCCGACGGGGAGTACTACCAGGGCCTCCATCCGACGCCGACGATCGAAACCAGGCCTGCCGGCACCTATCCGGGAAGCCTGATAGCCTACCAGCCGAAGCGCGGCGTGTGGCCTGTGGGCGCGGATTTCAGAATGTCTCCTCAGCTGAGGCTCCCGAGCGGATATAGGCACATAGTGGTAGACGTGCCCAACCTTCTCTTGTGGGCCCGGTTCAGCAACAACCTGCCGCCGGGGGACTACCCGTGGCGGCCCGACACCACCGGAGAATGATAGGAGGTGAAACCCATGAGTTGGAGGTATTTCGGATGGCTTCTCGGCGGCATGTTCCGCTGTCACATGGATGACGGCTGGCCCTGCTAGAAGCCGATAGGTGCCCTGGGGCCCCGGACCGCGCAAGTCCGGGGCCCCTCTTCGTTTTGACGCCGCCATCCGGAACAGTGTATGCTGTGGCCATGGAAAACCATGATCACGGCGTCGCCCAGATGGACGCCTATAGGAAACCGTCCCTCATCGTCTCCCACGACCAGCTGGTCGCCTACCGGTACATGGCGGCGGCGGCGTGGGAGAGACTCCGCCAGGAAGGCCGCTCTAACGGCCTGGTCTGGTTCGACCCGGAGTACCGGGTTGTCCCCGACGCCCAGCGGCGCCACGGCCCGTACAGCGCCCAGCTGACCACCGTCGCCATCGGCGTTGTCCACGATAGCTCCTACACCTACAACGGCTGGCGGATAGAACACGTCGCTGACGGCCGTATGCAGGTCTCCGTCCAACTCCCCAAGGGCCCGGGCCCGGTCGGGTTTCCGGCCGTGTGGATATCGGACTTCGACGCCGCCACAGGGCCCTCCGAGAATGATCCCTACCACTGCGAGGCTATAGACTGGCACAGTCCGCTTCGGAAAGGAACAAGAAAATGAGTAAACCGAAGTCTCCGCGACGCCATGAGGGCATGAATGCTCGGGCGCCGCTGACGTCCCTGACCCGCTCCCATGCCCAGCGCGGCTGGGGGGGGTTCGACCGGTGCATGACCTACGCGATGCAGGGTCTGGCCGTCTGCCTGCCCTCGAAGTCAGCGGAGGGCCGCACCACCGCCTACCAGGTCGCGATGGCCTCCCATATCACCGACCGGTGGGCCAGGGAGGGCCTCAAACGCCTCGAAAAGGCCGGACTGATCGCCTGGGAGCGCGGCGGGATCGGCCCTGACGGCTGCCCCCGCCCCTCGTGGATCCGCGTAGACAAGAAGGCGTATCTTGCGTGGATCAATCTTCGCGAGTGGGTCAAGCGTAAGAAGGACGCCGCCGTCGCCCGCTACCGGGCCTACAGGGAGCGGGTCTCCAAGATCGAGCACGCTCCCCAGCCGCCCGAGCCGTCGGAGGCGCCCCAGGAAGCATCCGCGGCTCCGTCTCCGGCGCCGAGCGCGGCGTTCGTGCCGCCCGCGCAGAAGGTCGCGAGGCCGTGCGACGTGGTCTACACGCCCGAGCAGGTCTCCGAGATGAAAGACCGGATCCTCAGCCGGGGATACGACGCCGACCGAGCATCGCGGATGATGGAGCGGCCCGTCCCCGGTTGGTGCGGCTGGGTGCTGGCCAGTGAGTTCGACGCCGAGTACCCCGACGCCAACTGCCAGGAAATCCGGGATCCCGAAGGCCGCCTGCTCAAACGCTTCGCGCAGTGACAGTCTGACCGTCCTCCCGGGCGTCCGCAGCCGCCCGGCCCCATAGCCGAATACCGTCATGCAAGCCCCCGCCAGGCGGTAGGGGGCATTAGTCGTGCCCAGGGTAGAATCAGGGCATGGAATCAACGAAGAAGCACCCCCAGCCCGTCGTTCTGAGGCCCAATCCGGAGGCCCGGGATGTCGCGCTGCGCATCATCTCCCATCTCCACACGGCCGCCTGGGGCGTCGTGGACCTACGCCGCTCCATCGCCCGCGCCCTGCCCGACGACGAAGCCCTCGCCGGGGCGTGCGAGGCGCTACTGGACGTGCTGGCGGAGGCCGACGCGGAGGCCAGCCACGCCTACAACCACGGCTTGCTAGGCGCATGCCCGCAGGGATTCTGGGCCCATCCCATGCGGAACACGAGTCCTAACGGTAGACCGTTCCGCATGGATCGGGACAGTGCGGGCCCGCCGTCGCCCGACCAGACCGGGTCGGATCCCAGTGGTACCGCGGATTCCCTCTTCTGACCATGCGGAACGTCGAGGCCACTGCCCCCATTTCGAGGCGACGGCACAGTGTTCCGCATGGACGATCCAGGGGTTTGCCCCGGAGCGCCGGCCCAGACTGGGAGACGCCCATGCGGAACACTGTGCTAGCCATATCATCTCCCTAAGGGAGAGAGTCTCCATAAGGGAGACTCTCTCTCCCTTAGATGAACCCTCTA
>ERZ772967.1204-NODE-1204-length-18114-cov-4.049947_pt1 | contig 18114 bp, 17 predicted proteins | sample MGYA00511677_ERZ772967 | MGnify/ENA primary metagenome ERZ772967 (study PRJEB29015, sample SAMEA2737931) | human oral metagenome | biome: human oral; feature: human-associated habitat; material: dental | place: China | collected 2146 ...
ATGATGAAAAGTTTGCTGCTGCCTGCATTCGTTGCGGTCAGTGTGTCCAAGCTTGTCCATACGATATGTTGCATTTGGCCTCCTTGCTTTCGCCAATGGAAGCCGGTACGCCGTACTTCATTGCGCGAGATAAGCCTTGTGAAATGTGTCCGGATATTCCTTGCGCGCATGCTTGTCCGAGTGGTGCTTTAGATCGTGATGCACAGGATATTAACCAATCCCGTATGGGACTTGCAGTCTTGTTGGATCATGAAACTTGCCTGAATTGGCAAGGGTTACGTTGCGATGTTTGCTATCGGGTTTGTCCGTTAATCGACAAAGCCATTACGTTAGAAAGTCATCGTAATGAGCGTACCGGAAAACACGCCATGTTTATTCCGACCGTACATTCAGATGCTTGTACCGGTTGTGGTAAATGTGAAGAGGCTTGCGTATTGGAAGAAGCCGCGATCAAAGTGCTTCCAATGTCCTTAGCGAAAGGTATGCTAGGCAAACATTACCGATTAGGTTGGGAAGAAAAATCCAAAGCTGGGCATTCACTTGCGCCAAATGATTTGATTTCCATGCCGACCCGATTACCGGACGGCGTCGCTCCACCGGCGGGAGCCATTCCTGCGGCAGGTGTAGAAGAGATTCCGGAACCTATTTTGGCACCGGTATTAGGAGGTAAGTAATGGCTAATGCACCAAAATTTGCCGGACGAGAAGCCAGAGAAAAGCTAGGGTGGTGGCACGCCAATCGTTTCTTATTTTGGCGACGTCTAACCCAATTAAGCATTTTGTTGATGTTTTTAAGTGGACCTTACTTCGGTGTTTGGATTTTAAAAGGCAATTATAGTGGAAGCTTGCTATTTGATGTGATTCCATTAAGCGATCCGTTAATTACCTTAGAAAGTCTTGCCAGCGGTCACTTACCGGGAATTCTCACACTCAGTGGCGCATTAATTATTTTTATCACCTATGCGTTATTGGGCAGCAAAGTATTCTGTGGTTGGGTTTGTCCGCTAAATGTCGTAACTGATTGTGCTGCTTGGATTCGCCGTAAGTTAGGCATTCGCCAAACGGCAAAAATTACACGCAGTTTACGCTACGCCATCTTAGTGATGATTTTAGCCGGTAGTGCCGTCAGTGGCTTATTATTATGGGAATGGGTCAACCCCGTTGCCGCCTTAGGAAGAGCCTTAATTTATGGCTTTGGCGCAACAGTGTGGTTAATCCTCGTTGTCTTCTTCTTTGATTTGTTCATTGTTGAACACGGATGGTGTGGACACCTCTGCCCAATCGGGGCAACTTATGGCGTTATCGGTGCAAAAAGCTTGCTTCGGGTCAAAGTCATTGACCGCGCAAGATGTGATAATTGCATGGACTGCTACAACGTTTGCCCGGAACCGCAAGTGTTACGCTCACCATTACACGGAAAAAATAGCGAAAGCCTCCTTGTGCTTTCACAAGATTGTATCAGTTGCGGACGTTGTATTGACGTTTGTCCTGAAAAAGTATTTACCTTTAGCCATAGGTTTAATAACGACATTCCTGTCGTCACATTAAACCAATAAAAATAAAAAAATTTCCATCATTCGGGGGAGTGATTAAAAATGACTAGAAAAAACCTCTTTACTTTTGGTAGTGCTGTATTGACGGCATTGTTTGCAACATCCGTCATGGCAGACCAAGCCAACACAGGTGCCGGCGACTTTTTCAATAATTCACCGGAGAGTGTCAAACCGGCATTCCACGATGCACCAAAACAAAGCGAATTGCCGGCATTAAACTATGTCAACCAACCACCAATGGTGCCGCATAGTGTAAAAAACTATCAAATCACAAAAAATGTTAACCAATGCTTAAACTGCCACAGCGTTGAAGCGTCTCGCGTTACCGGTGCAACACGCATCAGCCCAACGCACTTCGCCGATCGCGAGGGTAACATTGGCGCTAGCGCATCTCCACGTCGTTATTTCTGTTTGCAATGTCACGTATCTCAATCGGATGTTGAGCCAATCGTGCCAAACGAATTCAAACCAATGAAAGGTTACGGACAATAAGAGGTGACTATGTCAGACAAAAAAAGCAACATCCTCAAGAGATTCTGGCACTGGTTTAGATCGCCTAGCCGTATCGCAGTAGGAACTATCATTGTATTGTCATTTATCGGCGGTATTCTATCTTGGGTAGGATTCAACTATGGTTTAGCACAAACAAACACGGAAGAATTCTGCGCAAGTTGCCACACCAATGATGCCTATCCGGAATATTTGCACAGTGTACACTATCAAACCCGTACCGGTGTGGGCGCAAGCTGTCCGGACTGCCACGTTCCGCATGAATTTGGCCCGAAAATGTGGCGAAAAGTGGTGGCAGCAAAAGAAGTGTATGCTTATTACATGGGCTTAACCGATACCCTTGAGAAATTTAATGCCCGTCGTCCACACATGGCAGAAAATGAATGGGCACGGATGAAAGGCAACGATTCACAAGAATGTCGCAACTGCCACAAAATGGATCGTATGGACTTCTCCCAACAAAAAACCGTGGCACAAAAAATGCATAAATTTGCTCAAGAAAATGGCAAAACCTGTATTGATTGCCATAAAGGTATCGCGCATAACTTACCGGATATGAGCAAAGTGGCACCGGGCTGGTTACAAGATGCAGAAGTGAAACCGGCAGAACAGCAAGACAAAAAGTAAAACTTTGTTAAAAATGACCGCACTTTAAAATGAAATAGGCACTATAATGTGCCTATTCTTATATTTTCTGCTGACTTATTTGCGGTATTTTATACTTAATTCCTAGGTACAAAACATGACTTATTCAATCAACGACTTCATTCAATTAATTGCACAGTTACGCGATCCGGCTAAGGGTTGTCCGTGGGATCTTAAACAAAATTATGAATCCATGGTTTCTTGCTTGACCGAAGAAACCTATGAAGTAATTGATGCAATTCAACGTAAAGACATGAACAACTTACGCGAAGAATTGGGCGATTTATTATTGCAAGTTGTTTTTTTCAGTCGTCTTGCGGCGGAAGATAATATGTTTACTTTTGATGATGTATTAAACGATGTAGCGGAAAAAATTATCCGCCGTCACCCCCATATTTTTGGCAACCTTACTGCAACAAGCGATGAAGAAGCGCTAGCTCATTGGAATACCGCAAAAGCAAAGGAAAAACAACATACTCAAAACGAATCAATCCTAGACAATATCCCAAATGCCTTCCCGGCACTAATGCGCGCCGAGAAACTCCAAAAACAATGCGCTAAAGTCGGTTTTGACTGGCATGAAATTTCTCCCGTATTGAAAAAAGTCGAGGAAGAATTACAAGAAGTTAAAGATGAATTAGCCCAAAAACAACAGAATCAAATAAAAATCGAAGAGGAAATGGGAGATTTATTATTTTCTGTCGTCAATTTATCGCGCCATTTAGGCTGTAATGCAGAAGAAGCCTTACGTAAAGCGAATCATAAATTTACGTCACGTTTCAAAAAAGTTGAGGAAATCGTTCGTGAAAGCGGAGATAACATTGCTCAATTACCCCTTGAAGAACTTGATAAAATTTGGGCGCGAGTAAAGAAATGCAAATAAAAATAAAACGCCGTATTCGGCGTTTTATTTTTAGTAATAAGAATGCTCCCCGCGCTGATGCTCCGTAATATCTTTCGCCCCTTTAAGCTCATTTGGGAACATATCGATCAACTGACGTTCGACCCCGTTTTTTAATGTCACATCCACCATTGAGCAACCATTACAACCACCTCCGAATTGTAAAATCGCGTAACCGTCATCCGTAATTTCAATTAACGTAATCCGTCCGCCATGACTGGCCAATTGAGGATTAATTTGAGTTTGAATAACATATTCAACTCGCTCGATTAGCGGTGCATCATCCGCCACTTTACGCATTTTGGCATTCGGCGCTTTTAAGGTTAACTGCGCGCCCAATTCTTCAGTAACGTAATCAATTTCAGCTTCTTCCAAAAACGGTAAACTCACTTCGTCAACAAAAGCGGAAAAAGTGTCGTATTTCATTTCCGTGTCACTCTCCTCAATGGAATCCGGCGGACAATAAGAAACCCCACATTCCGCATTAGGCGTACCCGGATTAACGACAAAAATGCGAATATTCGTTCCTTCTTCCTGATTATCCAACAGTTTGCGAAAATGCGCTTGCGCCGCATCAGAGATTGAAATTTGAACCATTAAACATTCCTTAATACTTGATATAGTTTGTCGGAAATAATACTCCTCATCCCAACCTTTTTCCACCCTTTTATCTCTAAATAGTCCTACTGATATTAGGTTTTTGCCAATCCCCAAACCTGAATATGCCGAATGTCCGTTTTTCTTAGCGTTTTAATCACTTCATTAAGCGTTGAGCCCGTCGTAATAACATCATCAACCAATGCAATAGATCGATAGCTAACTTCGGCAGCTGATGAAGAAAGGACAAAAGCGTTTTTTAAATTATGACGCCGGCTCTTAGCCGTGAGTCCGCGCTGAGTATGGGTATATTTTGCGCGTTGAATTAAATCGAAACAAAGCGGCAAATTTAACCATTTTGCCAATTGTCGAGAAAGTAATTCCGCTTGATTATAACCACGCTGCCATTGGCGTCGGTGATGCAGGGGTACGGGAACGATCGCTTCAGGCAAGGTCAATTGGTGGGTTCGCTTTGCATTTCGAACGGCAAGATAAAGCAATCTGGCTAAAGTGCGGTCAAGCCAAAAGGCGTTTTGAAATTTGAATTGATGAATGAGAATGGAAAGAGGCGGCGTATAATCGCCAACCACAACCAATCTCTCCCATAGCGGAGCCTGATGTAAACATTGGCCGCAACGCAATGAATACTGACTAAGGATCGAACCACAGCGCCCACAATGCGGCCGTATTGAAATATTTTTTAGACATCGACTACATAGCCCGTGATGCGCGATATATAAACGGGAATGACATCGAACGCAACTAAAGCTAAACGGGTTATTGAACATAAGCCTCTCGTCGATTTTACTATGCTAAAGTGCGGTTAAAAATCTAAATATTTATTTAGTTTTTGTCGCGGTTTTATCATGCATTAATTTTTTGGCTGACGACTCTTTAAAGGAATCCAGCGTTTGCCCTTGTTTAAGAATATGCGGTGTGACGAAAATAACTAATTCACGTTTTTTATGTTGTTCTTTTTCTCTGCTAAATAATCGCTTTACAACAGGAATATCGCCAAGCAACGGCACTTTATCCACCCCTTTGGTTATCGTATCGTGAAATACTCCCCCCAGGACAATCGTTTCTCCGTCTTTAGCAAAAACCTGCGTATTAATTTCCTGTTTATCAATGGATACAACTTGGTTATTACCGTATGTTACCTGACTGCCGGGCGAATTCTGACTGACCACCAAATCCAATAAAATCGCATTGTCGCGTGAAATATGCGGCGTCACTTCAAGCCCTAGAACCGCTTCACGAAATTCAACGGACTGAGTTTCGCTTTTAGTGTTATTAATTACATAAGGAATTTCGGTTCCTTGCTTAATACTGGCGCTTTTCTTATTCGTTGTCAGCAAACGCGGGCTGGCAATAATTTCAACATTATTTTCCTGTTCTAAAGCGCTCAACTCCAAATCCAATAACCGTCCGTTAATCTTCGCGACTTGCAGCGCAATTGAGCCGGCAGGGTTTGTTACGGTCGGGAAATTCACATTCAGATTTTCCACCACATTACTAAATCCGTTTGCCGCCAATGAACCGCTCACTCGATGCGCCCCTTCCGCCGGATTAAAAATGCCCCAGCGAACGCCCAGTTCTTTTAAACTTTCATCATTAATCGTCACAATACGTGCTTCAATGGCAATTTGCTCAATCGGTTTATCCATTTCCGCAACCAATTTTCTGATATTTTTAATCGCGCGGGCATCGTCTTGAATCAACAACAGATTACTACGGTCATCAAAACTGAGGCTTCCCGACGGGGAAAGTAACGAGCCGTTACCGGCAGTAAGTGATTTCATCACTTCCGAGGCTTTGGCAAACTGGAGTTTGATAGACGCAGTTTGCAATGCCGCAATCGGATTTTCCGCGTTTGCTCCCGTAATAACCAACGGATCAAGCGTAGCGGCATATTTAGCATGATCGGGTAGTTTATTTAAATAATAAATCCCTTTTTCATGATGCAACTCCAACTGTTTAATGCGCGCGACAGAACGCAATAATTGATCAAAATCGATATTATCCAATTTTAGCGAAACACTACCCTCAAGTTCATCATCAATCACTAAATTGGTTTGTTGTTCGGCAGCTAACTGCTGCAGTGTGGCAACCATCGGAGCGCGTTTTAAATGAATCGAAAAAACTTGATTGGCAGATACCGCCAAGGAGATACAAAAACTTAACAAAAATAGACCGCACTTTATCATTAATCGTGACATTGAAACTCCTTATAGCGGTACGGAAAAAACGGTAACATCATGACATTCACGGTTTTTCGGCTTAGCCATTTGAACCTCGTTGGATGAAATCTTTTTAATTTGATAGCTTTCCTGCGCAATCCAATCATCTTGGCCGACACTAAAAATATGTTTATCAACGTCACTAAAAATCGCCTGTTGTCTATCTTTATACTGAATAAGGCCAATCAGCTTGAGATGCTGAAAACTGACCTCGGAGGCAATAACGGACGTTGCCTGCGGACACTTTATTTTCGGTTCCATGTTGACAGGGGTTTCCATCTGCGTATCGGGTTGATTGCTGCGATTTGCACGGCTGAAAGGATCGCGTTTTGCGTCAGCACTAAAAATGCACAGCATGAGCCCGACAAAGAAGGGCTTTTTCCAGTTAATCCTTTTCCACATAATTACTCCTGCATTAATTGTAAAACGACGCTGCTCTCAATTGAGCGTTGATCGTCGGAGTCATCCTGGCGGAAGATACTCAGGCGAACTAATGCAACGTTCGGTTGAGTTAAAAGTGCGGTCAATAATTGCGATAAATCTGCAAAATGACCTTCCAGCGTCAGCTGTAGCACCAACCCTTGGTTAAACGTCCAACGGCTCAATGGAATATGCAACCGCTCACTTTTATTCTGTTGAATAAATCGGTTTAAGGGTAAGGTTTTTGCCGCTAATTCCGGCGTTAATTGCTGTTGAACCGATTTCTGTTTTAACACGGCGAGAATTTTCTGTTGCCGCAATAATTCATCTTGTGCCTCATGCCAATTTCTTTCTGCCGTTTGGCGCTGATGTTGATTTGAAAAATACGTCATAATCGGAAAAAAATTGACCGCACCTACGATACCGATAAACAAGAAGAGGCGATAAACAGACGGAAACAATAACCATCTGGCGATGGGATGTTCTAATGATTGGAAACCGAGTAATGACATTAATTCGCCTCCGAATCATTTATCCGTATTTCAAACTCAAATTGCAGCCGATCGGACAGCGATTCAAAGTGAGTCAACCGAATTTGAGCAAACCGTTCGCGCAAAAATTGATGAATTTCCTCAAATTCCTGCTGAGTTGCCGCCTTTCCTTTGAGTCGGAGATGTTCCGCATCAATAACAAATTCGTCCAGCTCTCCCTGATAAAAAGGTAATTCCATCAAGTCGGCAAGAATACGTCGAGCCGATTCCGTTGCGAGCGGATGTTGTTGTTCCGTTTCTTGAGTTTGCCGGCGAAATTGAACGATTTGTTGTTGAACTTGATCGGTTTTATGTTGAATTTGTTCAAATTGTTCATAAAGTTCGTCAATCGTTATCCCCTGTGTTTTATTCCAAGAAGAAAATAAGGTATAAAAGAGAATAGAAAAAATGATGCAAACGATCAGTTGCCATAAAAAAAGCGTCAAACGTCGCCGGTGTTCCATCAATCGCCAAGGAAGCAAATTAATATCACGCATAGATTTCCTCAATAATAAAAGGAGATTAGGTTAAATCCTGTTGCCACAACGCATTACCTAACGCAATGAAAGGGAATGATGTCGAAATCGGTTGCCATTGTTCAGGTAATTTCTCCTCTCCGCTGCGTCGATAAACATAAATTTGTTCGATAGGCTCAGGATAACGTTGCCGAAATTGTTCCACAAGTGCGGTCGGATTCTGTGAAGTTTCGTTGTATTGCAATTGTAAAACCTGACGTTGTCGGATTCGCTCACAAACAGCCAGGCAAAATTGTTCGTCAATATAAAGAAGCAGTGAATTAGCCGGGATACTTTTTAGTAAGTAATGAAATGCACGAAAAATAGCATTTGCCGTCACATCTAAACAATCTAAAACAAAAGGAGAATAATCTTCAAGAAAGGCAGCGGCCATTTGTTGGCGCAATGCATATAAATCAAGTCGGAACCCTTGCTTAAGCGGGTGAGATGTATAATCGAACCAGAGTTCATCAAGCGGAATCGGCAACGCTTTATTAAGAACAAAGCGGCATTGTCGGCGGCATTCCTGTTCATTAAGAATTTGAGGCAAAATAAGCGTTTTATGCCAAATTAAATGGGAGGATATTGCGGCAATAAATCGAACTTGATGATTCCCTTGCCCAAAATCCTGACTAAGGGATTGAAATAAAAAGGATTTAGCCTCAGAAATCGGTTTCACACAGGTTTTGATCTGTCTTGCTTGATCCAGCCACACAATTTCCATTTGTTGCATTCGTTTATAGAGACCAACCTGTATCCTTTTTAATGTTTTTACTGCAACCCGCATATTCTTTCCTATTATTTGAACAGCTAATCTTTTATACTTACCAGCCGAATAATAGTCAGATTTTTTGAACGATCACCTAAACAGAGAGAATTTTACGATGCGGATCGCAAAATTAATATTTAGCACCCTACTCACACTATGTATTTTAGGTTTAATTACCGTCGCTATACTGTATTTTCATCTAAAATCCGAGTTACCTTCTGTTGAAACCTTAAAAAATGTTGAATTACAGCAGCCTATGCAGGTTTATACCATTGATGGGAAACTTATCGGCGAAGTTGGGGAACAGCGTCGTATTCCGGTTAAGCTGGAGGAAATTCCGCAGAAATTAATCGAGGCGGTTCTCGCCACAGAAGATAGCCGTTTTTATGATCATCACGGTCTAGATCCTGTGGGCATCGCTCGAGCCTTTTATGTCGCAGTCACCAACGGCGGCGCATCACAGGGAGCAAGTACGATTACCCAACAATTAGCCCGTAATTTCTTCTTAACCCCAGAAAAAACCATTATTCGTAAGGCTCGGGAAGCCGTTTTGGCAATAGAAATCGAAAATACGCTGACGAAACAAGAAATTCTGACCCTTTATTTAAATAAAATTTTCTTAGGTTATCGTTCCTACGGCGTCGCTGCTGCCGCACAAACTTATTTTGGCAAATCGCTCAATGAATTAACGTTGTCCGAAATGGCCGTCATCGCAGGGCTTCCCAAAGCCCCATCGACAATGAATCCGCTTTATTCCTTAAAGCGTGCCGAAGAACGACGAAATATCGTACTTGGGCGTATGCTTGATGAAAAATATATTAGTAAAGAAGAATATGACGCCGCCCTCAACGAACCTATTGTAGCAAGCTATCACGGCGCAAAATTTGACTTGCGCGCCGATTATGTTACTGAAATGGTTAGGCAAGAAATGGTTAAGCGCTTCGGAGAAGAAAACGCTTATAATAATGGGTATAAAGTATTTACGACTATTTTAGCCAAAGACCAAGAGGCGGCTCAAAGTGCGGTTCGTAATAATTTAATTAACTATGATATGCGTCATGGTTATCGAGGCGGCTTCGCATTATGGAAGAAAAATGAAGCGGCGTGGGATAATAACCGTATTATCGATACATTGCGAAAATTACCTAATGCCGAGCCGTTTATGCCTGCTGCAGTTACGGCAATAACAAAAAACGGCGCACAGTTATTGTTGCCCTCGGGCGAATCGATGCTTTTACCGAATAAAGCCATGTCTTGGACCGGAAAATCCGCACCGGTCAAAGTGGGCGAGCAAATTTGGATTCGCCAACGGGCAAGTGGAGATTGGTTGCTTGGTCAAATTCCTGCGGCAAATTCGGCATTGGTTTCGTTGAATTCCGATAACGGCGCGATTGAAGCGATTGTAGGCGGTTTTAGTTTTGAACAAAGCAAATTCAACCGCGCCACACAATCCCTCGTTCAGGTCGGATCTTCCATTAAGCCGTTTATTTATGCGGCCGCATTAGAAAAAGGTCTGACGTTATCCAGCGTATTACAAGACAGTCCGATTTCTATTCAAAAGCCGGGACAAAAAATTTGGATGCCTAAAAACTCCCCCGATCGCTATGACGGACCAACTCGCTTACGTGTTGGATTAGGGCAATCCAAAAACATGATTGCGATTCGAGCCATGCAAGCCGCCGGCGTTGAATACACAGCAGATTTTCTACAACGTTTTGGCTTTAAACGGGAACAATATTTTGCCAGCGAAGCCTTAGCTTTAGGTGCGGCATCATTTACTCCGCTGGAAATGGCTCGCGCTTATGCGGTATTTGATAACGGCGGTTTTCTCATTGAACCTTATATTATTGAAAAAATTCAAGATAATGCCGGAAATGATTTATTTATCGCCAATCCTAAAATAGCTTGTATTCGTTGTAATGATATTCCCGTCATTTATGGTGAAACTCGTGATAGGATTGATGGCTTCCGTGATAATAGCGCAGCCTCAATAGATAATTTAAAACATACCGATGCCAGTACAAATGGTGAAGAACTAGATCAACAGCCGGAAAATGTGCCTGACTTGCCCGAACTACAAGCTCAACCGACAACATTGGCGGAAGATGCGGTAAACTTAATGGCAAATGCGAAGGATGGCACATCAAAAACAGAATATGCACCGCGGGTCATTAGCGGAGAATTGGCATTTCTCGTGCGCAGTGCATTAAATACGGCGATTTATGGTGAACAAGGCTTAGGTTGGAAAGGAACCAGTTGGCGTTTAGCACAAGACATTAAACGCAACGACATCGGTGGAAAAACCGGCACAACAAATAGTTCAAAGGTCGCTTGGTATGCCGGCTTCGGTGCAAATATCGTCACAACAACTTACGTCGGATTTGATGACAATAAATTAGTGCTTGGACGCGGTGAAGCCGGCGCAAAAACAGCTATGCCGGCGTGGAGTGCCTATATGAAGCAGGCCTTATCGGAGAAACCCGAACGTAAACTTCCTCTACCGCCAAAAATCGTGGAAAAAACCATTGATACAAATTCAGGTCTATTAGCCGAGACAGGCGGGCGCACCGAATACTTTATAGACGGCACAGAACCGAAACGCTCTTCCTTAAGCGAATTGCAGGAGCGGGGATATTATGTTCCGCCGCAATTACAACAACAGCTTAATGGCACCGGAAATTCCCCGATGCCGGCGACGCAGGCGGAAGAATTATTTTAATGATGACGGATGAACCGAAACGTTCGCCCTATTTTATAGGCAGGAAGTATACACATGCTAAGTTATCGACATAGCTTTCATGCGGGCAATCATGCAGATGTGCTGAAACATATTGTATTAGTATTGATTATCGAAAGCTTAAAATTAAAGGAAAAAGGATTTTACTATTTAGACACCCATGCCGGTGCGGGACGTTATCGTTTACAATCAAATGAAGCGGAGAAAACGGGGGAATACCGTGAAGGCATTGCCCTTCTTTGGGACAAGGAAGATTTACCGATAGAAATCAAGCACTATATCGATCTCATAAAAGCGCTTAATCATCGAAATGAATTACGCGATTATCCCGGCTCGCCACTTATCGCCGCTCAACTACTCCGCCCGCAAGATCACGCCTTATTAACCGAGTTACATCCGACAGATTATCCCTTACTACGTGAAGTTTTCCGAAAATCATCTCATATCACAACAAAATGCGACGACGGCTTTCATCAGCTAAAAGCAACCCTGCCGCCTAAAGAACGTCGTGGTTTGATACTCATTGATCCGCCTTACGAACTCAAAGAAGACTACACGCGAGTAATCAAGGCGATACAAGAAGGTTATAAGCGCTTTGCCACCGGTATTTATGCCATTTGGTATCCCGTTGTATTTCGCCAACAAATTAAACATATGATTAAAGGGCTGGAAGCGACCGGAATTCGTAAAATTTTACAAATCGAGCTTGCCGTTCGACCGGATAATGCGCAACGTGGCATGACCGCAAGCGGAATGATTGTTATTAATCCGCCATGGTCATTAGAAAAACAAATGGAAAAGATCCTTCCTTATTTAACCAAAATACTCGCACCACAGGGCACAGGAAGTTATACGTTACATTGGATCACGCCTGAATAAAGTCAATAAAAGACCGCACTTTCATCCGAAACACGAATAAAAGTGCGGTCAGTTTTGATTGGTTTTATAAAATACCAAGCAATTGCTTAAAATCATCAAAAATCCAATCCGGATTGGATTCGCTAATCGGAATATTATAGTTATAACCATAAGTTAGCCCGACGGCAGGGCAACCGGCAGCGTGCGCGGCAAGAATATCATTACGAGAGTCGCCAACAAACAAAATCTGGCGAGGCGCTAAGCCGAATTTTCCACATAAATAATAAAGCGGGGCAGGATGTGGCTTAATTGCCGGTAGCGACTGCCCACCAAGCGCTTCATCAAACAAGTGATCAATACCAAAAGCACTGAGCACCGGATTCACATGAATGGTTGGTTTATTTGTAACCACCGCAAGAAGATATCCCTTTTCTTTCAGCTGTTCGAGCGTTTCTTTAACATTTGGATATAACCGACTGATATTACAAATATTTTTTCCATAATAAAAATTAAAACGTTCTTGAATCAAAGAGATATCACTTTGGCCCAACGTTTTACCCGTTTGATTCTGCGCCCATGCTATGGCACGCGCGATTAAAACCGGGGCGCCGTTGCCAATCCAGGTCAATACCAATTCTTCAGGCGCTTGAGGAAGATGCGCTTCGGCCAAAGCGGAATTTACCGAAAGCGCAAGGTCCGGCAAACTATTGACCAACGTGCCGTCTAAATCAAAACCAATTAACTTAAATTGTGACTGCATTATTCTTCTCCTATTTTAGCGACTTTAGCTAAATTCTGACGCATTTGAGTAATAACCTGCTCATAATCAGGTTGACCGAAAATTGCAGAACCGGCCACAAACATATCGGCGCCTGCAGCCGCAATGCGGGCGATATTGTCAATTTTCACCCCGCCATCAACTTCAAGGCGAATATCATAACCGCTTTCATCAATCCGTTTACGCGCCTGCTTTAATTTTTCCAATGTCTGCGGGATAAACGCTTGCCCGCCAAATCCCGGATTTACGGACATCAGTAAAATAACGTCTATTTCATCCATCACATAATCCAAATAGCTTAACGGTGTGGCCGGATTAAAAACCAACCCCGCTTTACACCCCTGATTACGAATAAGCTGTAAAGAGCGATCAATATGCTCGCTGGCTTCCGGATGAAAAGTAATGTAATCGGCTCCCGCACGGGCAAAATCAGGAATAATGCGATCAACCGGTTTAACCATTAAATGCACATCAATCGGCGCTCTGATCCCATAATCTCGCAATGCTTGACACACGGCCGGGCCAAAGGTCAGATTCGGCACATAATGATTATCCATCACATCAAAATGAATAATATCGGCACCTGCATTGATAACATTTTGTACATCTTCGCCAAGCCGTGCAAGATTTGCCGACAGGATGGACGGTGCAATTAAATAGGGTTTCATCGATCGTTCTCCAAACTAAAATCTGCGCTAAGCTTATCATAAAGTGCGGCCATTTTTTACAGCGTTTTTCATCGTCCATAAAAATAGCCCTTAAATCAGGGCTATTTGTTCTTTATCGTTTTACTAGGCATCCATTGACATACAAAGTAACGTCAACGGATGAATACAAGTCACATTCGATGACATATCAATTTGCCATTTACAAGTTTGGCATTCGGAAATGACGTAGTCAAACCCGCCTTCGTTGATGTTATCGAATAAGGTTTTACCGATGGCTTGTGACACATCGTAATTTTCTGCCTTGAAGCCATAAGTTCCGGCAATACCACAGCATTGTGACGGTAGCATCACTAATTCTAACCCTGGTATTTGTTTCAACACTTCCAACGTGTAAGGCGCCCAGCCGGCTTTATCCACGTGACACGCGGTATGGTATGCCACACGCAACTTAAGTGGTTTGAGCGGTAGGGTTTTGCCTTCTTTGAAAAGTTGGTACAAGAAAGGCGTTACCATATGAATATGCGGGCGCACTTTAGCGTTATCGATACCCAAAACATGATGATATTCATCACGTAAATTGAGCGAACAACTGGATGCTTCGCTAATCACATCTAAGCCATTTTCATCCACCATTTTGCCAATATAATCAGTGTTAAATTGCGCAATGTTGCGTGCGCGTTCAGGGAAGCCGTTCACCATTAACGGCAAGCCACAACATTTTTCTTTTTCAAGCAACATCACGCCGATGTTCATGGCGTTGAATACTTTAATAAACTCTTTGCCCAGTTGCGGATTGTTGTAGTTTACGTAACAGCCGTGATAATACGCCACTTTACGCTCAAATTTTTGTTGGTCTTTTAAGGCATTTTTCATATACCAACTGCGGAACGTGCCAAAAGCATATTTTGGCAAGGTACGTTCTTTGCTGATTTTAAGCGTTTTTTCCAACATAAATTTAGTGGCTTTTAAACTCGTAATGGTGTTTACAATTGGCGCTAGTGGCGAGTTGATTTTACCCATTACGTCCGTGTTACTTAAAATCGCATCACGCAATTTGTTCATTAATGGTTTCTTCGCCTGTGCCAAGTGATTATTACGGGCGCGTACAATTAAGTCACCGATTTTTACATCAGACGGACAAGCCACTTCACAGCGTTTGCAGTTAGTGCAATATTTAAGGGCATCATCGTAAAGCTCGGCGGATTTTAAACGTAAACGCTCACCGTCAGGGCCTGATTGTTTCGGGCCCGGATAAAGCGGATTATTGCGCGAAACCGGACAAACGGCGGTACAAGCAGTACATTTAATGCAGCTTTCAAAACTTTCATCAATGTATTTGTGACTTGCCGGGGAGTTGAGCGAGCGCTTTGCGCTTTCGATTAATCGTTGAATGTTCGTATCCATATCGCCCCCTATTTCGCTAAAATTTCATCAGCCACTGCCAACGCAGTCACCACTGCCACGCCCGAGCCGCAACCGAGCTCAAGGGCATTAAAACCGCCGATCACATTACCAGTAGCATATAAATTCGCTAAAAATTGACCGCACTTTTGCACTTGGCAATGTTCGTTGATTGCCACGCCTGCCGATTGATAAGGCTGCGGATTCGCGAATCGGTGATTTGTCCAACTGAAGCGATCTTTGTCGTTGAAGCCTTCTACGCCGATAATGTCGGATTCAAACACCGGTTCATAAATTTTATCGAACTCAGACACTAAGCCTTTACTGAAGAAGCTGCCGGCTGCCAACACAAAATTGTCAGCGGTGATTTCTTCATCTTCTAATAAACGGGTTTTAATACAATGCACGCGGTCGCCTTCAAAATGCGCATTAAGTGCACTGTCTCCGTTAATCATTAAACCGCCGAGCGATTCAAATTTGCGGCGTAATTGAATGCGTTGACGCATGCCGAGCAAAGACGGCGGCAATGTTGGCAATTCAAATAAGGCGAGTTTTGTCGCGTCGCGCAATGCATTCATAAATTCTTGATTTTCCAAACCGAAGCACGCCGGTAAGAGCACCACATTGGCGCCTTGTGCCGACTCGATGATTTCGCTGACTAAATTATTAAACGCTAACTTATGTTCTAATAATTGCGCAATATTCACACTGCGGAACTCACGCGCGCTTTGGCGAAGTTCGTCTAATTGCGGGATATTTAAGAATCCGCTCGTCACTTCACAATGGGCGAATTGCGGATTGAGTACTAAATTCGCAGCTAGCAGTTGCGGTTGGAAATCGTGATAACCTTCAATGCCCAGCACTGCAATGCGTTTGTGCGGAAAGGTTTCGTTACCTTGCACAGTCGGTACGCTGTTCGGTGAAAGCCACGCGCCACGTAGACTACCAAGACCGGTCACTCGCCAGTGATTTTTTTCGCTGGAGCCGATTAAATCTAAATTGAGCGCATTGGCTAAGCGTTCAAAATCTTGCGCTTTGGCAATCACTTTTTCTGCACCTAATAAGCTATAGGGGTGCGCCGGTAATGCTGTGCGAAGTGCGGTCAAATTTTCGTTGATATTTTCGACCACACTTCCATCCGGCATACGGCTTAACAGATCAAGAGAGCCGGAAGCGAAGTCGATGGCTGCTTGGCCGTTATTAATAATCACGCAACGTTTGCCGCGTTGTTGAAGGGCGATGCCGCAAGTTAAACCGGCAAGACCACCGCCGATAATGGCTACATCAAAATTCATTGCTATCCGTCCCCTGTTGCGCTTGTGTCTCAAGCGGTTTCACATCATTCAAGCCCAATACGCTGCCGTACATCCAAGAAGTAAACTCGGCTTCACGAATGGCTTCGCCCCAAGCAATTGGCTCAATGCCGCGCCAGCGTTCTTCCATAAAGGCGGAAAGTTGGGTGGTGGATTGGCGTGGTGTGGCCACTTCAAAACGGTTCATTAGACCAGCGGCACGGCAAGCACAAAGTTCTGCTTGGCAAGTACCCATGCCCACGCGGGTGCGGCGGCGTAAATCCACAAGATTGTTGACATCCAATTCGTCCACCGCATAGCGCACTTCACCGGCAGTCACCGCTTCACATTCGCACACCATGGAACGATCCAAGCGTTCTTTATCTAATAAACGAGTGGCGCGTGAACCGTGGCGATACACCGCGGAATAGCGAATGGTGCTAGGGAGGGAAATGACTTTCTGATTGGTTTCTTGACGGCTTTCGGTGGAACCCGGAAGCGGTTGATCTGCAGTCACGCAAGTCGCGGTTTTATTAAGTTTTTTACAAACTAAGTTTGTTGCCCACTCAGCCATTAGGCGGTAAGTCATTAATTTACCACCGGTGATGGTAATGAAACCGTCTAAACCGTCACGTTCTGCGTGGTCAAGCAAGACGATACCGCGGCTCACATTACGGCCGGACGGATCATCATCGCTCGCCACCAACGGACGTACGCCTGCATAAGCACGAAGCACGCGGGTATGGCGTAAACTTGGCGCCAATTTTTCCCCTTCGCGGAACAGAATATCCACTTCTTCTGGTGTCACTTCCATATTGTCAATTTGATCGTAAGGAATGCGACTGGATGTTGTGCCGATAACACAAATAGTATCGCCCGGCACGAGAATATCTGCATCCGCCGGTTTACGACAGCGGTTAATAACCAATTTGTTAATGCGGTGCCCCATGACGAGCAGAGCGCCTTTGGCCGGGAACATTTTAATTTTGAGATCGGCGTATTCCGCAATGCCTTGCCCCCAAATACCGCCCGCGTTCACAACTAATGGCGCAAAGAATTGGCGTTCTGCTTTATTTTTGTGATCGTACACGTTCACACCGATGACTTTGCCGCCTTCACGAATTAAATTTTTCACTTCGCAATAGGTAAACATTTTCGCGCCATTTTCAACGGCATCCATCATATTGGAAGCCGTTAAACGGAATGGGTCGATAGAGCCGTCCGGCACGACCACCGCACCGACTAAATCCGGATTAACGGAAGGCTCCATAATTTTGGCTAAATCAGGATCAATCGCTTGTGCATCAATACCGGATTTGGCACAGCTCTCAAGGAAGGTTTTTTGATAGTCTAGTGAATCTTCAGGCAACGTAATAAACAAGCCTTCTGTTTCATCCACGCAGTGGCGCGCGATTTTGCGCAAAATGCGGTTTTCTTTAATACATTCTTCCGCGGATTCCTGATCGTTCACCGCATAACGCGCACCGCTATGCAATAAGCCGTGGTTACGACCGGTGGCGCCGGTAGCGATGTCGCGACGCTCCAGTAAAATACAATCAATGCCACGAAGCGCACAATCGCGTGCAATTCCCGCACCCGTTGCGCCACCGCCGATGATAATCACATCCGTTGAGAGTGGTGAAAGATCACCCGCATCTCGATATAAATTAGGCGATAATCCCATGTTTACCCCCAAAGCCC
>ERZ772967.1205-NODE-1205-length-18108-cov-13.078934_pt1 | contig 18108 bp, 15 predicted proteins | sample MGYA00511677_ERZ772967 | MGnify/ENA primary metagenome ERZ772967 (study PRJEB29015, sample SAMEA2737931) | human oral metagenome | biome: human oral; feature: human-associated habitat; material: dental | place: China | collected 2146 ...
CGCGCCACCAGCGCGGCAGCCTGTCGAGCTTCCAGGCCTTCGTCATCGGGCTGGGAGGACGCGTGGGAACCGGCAATATCGCGGGGGTCGCGCTCGCGGTGACCCTGGGCGGCCCCGGGGCCCTGTTCTGGATGTGGGTGGTGGCCCTGCTCGGCATGGCGACCTCCTTCGCGGAGTCGACGCTCGCCCAGGTCTTCAAGGTGCGCAGCGCCGATGGCATCTTCCGCGGCGGCCCCGCCTATTACATGCAGCGCGGCCTGGGCCTGAGGGGCGGCAGCGGCCTCAGTCGGCTCGGCCGGATCATGGGCGTTGTCTTCGCCGCCATGCTGGTCTTCTCCTACGGCCTGATCTTCCCCATGGTCCAGTCCAACACCATCGCCCTGACCCTCCAGGAGGGCCACGGCGTCGGGACGACGGTGACGGCGATCGCCCTGATGGCCATCACCGCTCCGATCCTGCTCTCCGGCATGCGTGTGGTCGCCCGGGTGACCGAATGGCTCGTGCCGCTCATGGCGGTGGCCTATCTCGGCGTCGTCCTCGTGGTCATCATCGTCTCGGCGCCGCGGGTGCCCGGGGTGCTTGTCGACATCGTGGCCGGCGCCTTCCACCTCAAGGCGGGCCTGGCCGGCACGGCGGGCGGCTTCTTCGCCACCTTCCTGAACGGCACCAAGCGCGGCCTGTTCTCCAACGAGGCCGGCCAGGGCTCCTCGCCCAACGGCGCCGCCACCGCCGATGTCGCCCACCCCGTCACCCAGGGACTCATCCAAGCCCTCGGCGTCTTCATCGACACGATCGTCATCTGCACGGCCACGGGACTGACCGTGCTGCTCGCCTCGCCGCAGGTCTACACCCCCGGGGTGGAACCCGAGTGGGCCGAGACCACGCTGGTCCAGCATGCGCTGGCGGACGCCCTGCCCGGGGGCTGGGTCGTCGGCTTCATGACCTTCGTGGTCTTCACCTTCGCCTATTCCAGCGTGCTCGGATACTCAGCCTTCGCCGAGATCAACGTCTCCTACCTCGGCGGGGGCCGCACCTCGAGCGTGATCCTGCGCCTGGCCATGACGGCCGCCACCGGACTGGGCGCCGTCGTCGCCCTGGAACTGGCGTGGGTCATGGCCGACATCGCCCTGGCTCTCATGACGATCCTCAATCTCGTCGCCGTCCTGTGGCTGAGCCGCTGGGTCTTCGCCACTCTGGGCGATTACGACGGGCAGCGGGCCCGGGGCGTCGCGGAGCCGGCCTTCGTGGCGTCCGGCAACCCGCTGCTGCCCCGCGAGCTGCCCGGAGACGTGTGGACCGCCGAGCGCGCCGCCGCTCGCGTGGTCAGCCTCGACGAGGCCTGAGGCGGAGCAGTCCGGGGCCGGCAGAGCTGCTATAGCTGTTCAGCGGGCTCAGCCGGGAGGCGTGTAGGCGGCCAGGCCGCCGTCCTCGACCGCTATGAGGAGGTCCGCGCGCGCGACAACGGTGTGGGCGCGTTGTCCGTACAGCGATTCCCCCTCGGGGACGACGCTCTTCTTCTCACGATCGATGATGCGCACGCGACCGCTCATGGAGCCGTAGCTCATGATCAGATACCGCTCACTCACCGTCGCGGTGACGTCACCCGCATTCATCGGTGACGACCTCGTATCGTTGTCTGTGCCGGGTATCGCGTGCTGGTCGAGTTCGCAGGTGTTGGGCCTGCAATCGAAGATGAGCGAGGCCCACGAGACGTCCCCTGACGCCAGTGCGTCCCTGTACTGATCGAGGGAGGGAAGGCCGGAACCGGAGTCCGTGAGCAGCAGCGCGTACGCGTACTGGGAGGCGGTGTAGGTCTCCTTCTCGGTGCCATCGGGCTCTAGAGCTGTAATCGGCCGTTGGGCACCTTGTGCGGCTCCGAGCTGGAGCCATCCATCGTCGGCGGGAGCGAAAAGCTTGTCCCCGTCCTCCTCGGGAAGGGTGGTCCCGATGCCCCCATCCTCCAGGGAGACGAATGCAATGGAGTCCGCACGCGCATTCGTATCTCTGACTCTCGCCAAGGCATAACCGGTGCTGGTATTCCCGGTGATGCCGTAGCGGTCGAAGCGAGGAAGATGATTCCCGGGGAAGGTGACGGGGCCCCAGCGCTGGGTCAGGGCTGGACTGCTGGAATCCCAACCGGCGCAGACAGACGAGGTGCTGCAGGTGATGATGAGGTCGTCTGTGACCAGGACCGGGTGCGACTCGCCCCAGGGCGCCTCCGTCACCTCGCCGGTGGCCGGGTCGATGAGGTTCCCATCCGTGACGACAACCGAGGAGGTCAGGCCCTTGAGTTCACCGGCCGAGGTCGACCACAGCTCCTGGGGTCGGCCGTCGGTGAGGCTGTATCCACGCAGTCTGCTCTTTTGGTTGTTGCTCTTATCCCAGTCGTAGACCACGAGATAGTCGTCATTGGCGTAGGTGCTGATGGTGGCGTCACTGCCGATCCCGAGGTCGATGCTCCAGGCCTGCTTCCACGAGTCGGCCGAAGCCGTTGGGGTCGGCGATGCGCTGCGGGTGTGTCGCGGCGTGGGGGCGGGGTGCGGTGCGGCGGCCCTCGTCGTCCTCGATCCTCCTGCTGAGGTCCGAGTGCTGTCGCCCTGCAGGTCGTCAAGGGCGCCGGCTGCGACGAGGACGACGATGATCGCAACCACCGAGACGACGAAGAACACGGAGCCCTGATCGAGACTCCCGAGCGGCCCCCGCGCTCGTTCCGGGCGCTGAGGGGGTCTCCTCGTCGGCAGGGTCTTGGAAGAGTACTTGGAGGGGACCTTGTAAAGACTCTTCGAAGGACGCGCCCTACTGGTCGGGCGTCGGGGAGTTTCCGGGGTCGGCTCGGTGCCGAGGACCTGGTCAATGCCGGTGGGGGCGGGCTCGCCCGCGGATGTCGTGTGATCCGGTCTGGGCATTGCCCGGCCCGGGCGTCGGAAAAGGGAGGATCCGGATGCGCTGTGCGCCGATTGCGCTGATCCCGGTGGGCGGATGGAGGTCGGCGCGCCAGGGGGACGGATGCCGAAGGGCGTCACAGATAGAAGCATGACCGATGCGTCTTGTGACTCGCCAGCTCTTTCTCACAGGTTGTAATTGGTGGTGTGGGTGGTTTGTGGGGGATCTCGCAGGGGGTGTGGGGGTGGGGGTGTGTGGTTGTGGGTGGGGGTGTTCTGGCATGATGGGTGGGTTGTTTGCGGCTGTGTGCGGTCCCTCTCCTGTGCGTGGTCGTGGTTGGTAGGTTGTGCGTCGCGGGCTGTTGCTTGATCCTCACCGGTGGGTGGCGTGCGCCGTCCTGGTTTGAGGAGTTTGTCTACTGTGGCAGTCAAGATTCGCCTGAAGCGCATCGGTAAGAAGTTCTCGCCGGTGTATCGGGTGGTGGTGCTCGATGCGCGTAAGAAGCGTGATGGGCGTGTGATTGAGGAGATCGGGTTGTATGACCCGATGCAGGAGCCGTCGTTGATTCGTGTTGATTCCGAGCGGGTGCGGTATTGGTTGGGTGTGGGTGCTCAGCCTTCGGAGACGGTGCATCGTTTGTTGAAGATCACGGGTGATTATCAGGCGTTCAAGGGGTTGCCTGTGCCTGAGGGTAAGTTGCGTCTCAAGGATGAGGGTGCGGCTGCGCGGGCGCGGTTGGATGCGATTCGGTTGGCTGATGATGATGCGCAGAAGCGTAAGGCTGCGGCCTCCGCCCAGGCCCAGGCTGGGCAGGCTCAGGAGGCTGGGTCTGAGGTGGTTGAGGGGGTCTGAGGCTGGTGTTGGCCGAGGCGTTGGAGCATTTGGTGCGTGGGATTGTGGATCGTCCGGATGGTGTGTCGGTGGTCTCGCGGTCGTTGCGTCGTGGTCAGGTGTTGGAGGTGCGGGTCGATCCCTGTGATCTGGGGCGGGTGATCGGTCGTTCAGGGCGCACGGCCCGGGCCCTGCGCACGGTGATCGGGTCCGTGGCCCAGGCCCCGGTCCGCGTCGACGTCATCGACACCGACCGCCACTAACCCCACCCCCAAACACCAACCAACCCAACCCACACCAACCCCAAACCCACCGGCACTTTCAGGCGCATTGAGACGGTTGCATGGCTGCCATTGGCAGGCGCTTCGGCGTTGGCTGCCGCTGGCGCGATATGGCTCTGCTCGGTGGGGCTCGAGTAGGTGCGCCCGTGATTCTCGCGCCGGTGGCGGGGCCGATGGCCCCGTCGCCGGTGGGGCGAGACGCCCAGCCATGTGACCGCGGTGCGCGATAGGTTGGCCCAGTGCTGCTCACCGTCGCCGTCATCGGTCCCGCCCATGCCCTCAAGGGGGAGGTGCGCCTCGAGATCCGCACCGACGATCCCCGGGGCAGGCTCGCTCCCGGCGCCCGGCTGCCGGTTCAGGCTCCCGACACCCATGGAGGCCATGGAGACTCGGATATCGACCACCTGACCGTCTCCCGTGTGCGCTTCGACGGCTCCCGCTGGTTCGCCCTCTTCGAGGAGGTTCGCGACCGCACCGCGGCCGAGGCTCTGCGCGGCGCGCATCTGCTGGTCGAGACCGACACCGCCGATGGAGGCACCGCCGGTCCTGACGGTGCTGGCGGTGCTGGCGGTGCTGACGATGAGGATGATGAAGCCTGGTACGCCCATGAGCTCATCGGTCTGCGGGTCCTCCGCGCTCCGGCCTCGGCCGATCGAGAGCCCCAGCAGCTCGAGCAGCCCCAGCAACTTCAGCAATTCCAGCAACTCGGTGAGGTCGTCGACCTCGAGCCCGGTGTCGCCCAGGACCGTCTCATCGTGCGCACCCCGGACGGGGAGCGCGTCGCCGTGCCCTTCGTCGAGGCGCTCGTTCCCGAGATCGACCCCGATGCGGGCACCGTCACCGTGGACCCTCCCGGCGGGCTCTTCCCGGGCGTCGGCCGGGCCGAGGAGGATCGCCGATGAGTCAGGCCTCTGCCGCGCCCGGCTCCCGCCCCCTGCGCCTCGACGTCGTCACGATCTTTCCCGATTATCTGAGGGCACTGGACCTTTCGCTCGTCGGCAAGGCCGCGGACACCGGGCTCATCGACCTGCACGTTCACGATCTTCGCGAGTGGACCCACGACCGCCACCGCACCGTTGACGACACCCCGCTGGGCGGTGGCGCGGGAATGGTGATGAAGCCCGATGTGTGGGGCGAGGCCCTCGACGCCGTCCTGGCCCCGCCTGCGGGCGCTCCGGCGCAAAGCCGTCGGGTCCTCGTCATCCCCGCCCCCTCCGGAGACACCTTCACCCAACGGACCGCCGAGGACCTCGCTCGGGCCGACCAGGTCGTCTTCGCATGCGGCCGTTACGAGGGCATAGACGCCCGTGTCGCCGAGCACTACCGGTCCGCCGGTGTCGAGGTGCGCGAACTGTCGATCGGCGACTACGTGCTCAGCGGCGGCGAAGCGGCGACCCTGGTCATGATCGAGGCCGTCGCCCGCCTGCGCCCGGGAGTGCTGGGCAACCCCGCCTCCGTCGTCGAGGAGTCGCACTCCGAGGCGGGTCTGCTGGAGTACCCGGTCCATACCCGCCCTGTCGCCTGGCGCGGCCTCGACCTGGCCGTCTCCGCCCCGCATCTGCTGTCGGGCGACCACGCCCGCATCGCCCGTGCACGCCGTGACCAGTCCATCGCCCGCACGGTGGCCCGCCGCCCCGACATGATCGAGCGTCTGCACCCCGAGACGCTCGATACCGCCGACCGCACCGCACTGGCGCACCACGGCTGGGTGGTCCCCACGGGCGCCCAGGGCCCGGTCCAGCTGGTGATACGGCCAGCTCTGGCGGAGGATGCCGAGGACCTGGCCGCCCTGGCGGCGCGCACCTTCCCGGATGCCTGCCCGCCCTTCGTCCCGCGGGAGCAGATCGCCGTCCATATCGCGTCCACCTTCACCCCTGAGCGCTTCGCCGCCTGGCAGGCCGACCCGCGCGTGGTTCTCACGGTCGCCGAGCTGCCCGACGGGCTCACGCCGAGCAGGCTCACGGAGAGCGCCGACCCGGCCGATGCCGTCGCCCCGGGTGAGCTCATCGGCTACAGCGCCGTGATCATCGAGCGGCCGGACTCCGGGGGCGAGTTCGTCGACGGGCTGGACCCGCGGCCCGACACCGTCGAGATCCCCGCACGCGCCGACGGCAGCGCCGGAATCGTGGCCGAGCTGTCCAAGGCCTACGTCGATGCCCGTCTGCGCTCCTCCGGAGTCGCCGCGGTGCTTCTGGACGAGGCCATCCGCGATGCCGCCGCCATGGGCGCCACCGCCCTGTGGCTCGGCACCCACGAGCGCAATCGCCGTGCGCAGAAGGCATACAAGCGGCGCGGCTTCCGCACCGTCGGATCGAGAATCTACGACGTCGGCGGGCAGGCCTGCCGTGACGTGGTCATGAGCCTGAACCCGCAGGAGGTCCACGATGAGCACTGAAGACTCTGAAAGCACTGAGGCCGCTGAGGCCGCCGGCCCGGTCGGCAGGGGGCGCACGGCGGATGCGCCCGGTCGTGTCGCGCTCACTCGTTCAGAACGACTGCGCAGCCAGGGAAGCAGGGGGGAGGCCGGCCGCCCCTTTCTGCGCGGACTGCTGACTCTCATCGTCGTACTGGCGATCATCGCGATTGTGCGCACTCTGTTCGTGCAGAGCTACACCATTCCCTCGGGATCCATGGAGGACACCCTCCACGCGGGCGACCGCATCCTGGTCACTCTGTACGACACCGATTCCGTCCAGCACGGTGACGTCGTGGTGTTCACCGACCCGGATCACTGGCTCACCGATCCCGAGCCGACCGGAGCCGCTCGTTTCGCCCAGGATGTGCTGGTCTTCCTGCGCATCCTGCCGCAGGACGCGGGGCACCATCTCGTCAAGCGGGTCGTCGGGCTCCCGGGCGATCACATCGTGGCCGATGGCTCCGGTCCTGTGAGCGTCAACGGAGTCGTTCTCGATGAGCCCTATCTCAAGCCCGGCCGCACCAGCTCGGACATCGCCTTCGACGTCACCGTCCCTGACGGTTACGTGTGGGTCATGGGGGACAATCGGTCGAACTCGGCGGATTCCCGACTGCATCAGGGGGATGCGCACGGCGGGTTCGTTCCAGCGGAGGATATCGTCGGCATTGCGAGATTCGTCTATTGGCCCATCGGGCGCTGGTCAGGTCTCGTGGGCGGCCGGGACGTGTTCTCGCAGGTGCCGCAGGCTGCTTCCGTGCCGACTGTCGTGCCCGCTCCGACCGCCGGTGAGGGGTGAGGGAGCGAGCGACGAGCGAGGAGGGTTGAGGAAGGCTGACAGCCCGGGGCACGTGAAGTCGGGCACTCGCGCCTGAACGCCCTCGCAGCCCCGTGCCGCGCTGTGGCAAACTAAGCCCGCCTCCGGGCCTCGAGTATCCTCTGCCACTGGGGAGGTGCTCATGCGCAGGACCCGCGGGGGATCGAGAACGGCGCAGTCGCTCCATCGGGACCGGCCCGAGGCGAGTCGCGGCGTCGCCTACCAAGCGCCCATGACCAGTGGCACGAGCGTGGAGAGAATAATGACCAATCTGATCGACCAGATCGATGCCGCTTCGCTGCGCGACGACGTGCCCGCCTTCCGCCCCGGTGACACCCTCAAGGTGCACGTCAAGGTCGTCGAGGGCAGCCGCACCCGTACCCAGGTCTTCCAGGGCGTTGTGATCGCCCGTCAGGGCGGCGGCGTTTCGGAGACCTTCACCATCCGCAAGATCTCCTTCGGCGTCGGCGTTGAGCGCACCTTCCCGGTCCACACGCCCACCGTTGAGAAGATCGAGGTCGTCGCCCGCGGTGACGTGCGCCGCGCCAAGCTGTACTACCTGCGCAACCTGCGCGGCAAGGCCGCCAAGATCAAGGAGCGCCGCGAGAGCTGAGGGGCGCCCTCTATGCTCTTCGGTGATGTCCGGGGCCTCCGGGCCCCGGCATCCTTCCTCTCCCTTTACTGACTTTACTGACGCCGCTACTGAACTAGTGAGGCGTCACAGCCTCCCCACGTATACGCAAACCTCGGAACAGGAGCACGGTGACCTCACCGAAGGACGACCTCGAGGAGCTCAAGCCCGACGTCGGCGACGGCGGCGCATTGACCTCTCCCGATGAGGAGCGGGCTGAAGACGTATCCGTGGTCGCCCTCGTTGATGAGAGTGCGATGCAGGCTCGGCGGACGCAGGAGGGCGCTGGGGCTGCGGCAGTCGATGTCGTGCGGGATCGGGCCGTCCGGCCTGGGACGGTTGCCGTAGTCGATGAGCCTGGCGAGTCTGACGAGCCGGGCGAGGCCGAAGGGCCTGATGAACCCGTCGAGGGCGCGGTGGCGGCCGAGTCGGCCGAGCTCGAGCCTGAGTCCGAGGCGGAGCGCACGGGGGACGAACCGTCTGCCACGCCCGACGAGCCCGGGGGTGAGCGGGCCCGGGCCGGTGAGCCCGATCCGGACGCGGAGGGGCCGACCGAGTCGGCCGCCGTGGTCGGTGAGGGCGAGTCTGGCGAGCCGGGTGAGGCCGAAGGGCCTGACCCGGCTGAACAACCCTTGGAGGGCGCGGTGGCCGCCGAGTCGGCCTCCTCGACTGAGTCGGACTCTGCTGAGCCCGAGGCGCGTGAGGCGGGCGCGGCTGATAGCGCTGAAAATGCTGACAGTGCCTACAGAGCCGGCAGCGAGGCGCCTGACGAGTCCGGGGCTCCTGGGAGTGAGTTGCCTGAGTCGGGGGAGCCCACGGCCGTTGAGGCTGAGCCGGACGAGCTGGACGAGCCCGCTGCGGAAGCGGATGGCAGTGCTGACGGGGCTGGCAGGGCTGGCAGCGTTGGCAGTGATACCGGCGACGACGGCGATGACTCTGAGACCGGCGATATGGCGGGGAAGTCCGTGCGTGCCGGGGCGCCCGATTCGGAGTCTGATGATCGGGCCGACGCTTATGCTCACGAGGCGGTTGGCGGCGTCGAGGATGCAGACGAATCAGAGGGCACTGCGGACGCTGACGACACTGCGGACGCTGATTACATTGAAAACGCTGAAGGCATTGAAGGCGCTGAGGATACTGAGCCGACCGCTGCGGAGCCGTATGCCGAGCGGGCATCGGCTGCTGACGGAGCCGACGATGCCGACGAAGCTGCTGAGGCGGTCCCCGAAGCTGTTGAGGCTGCGGCTGACACCGCTGATGTCGAGCCGTCAGGGGCTGAACCCGCTGAGTTAGCTGCTTTAGCTGAGCCCGCCGGGCCTGCCGAGGCTGCGCCTCGTACGGAGGAGCCCGCCCGTGCCCCGGAGGTCGAGGACCTCGGCGCCGGAACCGTCGCCGTCGAGCCCGGAGTGCGCCTGGAGGCGGATGACGAGGGCTCCCAGGGCGACGCCGAGGCTGGAGTCGATTCCGCTGAGGCTGGCGCAGCCGGCGAGTTGGACGAGGCGGTTGAGTCGGAGGCGGCAGAGAAGCCGGGAACCTCGAAAAGCTCAGAAAGCTCAGAGAAGGCTACAGACCTGCCGCCCTCCTATCCGCCCGCCCGGCGCCCTCGCCCCCTGCCGGTTCCGGGCGAGGAGGAGGATGATTCTGAGGAGGACCGACCGCGTCGCGGCTGGCTGTCCACCCTCGCCGTCGTCGTGGTCGTCTTGGCCCTGTCCGCCTTCATCAAGACCCACATCGTCCAGACCTTCGCGATCCCCTCCGGTTCAATGGAGAACACCCTGCAGACCGAGGATCATGTCTCGGTGCGGATGTACCACCCGCATGATGTGCATCGCGGGGATGTCGTCGTCTTCACGGACCCGGGCGGTTGGCTCGACACCGAGGAGCCTTCCGGGATCAACGGAATCGTGCGCGACGGGCTCATCCTCACCGGCCTGCTGCCCGAGAACTCCGGACATCACCTCATCAAGCGCGTGATCGGCGTCTCCGGTGACCGCATCACCTCCGACGGCGCAGGCGCCCTGACCGTCAACGGCGTACCCCTGCAGGAGACCTACATCAAGGACGGGGCTGCGCCGTCCCTGGTGCCCTTCGACATCATCGTCCCCGAGGGATGCATCTGGGTGATGGGGGACAACCGCTCCAATTCCTCGGACTCCCGCTTCCACCAGGACGATCCGCATGGTGGCGCCGTGCCGTTGGATGATGTCGTCGGCGTGGCCACCAATGTTGTGTGGCCGGTGAGCCGCTGGGATTCGCTCGACGAGGGCGAGGCGGTCTTCCGCGACGTGCCCGATCCCAATCGGTGACATCGGCGCTCCCGATGATTCCCCGATGACGACAGCACGACGACTCCGCCCGGATCGCGGTGTCGAGGACGAGCTCCTGCGGCATCATGAGCTGGTCGGTGGCATGGACGAGGTCGGCCGCGGCTCGCTGGCGGGCCCCGTCACCGTGGGCCTGGCTGTCGTCGATCGTGGAACCTCGGATGCCTTTCCTCAGGGACTCGCCGATTCCAAACAGCTCACGCCTCGTCGCCGTGAGGCTCTGGTGGAGCCGTGCCGCGCCTGGGTCCTCGACTGGGCTGTGGCTCACGCCGCACCCGGGGAGATCGACGCCCTCGGCATCGTGGGCGCCCTGCGTCTCGCGGGACGGCGGGCCCTCGCCCGGATGGCCGCCCGCGATCACCTCCCCGGAGCGATCATCCTCGACGGCAGGGCGGACTGGCTGACCGAGCCCGAGCCCGACTTGCTCGATGCCCTGGGCGCCCAGCCCTCTGCTGTGCCTGTTGAGCCTGTTGCTGTGTCTGTTGAGTCTGTTGAGTCGATCGGAGAGGCCCGCCAATCGATCGGCGCTGAATCCGTCCTGTCCGCCCGCTTCACCCCGGCCGTGCGCATGGAGGTCAAGGGAGACGCCCGCTGCGCCATCGTCGCCGCGGCCTCCATCCTGGCCAAGGTCGAGCGGGACGCCCTCATGTCGGCCCTGCCGGACCCCGGCTACGACTGGGCGTCCAATAAGGGATACGCCTCCGCCGCCCACGTCGAGGCACTGGCGCGCCTCGGTGCGAGCGACCAGCACCGCCGCTCATGGAACTTGCCCGGAGTCGGCTCTTTCGTGGACGCCGAGCGCTGAATCTGTTGCCCGGCCGTGATCGGCACGGCGCGACGCGCCATCGGCGCCTGCTCGGGCCGCACGCTCAGGACGTGCATGATGGAGTCGTGAGCGCTGAAGACCTCGAGTCCTATGAGAACGATCTGGAGCTGGACCTGTACCGCGAGTACAGGGATGTCGTCTCGTTGTTCTCCTACGTGGTGGAGACCGAGCGCCGCTTCTACCTGGCCAACGCCGTTGATGTGCAGGTGCGTACCAACGGCGGCGAGGTCTTCTTCGAGCTCAGTCTTGAGGACGCCTGGGTGTGGGACATCTACCGCTCCAGCCGCTTCGTGAAGTCGGTCCATGTGGTCACCTTCAAAGACGTCAACGTCGAGGAGCTCACCAAGCCGGAGATGGATATCCCCTCATGACCCACGACGCAGGTGCGGCGCGCGTGTGACGCGAAACGCATCGCAGGGCTCCACCGCTTAGCTCGCACGGCGCTTTCCCACCGGGCTCGACGACGCCGTTGTCGTCAGCCGCCCTCCGCCGCGCATGCTGGTGGCGGAGGTGATCATCGTGATCATGACAACTGCAGGGCTCGAGCGGGCAGCCGTGGGCCGACGCGGCGAGGATCTCGCCGCCCGGTACCTCAGCGATCACGGCTGGCAAATCGTGGATCGCAACTGGCGCCCCGGAACCGGATTGCGCGGTGAGCTCGACCTGGTCGCCCTGGAACCCGCGGGAACCGCCGGCGAGGGTCCGCCCGCTCTCGTGGTCATCGAGGTCAAGACCCGTACGAGTCTGAGGGCCGGGCCTCCGGCCGCATCCGTCGATGCGGACAAACTCATGCGCCTGCGCGTTCTCGCTGCGGCCTGGGCCGCCCAGAATCCCGTGTCTCACGGGCGTTTCCGCCTCGATGTGATCTCCGTGCTTCTGCGCTCGGGCCTGCCCGCCGAACTGCGCCATCACCGTGGAGTGGGCGCATCATGAGCCTGGCGCGCACCCTTGCCGTGACCCTGACCGGCCTGGAGGGGCATCTTGTCGATGTTGAGGCCCACTCGAGTTCGGGACTGCCCGGCTTCACCCTCGTGGGCCTTCCCGACGCCGCCGTGCGCGAGTCGCGCGAACGCGTACGAGCCGCGTTGACGGTCTGCGGCGTCACCTGGGGAGAGCAGCGCCTGACGGTCAACCTCTCTCCGGCGGACCTGCGCAAGACCGGCACCGGATTCGACGTGGCGCTGGCGCTGGCGGTGCTCGGAGCACGTGATCTGCTGCCCCCGCGCGCTCTGGCGGTGCTGGCCCGCACCGTCTACATCGGCGAGCTCGGCCTGGACGGCTCCATCCATGCGGTGCGCGGCATCCTGCCGGCTGTGCGCACGGCCGTGGAGGCCGGTGTTCCCGATGTCATCGTGGCCGCCCCCGCCGCCCGCGAAGCCGCCCTCGTTCCGGGCGCTCGCGTGCGCGCGGTCGACCATATCGGTGAGCTCGTGGAGGACTACGGCGGCAGGCTGCCCCCGCGCGCCCGGGCAGTCGTCGAGCGCGCCCGCCGCCGTGGCGAGCAGTCCCGCGAGCCGCGGAGCCATCCGGAGGCTCGCATCCCCGACCTCGCCGATGTCGTCGGACAGGCCGAGGCCCGCCATGCCCTGGAGGTCGCGGCCGCAGGCGGGCACCACCTGCTCCTCGTGGGGCCTCCCGGCGCGGGCAAGACCATGCTGGCCGAGCGCCTGCCCTCGATCCTGCCCGCACTGGATGCCGAGGACGCCGTGACCGTCACCTCCTTGCACTCCCTGGCGGGCACCTTCGATCCCGACTCCGGCCTGCTGACCGCTCCGCCTCTACGGGCCCCGCACCACACCGCCACCAGGGCGGCGGTCGTCGGCGGCGGCAGCGGTACGCCTCGGCCGGGCGACGTGTCACTCGCTCACCGCGGAGTCCTCTTCCTCGACGAGGCGCCGGAGTTCCCCAGCGGCGTCCTGGACTGCCTGCGCCAGCCCCTGGAGACCGGTTCGGTCACCATCGATCGGGTCGGCGGGCGGGCGGCCTTCCCCGCCGCCTTCCAGCTCGTTCTGGCGGCCAACCCCTGTCCCTGCGGCAAGGGCGGCGGGCGCGGGTTGGAGTGCACCTGTACATCCCTGCGGCGCAGGCGCTACTTCTCCCGGCTGTCGGGGCCGCTCCTGGATCGTATCGACATCCAGGTCGATGTTGCGGCCGTCACCGCCCGGGACCTGGCAGCCGGTGCTGCGGGCGAGTCGAGTCGGGATGTCGCCGCACGTGTGCTGCAGGCCCGCGCTCGAGCAGCCCATCGGCTCGCGGAGACGCCCTGGCGGCTTACGGGGCAGGTGCCGGGGTCCTGGTTGCGCTCGGCCTCCTCCGGTATGGAGCCGGCCCTGCTGACCCCGCTCATGGCGGCGCTGGATCGTGGCGATCTCACGCTGCGCGGCGTGGACCGAGTTCTCCGTCTGGCCTGGACCCTGGCCGATCTGGCCGCCAGACCGGCTCCCACTGCCGCCGACCTCGGCGGCGCGCTGGCCCTGCGCACGAGAGGAGCGCGCCTGTGACCCCCACCGACCTGACCGATGCGCCCGCACGCTTGCCTGACGGCCCTGGGGATGCCGGCTGCCCTGATGGTGCTGCCTGCCCTGACGGCCCCGATGTCATCGGCGGCCCGGCAGACAGCTCGGCAGAAAACTCGGCTGACACCGCCTGTGCAGTGGACGCGCCGCCGGAGAGGGCCGGCGCTGCTGCACCGCAGAACGTCCGGGAGGATGCCCGGGCCGGGGCCGGATCCGCTTCCGGTCGGGCCCCGACGGCGGGCGGGCGGCTCTCCGGGGCGGGTCCGCAGCGCCGACTGCAGGCCCGTGCCATCCAGGATGAGGCTCTGGCGCGGGCCACCTGGTCACGGCTAGCCGAGCCCGCCGACCATGCCGCTTGCGCACTCGTCGGCAACCTGGGAGCGGGCCCGGCGCTCGCCTGGCTCCTCGACGAGGCCCTGGACTGCGAGGGGCTGCCGCTGCCGGCGCCACGACCGCCGATCGCGCCCCGCGGCGATGCGGCCGGGGCCGGCGCCGCCTGGAGGAGAGCGGCCGCCCGCTGGGCGCCCAGACTCGCCGGTCTGGATATCCGCCGCGAGCTCGAGGCCTTGGAGAGGCTCGGCGGCAGCCTCATCCTGCCCACCGACCCGTGGTGGCCCACCGGATTGGACGATCTCGAACATCCGCCCCACTGCCTATGGGTCCGCGGGGACCCGGCGCTGCTGCCATCGCAGTGTCGTGAGGGCCCTGAGGGCCCTGAGAGCCCTGAGGGCGAGCCGCCGAGGCGGTCATCCGTCGGCGCCCGGCGCACTCGGGCAGACCTCGTTGCCGCCGGTCCCGGCACCGGACGGGCCCTGGCCCTGGTGGGTGCGCGGGCCTCCACCGATTACGGGGAGCGCGTGGCCGCCCGGATCGCCTCAGACCTGACGACGTGGGGCGTCGTGGTCGTCTCCGGCGGCGCCTTCGGCATTGATGCGGCGGCCCACCGCGGTGCCCTGCGCTCCGGCCCGACGCTGTCCGTGAGCGCCGGGGGAGTGGATCGCCTCTACCCGACGGGGAATGCCGATCTGCTGCACGCCATCATCGACACCGGTGCTCTCGTGGCCGAGGTGCCACCGGGCTGTCGGCCCGGCCGTCACCGCTTCCTGACGCGCAATCGTCTGATCGCGGCCCTGAGTGAGGCCACCGTCGTCGTCGAGGCCGCTTGGCGCTCCGGGGCACTGTCCACCGCCCGGCACGCTCGTGACCTCGGCCGCGGCCTCGGGGCCGTGCCCGGCCCGGTGACCTCCATGGGGTCGGTCGGCTGCCACCGCTTGCTGCGAGACGGGGCGGTGTGCATCACCGATGCCGAGGACGCCCTGGAGCTCGTCGCCCCTCTGGGCAGCGTGGACCCCGAGGCCACCCGCGCCGCAGTCCCCGGCAACGCCGGCTCGGGACTGCTCGATGGACTGACGGGGGAGGCCTCCATGGTCGTCGATGCTCTTCCCGCACGGGGCGCGGCCACCGTCGGGGCGCTTGCCCGCGTGGCGGGCCTGTCGGAGCAGGATGTCGTCTCGACTCTCGGGCTGCTCGAGCTCTCCGGACGCGTCGAGCGCGACGGCTCGCGCTGGCGCCGACGCGCCGCCCGGTGAGGGTAGTGAAGACGCGCATGAAGACGTGTGGAGACACGTGAAGACGCAGGGGTCGTTAGCCTGCCTCCATGAGCGATTCTGCTGGGCCGCGCACCCGCGGCGAGCTGAGTGAGGCGTGGCTGCGTCATCTCGGGCTCCAGCGGGGCCTGTCCGAGCACACCGTGCGCGCCTATGTCGCCGACGTCGGCGACCTGCTGACCTTCCTCGGCGTGGGCGGCGACCCCGATGAGCCGATCGGCCCTGCGCTGCTCAGCCTCGACTTGGCCGATCTGCGCGCCTGGCTGGCAGAGATGTCGGCCGCCGGCAGCGCGCGGGCCACCATTGCGCGCCGTTCCGCGGCGGTGCGGGCCTTCTCCACCTGGGCGCACCGCAATTGCCTGATCAGCACCGATGTTGCCGCCCGTTTGCGCTCGCCTCGAGCCGAAGGCCGGCTGCCGGCCGTCCTGACCGAGGAGCAGGCCACGACACTTCTGGAGGCGGCGGCACGCCGCGCCGAGGAGGCGGGAGCGGAAGTCGTTCCCGTTGAGGCGGAAGGAGGGCTGGAGCGGGCATCGGGACGGACGGCGAAGACGGCGAGCTCAGCGGAGACGGCGAGGTCGGCTAAGTCAGCGAAGGCGAGCCCCGAGGACGGCCTTGTGCAGGAGGCGATCGCGCTGCGCGATGCGGCGCTTCTGGAGGTTCTCTACGCCACGGGCGTGCGCGTCTCAGAACTGTGCGGTCTGGATATCGCCGACCTGGATCGATCCCGGCGCACTCTGCGCGTGCTGGGCAAGGGGGACAAGGAGCGCACTGTGCCCTACGGGGCGCCGGCCTCTCAGGCGCTCGAGAACTGGCTGGCAGTACGCGACCGGATCGCCCTTGCGGCCGCCGGCGGTGCGCTGTTCGTCGGGGTGCGCGGACGGCGCCTCGACCCGCGGGCGGTGCGCGATGTCGTTCACCGCGCCGCCGCGCTCGCGGGCGTGCCCGACCTCGGGCCGCACGGGTTGCGCCACTCGGCGGCCACTCATGTTCTCAATGGGGGAGCGGACCTGCGCAGCGTTCAGGAGCTGCTCGGCCACTCCTCCTTGGCCACCACTCAGCGTTACACCCACGTATCGGCCGAGCGCCTGCGGGCCGTTTACGCTCAGGCCTTCCCGCGGGCATGAGCCGGTCGGTGCGCAACATATCCGCGCTTCGGCCCGCCCCCTCGCCGGTGGCGCGCGACACGCAGCGGCGCTCGGCAGCTTTCAGAGCTGCACAAGGCGCTGCGCAATAGGCCGCGTACAGGTCATCTCTGCATATGCGTATATACAGCATGTACGGCGTACACGGCATACACGGCATGTACGGCATATGCGCTGGATAAGCCGGACAAGCTGCGAATGATCAGCCCGGCTGGTTCTGCTCCGATCGCTCCGATCTCAGTGGCTTGAGCCGGATGACGGCGGGATGCAGAAGACGCAACGGGTTGATGTAGCTCTTCGGCCCGGTGCGCGCGCCCCAGTGCAGAGCGTCCACCCCGTCGGAGCGATGTCCCGCCAGAAGCGTGCCGATGGTCTGCCCTCGAGTGACGACGTCCCCAGCGGCGACCGAGGCCTCGACCGGCTCGTAGGTGGTGCGGGTGCCATCGGCGTGATCGATGGAGACGACCGGCCGCCCCGCGACCGCCCCGGCGAAGACCACGGTCCCGTCTCCCGCTGCGAGGACCGGCGAGCCCGCCTGAAGGGACAGGTCCACACCCCGATGACCCGAGCCCCAGGTCACCGTGGGCGGATCGAATCCCCGGACCACGCTCGCGGGACTGCCGGTCGGCCACCCGTAGGAGGCGCGGGGCGCATGGGTGCGCGGCGCTGTCGATTCCGCCGACTCTCGTGGCGCTCTCACTGTCTCTGAGTTCTCGAACGCCCCTGAGTCCCCTGACTTCCCTGTCTTCTCAGCGCCCGGCCCCGCCGGGAGGGCTGAAGGGGAGTCGGAAGGGGAATCGGGGGAGCTCGCGTACTCCATCGGCGCCATGACCGCGGCCGCGGGCCCGGGCGGAGGCCCGGTGGCGGACAGCGGCAGCAGGCTGAGGCTCATGCCCAGTGCCAGGGAGCGGAAGCGTCGCCGCCCCGGCTGTTCCAGTCTCCCCGGCCCCGGCAGCGGCAGGAGTGGCCTCGGGGAATGGCCGGGCAGCTCGGGCAGCCGAGGTTGCGTGTGCGCAGTGTGCGCAGCGGGCACAGTGGGCGCGGTAAGCAAAGCGGACGGAGCGGAGGCAGTGGACGGAGCTGACGCAGGCGAGTATGTGGGACTCATGCGCATCAGATTGCGTCGGGAACGCAGGACGGCGCACTCGAGGGCATCGAGCACTGTGGGCAGCGGCGTATCTCAGCGATCGGTGGAGCCCGTGGAGGTGATAGGAATGACATGCCCTCACCCTGAGATTCTCGCGGATCGGCGCGGAATTGTGACGAATGCTGTGGTAGCCTCACGCTCGCAGTCGCCTGCGATCTGCTCGCTCCAGTTCGCCGGTCCGGTTGGCAAGCGCATGCGAAGACATGCAAAGGCCTGATGAAAAGCTCAAGGGCTCAGCCATCGACGTCGGATCGGCTCAGGACTGGGGATGCGCCGGCCAAGGGCGGTTGACTTCGCGCGCTCGCGCTCGCGCCCATCGGTTCGTCCGATTCGGGTGCGGGAATCCTTTCGGGCGTCGCGGCCGAGGTCCTGAACCGTCCGGGCAACCGTCCGGGTGGAGAGGGTGGTCGCGCGTCGCGAGCGCCAGGCCCCATCCTCCCGGCTCCCGTCGGGACGGAGCCGCGGCCCGCCGCGCGGGCCCACCGGTCAACGGGGAGAAACCATCAATACCGGGGCGCGCCGCCGAGCAGGACGGATGCAGGACGGATGACCGCCCCACGACTCACAGCGCACCCGGCGACCTCCGGATTGCGCGCGAAAGGACCGACATGGCGATCGTCACCATGCGTCAGCTCCTCGAGAGCGGTGTCCACTTCGGCCACCAGACCCGCCGCTGGAACCCGAAGA
>ERZ772967.1207-NODE-1207-length-18103-cov-16.061558_pt1 | contig 18103 bp, 8 predicted proteins | sample MGYA00511677_ERZ772967 | MGnify/ENA primary metagenome ERZ772967 (study PRJEB29015, sample SAMEA2737931) | human oral metagenome | biome: human oral; feature: human-associated habitat; material: dental | place: China | collected 2146 ...
CGGGGCTGGTGTTCTGGGCCTCGTCGAGGATGACGAAGGCGTCGTTGAGGGTGCGTCCGCGCATGTAGGCCAGGGGCGCGACCTCGATGGTGCCGGCGGCCATGAGGCGGGGCAGGGCCTCGGGCTCGAGCATGTCGTGGAGGGCGTCGTAGAGGGGGCGTAGGTAGGGGTCGATCTTGTCGGTGAGGCTGCCAGGCAGGAAGCCGAGGTTCTCGCCGGCCTCGACGGCAGGGCGGGTGAGGATGATGCGTGAGACGCGCTTGCGGGCCAGGGCGTCGACGGCCTTGGCCATGGCCAGGTAGGTCTTGCCGGTGCCGGCGGGGCCGATGCCGAAGGTGATGGTGGATTCCTCGATGGCGTCGGTGTAGGCCTTCTGGCCGAGCGACTTGGGGCGGATGGTGCGGCCGTGGGAGGTGAGGATGTCGTCGGTGAGGACCTCGGTGGGGCGGGTGGAGGTCTCCAGCAGGCCGACGGCGCGCTCGACGGCGTCCGCGGTCAGGGGCGTGCCGGTGCGGGCGACGTCGATGAGCTCGGAGAGCAGGACGACGACGGTGTCGACGCGGGCGGCGGGGCCGGAGACGGTGACGGCGGTGCCGCGCACGTGGATGTCGACGTCGGTGAAGCCCTTCTCGATGGCGCGCAGTACCTCGTCCCGGGCGCCCAGGAGGGTTACCGGGGCGACGTCCTCGGGCAGGGTGAGGGTGCGCGTGACGTCCGCCGGTCCGGCAGAGCCCGCGGTGGAAGCGGAGCCGGTACTGGCAGGAGAGGTGGTCGCCGCGGTTGCGGCTGCTGGCGTGATGGGCGAATTCGTCATCTCGCGGCCCATGCTACCGGCCAGGGCGCGGCGAACCAGCCGGTACCGTGATGACCGGCCTCATACCCACCACCGAGGTCGGTAGAGGTTACATGCCGATACCGGTCGATGTGGCGCGTCCTAACGGCTCCGTCCGGATCGGCTAGGGTTGCCCCGTTGTTCAGCGGCAGCGAAGCGCGCGATCGGGAGGTGCGAAGCGGATGGTGTTGTGGTGACCAGCGATCTCAGCGCCGTAATGACGACCTCCGAGCCGTACCGGTTGTCCTTCGTTGTGGGCGGGCTCCTGGCAACGGAGGCCACGATTGCCGCTCCCCTGTATCTGGAGCTGCGTGACTGGGCGGCGGTTCGGGCGGCTCTAAATGCCGACAATCTGCTGCATGCACGTACCCGCTCGACGGCGGTCAGGCTCACCCGGGAGCTCATTCAGCGGCTGTCTGTGCTCAGCGACATCGAGATAGCTTATCTGGTCAACGCTCCCGGGCCGGATCGTCTGCATCTGATGTGGGCGGCGCTGTGCCGGCATTACGCGTTCGTGGCGGAGTTCGCTCAGGAGGTAGTGCACGACCACTACCTGCTGGGAGCTTCGCAGTTGGTTCCTGCCGACTTCGAGCGCTTCTGGGACTCCAGAGCCCTGTGGCACGCCGAGTTGGAGGAGGCTAGGCTCTCGACTCGCACCAAGTTGCGCACCAACCTGTTCCTAGCGCTGCGTCAGAGCGGAATGCTCGCCGACGACGCCAGGCTCGTCTCCCCGCTGCTGTCGCCAGAGGTGCTGGCACACCTGGATGCGCGTACTCCCAGCGACCGACGTTTCTTCCCGGTAGGAGGCGGCCTGTGAGCGACTATGACATCGCCTCCGTCGAGCGACATGTGCTAGCGGTGCTCTCGTCCGACCGCTTCCTGCGTATGGAGGGGCTGGGCAACGAGGTGCCGTTCTTCATCTGGCCCTACCCGCCCGAGCAGGAGCTTGCAGCGCAGGCGGCAACCGGCCGCATTATCGACAGGCTGCGCACCACGCAAGGTTTGAGCGTCCTCGTGGTGGATCTCTTCGAACTCGCCGTCGAACTGCTTGGAGGGCGCGGCGGCAACATGCTGGAACGCCTGGAGCAGATCGAACCCACCCGAAGCCGCTCCGACTTCCGCCGGGACTTGCAGCGCATGCTTGATCCGGAGCAGCACATCGCCCCTGCAATCAAGCGCCGAATCGAGGCTGAGGCGGGCGTAGACCTGCTCATGCTGACCGGAATCGGACGGGTGTTCCCCTTCATCCGCTCACATAACGTCCTGAACAACCTGCAAGTCGCTGTCTCCGACTTCCCTGTACTCATGCTTTTCCCCGGCGAGTACCCGCAGACTGCGTCATCAGGATCATCCCTGGTGCTGTTCAACCTTTTGACGGATGACCAGTACTACCGTGCCAAGAACATCCTGGAACAGGAGCCCGCATGAGCCAAACGACGATTGGCAGCCTCTTCGCCAAGGATGTCTCCCGCCCCATCGAGGGCGTCATCAAGGCCGACGACGCCGAGCACCTCGCCACCGAGATTGACGAGTACGTCCTGACCGGTGAGACGGCGGCGGCCCTGTCCGAACTGTTGGAGACCTACACCGACCTGGTCTACAACGGCAGCAATGGCGTGTGGATCTCCGGTTTTTTCGGCTCCGGTAAGTCACACCTACTCAAGATGCTCGCCTATCTGCTGGGCGATGTGCCCGGGCGCCCCGGCGCCAGGCAGCACGCGTTGGAGTCCTTCAAAGAGAAGGTCGAGGCGGAGAAGGATGCCTTCCTGCGGGGCAAGCTCACTCAGGTGGAGCGGATCCCGGCCACCTCCCTGCTGTTCAACATTGATCAGAAGGCTCCCCTGATCGATAAGAACCAGACCGACGCCCTCTTGCAGGTGTTCGTGAAGGTCTTCAATGAGGCGCGGGGCTACTACGCAGGCGAGCCGTCAGTGGCCCGCTTCGAGCGGGACCTGGACCGGCGCGGCCTGCTTGAGAATTTCAAGCAGGTTTTCACTCGGATCGCCGGTGTCCCGTGGGAACAGGGACGGGAAGAGGGAATTCTCCAGGAGCACAACGTCACGCAGGCCTTCTCGCAGGTAACCAGCGAACCTGCCTCCAAGAGCATCCTGTCCCGCTATGAGGAGCAGTACTCCCTGTCCATCGAAGACTTCGCCGATGAGGTCGCCCAGTGGCTGGAGGCTCAGCCCGAAGGTCACCGCCTGCTGTTCATGGTGGACGAGGTCGGCCAGTTCATCGGCTCCAGCACCAAACTCATGCTCAACCTGCAGACGATCGTGGAGACGCTGAGCACGCGCTGCAACGGGCGCGCATGGGTGTGTGTCACCAGCCAGGAGGACATGGACGGCGTCATCGGGGACCGGACTAGGACGCAGGGCAACGACTTCTCCAAAATCCAGGCCCGCTTCGCCACACGCATGAAGCTGACGAGTCACGACGTGGAGGAGGTGGTCAAGAAGCGTCTGCTCAGCAAGACCGCCGATGCCGAGGCTGTCCTCGATCCGCTGTACGACGAGTTCCACACGAGTTTCCGCACCCTGTTCGATTTCGTTGACGGTTCCAAGACGTACCGCAACTACGACACCCGGGACAGGTTCGCGCAGATCTACCCGTTCGTGCCCTACCAGTTCCCCTTCTTCCAGGCGGCCCTGGTGGGTCTTTCCGAGCACAACGTGTTCGAGGGCCGGCACGCCTCGGTGGGTGAGCGCTCAATGCTGGGGGTGGTGCAGGAAGTCGCCACACACCTGAAGGAACTCCCGCTCGGTACGGTGGTGCCCTTCGACGCCATGTTCACCGGCATCCAGCAGGCGGTGAAGTCCGCCGCCACCCGCAATATTGCAACGGCGCAGGCACAGCTTCCGGAGGGGCCGGTGCGCGACGTGGCGGTCCGGCTGCTCAAGGCACTGTTCCTGGTGAAGTATGTGGGTGACTTCTCTGCTACCCCGCGCAACCTGACCGTGCTCTTGTATGACCGCTTCAGCCGGGACCTCACCGAGCTGAACCGGCAGGTTTCCCAGGCGCTCGACCTTCTGGAGCAGCAGACCTACGTCCAGCGCAATGGCTCGGCCTACGAGTACCTGACCAATGAGGAACAGGACATCGAGAACGAGATCAAGAGCACCGACGTCGACTCGGAGGAGATCTCCAAGCTCTTGGCCTCTGTCATCAGTCAGGACGTGGTCCGGGGTTCTTCGGTACGCCATTCGGTCACGAGTCGGGATTTCAAGTACCAAATACTGCTGGATGAGTTTTCCTACAGTAGGGCGCAGCCGCTGTCAGTGCACTACATCTCCTCCGCCCTGGGCTTGTCTCGTGAGGCCGTCGTGGCCCAGTCCATGGGGCGTGACGAACTGAGGGTGATGCTGGCGGACGATGCGCGGATGTACCAGGATCTGCGCTTGCTCGTCCAGACGGATAAGTACATCCGGCTGCGTGCGGGCTCGTCCCTGACCGATTCTCAGAGCCACATTCTCGATTCCAAGAAGCAGCAGAACAGCAAGCGGCGCAAGGAGCTGACCGCACGCGTCAAGCAGGCCATCAACAACGCAGAACTGATCATCGGTGGTGCGTCGATTGCCGCGTCCGCATCGGATCCGGTGCAGCGCGTGCAGGAGGGAATGGAACAGCTGATCACGCGAACCTACCCGTATCTGTCAATGCTCGGTTCTATCCAGTATTCGGAGTCGGACATTGCCCGGGTGGCGAGCGAGGACCCGGCTCTGCTGGACCAGAGCACGGATACGCTTCAACCCCTGGCCGAGGAGGTCCACACCTGGATCTCCTCCCAGCGCTCACTAGGTGTGAGAACCACCGTCAAGCAGGTCGTCTCCCACTTTGAGGGCAAGCCTTATGGCTGGACCTTGGCGAGCATCCTGTGCGCCCTCACCCGCTTGGCTGCCACGTCACGGGCGTCATTGACGCTCGACGGAAGCACCGTGAAGCGCACGGAGCTTCCCGCCTTGCTGCCCAACGGGAAGAAGCACGAGGCGATTGCGGCGACACCACAGCGCAGCTTTGACGCCGCCGTCGTCAGCGGCCTGCGGAGCTTCGCCCAGGAGTTCTTCGCCACCGGGCAACTTCCCAATGATCCCATGGAACTGGCCGACGACGTCGGAAAGCGGCTCGAGGATGAGTATCGGACGCTGAAAACGCACCTGGACGCCTTCGGCAAGAGCTATCCCTTCCTGGCCGTGTTGAACGAGCCGCTGAAGCTGCTGCGGGAGGTGATGGGGCGCGGCACCGAGTGGTATCTGGGCCAGTTCCCCGCCCGCACCGACGAGCTGTTGGATGCGAAGCAGGATGTGATCGATCCCGTCAGCCAGTTCCTGACCGGCAGTCAGAAGACGATCTATGACGACGCCGTGCGCCTGCTGTCCGAGCGCAAGGACACTCTCCGCTATCTGAAGACGGATGAGGCGAGCAGAGTCGAGTCTCTGCTGGCCGATCAGAACATCTTCCGGGGGCAGCGGATGAAGCGTTTGAGGGACGCCACCGGCGAGCTGCGCGCCGCCACGGACCGGATTCTGACAGACGAGAGCACTGAGGCATCCGATCTCATCCACGAGCGCGCGAACGATCTGCGCAGCAGCGCCGCCTGGGAGCATGCCACCGACGCCACTCGTACGGAGGTTGACCGCAGAATTGACGCAGCCACGCAGCAGGTGGCTGAGGCCGTATCGGTGCCGGTGATTCGCCAGCTCGCCCGTGAGTTCGACGAGGAGAGCTACGACGAGCTGCTGGCCGTACTTGAGGCAGACCGCCGCCAGGCAGAGAACAGCGCCGAGGCCAACACGCCGACTCCCCCAGCCCAGGTGGTGGTTCCGCTCAGGCAGTTGCCCCGGCCGCGTAGGCGGGTGCTGCGCACTTCCGCTGATGTCGACGCCTACGTCGATGAGTTGCGGAACATCCTCCACAATGCGGTTGTCTCTGGAAAGCAGGTGTCCCTGTGATGGGTACCCGGACATTGGAAGCCTTCGCCGCCTCGGCCCGGTCCCAGCTCATGGCGGAGGTTGAGGCTCGCCTTACGGCAGTGCTCTCCCCTGCATCGACGGCGCGAGAGGAGTTCCCGGGTGCGATCAGGGCCCTGGAGGAGCGCATTCGCCATCACGGCGGTGACGCGGCCGGCCGGCGGCGGGTCGTGGAGGAGCAGGCCTATGTCTGGTTCAACCGGATTATTGCACTGCGGTTCATGGACGCCAACGGCTACACATCCCCCGCGTTGGTTTCCCCGGACGGCAGCGCCGCGGTTGGCCAGCCGGCAGTGCTCGCCGCCGCGAAGCGGGGCGAGTTTGATCAGCAGGTCTTCACCCAACCAGGCTCGGCTGAGCACATCGCCGGCTTGTTGAACGGCACGATCACGAGTCCAGCTCCGCAGGAGGAGGCCTATGGGCAGCTTCTGGGCGCATACTGCGCCTACTGGAACCGGACCATGCCGTTCATGTTCGCCCCTGACGGCGACTACACCACCTTACTTATGCCCGCGGACATGCTGGCGGACAGCTCTGTGCGCGCGCAGACGTTCAGGGCGCTGACCGCGGAGACGTGCCGGGATGTGGAAGTGATCGGCTGGCTGTATCAGTTCTACATCGCTGAGCGTAAGGCCGAGGTCTTCGCCGGTTTCCGGAAGAACCAGAAGGCCGGGGCAGCTGAGATTCCGGCGGCGACACAGTTGTTCACCCCGGACTGGATCGTGCGCTATCTGGTGGAGAACTCGGTGGGTCGGCTGTGGATGCTGAACTATCCGAACTCCCACCTGATCGACCAGATGGACTATTACGTCAAGCCAACAGACGTCGAGACCGATTTCCTGCGGATCACTGGGCCAGAACAACTGACGGTCATGGACCCGTGCTGCGGCTCGGGACACATGCTCACCTACGCCTTCGATCTTCTCTACGCCATCTATGAGGAGGAGGGCTACGCGCCCTCGGAGATTCCCACGTTGATCCTCACCCACAACCTGTACGGCACGGAGATTGATCCGCGCGCCGCGGCGCTGGCTGCCTTCGCCCTGATGATGAAGGCTCGTGCCCGTCAGCGTCGCTTCCTACGCAGCCCCGTGCAGCCGCATGTCCGGGTCATCGAGCCGGTGAAGTTTAGCGAAGACGAGCTCAACCAACTTGCAGGACCGGAAGGTAGCGGTCAGTCTAGCCGGTACTTCTGGCAGAGTTTCATCCACGCCGATGTGCTGGGCTCCCTCATTGTCCCTGACGCCGCTGCTCTGCCCGGCGCGAAAGAGCGATTGGCGTTGCTTACCGCCGACACCCTGGACGCCTCGGATCTGCGCACTCGCGCTGAGCAGGTGGCGACCCAGGCAGAGTACCTGACCCGTTCCTACTCTGTGGTGGCGACAAACCCGCCGTATATGGGCGGCAGCAACATGGGTCCAGTGCTATCCACCTGGGTGAAGAAGCACCACCCACAGGCGAAGTCCGACATGTTCGCGACCTTCATCGAGCGGTGCCTGGAACTCGCCGAGGCCGAGCGCGGCATGGTCGCCATGATCACCATGCAGGCCTGGATGTTCCTCGGCTCCTTTGAGAAGCTACGCCGTCGCATCCTGCATGATGCCCCGCCGGTCACAATGCTGCACCTGGGCGAGCGGGCCTTCGACTCAATCGGCGGCGAGGTCGTCTCCACTACGGCCTTCGTTCTGGAACCTGGGCGCAGTGCGAATGGGCCTTGCCAGTACTTCCGTGTGGTGTCCGGCAATTCCGAGGCCGAGAAGGAACACCTGTTCAAGGAGGCACTGGCCAGCTCATCCGATCTGCGTTTCTCCGCCCGCCCCCAAACGCTGCTTGCCCTCCCGGGAGGGCGAATCACCTACTGGTTGTCGAGCGCTATGACGCAAGTCTTCGCCAACGGCAAGGCGCTCGGTGAGGTCGCTGAACCGAAGGTTGGCCTGCAGACCGGCGACAATGCTCGCTTCCTGCGCCAGTGGTTCGAGGTCTCCCGCTCGCACACCTGCTTCGACGCAGATTCCCGCGACGCAGCCGCCGTCAGCGGCGCCAAGTGGTTCCCACACCTCAAGGGCGGCGAGTTCCGCAAGTGGTGGGGCAACCAGGACTACGTCATCAACTGGGAACACGACGGAGCCGAGCTCTGGGACTTCCGCCCACGCTCCGTCATCCGCAACCCCAACTACTACTTCAAGCCCGTTATCTCTTGGTCCCGGTTGTCAAGCGGCGACATCGGTTTCCGATACTCGCCGTGTGGATTTATTGAAAACGACAAGTCACCATTCATCGTCAATGGCGCTTCAAGCCAAATCCTGCTGTCACTCCTGAACTCCAGCACCACTAATCACTTAATGGCTGCCCTTGCTCCGACAATCATGTTCGAGATAGGGCAACTCTCAGAACTGCCCTTGCTCGACAACAACTATGTTATCGACATCCACGCGTCGAGCGGCACGACCGCTCGTAGACTCATCCATATGTTTCGCGACGATTGGAACGCCTACGAGACTTCGTGGACCTTCGAGAGATCTCCGCTCGTTAAGCGCGCTCGCTTGGGAGGTACGCTAGAAGGCGCTCTTGAGCAATGGTGGCAGGACTCCCTCAACGCCGCGTGTGAGGCTCAAGAGCTGGAGACTGAGAACAATCGCTACTGGGCCGAGGTGTACGACCTTCAGACTGAGGAGCCCATTGAGGTTCCGCTCAGCCGGATCTCCCTGACCTCCAACCCCTACTTCCGCTATGCACCCAACAAGGGCGCGGCGCGCACAGAGGAGGAATACCGCCGTCTCTTCACAACTGATGCCATCCGCGATCTCATCTCCTACGGCGTCGGCTGTCTGTTCGGCCGCTACAGCCTTGACACTCCTGGCCTCGTGCTTGCCGATCAGGGCGACAGTATTCAGGACTTCCTCGACGTAGTTCCACGGCCGACCTTCGAGCCCGATGAGGACGGTGTCATCCCCATTACCTCCGGAGAGTGGTTTGCGGACGACATTGTCCCTCGCTTTCGCTCCTTCCTCGCGGTCGCCTTCAGCAAGAAGCACCTCGAGGCTAATATCCGCCTGATCGAGAGCTCGCTGGGAAAGTCCCTACGGCAGTACTTTGTGAAGGACTTCTACAAGGATCATTGCCGCCGGTACTCCAATCGGCCGATCTACTGGATGGTCTCCTCTCGCCGCGACAGCAAGGCGTCCTTCCAGGCTCTGATCTACCTGCACCGCTACACGCCAGACACGCTGAACACCGTGCTGGGCAACTACCTGCGAGAGTTTCAAGCGAAACTGCGCTCCGAAATTAGCCACTTGGAACGCTCGAAGACCGCCGCCGACCAGAAGCGTGCTGACGCCTACCGCAAGGCGCTGACCGAGTGTGAGGACTACGAGCGAGATGCGCTGTTCCCCATCGCGTCCCAGCGCCTACCCCTCGACCTCGATGACGGCATCCTGGTCAACTACCTACGTTTCGGCGAAGCACTCCAGAAGATCCCCACCATCGAAAAGAAGCGTCAGGACGTCCAAACTTGGACCTGGCCAACCCACCCACTCAGCCCTGAGGACAGCGTCAAATGACCATATCTCTGATCCACAAAATCAAGAAGGTCGATAACTACCGCATATTTCAGAAGTGGAAGCCAGACGGTGGCGTTGAGTTCGTCCGAGTCAATCTCATCTACGGTCAGAATGGTAGCGGTAAGAGCACCTTCGCGAGCCTACTGGCAGGCTGCGCTGCGAACGCAATCGCCGAATCCGAGTCTCGTGGAGGCAACAATGACGAGACCAATTCCGGTTTACAGCTACTTGCGACCCGCAATGCAGGGAGCTCGTCTTTCCAGATCGACTTGGACGATCGTGAATTTTGGAGTCGCGTGCGAGTCTTCAATAAGGACTTCGTCCACAGAAGTCTTCGATTTGAGGAACCAAACGGGCCACACCCCGAGGCACTGTTGACCATAGGCGAGAAACTCGCAGACGCCACGGAAAAGCTCGAAGAACTGCGCCCTCAACTTGACACTGCGCGACAGAGGCTTGCTACAGCGGACGCAACTTTCGAGAAAGCAAAAGTTACTATCAATAACCGGGCTACAGACGTTGCAAGGCGGGTTGCGACTGACCTCTCTGGCACGCCTGGCTTCAACTCACGCAGCTATGACCGAAGGAGGGTCAAGAAGCTTCTCGAGAGTTTCGAGAATGATCCGACAGTTTTGGCAGACGCTACAACGGACCCGCTCGTTGATCGCGAACTTGCAACAGGCCATGCAATGAGAGCCATTGTTCTCCGATCACGGGGAGCCTTGCTGGAGCAGGACGCTCTTAACGATGTGCGTGAACTACTATCGGCAAGCATCTTGAGCAACACGCTCATCAGGGAACTAGTGGGACACTCTGACCGCTCCAAGTGGGTTCAGGAAGGTATCTCTCTTCACCAGAACCTTAAAGAGTGCTTGTTCTGCGGGCAGGAACTGACCTCTGATAGAGTCAAAGATCTCAATGCGCACTTTGACGAGTCTTTTAAGAAGCTCCAGACCGATATCGACAACCTTGTAAAGCGCCTGGAAAAATCAGAGGCAGAATCAAAGAACTATCTGAACTCCTTCCCTACCCGATCCGAAATACATGAGGACTTGCAGGAGAAGTTGCAAAACTCTCGTGCAACCTATGAGGTCGAGCACAAGGCCTACACTGAAGCAATTCACAGTATTGTGTCAGCATTGAAGGAGAAGAGAGAGAATCCCTTTGGTACTCCAGAACTCAGTTCGGAACTCCTGCTGACGGCTCCAAATATTGCCACTCTCAACTCGGTTGTCGATATGCATCAGGCAAAGATCGATCGCCATGATGCCGAGGCGGCGGAAGCGGCCAAACGCGTTGAACACTATCATGTGAAAAACTTTCACGATGAGTGGAAACAGCTCAAGGAAAACCTTGAGCAGCAGGAGGCGGAGCAAGAACTCCAGAAAAAAAGGGTGGAGGACCTTGAACAACAGGTTGCCACCCTGGAGAACGTGGATGGCGACCCAGTCCCAGGCGCCGAGGAGCTCACCAAGGGACTGAGAGGAATATTAGGCCGAAATGAGTTGAAGTTCAGCACTCATGGGGGCAAGCACTACATCATCGAACGAGTTGGAGCGCCCGCAACCCATCTCAGTGAAGGAGAGCAGACCGCCATTGCCCTGCTGTACTTCCTCTCAAGTGTCAGGAAGGACAAGATCGCGGGTGATCCTCCGATCATTGTCATCGATGATCCAGTCTCCAGCCTCGACCACGGCATCCTCTTCGGCGCCTCCGCTCATATCTGGTCAGAGCTGGTCGTCAATACCTATGCCAGCCAGATCTTTCTCCTGACCCACAACTTCGAGTTCTTCCGCCAGTGGCTCATCCAGATGGAAGCCGTACCAAAGAGGCAACGTAAAGGTGGGTACATGGCTTATCAGATTTGCGCTCATGTAGACGACCATGGCCGTCGTAAGCCTGTATTCGAGGTATGGGAACTGGACGATAATCGGCGGAAGAAGCTGCGTTCCCAGTACCACTTCCTCTTCGACCAGGTCGCAACTACTCTTGAAAAATCTAACAGAGGCCTCGACTCGATCGCCCAGATGGAAGCAGCCGCTCTGGTGCCTAACACGGCCCGTAAACTGTTGGAGGGCTTCCTGAGCTTCCGCACTCCCACGAACATGGGGAAACTGCACGAGTCCGTACGTGCCGCCCTTGGCGCGCATCCAGGACTGGACGACTCGGTGCGCACAATGGTCGTACGATACGCCCACGCGAACTCGCACCTGGAGGAGGCGGACCCAATGAAGCCGCTTGAACCGAGTGAGTCAGTGCCTTTTCTTCACGCGCTGTTCACGTTCATGGACCATGTGGACAGCGAGCATTTCACTTCAATGTGTGAAGCACTCGGACATGCTCCGGAAGTATTACGGGGCGCCTCGTCCCCGCCGGCGGGAGGAACCCCGGCATGAGTGACCACCTGATGCTCGGAGCAGATGGGCGCGTAACAGACCGAGAGAGTAAGACCCTCGAGCTCAAGCGCGATCTGTCGTCGCCCGACGGTCCGCTGCGGACGATCGTTGCCTTCGCGAACTCCGCGGGTGGGCGGCTCGTCGTCGGGGTCGCAGATGACGGCACGGTCGTGGGCGTCGATGACCCGCTCGCCGAGGAGGAACGCGTCGCCAGCCTCATCGATGACCGGGTCTCGCCCCAGCTGGTCCCTGCCATCGATCTGATGACGCTGGGAGACAAGACGGTCCTCGTCGTCGACGTGCCACTCAGCACTCGCCGCCCTCACTACATCACCCGCCAGGGGCCGGAAGCCGGCGTCTACGTGCGCCTCGGTTCCACCACGCGGCAGGCGGATCCGGCACTTGTCGCGGAACTTGAGCGCAATGCCCGCGGCGTCGCCTTTGAAGACCTGCCCGCACTGCACGCCGCATTAGACGACCTGGATCTGGAGGTCCTTTCCGAACTGCGCGGACGCACCACGTCCGTAGCCGACCTCCTGGCACTCGCCCTTGCTGTCAAACAGGGTGACCAGATCGTCCCCACCAATGCGGGCATCCTCGTCGCCTGCCCCGATCCCACGCACTTCCTTACCTCCGCCTGGGTCCAGTGCGGGCGTCTGCGCGGCCCTCACGGCACCGACATCTTCGACCAGACCGAGATTCACGGGCCCATGCCGCTGGCCGTTGACCGTGCCGTGGAGTTCCTGCTCAAGCACGCCTACAAGACGGCAGTGTTCGGCGAAGTGCGACGCCGCGACGTCTACTCGATCCCCATCGAGCCGATCCGCGAAGTGATCGTCAACGCCCTCGTGCACGCCTCCTACGCGGAACGAGGCACGCCCATCAGGATCGGCTTCTACGACGACCGCATCCAGGTGGACAGTCCGGGCCTTCTGCTGCCAGGCATGACCATCGACACCATGCGTCGCGTGTCCCGCCTGCGCAACCCTGCCCTTGCACGCATCTTCCGCGAAGCGGGGATCATGGAGCAGTGGGGCACCGGCGTCCAGCGGGTCTTCGAGCAGGTAGCCGAAGCCGGTCTGCCCGAGCCCGTCATCGAAGAGGTGCAGGACCGGGTAAGGGTGACGATCTACGTGCCCAGCCACGCCCCACAGCACGCGGATGCCGCTCATGCCGGGGCGCGCGAAGCACACAATGCCCGCGAACCAGAGGACAGGGAGCAGAAGCCGGAGAAACATACCTACTCAGAACATACCTACACGCATAGCAATGATGATAGATATGCCGGTAGGTATGACGTGGTTATGATGCGAGCGGCAGCGAATGGTCCGGTTCACCGGAACACCCTCCTGGAGGCTGCTGGTCTCAGGCCCCTGTCACAGAACTACGTACGCCATGTGGTTCCACTGCTGAACCGCGGGCTGCTTACCATGACGGTACCGGATAAGCCCCGCAGCAAAGCACAACGGTACATCCTGACGGACGAGGGCCGCGCCTACCTGCGCCACCTCACGGAGGGCTCCGAATGAACGCCATGTCAGCCATCCAACGCCAGCTCCGCGAGCGCTTCAACCGCCCCGGAGAAGCCGGACGGATCGTCATCTGGCCAGACCCCGAAGGCAGGTACGCCGACTCGCTGGATGATCTCTCCCTCCCGGACGTCGCCGTGCTGCGGGTGGAGGATAACGAGTTCGCCGTCAAGCGCCGGGTCCTGCTGACCGAGCCGAAGCGCAAATTTCTGCTCTACCGCCACCGACAACCGGATACCCGGGAGACCGTAACCGACAACTGGCTCAAGGACATGGAGCTCGCTTACGGGACTTTCACTGCGGACCACGAGTCACTCCTGGTGCAGGAGCTCAGGGGCGGGCCGGCGCTGCGCGGCGTCGTCAGCCAGTACCCGCGTTTCTTCGACAGCGCACGGCACCGCGAGGCGCTCAAGGCCCGCCTGCACCCGGACGACGACGCTACTGCCATCACCGCCTCCATGATCGCCGTTGTGCTGGGCACCGAGGAGCGCTCGCTGGAGGCGCTCTGGAGGACGCTGCTGATGGAGAGCGCGGAAGAGAAGTCCACCGGCATTGATGCGATCACCCGTCTGGGACTCGATGAGTTCCACTGGGAGGGGACACGCAACATCTACGGTTACGCCCCCGAGGAAGCACCCAGCGTCGACGACTTCGTGGGGTGGTTGTTCAACCGGGCGTGGGAGCAGTTCGCCCCCACCCGCGCGGACTTGGGCGCCGAGCAGTACGCCAATATCCGTCGTGACTTCAGCACTTGGCACAACGACTTCCGATTCGCCCACACCTACCGAGTCCTGGCAGATCGTGCGGCAGAGCTGCTGGGCATCGCCGAGCGCGTGGCCGGCTTCGACCTGCCCGAGCTGCTGGGCCGGCGGACATTCCCCCTGGTGGACCAGGAACTCGTCCGACGTCTGGCGAAGCGGGTACAAGAGCGCAGCTTGACGGACAAGGAAGTGCAGGACGCCGTGCAAAGCCGTGCCGCGCTGCCGTGGTACAGCGAGTTCGAGCCCGTTTACAAGGTCGTCAGCGCGGCGTCAACCCTGCTGACTCGTATCGACTCCGGCTCCTGGAACATGTCCTCCCTGCAAGACGGGTTCGAGCGCTACACCCAGCAATGGTTCGCCATCGACCAGGCCTATCGGCAGTTCAATCGAAACCTCGACCTCTACGAGTCGGACTCCACCCTCGACGCGCTGAAGACGGTGGTAGAAGCTGCTTACATCAGGGATTTTCTCACGCCGCTTGGGCAGTTCTGGCGCAGGCATGTTGAGGGCATGGAACAGTGGGAGATTGACTCGATTCCCTCTGCTACATCTTTCTTCACTGATCAGGTCAGCAAACCTTGGCTGGACAAGGGCAAGAAGATCGTTGTCATCATCTCCGACGCGCTGCGCTATGAGGTCGGCGAGGAGCTAAAACGATATATCAGTCAGGAGGACCGTTTCACGGCCAGGCTGTCTGCCATGCTCTCGGTGCTGCCGTCCTACACCCAGCTCGGCATGGCGGCACTACTGCCGCATACATCTATTGCCTTCACCGACGACGGGTCAGTAGAGGTGGACGGCACTCCCAGCGCAGGGACCGAGAATCGCGCCAGGCTGCTCACGCCAGTGGGAGGCTCAGCGATCCAGGCCAATGCACTCTTCAGCATGAAGCCCGGTGAAACTCGGGAGCTGATCAAGGGCCACCAGCTGCTCTACATCTACCACAACCAGATCGACGCCACCGGGGACAAGCAGTCCACCGAGTCAGACACCTTCCGCGCCTGCGAGGACGCCATCAAGGAGCTGGTCAGGCTGGTGAAGAAGCTGGCAAACGCCAACGTCAACAACATCCTCATCACCACCGATCACGGTTTCCTCTATCAGGACAGCCACCTGGAGAAGCAGGACTACCTATCGGTAAAGCCGCACGGCGACGCACTGCTGCAAGTGAACCACCGCTTCGTACTGGGACGCGGCCTCAAGAGGGACACCGCATTCATCACCTTCTCCCCCCACCAGCTCCGGATGTCCGGGGACATCGAGGCTCAGGTGCCCGGCTCCATCCACCGCATCCGCACCACGGGTTCCGGTACGCGTTTCGTGCACGGCGGCGCCTCTCTCCAGGAGGTCGTGACACCTGTCATCGCTGTCAACAAGCGGCGTTCCTCGGACACTTACCAGACCCCCGTCAAGATCGTCACCGAAACTGACAAGATCACCACCGGGCAGATCACCGTCATGCTGTTCCAACAGGAGCAAGTTAGCGAGAAGGTCAAGTCACGCCGCCTGATCGCGGGCCTGTACGCGGGCGACACACTGATCTCCGACGAGGTCACAGTGGACTGCTCACAGGTCTCCCCAGAAACCAGGGATCGGTTCTTCCCGCTCACGCTAACGCTGAGTAAGGATGCAGACGCCTTCAACGGCAAGACCATCGAGCTACGGCTGTACGAACCGGTCGGCTCACAGCGCCGCCCCTACGGCGAAAAAGCCCGTTTCACCCTGTCACGCACCTTCACCACCGACTTCGGTGCGGACTTCGACTTCTAGGATGCCTGCATGACCACCCCGGAACCCACCGAGCTGGAACTTACCGACCAGGTACAGCGTCCCTCCCCCACGCCGCTGGACCGCAAGATCGCGGCGGCTTTCCCCGGCATCGTCGTTCGCAAAGACCTCGTCAAAGCCGTCAAGGGCAACGCCATCGTGCCCACCTATGTGCTGGAGTACCTGCTGGGCCAGTACGCGGCCACGGACGATGACGCCACCATCCGCTCCGGCATCGAGCGGGTCCGAAGCATCCTCCGGGAGCACTACGTGCACCGGGGTGATAACCGCCTCATCCAGTCGCGTATCCGGGAGAAAGGTCGCCACCGCGTCATTGACAAGGTCTCCGTCTCCCTCAATGAGAAGCTGGATATCTATGAGGCCGAGTTCTCCAACCTAGGTATCAGCAGGGTGGAGGTCAGTGCAGAGACGGTGCGTAACCATCCCAAGCTCCTAACCGGTGGGGTCTGGTGCATCTGCGACATCGTATACGCCTACTCGGGCAACTCGAAGGACGTTCCCTGGCGGCTGCACTCACTCAAGCCCATCCAGCTCTCGCGCCTGGACCTGGACGCCTATACCCGCACCCGGGAGCAGTTCAGCACCGAAGAGTGGATCGACCTGCTCATCCAGTCCATCGGCTTCAACCCAGCCATGTTCGGTCCCAGGGCCAAGCTCCTCCACCTGGTGCGTCTGATTCCCTTCGTTGAGCGCAACTACAACCTGGTGGAACTCGGTCCCAAGGGGACCGGTAAGTCGCACATCTACTCCGAGTTCTCACCCCACGGCATGTTGATCTCCGGAGGTGAGGTGACCGTCCCGAAACTCTTCGTGAACAACGCCTCCGGAAGGATCGGTCTGGTCGGCTACTGGGACTGCGTCGCCTTCGACGAGTTCGCAGGCAAGAAGAAGCGTGCCGACCGTGCGCTCGTCGACATCATGAAGAACTACATGGCCAACAAGTCCTTCTCCCGCGGCGTCGAGACGCTCGGTGCGGAGGCCTCAATGGTGTTCGTCGGCAACACCTCCCATACTGTGCCCTACATGCTCAAGAACTCCGACCTGTTTGAGGAGCTGCCTGAGCAGTACCACGATCCCGCCTTCCTGGACCGCATCCACTGCTACGTGCCCGGATGGGAGTTCGAGCAGATCCGCGGCGAGATGTTCTCCAGCGGCTACGGGTTCGTCGTCGACTACCTGGCAGAGGTCCTCCGTTCCCTGCGCGACACCGATTACTCCGACCGTTACCAGCGCTATTTCGCGCTATCGGACGATCTGTCCACCCGTGACCGGGATGGCATCCATAAGACCTTCTCCGGCCTCATGAAGCTCGTCCATCCCTCCGGGCAGGCCAGCCCTGATGAGATCGGTGCCCAACTGCGGATCGCGCTCGAAGGGCGTAAGCGCGTCAAGGACCAGCTCATCCGCATCGATGACACCATGACGGCGGTCAACTTCGAGTACACCCACGCTGGACAGACCCATACGGTGACAACTCTGGAGGAGGACGAGTATCCGGAACTGTACCACCCGGGCACCAAAGCAGATGATGCCCGTTCCGAATCCACTGACGAGGCCGCACCGCCCAACGACGCCAACGGCACCGTTGAAGTGGCTCCCAAACGGCAAAGCTTGGGCTCAGAACTGAAAGAACAGCGTCTCAAGTTCGCCGAAGGCAGGCGCGGCTTCACCTACGACCGGTATGTTGGTCCGTACTTGCGCGGAGCTACACGGATCGACGTCGTCGACCCATACATTCGCCAGTCCTACCAGGCACGCAACCTGATGGAGCTCATTGAGACCATAGCCAAGTACACCGATACCACGAGGGAAATCACCGTCCGCCTGACCACCAAGCGTGACAAGGATCCGGCCTACGCGACCAAGCAGCAGGAGAACCTGGAGACGATCTGCACCAACTCGGCCATTGCCGGTATCAGCTTCGAGTATTCATTCAATGACGCGATCCATGACCGCTCGATCGCCACCGACACGGACTGGATCATCATGCTGGGACGCGGGCTGGACGTATTCCAGCCCTTCGGAACCGACTGGCTCGATCTGCGCCTGCGTCAACAATACTTCCGCCAAGTCAAGGAGTTCACGATCGCATACATGCGCAAGAAGTAGAGCCCAACACTCCATCTATGCTGGCTGCCTGAAACCCGCTGCGGGCGCAGTGGCGGATGTGTCAGTCATCGTGCTCCGGTTGTACTGTGTCAGTTGACGCGAGGGCACTTGCGGGCATTCACTGGTTGGAGACACGCAGGAAGGACGATGGCGGCCTCTAT
>ERZ772967.1208-NODE-1208-length-18101-cov-3.619639_pt1 | contig 18101 bp, 15 predicted proteins | sample MGYA00511677_ERZ772967 | MGnify/ENA primary metagenome ERZ772967 (study PRJEB29015, sample SAMEA2737931) | human oral metagenome | biome: human oral; feature: human-associated habitat; material: dental | place: China | collected 2146 ...
GCGGCCGCCCCTGAGAGGGGATTACGGCCCCTTCACCACGCCGCCTGCAGGCGTCCTGGTTGAGGCCCTGCACGACTTCGTCGAGATGCGGGCCGCGGGCGTTTCGAAGTGGAACGGCATCGAGCGCGTCATGGAGCACTTCAGGACGGACGCCTCCGACGTCATCACCTTTGGGGATGGGCTCAACGACGTGGAGATGCTGCGCCGCGCCTCGATCGGCGTGGCGGTGGCGAGAGCCAGTCGGGCGGCCAGGGACGCGGCCTCCTTCGTCGCCGAGGACATCGACGACGGCGGCATACTCAAGGCGTGCCGCCACCTCAAACTGATTCCGGACGGGGATTGACCGACGGCACGAGTACAGGCCAAGAGGCCCCGCCGCATACCGGCGGGGCCTCCTCTGCGGTGCAGAGGCTATGGGCAGGATCAGTTCTCCTCCGCGTCTTCCTTCTTGTGGGCGGCGATGACCTTCTTGGCGATGTCGGCGGGGACCTCCTCGTAGTGGGAATACTGCATGACGAAGCTGCCCTCGCCCGACGTCATGGAGCGGAGGACGATCGCGTAACGGAACATCTCCGCCATGGGGGCCTGCGCCTTGACGACCTGCAGCTTGCCGTGGCCCTCCGTGCCCATGATGCGACCACGGCGGCTGTTGAAGTCGCCCATGACGTCGCCCATGAACTGCTCGGGGACCGTGACCTCCACGTTCATGATCGGCTCCAGGAGCACGGGCGAGGCGTCCATAATGCCCTTGCGGAACGACAGGCGCGTGGCCAGCTTGAAGGACATCTCGGAGCTGTCCACGTCGTGATAGGAGCCGTCGTAGAGCTCGGCGCGGAAATCCACGACCGGGAAGCCCGCCAGCGGCCCCTCCGACATGTACTCGTGGAGCCCTTTCTCCACCGCAGGAATGAAGTTGCGCGGCACCGCGCCTCCAACCACGCTGTCCACGAACTCGAAGCCCGCGCCGCGCTCCAGCGGACTGTAGCGGACGTAGACGTCGCCGTACTGGCCGTGGCCGCCGCTCTGTTTCTTGTGCTTGCCCTGGGCCTCGGCCGTCTTGCGAATGGTCTCGCGGTAGGGCACCTGGGGCGTTTGGGTTTCGAGGTCGATTCCGTAGCGCTCCTTCATGCGGGACAGGACGATGTCGATGTGCAGGTCGCCCATCCCGGAGAGGACGTTGTCGTGCGTTTCCGGGTTCTTCTCAAACGTCAGGCCCCGGTCCTCGTCCAGCGTCTTGGAGATGGCCGTCCCCAGCTTATCCTCGTCCGCCCTCGTCTTGGCCACGATCGCCACGCTGTAGACGGGGGCCGGATACTCGATTTTAGCGTACTGGTACGGCGCTCCGCCCTTCGTGCCCAGCGTGTGCCCCACCTTCGTGCTCTGAAGCTTCGGGATGGCCACGATGTCGCCGGCGATGACCTCCTTGACGTCGCTGCCGTCCTTGCCACACATCATCTTGAAGGAGCTGATCCGCTCGTCTTCACCCTTTTTGACGTTGTAGATGTTGTTGCCATCGGAAGAAAGCCTGCCGGCGTAGACGCGGATAAAAGACAGCTTGCCGACGTAGGGGTCCACCATGACCTTGAAACAGAGGGCCGAAAACGGGTCGTCCAGGTTCGGTTTCACCTCGACGGCCTTCTCGCCCTCATACGCCTCAACGCTGCCGACGTCCACCGGGGAGGGGAAGTAATCCGCGACGAAGTCCAGCATCTGCGGCACCCCGACGTTTGCCGTCGCAGACCCCGTCAGGACGGGCATCACGCGGCGTGAGACGATGGCCATCTTCAGCGTTCGAGCCAGGTCCGCCTCGGACACGGCCCCTTCCCCTTCATCCAGGTACTTCTCCATCAAGGCGTCGTCCATCTCGACGGCGGCCTCCAACAACGCCTCCCTTGCAGCCTTTGCGGCGTCGGCCATGTCGGCGGGGATGGGTTCTTCGGTAAACTTTCCGCTGCCGTCCAACGGGTACTTGTAGGCCTTCCCCTTCAGGACGTCAACGATGCCGCTGAGCTTGTCCGCTGAACCGATGGGCAGGAAGATCGGCAGCGCGTTCGGCGAAAACTGCTCATGGATGTCCGCGAGGACCTTCTCGAAGTCCGCGTTCTCCCGGTCCATCTTCGAGATGTAGAAGGCGACGGGCACGCCCTGATTCCCGGCGTACTCCCAGGCGCGCCCCGTCTGGACCTCAATGCCGCCCACCGAGCTGACCAGGATCACGGCGGTGTCGGCGACGCGAATAGCAGCGCTCATCTCCCCCGCGAAGTCGGCATAGCCCGGTGCGTCCAGGACGAAGAACGTCTTTCCGTTCCGCTCCATCGTCAGGAGGGAGGTGCTGATTGAGATCTGGCGTTTCTGCTCCTCAGGCTGGAAGTCACTGACCGTGTTGCCCGTCTGTACAGAGCCCATGCGTGTGACCTGCCCATTGTCGAAAAGCATCGCCTCGGCCAATGAGGTCTTTCCTGCGCCGCCATGGGCTACCAGCGCGAAACTCCTCGTGTCCTCAGGTTTACGTACTCCCATCCTCCAACACCTTCCTCGATTTAGTTTTTCTAAAAAATAAAGCCTTGTTGGCCTTTATCCTATCGCCCCTTGTAGGACGTCAATCTCTTAAAGTCCCTCAAGCAGTTTCGCGATCCTGTCGGGCAGCTCAGCCGGATTTGCCTGTCCCTTCGCTTCTTTCATGACCAGGCCCTGAAGGAACTTCATCTTCTTGCCCTTCGTGTCCTTGCCCGACCGGATCACGTCCACGACGTCACGATTCGCCTCCAGCACCGCGCGGATCATCTCCGTCAGCGCGTCGCCCGTGACGCCGCCCTCGGTGACGCCACAAGCCTTTACCGCGTCGTCGACGGCCTCGCCCGTCTCCGCCATGCGGTCAAAAACGTCCTTGGCCTGAGTCGTGGAGAACCGGCCGTCCTCAACGCGCTGAACGAGCTCCGCCAGTGCCCTGGGAGCGATCCTGAGGTCCCCCAGCCCGATCTGCCGCTCGTTCAAGGTCCGCAGGACCTCCGTCCGAACCCAGTTGGCCGCACGAAGTGGCGCTGCGCCGGCCGCGACGCAGGCCTCGAAGTACTCCGCGAGGTCCCTGGAATCCGTCAGGACGTCCGCAATCTCAGGGGGGATATGCATCTCCTCTACGTAGCGCTCCGCCTTCACGTCGGGCATCTCAGGCATCATCGCAGTGACCTCATCCGCCCACTCCTTCGAGACAACGAGGGGCGGAAGGTCCGGATCGACGATGAACTTGCGGTAGAACTCCTTGGAGCGCGACGCCGTGGTCACGCCCTTGGCGTCGTTCCAGTGGCGCGTTTCCTGAAGCACCTGTCCGCCCTGAAGCAGGACCTTCTTCTGGCGCTTGATCTCGTATTCGATGGCGCGCTCCAGCGCGTGGAAGGAGTTCATGTTCTTGACCTCGACCTTCTTCCCCCAGCGTCCGTCGGAGCACTTCATGGAGACGTTCGCGTCAAAGCGCATCATGCCCTTCTCCAGGTCCACGTCCGACGCCCCGGAGTAGCGCACGCGGCGGCGAAGCGTCGTCACGTATTCCACCGCCTCCCGCGCCGAGGAGACGTCCGGCTCGGACACGATCTCAGCCAGCGGTAGCCCGGAACGGTTGTAGTCCACGTAGGACGTCGCCGCGCCTTCCAGACGCCCGTCGGCCGCGCTGTGGTGGAGGCGGCCCACGTCCTCCTCCAGGTGAAGGTGGTGGACCCGGATTTTCTTGAGCTTCCCCTCGTCGTCGTGGACCTCGATGTACCCCGTGGTCACGATGGGGAGGTCGCACTGGCTCGTCTGGTAGCCTTTCGGCAGGTCGGGATAGAAGTAGGACTTGCGGAAGAAGAGCGACTGGGGCTGGATCGTGCAGTGCAGCGCCAGGCCCGCCAGCATGCCCTGCTGCACCACCCTGGCGTTCAGGCGCGGCAGCGCGCCGGGAAGCCCCATGCAGATGGGACAGATGTTCGTGTTGGGGTCCGCGCCGGTGTCCGTGGAGCAGCCGCAGAAAATCTTGGTGTCCGTCTTGAGCTGAATGTGGATTTCGATGCCGATAACGGGCGTAAACGTCAGTTCGCTGTTCATGTTCTCATCCTTCCCGGACATATCAGAGCCCTCCCCGCGCGATGGAGGGAGAGCCGAGGCACTCCTCCAGCGTCAGCCCCGCGTTCAGCAGGTCGGGGTCGCTCCAGCGGGCGCCGATCAGCTGCAGCCCGACGGGCAGTCCTGAAGCCGCGTGCTCCACGAAGAAGGAGAGCCCCGGCAGCCCCGCCAGGTTCACGGGCAGGGTGTAGAGGTCCGATTCGTAGCCCTTCATCTTGTCCCGGTCCGTTTCCCCGATCTTCGGCGCCAGCAGCGGCGTGACGGGCTGAAGGATGAAGTCAGCGCTCTCGAAAGCCTTTGCGAACTCCCGTGCGATCAGCGTGCGCACCTTCGTCGCCGCGACGTAGTACTCGTTGCAGCGCGTGGGCTCCGTAAGGCAGGTGCCGGCGATGATGCGCGACTTCACCTCGCTGCCGAACCCCGCGGAGCGCACGGCCTCGAACATCTCCTTGCTGCCGACCGCGTCGTCCACCGTATAGCCGTAGCGGATGCCGTCGTAGCGTTCGAGGTTCGTGTGGGCCTCGGACATGGCCAGTGCGTAGTAGCAGGAAACCGCATAGCGGGCGACGGTGGGGAGCCCCACCTCAAGGATTTCGGCCCCGGCGTTCTCGAGGAGCCTGCGAACGCGCGCCATGGCGTCTGCGATGGGGGCCTCCAGGGTGAAGGCCTGAAACTCCTTCACCAACGCCACCCGCTTCCCCTTCAGGTCCATTTTGTGGGGCGTGAAGTCAAAGGACTTGCCGGGGACGCTGCTGGAGTCCATGGGGTCGTAGTGGGCCAGGACCGCCATCGCAAGCTGCAGGTCCGACACCGTCCGGGCGAGGGGCCCCACCTGGTCCAACGAGGAGCCGTAGGAGATGACGCCGTAGCGGCTCACCATGCCGTAGGTCGGCTTGAGCCCGTAGACGCCGCAGTAGGAAGCCGGTTGACGGATGGACCCTCCGGTGTCGCTGCCCAGCGCGCAGGGGGCGTAGGCCGCCGCGACGGCCGCGGCGCTGCCGCCCGAACTGCCCCCCGGGACGTGCGTCACGTCCCAGGGGTTCTTCGAGGGGCCGAAGGCGGAGTTGCCGCAGGTGTTCCCCATGGCAAACTCGTCCATGTTGGCCTTGCCCAGCAGGACCGCTCCGGCCCCCTGCAGGAGGGACCAGACCGTCGCGTCGTACGGCGGGCGCCAATCACCCAGAATCCTGCTGGCGGCCGTCGTCCGAACGCCCTTCGTGCAGAGGTTGTCCTTCAGCACGACGGGAACGCCGCCCAACAGGCCGACGTCCTCCCCGCGCGCGATCCGGGCGTCGATCTCCGCTGCCCTCCTGCGGCCCTCCTCCTCCGCCAACGTGATGAGGGCCGCAAGCTTCGGCTCGCAGGAAACGGCACGGGCAAAACAGGCGTCAAAGAGCTCCAGCGCGGAAAACTTCTTCGTGCGAACGCCCTCGGCGGCGTCCCGCAGGCTCAACCCAAAGAGCTCCATGATCAATCCTCCATAATGCGGGGGACCTTGAAGTAGCCCCGCTCCACGTGCGCGCTCTCGCGCAGGATCACATCCCGGTCCCCAAAGGGCGTAAGGGCATCGTCCCGCAGCGGACACTCCATCGTTTCGGCAAAGCAGAAGGGCTCCACGTCCTTGAGGTCCAGTTCCTTAAAGCGATCCAGCATGTCCAGAAAGTCGTTGATGTAGCCCACGGCTGCGGCCAGCTCACCCTCCGTCAGGATCAGGCGGGCCTCCAGGGCGATATCGCGCACTTCGTCACTGCTCAACTTCATCGCCGCACTTCCTCTCACTCTTTCTGAAAGATTCAAAATCCGCGGCCGTGCCCTCGCTTCGGCCGCCGAATTATGCACACATTATGAAATTATAGCAGTTAGGAACGTTCTTTCAAGACAAACATCACCGCCCAAATCCGCAGTCTGCGACCGTATTATCGACGATCAAGTACGTTATGGCGTCGGTCAAGCTGACTTTGATCTTGCACCCGTCAGGTGCGGCAGAAAATGAGAAAGACCTGTCTTTGCCACAGGTTAAAAACCTTGCCTGCGGATTTGGGCGCGCACTTGGTGCGTCAGCCTTTGAACAGACGGTTCCTTCGAGGGGGGAATCCCATCACGGTATGCATCCCACGCACCCTAATCGCTTCCTCAGGTGAACCCGCGAAGCCGCATCCGAGCCTTCCTCCCTGAAAGAACTATCGGATACCCGCCGTTATCTTCATAATTACAACCTTCAGGACCAGTCAGTAGCTCACACGGTAGGGGCCCACCAGGCTGTTGAAGAGCAGGTCTCCGTTGGGCAGAAACTGCAGGATGGCGTAGGCGCCGTTGCCATAGTTGCTCTTGCCGAAGATCGTGCGGTGCACGGTGGCGCCGGTGTCCCAGTCCATGCCCGTGAGCTCCCAGCCCTGCGCCCCGTAGCCGCTAACCAAGGCCATGTTGCCGTTCCGGCAGTGGACGGGGATCATGCTGGTGGAGGACACGTCAGGCCGTCTCCAGACAGACACCCAGCGATGTTCCTTCGGGTCCCAGCGGAAGCGCTCCACCCCTTGGGAAGAGGAATACACGGGCCCCAAAGTGGCTGCACCTAAAATCTTGGGCAGCCTCGTCATGGTGTCGGACTCCAGGGGCAGGTTGTTGACCACAAAGGCGCCATAGCCGTTGACCACCACGGACTGCTCGGACTGAATCCACGTGGGGAGCTGGCTGTAGCCGCAGGTCACAGGGATCTGACCGGCGATCCGGCGTGACTGGGTACCGTCCTGCTGCACGAAGTCCTGGGGTATCTCGTCGCGCCAGAAGGCCACCAGATTCATCCTCCGAGAGCCGTCGGTGATGACCACCAGCCTGTCGGCGTTCTTGCCGAACCCCATCAGCGTCGGCGTGGAGCCGGAACCGGGCTCAAACTTTACGATGGGAGGAACGGCGTCCTCCGGGGCGTCGTAGGGGGAAGACCAAGCGCCGTCGGCCTCTGCGTCCGAGAGCCGGCTTCCGGTCCACACCAGTTTGTGCATCCTCTTGTTGGTCACCACGTAGATGCCTCCCTTCTCGTCCACGGCCAGGGAGTTGCTGGTGTGCTCTCCGGGGAAGAGGATCGTCTGGGCGGAGGCTGCGTCCAGGGTGCGGTTCAGCACGGAGACGCCATTCTCGAAGTTGAGGATGATGTGTCCGTCGTAGGTCATATTCAGGCCATAAAGCACCGCTCTGGCCCCGGCTCCCTGGATGGCGTCCGCCGCGTCTGCGATGCTGTGGCGCACCTCAATACCCGCCGCGGGATTTGAGGCGTCCTTTAGAGCGAAGGCGTAGACGCCGTAACCGTAGGTGGCGTAGAGGACGTTGTCCTTGTCCACCGCAGAGTAGACGCCGTTGGCCAGCCGGGCGTTATATTTCGCGCCGTAGTTTGTCACGAAAACCTGGTGTATGTCCCGGGAGGTCTTGCCCTCAAAGCTCATCTCCCCGATGGTCTTGTGCGCCCCCGGCGCCACGGGACCCATGTCCGGAGAGAGGTAGGCCGGGGCGTCGAGCCGAGCCACCTCTGCCCACTGCTTTTCGGCGGCGTTGATGTAGGCGACGCGGTCGCTCCCCACGCCCCACATGAAGCGGGGGGAGGTGGAAGCCAGAGTGATGATGTTCACCGGTCCGCCGTAGGAGATGGGCTGCCGCACTGGGTCAATGGTAAAGGAGCCCTTTGGGGGACCGTAGGGGGTGGAGTCGCTCTGGGCAGGGTCAAAGTGCGTGGTGCCATAGAGCGGAGCTGAGAGGTAAGGGTTGGGCGCGGGCCCCGAGACCCCCTGCTCCTCAGAGTCTCCGCCTCCGCACCCCGCCGACGCCAGCACCCCATACGCCAGCACGAAAAAAAGCAATCCCTTCACCTGCATCGTCTTCATCGCGCCATCTCCTTTCAAGTCCAAGAATACATCAATATTTAAGAATACATCACGTTCAATCATACGCCAATACGGACGCAGGTCGAGACATCTTGAACGTCTCATTATAATACGCCACCAATATAACGACACCCTCAATCCGCAGGTTGGGGTTGACTTTCTGCTGTGCTTGTGTAATGATTTGCAACATCGTTCGACAAGCCTCTTTTACGTTGTAAGAGGATGCTCTGAGTTTGCGGCCGACAGGGCCGTGCGGCTTCAGGAACCTGGAATTGAGGTCTTTTGAGATGAATCTTATCGCAGTCAAGCTCTTTAGCTATTGCCTTTTCGGCTTTGCCTATGATTACGGCAGGCCCAATTTGCGCTTGGCTGGGAGTGAAGCTCTTTAACGCACCCTCTTCGTTACGGCATCAAGAACGCCCCCGGCAGCCATGAAACGCTGCGGGGGCGTTTTCGTTCTCATAATAAAACTTATGGAGGTAGTCGTCATGATCATCATTCTGAAAAAAGATCCGGACCCCTCACAGCTTGAGAGCCTCGTCGCGTGGCTTCGGGAGAAGGGGCTTCAGGTTCACACCAGCACAGGCGAGTCCCACATCGTGCTGGGGCTCGTGGGCGACACGGCCGCAATGGACATCGACCTCATCGCTGCGCTCGACATCGTCGAGAGCGTGCGGCGCGTTCAGGAGCCCTATAAGAAGGCCAACCGCAAATTCCACCCCAGGGACACCGTCATTGAGGTCGCAGGCCGCCAGATCGGCGGCGGGACCCTCACCATCATGGCGGGGCCCTGCTCCGTCGAGAGCGAGGAGCAGATCCTGGCCGTGGCCCAGGCCGTGAAGGAGAGCGGCGCAACGATGCTCCGCGGCGGCGCCTTCAAGCCGCGCACCTCCCCCTACTCCTTTCAGGGCAAGGGCGTCGAGGGCCTTCGCCTTTTGAGCCTCGCCAAGAAGGCCACAGGGCTGCCCATCGTCACCGAGCTGATGGAGGTCCACCAGCTTGAGTACTTCGACGACGTGGACGTCATCCAGGTTGGAGCGCGCAACATGCAGAACTTCAACCTTTTGAAGGAACTGGGCAAGCAGGACAAGCCCATCCTGCTGAAGCGCGGCATGTCCGGCACCATTGAGGAGCTCCTGATGAGCGCGGAGTACGTCATGAGCGAGGGCAACGAGAAGGTCATCCTCTGCGAACGCGGCATCCGGACCTTCGAGACCGCAACGCGCAACACGCTGGACCTCTCCGCCATTCCCGTCCTGCGGCAGCAGAGCCACCTCCCCATCATCGTGGACCCCAGCCACGCCACGGGCAAGGCCAACCTCGTCCCTCCCATGGCTCTCGCCGCCGTGGCAGCAGGAGCTGATGGCCTTATTATCGAGGTCCACAACGACCCGCAGCACGCCCTCTGCGACGGAAGCCAGTCCCTGCGCCCCGAGGTCTTCGACCGGCTGGCGAAACAGCTCAAGGCCCTTCACACCGCCGTACAGGACATGGAGAGGACGGCATGAACGTCGGGATCGTCGGCCTGGGGCTCATCGGCGGCTCCATGGCGAAAAGCGTCAAGACGCGCACGCTCCACACCGTATGGGGGGTGGACATCGACAACGAAACCATGACGCTGGCCCGCCTGTGTGGGGCCATCGACGGGCCTCTGACGGATGAAAACCTCGCCGACTGCGACCTCCTCCTGCTGGCCCTGGCGCCCCGGTCCGTCGTCGGCTGGGTGCAGGAGCACGCGAAAGGGATCGCCCGCAAGACCGTCGTGATCGACCTGTGCGGGATCAAGCGGGCCGTCTGCCGGGAGCTCGCGCCCCTGGCGCGCCAGCACGGCTTCACCTACGTCGGGGGGCATCCCATGGCGGGCCTGGAGCGCAGCGGGTTCGTCAACGCTCAGCCGGACCTCTTCGCCGGCAGCTCGATGATCCTCATGAAGGGATCGGACACGGACATCCAGCTCCTCGACCGACTCAAGGCCTTCTTCACGGACGTCGGCTTCGCCTCCCTCACCTTCACGACCCCGGAGGAGCACGACCGGATCATCGCCTACACCTCCCAACTGGCCCACGTGGTGTCGAGCGCCTACGTCCGCTCTCCGGAAGCCCTCGAACGCCGGGGGTTCTCCGCCGGCAGCTTCCGGGACATGACCCGCGTGGCGCGCCTCGACGAAACCCTCTGGACGGAGCTCCTCATGGACAATCGGGACTTTCTCGTCGGCCAGATCGAAACCCTGATCGACAACTTAAACGGATACCTCGACGCTCTGAAGTCGGACGACGCCGCACGCCTCAGGGCTCTCCTAAAGGAAGGCCGGGAGAAAAAGGCCCAGGCGGGAGGGAACTGAATGCCTGCCGTCGTCAGGGTCAACGTGGGGTCAGGGTACGACGTCGAGGTCGGGGCGGGGCTCCTGCAGCGCTGCGGGGAGAGGATCGCGCGGACGCTGGGACCCCGCAGGGCCTTCGTCGTGACGGACGCCAACGTCGGCCCCCTCTACCTGAGAGCCTGCCTCGACAGCCTGACCAACGCCGGGTTCACGCACGCCTCCCTTGCCCTCCCCGCCGGGGAAACCTTCAAAAACCTCTCCTCCTTCGGCGAACTGCTCGAGGCGATGGCCCGTGAGGGCATGGGTCGTACCGACGTCGTCGTCGCGTTGGGCGGGGGCGTCATCGGCGATCTGGCCGGCTTCGCCGCAGGGTGCTACATGCGGGGCGTCCCCCTCGTCCAGGTCCCTACGACGCTGCTTGCCGCCGTGGACTCCTCCGTCGGAGGCAAGACCGCCGTGGACCTGAGCGCCGGTAAGAACCTGGCGGGGGTGTTTCATCAACCTTCCCTCGTGCTGTGCGACACGGACTGCCTGACCTCCCTGCCGGACCGGGAGTATCGGTGCGGAGCCGCCGAGGCCATCAAGGTCGGGGTCCTGGGCGACGAGCCCCTTTTCCGGCTCTTCGAGGAGGAGGCCACGCCGCGGGACCACCTTACGGACGTCATTCTACACTGCGTTCGGTACAAGGCCACTGTGGTGGAACACGACGAGCGCGAGCAAGGCGAGCGAAGGCTGCTGAATCTGGGGCACACGGTGGGACACGCCATCGAGCGGTGCTCCGACTTTTCCATCCCCCATGGGCTGGCCGTGGCCGCTGGCCTCGCGGTCATCGCGCGCGCCTCGGCAAGGCGGGGCTGGTGCGCTCAGGACACGGCCCGCCGCGTCGAGAGAACGCTCATCAGGAACCGCCTTCCCGCGACCACAGGCTTCCCGGCCGAGGCCCTGGCCCGCGCGGCGCTTTCCGACAAGAAGCGCTCCGGCAGCGACATCACGCTGATCACCCCCAAGGAGGTCGGCGCCTGCGAGTTGCGCCGGGTGGGAATTGACGAGCTCTCCGGCGTCATCGCCGACGGCCTCGTCGAATCGGGTGAACCGGAATGAGGGCCCTCATCTGCCCACGTCCCCTCTCCGGGACCGTCACCGCTCCGGCGTCCAAGTCGGAGGCCCACCGCCTCCTGATCTGCGCCGCCCTGTCCGACCGGCCGACGCGCCTGAGGCTCAACGGCACCTCAGAGGACATCGAGGCCACGGCAGACTGTCTGCAGAGCCTCGGCGCCGAGGTCCTTCATGAGGAGGGCACCCTCGTCGTCACCCCCATCAGGCGCGTTCTCGACGGTCCCCTGCTGGACTGCCGGGAGAGCGGATCGACGCTGCGGTTCCTGCTGCCCGTGGTGGCGGCTCTGGCCGAGGAGGTCCGCTTCACCGGCAGCGGACGCCTGCCGGAGCGCCCCATCGGTGCGCTCCAGGCCGCCATGGCCCGACACGGCGTCGCCTTCAGCGCGGACCGCCTGCCGTTCAGAACCTCTGGCCGCCTTCAGGCCGGCGCCTTCGACCTGCCGGGCGACGTCAGTTCCCAGTACGTCACGGGGCTCCTGCTGACCCTTCCTCTGCTCGGCGGCGACAGCCTCCTGACCGTCCATCCGCCCCTGCGCTCCGCTGCCTACCTGGACATCACGCTGGCGGCGCTGCGCCGCTTCGGAGTCCGGCCCCGTGAGGAGGGCGGAGGCGCGGACCTCCCCCGGCGCTTTCAGCTTTCGGGTCCCCAGGCGTTCCACACCCCGGGCGTCCTGGAGGTCGGAGGCGACTGGTCCGGCGCGGCGTTCTTCTTGGCAGCCGGGGCTTTGACCGGCCCTGTGACCGTCCGGGGCCTTGACCCCGCCTCCCCCCAGGGAGATCGGAGGATATTGGACTTTCTCAAGGCGTTCGGGGCGGAGGTGAGCCTGCGGAAAGACGCGGTCACGGTGGCCCCTGGCCCCCTTCGGGGGCTGGAGGGCTGCCCCCTCGACGTCGATGCAACCCCCGACCTCCTTCCGGTCCTCGCTGCAACGGCAGCGTGGGCCAGCGGCAGGACAGCCTTCGTCAACGGCGGGCGGCTCCGTCTCAAGGAGAGCGACCGCATCGCCTCGACGCTCTCGCTCATTCGCTCCCTCGGCGGCCGTGCGGAAGAGACGCCGGAGGGCGACGGGCTTATCGTCCACGGCGATGGGCTGGTCGGAGGGACCGCGGAGGGCTTTCACGACCACCGCATCGTCATGGCTGCGGCCGTCGCGGCCTCGCGCTGCCCTAAGGGCGTGACCGTCACGGACGCGGAGGCCTGTTCCAAGTCCTACCCGGCCTTCTTTGAAGACTACGCGCGGTTGGGAGGCTACGTCCATGTCCTCTGAGTTCGGCGTCAACATCCGCTTCAGCGTCTTTGGACAGTCCCATGGGCGGGCCATTGGGGTCCTGATCGACGGACTGCCGGCGGGCGAACCCATCGACATGGAGGAGCTGGCGGCCTTCATGGAGCGCCGGCGCCCGGGGAAGTCTCGCCTGTCGACGGCGCGAAGCGAGGCGGACCGGCCCCTCATCCTGTCGGGCGTTCGGGAGGGCAGGACCTGCGGCTCCCCGCTCTGCGCCATGATCGAGAACGCGGACGCGCGCTCGGAGGACTACGGAAAGTTGTCGGACACGCCCCGCCCCGGGCACGCCGATTACACGGCGTGGGCAAAATGGGGCGGCGCTGCGGATATGCGGGGCGGCGGGCACTTTTCGGGACGGCTCACCGCCCCTCTGTGCGTCGCGGGCGGCATCGCAAAACAGATCCTGTCACGGCGGGAGGTTTGGGTGGGCGCACACCTGGCGGAGGCCGCGGGGCAGACGGATGCTCCCCTCCCCCTCCGTCCATCGGCCGAGCTCCTTGCGGTCGTCGCCGGACGGGAGATGCCCGTCCTCGACGAGGAGGCCCGTGCGCGCATGAAGGAGGCCATCCTGAAGGCCGCGGACGAGGGGGACTCCGTGGGGGGCATCGTGGAGTGCGCAGCCATCGGCCTGCCCGTCGGGCTGGGTGAGCCGATGTTCGGGGGCTTGGAGAACCGATTGGCAGCCGCCCTGTTCGGAGTTCCGGCCGTCAAGGGCGTGGAGTTCGGTGCGGGCTTCGCGGCGGCGCGCATGAGGGGTTCTCAAGACAACGACCCCTTTGAGGTGGGCGAGGGGGGGAAAATCCGGACCACCTCCAACAACTCGGGCGGCATCCTGGGGGGCATCACCACGGGGATGCCCCTGATCCTCCGGGTCGCCGTCAAGCCCACCCCCTCGATCTTCCGACCACAGCGCACCGTCAGCCTGTCGCGGCGCGAGGTGGCGGAGCTCCGCATCGCGGGCCGGCACGACCCCTGCATCGCCCATCGGGCCGTCCCGGTGATCGAGGCCGTAACCGCCTGCGTGCTCCTGGACCTGCTGCACGACAAGCCCCCCGTCCTGAGGCCGGGGGCTGCGGACGATGACGCATAACCGATAAAACACCGCCATAACATAGGAGGAAAAATCATGGACATCACTGAAGTTCGTTCCAAGATCGACGACCTTGACCAAAGGATGTTGGACCTCTTTCTGGAGCGCATGAGCCTGATGGGAGAGGTGGCGAAGTACAAGGAGGAGCACCACCTGCCCATCGAGGACCGGACCAGGGAGCGTGAGGTGCTGGCAAGGGTGATGGACAGGGCGGGCGAGATGGAGGAGTACTCCTTCTACTTCTTCTCCAGGCTGATGAGCCTCGCCAAGGCCAGACAGAACGAGCTCCTTTCCAGCCCGAGCAAGGTGCGCGCCCTTGTGGAGCGCGCGGCTGCCCGCGTTGAGGACCTGTTCCCCAAGACGGGGAGCGTGGCCTGCCAGGGGGTGGAGGGCTCCAACGCCCAGGCCGCCTGCGACAAGCTGCTGCCGAGGGGGCGCATCCTCTACATGAAGACGTTCAAGGCCGTCTTCGACGCCGTGGGGTCCGGGCTGTGCCAGTACGGTGTGCTGCCCATCGACAACAGCCTGAACGGCTCCGTGCGCGCGGTGTACGAGTTGCTCAGGGAACGCAAGTTCTTCATCGTCCGCAGCCCCCGCCTCTTCATACGCCACGTGCTGATGGCGAAGCCCGGCGTCAGGCTCAGCGAGATCCGGAACGTCTACTCCCACCCCCAGGCGCTGGGGCAGTGCTCGGACTTCCTGGACTCCTTAAAGGGCGTTGAGGCCATCCCCTACCCCAACACGGCGTCCGCAGCCAGGATGGTGGCGGAGTCCGGGGATCGGACCGTCGCGGCCATCGCGGCGCCCGACTGCGCCGCCCTCTACGGGCTCGCCCCCTTAAAGGAGGACATTCAGGACAACGACAACAACCAGACCCGCTTCATCTGCATCGCGAAGGAGCCCGTCATCTACGCCGGGGCAAACCACCTGAGCGTCATCCTGGCCTGTGAGAACACCCCCGGCGCGCTGAACGACGTCCTCTCCAGGCTGGCCGCCCACGGGGTCAACATGAACAAGCTGGAGAGCTGCCCCGTCGTGGGGCGCAATTACGAGTTCATCTTCTTCCTGGAGATGGACGGCTCCGTTCAGGACGCGGGCGTCCTCTCGATGCTGGAGGACCTGGAGCGCTCCTGCCCCAGCTTCGACCTCCTGGGAAACTACGCGATCGTCTGACCATGCCCGCCTTTGGACTCATCGGACGAACGCTTGGGCACAGCTGGTCCGTCCCTATCCACAGGGCGCTTGGCTGCGAGGAGTACCGGCTGTTCGAGCTTGAGCCGGAGGAGCTTGAGGGCTTCCTTCGGCGGGAGGACGTGGGCGGGCTCAACGTGACGATCCCCTACAAGCGCGACGTGATGCCCCTCTGCGACGAGCTGGCGGAGAGCGCCCGCCGCGTCGGCAGCGTGAACACGATCGTGCGGGGCCCCAAGGGACTGGTGGGGCACAACACCGACCTCTATGGGCTGCTCTGGGCCGCGGAGCGCGCGGGCATCTCCATGGCGGGGCGCAAGGTCGTGATCTTCGGCTCCGGCGGGGCCTCCCTCGCGGCACGGGCCGCGGCGGAGGCACAGGGCGCCCGGTCGGTCGCCGTCATCTCCCGAAGGGGACCGGACAGCTATCGGAACCTGAGTCGTCACGCGGACGCGGAGGTGCTCATCAACGCGACGCCCGTCGGCATGTACCCCCGGACGGGCGACAGGGTCGCGGACCCCGCCCTCTTCCCCCGGTGCCGGGGCGTCATCGACCTGATCTACAACCCGCGGCGAACCGCCCTTCTGATGCGGGCGGAGGAGCTGGGGATCCCCTGCACGGACGGCCTGCCGATGCTCGTGGCTCAGGCGGCCGCAGCGGAGGAACTCTTTACGGGGCGCGGGGGCAGTGAGGAGGAGGTCCAGCGCATCACGGCCCGGCTGAGGCGCGAGATGATGAACGTCGTCCTGATCGGGATGCCGGGCTGCGGCAAGACGACCGTAGGGCGGGAGCTGGCGCGCTTGACGGGACGCCCCCTGATCGACCTCGACGAGGAGGTCGCCAGGGCGGCGGGACGGTCCATCGAAGTCATCTTCAGGGAGGAAGGCGAGGGGGAATTTCGCCGCCTCGAGCGCGAGGCGGCGGCGAAGGCCGGGCGCGAGAGCGGGCGGATCATCGTCACGGGAGGCGGCGTCGTCAAGGACTTTGAGAACAACTACCCGTCCCTGCACCAGAACGGGCGCATCTGCCATCTGGAGCGGGACACGTCCCTGCTGGAGCGCCTGGGACGCCCCCTGTCGCTCTCCGCGGACCTCGATTCCATGTACCGGGAGCGCCTGCCGATGTACCGGCGATTTCGGGACGCAGCCGTCGTCAACGACGCCTCCCCGCGTGACGCCGCGGAGGCGGTCTGGAGGGATTTCCTTGAGAATATTGATCGTTAACGGTCCCAACATGAACCTGCTGGGCCTGCGCGAGCCTGAGATCTACGGCCGGACGACCTATGAGGAGCTGACGGCGATGATCGAGGAGGAGGCGGCACGGCGCGGCATCGAGACGCAGTTCTTCCAATCCAACCACGAGGGGGCTATCGTCGATGCCATCCAGGACGCCGCAGGCCGATTTGACGGCATCGTCATCAACCCCGCGGCCTACACCCACACGAGCGTCGCCATCCTGGACGCCTTGAAGGCCGTCGGGCTCCCCGCCGTCGAGGTCCACGTTTCCGACCCCGACCTCCGGGAGGACTTCAGAAGGACCTCCTACGTCCGCGCCGCCTGCATCGCCACGGTCAAGGGCAGGGGGCTGCGAGGCTACGTCGAGGCGGTCGATATCCTACAATCAGTATTTATGCGGAAACCTGACTAATCCCGCATAGAGCCCTTGCATTTTGATCTTATGTGCTATAATAAAGCGCCTTTCAAAATAACCCATCAACCATTCCATTCAGGACAAAAGCCCCGGGCCCGAAGACAAAGGGCCCGGCTTTTCCTACCTGTTTCTTTACATTTGCCCGTCTCTGTGTTTGAATAAAGAGGGTGGTATCGAGCTTAAGGGCTTCATCAGGGGAGGCGGGGCACGTTGTTATACCAATTCGCGTTTGAAGGAGGGCTTATTGCCTTTGGCCCCTCTGAAAGGGGGGCTGCCCCGTAGGGGCTGGGGGGTTGTTTTGGCCGCGGAGGGGAGGGGTTGTCGTTGGGCGTGAAGACAACCCCTCCGCCTCACTTCGTTCGGCACCTCCCCTTTCAGGGGAGGCAAAGAACGCAACGGGCAAATGTATAATAAAGTCAGGCTGTGAGAGGACGTTTAGCGAGGAGGCGGAGGCATGAAGGACGCAGAGCGAGAGCTCGACGGTGAACTGATCGGTCCGGCGTCGGGACCTGTGACGGAGGGGCAAATTGAGGCGGACCTGGAGCGGGGAAAAATCTACCGCCTCAACGACCGATTCTTCAAGTTTTTGTTTGGCCGCGAGGAGCGTAAGCACCTGTTTCTGGACCTCGTGAACTCCCTCGTGTTCTCGGACGGGAGCGCGGGCTTCACGGACCTGGAATACGCCGATCGAGAGCTCTCCGCCACGCGGGAGGCCGGTAAGAGCGTCTACCTCGACATCGTGGCCTGCATGGCTGACGGCACGCAGGTGGAGGTCGAGGTGCAGGTGAGGAACCGGAACGACTATCCCCAGCGCTCCACCTATTACCTGAGCGCGCTGCACGCCTCTCAGTTGAGGGCCGGAGACTCGTACCTGGACCTGAAAAAGACGATCTCGATCCACATTCTGGCGTTCAACCTGTTTGCGGGAGATCGTTTCCGCCGGGCGTTCAGCCTGTGCGACGAGGAGACGGGGGAGAGGCTGTGCGAGGATTTGAGGCTGGTCTACCTGGAGGTGCCGAAGTACGTCCGGCAGGGGACGCCGCGGAACCGTCTGGAGTACTGGCTGATGTATCTTGCGGGAATGGAGGCGAAGAAGATGCCTGAGGCGATGGTGCAGGACCCGATGATCGGCGAGGCGCTGGATTTGGAGAGGCTGTTTTTGCAGAACCGGGAGGAGCGTCTGCGCTACATTCTGAGCTACAAGGCGATGGTGGACGATCTGACGATCGAAGAGACGATCCGCCGGGCCGCCAGGGCCGAAGGGATTGCCGAGGGTGAGGCCAGGGGTAAGGCTGAAGGTAAGGCTGAAGGTAAGGCTGAGGGCATCGCCTCCACGGCGCGGCGGATGCTGGTGCGAGGCGTCCCGCTGGAGCAGGTCGTTGACTTCACCGGCCTTTCCCCTGACGAGGTTGCGGCGCTGCAGCGGGGGATGGACAACTGATACCAATTCGCGTTTAATACGGATTGCCTCCCCTGAAAGG
>ERZ772967.1210-NODE-1210-length-18086-cov-4.595086_pt1 | contig 18086 bp, 16 predicted proteins | sample MGYA00511677_ERZ772967 | MGnify/ENA primary metagenome ERZ772967 (study PRJEB29015, sample SAMEA2737931) | human oral metagenome | biome: human oral; feature: human-associated habitat; material: dental | place: China | collected 2146 ...
GGCGACACGATCCGCATTTCTCTTACCCCCGAACCCGGCAGCTCGCGCACGCAGGAAGTCATCGTCGGTCAGGAAATTCTACAAACCATGGGGCTGCGCTCGTTTACCCCCATGGTTACTGCCTGCCCGGGCTGCGGACGCACCACCAGTACAGTCTTCCAAGAGCTTGCCCAAGACGTACAAAATTACCTTCGCCAAAAAATGACCGTATGGCGCACCCTTTACCCTGGTGTAGAATCTTTAAACGTTGCCGTTATGGGCTGCGTCGTTAACGGACCGGGTGAAAGCAAATTGGCAGACATCGGCATCAGCCTGCCCGGAACCGGCGAAACCCCTGTTGCCCCGGTTTATGTTGACGGAGAACGCAAAGTGACTTTAAAAGGCGACAACATCGCCGCCGAATTCTTGGAAATTGTCGAAGAATACGTCAAAACCAACTATTGCGAAGGCGGTGCCAAACGCAGTCAAAACCGTATCATCCCGATACAGTCTGCTTGATAGGCATGAATAAAGGTCGTCTGAAAAACATTCAGACGACCTTTTGGTTTGCGGGCATATTTATAGTGGATTAAATTTAAACCAGTACGGCAAGGCGAGGCAACGCCGTACTGGTTTAAATTTAATCCACTATATTAATGAAAATTAGGAAGAGGTAGAAGGATAGACCAGTTGCTTTGAATATTCAATCCGTTAGAAACTTGGTCATGCTAAATTTGTTAGGCACGAGGTTTTGTCCATTCGCTATTTTCAAATTAACCTCAAACTCAAAAAAAAGGCGATACCTTTCAGTACCGCCAAAGCTGCTTTGGTGATGAAACCTGTTATTTCGAGGCGCAACGGAAGCCTAGGTTGTGTAGGACATATTTGGATTGCAGGCTTGTGCGTATGCCGTAGCGTAGGAAGGCAGCGTAATTCGACGGGTCGCTGGAACCTACGGATGCGCCGCTGCAAAACATTTGCGTATCGGCATTGCCTGACGACAACAGGCTGCTATTGAAGTCTTCTGTCCATTCCCAAATCAGACCGTGCATATCATAAATGCCCCAGTAGTTGGGTTTGCTTTTGCCGACATCGTGCAAGCCGTTTCTGCCGCCGTCTGCATACCAGTCAAGAATGGTGCGGTTGTAACCGGGTTCGGCAGAACCGTTTTTCTGAGTGGCGGAGGCGAGTCCGGCAAATTCCCATTGGTCTATGGTCGGCAGACGTTTGCCTTGTGAAGTGCAGTAGGCGTTAGCGGCAAACCAAGATACGTTGGTTACCGGATGTTTCAGTTCGTTGGGTTTGGGCGCGTAGCTGTTGCTGCCGGTTTTAACCCAATGTTTCAGGTAGGTAGGTTCGGCTTGTTTGGAACTGACTTTGCCTTTTTGCCATTGGGGATGTTTTTTGACAAACTCTGCAAATTCGGCATTGGTAACGGGATACTTGTCGATTTGGAAGGGTTTGACTTTGATAAGGTTGGTCTCTTTTTTCAGATAGAGCGGGCGGTAGCTGCCGCCTTCAACTTTTGCCATTTCGGCCGCCGCTGCACTGCCGCTTGCGACAAGGGTAAATAGGGCGATGAGTGGTATGAGTTTCATAACGGGCTTTCTAATCTGAATACGGGGATTATTAGGCTTTGATTATATAGCGAAACCGGATAAAAATCCTGAGAAGCCTTCTGATTATTGTGCTTTTGGCTTGTCGGGTTCGTGAATACTTGAAACCGGTTTTTCAGACGACCTTCGATGCTTGAGAGGTCGTCTGAAAAACCAATCTTTCGATTGGTCGTGGAAGAAAGCCACTGTTGTCCTTGCATCAGCCGGAACAGCAGTGGCTTTTTTCTGTTTCTATACCGAGATGACTGGATTAGTAGCCGCCTTTATCTGCAGATGCTGCGGAAGCAGGCGCTGCTGCGGAAGCAGCTGCTGGAGCAGAAGCGGCAGCACCGGCAGGTTGGTAAACGGTGTCGCTCAGTTTTTTGGTCATGATTTCAGGGTTTTCATCACCTTCAACTTTCAATTGACCCAAAGCACCTTTGTTGAACGCACGGAAGATAGAGTGGTCAACCAAAGTATAGCTGCCCGGGATGTCGGCTTTAAATTCGATAATCGCTGCACCACCGGCAGGAATCAGGGTACTTTGTACGTTTTCGTTGATCAGTTTGCCAGCTTCTACGTAAACTTTGTCGAAGATCTCACCGATAACGTGGAAGGAAGATACCAAGTTAGGACCACCGTTACCAACGTACATACGAACGGTTTCACCAGCTTTAGCTTTCAGAGCGTTGTCGCCGGCGATAGAGCCTACGTGACCGTTGAATACAACGTATTCAGGTTGTTCAGCAATCGCTTTATCCATATCGAAAGGTTGCAGGCCTTGAGCGCCTTTTTTACCTTTAGTATAGAAGTCGCCTTGTACGATGTAGAACTCTTTATCTACTTTAGGCAGGCCTTCTTTAGGTTCAACCAAGATCAAACCGTACATACCGTTGGCGATGTGCATACCTACAGGAGCAACGGCACAGTGGTAGATGTACAAACCAGCTTGCAGTGCTTTAAAGCTGAAGGTAGAAGTGTGGCCAGGAGCAGTAAAGGTAGCTTCTGCACCACCGCCTTGACCGGTTGCAGCGTGGAAGTCAACGTTGTGAGGAACGGTAGAAGAAGGATTGTTAGAGAATTCAACTTCTACGGTATCGCCTTCGCGTACACGAATCATTTGGCCCGGAACGTCGCCGTTGAATGTCCAGTAGTGGTATTCAACACCGTCTTCCATGGTCATGGTTTTTTCGACGGTTTCCATTTTAACGCGTACTTTAGCCGGATGATCGCGATCAGTTGGAGGTGGAACTTCCGGAGCGTGAGTTACGATAGCATCGATCACAGGCAGTTCTGAAGAAGGAGTCTCGGCAGCAGCTTGTGAGTTGGAAGCGGCAGGAGCTTCAGCAGAAGCGGTAGCAGCTGGAGTTTCAGCAGGTTTAGCAGCTTGCTCGCCGCATGCGGCCAGTGCAAATACAGAAGCGATAAGTGCGGCTAAGGTTTGGCGTTTCATGTTTAAAGTTTCCTTATAGTAAGAAAAGTAAGAATCCTGATAGGATGGTTTGAAATTTTGTATGATTATGTAGGCGCTTGTTTGGTCATATTTTGATGTAAATCAAATTGTTCAGGGAATATGAATCTTTTAATCCCTAAATACTCCTTTAGAAGTATAAAAAAATACATCGAAAAGTTTATTTTTGTGTGAAAATGTTAGCGAAAACTTAACACAAATACGATAAAGGAGGGTTTGTATAGGAAAATGGGAATCAATATCATATAAGTTAATGGTTTTAAAGGAATATTATTGACAAAATATTTCTTTACTTATTAAACCGTGATACAATCTTTAACATTCATATTTGATGAATTAATACCACCCAACCACTTTTTACCAAAATTAAGGAGTACTTAAAATGGGACAGTACAAGAAGCTTTGGTACTTGCTGTTTGCCGTGCTGGCAGTATGCTTTACCATTCTTGGTTATATGGGTAGCGAAGTCTATAAAAAGGCTCCGCCATACCCTGAACAAGTCGTTTCTGCATCCGGCAAAGTCCTGATGACCAAAGACGATATTTTGGCAGGTCAATCTGCATGGCAAACTATCGGCGGTATGGAAGTCGGCTCTGTATTGGGGCACGGTGCATACCAAGCTCCGGACTGGACTGCCGACTGGCTGCACCGCGAGCTGGTTGCATGGTTGGATCTGACTGCGCAAGAAACTTACGGCAAAAAATTTGACGAAGTTTCTCCTGAAGAACAAGCTGTTCTGAAAACCCGTTTGGCTGACGAATACCGCAACCAAAGCCGTGTTAAGGAAGACGGTTCTGTCGTTGTCAGTGAAACCCGCGTGAAAGCGATCGAAAGCATCCTGCCTTACTACCACGGTGTGTACAGCGACGATCCTAAGTTCCAAACCACTCGCGAACACTTTGCAATGAAAAACAACACATTGCCAAGCCAAGAAGCGCGTGAAAAACTGTTCAACTTCTTCTTCTGGACTTCTTGGTCTGCTTCGACCAACCGTCCTGACGAGAATTTCACTTACACCAACAACTGGCCTCACGAGCCTTTGATCAACAACGTACCGACTACTGAAAACTACATGTGGTCTTTCACCAGCGTGGTATTGTTGCTGATGGGTATCGGCTTGCTGATGTGGGGTTACTCTTTCTTGACTAAGCATGAAGAGGTTGAAGTACCTACTGAAGATCCTATCTCTAAAGTACAACTGACTCCTTCTCAAAAAGCGTTAGGCAAATATGTATTCCTGACTGTTGCGCTGTTTGTCGTACAAGTACTGTTGGGTGGTTTGACCGCTCACTATACTGTTGAAGGTCAAGGCTTCTACGGTATCGATACCGCACTGGGCTTTGAAATGGCCGACTGGTTCCCATATGCGTTGACCCGTACTTGGCACATCCAATCCGCTATTTTCTGGATTGCAACCGGCTTCCTGACAGCAGGTCTGTTCTTGGCTCCGATTGTGAACGGCGGTAAAGATCCTAAATTCCAACGTGCCGGTGTGAACTTCCTGTACATTGCCCTGTTCATCGTAGTCGGCGGTTCTTACGCAGGTAACTTCTTTGCTTTGACTCACATCATTCCACCTGAACTGAACTTCTGGTTCGGCCACCAAGGTTACGAATACTTGGATTTGGGTCGTTTCTGGCAACTTCTGCTGATGGTCGGCTTGCTGTTGTGGCTGTTCCTGATGTTGCGTTGCACCGTCTCTGCCTTTAAAGAAAAAGGTACAGATAAAAACCTGTTGGCTATCTTCGTAGCTTCTATGGTCGGTGTGGGTGTGTTCTACGCTCCTGGCTTGTTCTACGGTGAGAAATCTCCAATCGCCGTAATGGAATACTGGCGTTGGTGGGTGGTTCACCTGTGGGTAGAAGGCTTCTTCGAAGTATTCGCTACTGCCGCTTTCGCATTCATCTTCTACAACATGGGCTTTGTCCGCCGTAGTACCGCTACTGCTTCTACTCTGGCTGCTGCCGCCATCTTCATGTTGGGCGGTATCCCAGGTACATTGCACCACTTGTACTTCTCCGGCTCTACCTCTGCTTCTATGGCAATCGGTGCATGTTTCTCCGCTTTGGAAGTTGTGCCTTTGGTTCTGCTGGGTCGTGAAGCTTACGAACACTGGTCTTACCAACACCTGTCCGACTGGGCGAAACGTCTGCGTTGGCCTCTGATGTGCTTCGTAGCAGTTGCCTTCTGGAACATGATCGGTGCCGGCGTATTCGGCTTCCTGATTAACCCGCCGATTTCCCTGTTCTACATCCAAGGTCTGAACACTACTGCAGTTCACGCTCACGCGGCTCTGTTCGGTGTGTATGGTTTCTTGGCTCTGGGCTTCGTATTGCTGGTTGCACGCTACCTGAAACCTAATGTTCAATTTGACGACAAACTGATGACTTGGGGTTTCTGGCTGCTGAACGGCGGTCTGGTGGGTATGATTGCCATCAGCCTGTTGCCGGTCGGCGTGATTCAGGCTTACGCTTCTATCACTCATGGTCTGTGGTATGCACGTAGCGAAGAATTCCTGCAAATGGAAATCCTGGATACCCTGCGTTGGGTTCGTACCGCTGCTGACTTGATCTTCATCGGTGGTGCTGTCTGCGTTGCTATCCAAGCTACCAAAATCGTATTCAGCCGCGATAAATAATCTTAAGCTGAATTGAATCGAAGGCCGTCTGAAAAGTTTTCAGACGGCCTTTCTGTTATAATTTCAACATTCTTAAATTGACAAGACAAAACATTATGTTCAACCAAGCTGCTCAAGAGCTGACCACTGTTCGCGATTTATTGCGTTTCGCCGTCAGCCGTTTTAATGATGCCGGACTGTTTTTCGGACACGGAAGTGATAATGCCCATGACGAGGCGGCCTATCTGATTTTGCACACTTTGAACCTGCCTTTGGATACGTTGGAGCCTTATTTGGATGCCAAATTGTTGCAAAGTGAGAAGGAAGAAGTGCTGTCCATTATCGAGCGCCGTGCGGTTGAGCATATTCCTGCCGCGTATCTGACGCATCAGGCATGGCAGGGCGAGTTTGATTTTTATGTCGATGAGCGCGTTATTGTGCCTCGTTCTTTCATTTATGAATTGCTTGGCGACGGTATTCGTCCTTGGATTGAACACGATGAGTTGGTGCATCGAGCTTTGGATTTGTGTACCGGTAGCGGCTGTTTGGCCATTCAAATGGCGCATCACTATCCCGATGCACAAATCGATGCCGTGGATTTAAGCTTGGATGCGCTGGAAGTGGCCGCGATCAATATTGAAGATTATGGTTTGGAAGACCGCATCAGCTTGGTGCATACCGATTTGTTTGAAGGTTTGGATGAAACATACGACTTAATTGTTTCCAATCCGCCTTATGTCGATGCGGAATCTGTGGAAGCGTTGCCTGATGAATACCTGCATGAGCCGGAATTGGCTTTGGGCAGTGGCGAAGATGGTTTGGACGCTACACGTCAAATCATTCTGCAAGCGGCAAAATATCTGAATCCGAAAGGTGTATTGTTGGTTGAAATCGGTCACAACCGTGAGGTATTGGAAGCGGCTTATCCCGAATTACCGTTTACTTGGTTGGAAACCAGCGGTGGAGATGGGTTTGTATTCTTGTTGACCCGCGAGCAGTTACTGGGTGAAGAATAGTTTATTTTGATATAAATAAAACAAAGGCCGTCTGAAAAAGTTTCAGACAGCCTTTGTTTTATAAAAATTTTAATATTTTAAGAAAATACAAATGCCTATGGTATGCTGAATATGAAATCCAAGCAGGCTTTGAAACTATGGCTTATAATATTTGTCATAGTTTCTAATGTCAGTGGATTTTTATTACTGACTTTTTGTAGAACATATACTGCCAAACTCCATATTATGAATAATTATTTAAAATCAGGCCTGTTGGCTGCTGCCTTGTTCAGTATGCCCGTTGCCGCCTTTGCCCAGCAACATACCGTTTATTTTAATCAAAACGGTAAACTGACGGCGACCATGCCTTCGGTTGCTTACGTCCGCCAATACAAGATTGAGGCAGGCAAGGCGCAGGTACAGGATTTTTACTATCCATCGATGAAAAAATATTCTGATCCTTATGAAGTACCTGCCGGTCAGATTAAGGTTTTTGTGCCGGCGTTGGATAACGGTACGCTAACCCTGTGGCATTTCAACGGTCAGAAAAAGATGGTTGGCAGCTATCGCAACGGAAAACCGCATGGCGAATGGGTCAACTGGTATCCAAACGGCAAAAAATCTGCGGTGATGCCTTATCAAAATGGTCTGAGTGAAGGCGTGGGTTCCCGCTATTACCGAAATGGTGTGAAAGAAAGTGAAATCCAATTTAAGCACGATAAAGCCAATGGTCATTGGAAACAATGGTATTCAGACGGCAGCCCGAAAACCGAAATGATGATGAGCAATGATAAACCGACGGAGATCATCAGTTGGGATGAAAATGGTCGCATCGTGTCTGAATTGAGTATTCGCAACGGTAAACGCAGCGGCATTATTTTGGAGTGGTATGATGATGGTGCGAAGAAATCCGAGTTGGTTTATAAAGACGACCAGTTGGTGAAAAAAACTTTCTGGGATACGGACGGATACGTTCTCGAATAATTTTGACAATAAAAAACCGCAGGCTGATTAGCTTGCGGTTTTTTTATTACATACAGCCTTTGTTTTGGCATAGAGTAAATAACGGCACGCCGCTTTCACGGATTTTTTTGCCGCCGTCCAAGTCGGTAAATTCCAAAATGGCAGCTGCTTCGATTACTTCACCCCCCAGTTTGCGGATCAGCTCGACACCTGCCAGCATTGTGCCGCCGGTTGCCACCAAATCATCTACCAACAAAACGCGTGCCCTCGGCTTGATGGCGTCGGTATGGATTTCTACCGTTGCTTCGCCATATTCCAAAGCGTAACTTTGAGAAACCGTATCAAACGGCAGTTTGCCTTTTTTGCGGATGGGGACAAAGCCGACGTTTAACTGATAGGCTAAAGCCGCGCCAATAATGAAGCCGCGCGCATCCAAGCCCGCAACGACATCAACTTTTTGCCCCATATAGCGGTAAACCAGTAAATCGACCAGCAGGCGGAAATATTCTGCGCTTTGTAAGACGGGAGTAATGTCATGAAACAAAATCCCTTTTTGCGGCCAGTTTTCAATTTTACGGATTTTGTCCGCCAAAGTTTCTACGCCCATTACTTCAGGATGAATTAACATCTCGACATTCCGAAATCAAAAAGTTTTTAACACGATATTGTAGCGGTCATATGCGGACTTGCCAAATTAATCGATACAATAGCCAAATTTTGCAACATGCCGTCTGAAATTTCGAGAAACATTGTGTTGTGTTATAATTTACAGGTACATACCATCGGCTGAACCACCATGCAAAATCATAAAAAAGGCAATATTTACATCATTTCTGCCGCTTCCGGCACAGGTAAAACGACCTTGGTGTCGCGCCTGTTGAAAAATCATGACGACATCCGTGTTTCTATTTCTCATACTACGCGCCAGCCGCGAGAGGGTGAGGTACATGGTGTGCATTACCACTTTGTTCCCAAAGAAGAATTTGAATCACTGATTGAGCAAAGAGCCTTTTTGGAACACGCCAATGTGTTCGGCAATTATTACGGCACCAGCATTGCCGGCGTGAATTCGTTGAGCGAAGAGGGCTATGACGTAATTTTGGAAATTGATGTGCAAGGTGCGGCGCAAGTGCGTAAATCGTTGCCTGAAGCCAGCAGCATTTTTATTCTGCCGCCTTCCTTTGAAGTATTGGCGCAACGTTTGATCGGCCGTGGTACAGACAGCGAAGAAGTTATTCAAACACGCCTTTCAAAAGCCCGTCATGAGATTGAGCAATCCGTTTTGTTCGATTACGTCGTCGTGAATGACGATTTGGATCGTGCCGAAGCCGATTTGTTCCACATTATTAAAGCAGGCCGTCTGAAAAAATCCTCTCAACAGGGATTTATCTCAAACCTGTTGGAAAATTCGTAAAAAACAGCGAAAATAACCGTTTATTTGAAACATAGAAAGAAAGCAAGCAAACATGGCCCGTATTACTACTGAAGATTGCACAGGTAAAATCCCTAACCACTTCGACCTTACCCTCGTTGCCGCCCGTCGCGCACGCCAATTAGAAAACGGCAATACGCCTTTGGTTGACGACATCCGCAACAATAAACCAACCGTAACCGCCCTGCGCGAAATCGCTGCCGGACAAATCGGAACCGAGCTGCTGACCCGCAATAAATAAACCAACCGGCAAACCGATAAAACCGCCGCGCGGACTGTATCGGTGCGATATCACAACCGATACAGTCTGACGGCTTAAAAATAGCCATAAAAGGCCGTCTGAAAATGCCAGCCCCACTGCCTACCGCCCCTTATGATCCGTTGACAGCAGAAGCGCGCGATCTTCTGTTTCGCACCGCATCCTATCTCAATGAAAATGAACAGGCCGAGCTTGAAAAAGCCATTGCCTACGCTTTTCATGCCCATGACGGACAAACCCGTAAGAGCGGCGAACCCTACATTACCCATCCCCTTGCCGTTGCCACGCAGCTTGCAATTTGGCACATGGATGTTCAAGGCCTCTGCGCGGGCGTTATGCACGATGTATTGGAAGATACGGGTGTAACCAAAGTCGAAATGGCGGCAGAATTCGGCGATACTATTGCCGAAATGGTAGACGGCCTCTCCAAGCTGGAAAAACTCAAATTTGAAGATCATGCCGAGCATCAGGCGGAAAGTTTCCGCAAGCTTATCCTCGCCATGACTAAAGACGTGCGCGTTATCGTCGTCAAACTTGCAGACCGATTGCACAATATGCGCACCCTTGGCTCTATGCGTCCGGAAAAACGCCGCCGCATCGCCAAAGAAACCCTCGAAATCTATGCTCAAATCGCCAACCGCATTGGTCTGAACAATGCGTATCAAGAGCTTCAAGACTTATCGTTCCAAAATCTCCACCCAAGACGCTACGAAACCCTGAAAAAAGCCATGGACAACAGCCGCAAAAATCGCCGCGATGTTGTCGGCAAAGTGTTGCGTGCATTCAGTCAGCGTTTGGTCGGTGTCAATATTGAAGCCAAAATCAAAGGCCGCGAGAAAAACTTGTACAGCATCCATCAAAAAATGCTGGCCAAAAAACTGCGTTTTGCCGAAGTGATGGATATTTACGGCTTTCGGGTCATCGTAAACAACATTCCTGCCTGTTATGCCGCGTTGGGCGCATTGCATAATTTATACCACCCCAAGCCCGGCCGTTTCAAAGACTATATCGCCATTCCGAAAAGCAACGGCTACCAAAGCCTGCACACGACCTTGGTCGGCCCTTACGGTTTGCCGATCGAAGTGCAAATCCGTACGCGTGAAATGGACGCTGTGGCAGAGGGCGGTATTGCCGGCCATTGGATTTACAAATCCGGTGAAAATACTCCGGACCAAGCCGTCCTCCATATGAACCGATGGATGAAAAATATTCTTGACCTGCAAGCCAGCAGCTCAAATGCCATCGAATTTTTGGAGCATGTCAAAGTCGATTTGTTCCCCAACGAAGTCTATATCGTTACCCCGAAAGGCGATATCCTTACCTTGCCTAAAGGTGCGACGCCGATTGACTTTGCCTATGCCGTTCACACCAATATCGGTCATAAAACCGTTGCTGCGCGTATCAATAACGTCATGATGCCGTTGCGTACCAAGCTGAAAACTGGCGATACGGTAGAAATCATTACTTCCGAGCATGCCAAGCCTAATGTAGCATGGCTGAACTTTGCCGTTTCCAGCCGTGCGCGCAGCGCCATCCGCCAATACATTAAAAATCTGAATCGTCACGATGCCGTTGTTTTAGGTGAAAACCTGCTGCAAAAAGCTTTATCCAGTCTGTTGCCTAAAGACATCCTGCTTTCAGACGACCTCAAGGAAAAATACCTTGCCGATTTGAATACCAAACAAACATCGTTTGAAGAGGTTCTCTACAATGTCGGTATGGGGCATACTTTGCCGGTACACGTTGCCATGCACATTGCCGAGTTGGCAGGCCAACATTTTGGCAGCACGGTCAAACTCAGCCCGATCAAAGTCAACGATCAGGAAACCGGCCGGATTCATTTTGCCGAATGTTGCCATCCGATTCCAGGGGATGCAATCCGCGCCTTATTGGTCAAAGACAAGGGTATGATTATCCACCGTGATACCTGCCAAACTTTGGTCAAAGCCGATCCGGAAGAACAACTCGATGCGGGTTGGGACAGTTTGCGCAATCAAACGTACCGCACCATCCTCAACGTCAAATCCGAAGATGCGCATGGTTTGTTGGCCTCAATGGCGCAAGCAATTTCCAATTCCGGTGCGGATATCGAATCTGTCGATACGCCGACCAAAGCGCAAGCAGGAACGGAAGGTTTTGTAGAATTTAAATTCACAATTAAAGTCAAAGACTTGGATCAGGTTAATCAGATTATTCATGCAATGCATGCCAATCCGAATATCCGTAAAGTGATTCGAGGATAATCTTGTTAATAAGCAAAGGCCGTCTGAAAGCATTTTCAGACGGCCTTTTTGATGTTTACAAATAAAAGCTGTTGGCTTCTTTTTAAGAGGGTTTATGGCTTGTTTGTAATTAGATCGGGTTTAACTCAACCAAAAACGGAAAACCAAAAAGAAAACTAAGGCCAAAACGCCGGCCCAAACCAGCAACATGAATCCGGCTACTGCCTGACCCAAGCGGTAAACAGGATTTTTGCGTTCGTCTTCGAGTAGGGGATTAGGTGTATCGTGCGGTTTGTCGGACATGATGAAGCTCTGATTGAATTATTGAATAAAAGCGTAAGGGTACGCCGATAGAAGCAAAGATTCAAGTGGGAATGATTATTGATAGAAGTCTTCGTCTTCATTCCACGCCGTTTTTAAGGCCGTCTGAATGGTGTCGGCACCAAAGCCGCGATAGGCAAGGAAACGCGCTTGTTTTTGTTTTTCTTTCAAATCTTGAGCTTCTTGCTTGAATTTTTTACGCAAGACGGAAATGGCGGTTTGCAGCTCGTCCTCCCTATCGGGTAGGAACTCCCGACAGTCATCTGCATCGATACCTTGTTGCGCTAAGGCTTGCTTGAGGCGGAGCGTGCCGTAACGGTTGCTCTTGCTGTGAATATAGGCTTCTGCGTAACGCTGGTCGGATTGCCAATTTCGTTCGGCGAATTCGTCCAAAACCTTTTCCAATTCTTCTTCGCTTTCAGCGTACGGGGCGAGCCTGCGTTTGAGTCCGACGCGACTAATTTCCTGTCGGGAAAGGATGTCCATCGCGCGGGCGCGCAGGGATTTTTGGGGTTTCATGCAGAGGTCGTCTGAAAATATGCTAAAAAGAATCCCAAGGCAGGGATAGGAAGATAAAAGGCAATGAATCTCATCAATAGCTTCGGAGGATTAAACTTTTTATTCCTAAATATCTTCGGAAGATTAAACTTTTTATTCCAAAAAGTGAATTCTTCCTTGAAAATGAATTCTTTCTTGTTTAAGGCCCAGTCATAGAAGCAAGTAAAATCGGCAGAACCTATTTGCTTATTCACATGAACTGATGATTTATAGATAAAATATGGATTTAGGATACAGATAAGTCCAAAAAATAAAACTATCCCTAATAACATCCCAATACCTGTAACTATCAGTACTCCATTAAAAGCATTTAAAGCTTTTAAGACCTTGGAAAAATTGAACAAAACTAGGACGAAATATCCTAGTAAATAAAATCCTAAAATTGCTTGGCAATATCCGATAATTTGTGAAAATGCTGGAATTTCAATTGATACGATATTTTGATCATCATCAAACTTAAAATACTCAGCTACTCTTTTGTAGTGATGAAATGCAACAGGTGCTTTATTTTTCAGATATAGTTCCATTAATTTTTCCTGCTGACCAAAACTAAAAGACAATCCTGTCACTAATTTGAAATATTCTTCAGATAATGAGTATTTGAAATATTTTTTAGTATTCTCATCATGCTCATTAAAATCATAGGCTTCTTTCAGTTTATTAATCCGAGTCCTTTTAATATCATGCTTAAATGACATTAAAGGTTTATATACTATCGCTATTAATAATGGAATATAAATGTAAGGCATAAATCGTTTATTTATGCCTAATTCATTAATAATTGTTAAAATATCATTCATAAAAGCATCCTTGTTTTAGTCGTCTTCTGCTTTTTTCGGTTGCAGGTTTTCGTAGATTTCGGGCAGCGAGCCGATAATCCAGTCGGGTTGGGTCGCCTTGTCTTGCGACAATAAAGTCATGTCGCCGTAGCCAAAGGTGACGCCGACGCTGAGGCAGCCTGCGGCTTTGGCGGCGATGATGTCGTTGCGGGAGTCGCCGACCATGATCATGTTGGCGGGATCAATGCCCAAGACTTCGGCGGCGTGTTGTAACGGCAGCGGGCTGGGTTTCTTTTCGGGCAGGCTGTCGCCGCCGAGAATCAGGCTGAAGTAGTCGGCAAGTCCGAGCTGTTTTAAGAGTTCGACGGCGAGGATTTCGTTTTTGTTGGTGATGACCACCAACGGGATGCCCAGTGATTTGAGCAATGCCAGCCCGGCTTCGGTTTCGGGGTAGGGGCGGGTGAAGTTGCTCAAGTGGTCGCGATAATATTTCATAAAGAACACAAAGCCTTTTTCCCAGATTTCAGGATCGGCTTCTTTTTCACGATCATGGGTAATGACGCGATGAACCAACTTGCTGATGCCGTCGCCGACATAACTTTCAACCGTTTGGGTGGGTAAAACAGGTAAACCCAAGTGCGCACACATGGCTTGGGCTGCTGCGGCCAAATCGGGAACGGAATCACATAAGGTACCGTCCAAATCAAAGGCAACGGCTTGAACATGTTCTAAAGCAGTAGTAGTCATTGAGTAACTTTCTGTCATATTATTTAAGCGGTTATTTTAACATTGTTTGCCTGATTTGCCGATGTTTTGCCGATTCTTTAAAAAGATATTTGTTTAAATTGTTAACAATTTTTGTTGGTGTAAGGCTGTCAGCCTATTGGGAATGTGAAAAGGATTTTGTCAACAAAAAGGGTGGTTTGGTAGGTATTAAAAAACAAAGGGTTTGTGTGTTTTTTTGAATGGTTTGATGAGCATTTATACTAGGCCGTCTGAAAATTTTTTGGTTGGTGTGCCGATATTTTCAGACGACCTCAAACTAAATTCATATATAAATGAATAGATTCGCTTTTTATCGACTACATGCTATTACATTTTTGTCCGTTTTTGTATATAGTAACGGGTATGGCTCTCGTCTAATCATATGTATGAAAAGGAAAAATACATGTCCGCATCTGCTGTAAAAGAAACGCTGAATCCGTTTGAAATTGCGCAAAAACAAGTGAAAACTGCCTGCGACCGTCTGAATGCCGACCCAGCAGTATTTGAAATCTTGAAAAAGCCACAACGTGTTTTGGAAGTCAACTTCCCTGTCAAACTCGACAACGGTACAGTAGAAAATTTCACCGGCTACCGTTCACAACACAATAATGCCGTCGGCCCTTACAAAGGCGGCGTACGTTTCCATCCTAATGTGAATATGGACGAGGTTAAAGCCCTGTCTATCTGGATGACCATCAAATGCTGCGTGGCCGGTATTCCTTACGGCGGCGGTAAAGGCGGTATTACTTTGGATCCGCGTAACTATTCCGAAGCGGAATTGGAACGCATCGCCCGCGCTTATTCCGAAGCCATTTCTCCGCTGATCGGCGAGAAAATCGATATTCCTGCCCCTGATGTGAACACCAACGGCAAAATCATGTCTTGGATGGTTGATGCCTATGAAAACGTAGTGAAACATTCAGCACCGGGCGTGTTCACCGGCAAACCGGTTGAGTTTGGCGGTTCCTTGGCGCGTACCGAAGCCACCGGTTACGGCGTAAACTTCGCCGCTGTCCAAGCTTTGGAAAAACTGGGCAAAGACGTGAAGGGTGCTACTTACGCCATTCAAGGTTTCGGTAACGTGGGCTACCACACCGGTTACTATGCACATAAAGCTGGTGCGAAAATCGTTGCCGTATCTACTGTTGACGTTGCCATCTACAACGAAAACGGCTTGGATATGGAAGCAATCATCAAAGAATTCCAAACCAAAGGTTTCATCACCAACGAAGCCGGCTACGGCAAAGAAATCAGCAACGCCGAACTTTTGGCTCTGGAAGTGGACGTACTCGCCCCTTGCGCGCTGGAAAACCAACTGACTTCTGAAAACGCCGGTAAAGTCCGTGCGAAAATCGTGGTTGAAGGTGCAAACGGCCCAACTACTCCTGAAGCCGACGTTATCCTGCGTCAAAACGGCGTATTGGTTGTTCCTGATATTTTGGCAAACTGCGGCGGCGTGGTGGTATCCTATTTTGAATGGGTACAAAACCTGCAAGGCTACTACTGGGAGTTTGACGAAGTTCAAGAGAAAGAAACCGTTGTCCTGCGCCGTGCGTTCCGCGATATTTGGAACTTGGCTCAAGAATACGATGTCGACCTGCGTACCGCTTCTTACATGATGAGTATCCGTCGTGTTGAAAAAGCAATGAAACTGCGCGGCTGGTATTAATCGGTTGAGCGATAGCTAAGAGTAGGCCGTCTGAAACCTGTTTTCAGACGGCCTTAATGTTTTTGATAAGAGCCTTTACAAATTTTAATCCACCTTGATTCCATTTCAATCAAACTCAGCTATAATCCCCTTTTTTGACCTTTCCGGAAAAGACATAATCATGAACAAAACTTTCAAATTCAGCGCATTGGCTTTGTCTGCTTTGTTGGCACTGACTGCTTGCAACCAAAAAGACACTGCCGCTAAAGATGCCCCTGCTGCTTCCGCAGCTTCAAATGCGGCTGCAGATGCTTCAGCCATCGGTTCTACTGCCCAACAAGCCAGCTACGCAATGGGTGTGGACATCGGCCGTTCATTGAAACAAATGAAAGACCAAGGTACGGAAATCGATTTGAAAGTCTTCACCGAAGCCATGGAAGCCATGTTTGAAGGTAAAGAAGTCAAAATGACTGAAGCCCAAGCTCAGGAAGTGATGATGAAATTCCTGCAAGAGCAACAAGAAAAAGCCACTGCCAAACGTGCTGAAGATGCCAAAGTAAACTTGGAAAAAGGCGAGGCGTTCTTGAAAGAAAACGCGACTAAAGAAGGCGTGAAAACCAGCGCTTCCGGTCTGCAATACAAAATCACCAAAGAAGGCGAAGGCAAAAAACCAACTAAAGACGACATCGTTACCGTTGAATACGAAGGCCGTCTGATTGATGGTACTGTATTTGACAGCAGCAAAAACAGCGGCGGCCCAGTAAGCTTCCCTGTAAGCCAAGTGATTCCAGGTTGGACTGAAGGTATCCAGCTCTTGAAAGAAGGCGGCGAAGCAACATTCTACATCCCTGCCAAATTAGCATATCGTGAAGTTGGTGCCGGCGATAAAATCGGCCCGAACGCTACTTTGGTATTCGACGTGAAACTGGTTAAAGTCGGCGCGCCTGATGCCGCTGCACAACAACCTGTACAAGTTGACGTACAAAAAGTTCAATAATCCGAATCAAGGCTTACGCCCTTAAACAACGGATAAAAGGCCGTCTGAAAAATTCCGTTTCAGACGGCCTTTGTTCCAAACAAACAAGGAATTATGATGAAAAATATCGTCATCCTTATTTCCGGACGCGGCAGCAATATGCAGGCGATTGTGAATGCCGACATTCCCGATGCCAACATTGCAGCCGTATTGAGCAACAGCGAGACCGCTGCCGGATTGGCATGGGCGGCAGAGCGCGGTATTGCCACCGACAGTTTGAACCATAAAAACTTCGACTCGCGTTTAGCATTTGATCAGGCCATGATGGAAAAAATCGATGCCTATCAGCCTGATTTGGTTGTATTGGCGGGCTTTATGCGCATTTTGACTCCGGAATTCTGCGCCCATTATGAAAACCGCCTGATCAATATCCATCCGTCCATCCTGCCTTCTTTCACCGGCTTGCATACCCACGAACGCGCATTGGAAGCAGGTTGCCGAGTGGCAGGCTGCACCATCCATTTCGTGACGCCCGAGCTGGATTGCGGCCCGATTATTTCGCAAGGCATTGTTCCTATTTTGGACGGCGATACCGCTGACGATGTTGCCGCACGCGTGCTGACGATTGAACACCAGCTTTTCCCGCAAGCTGTTGCCGACTTTGTTGCAGGCCGTCTGAAAATCGAAGGCAACCGCGTTTTGAATGCACAACGCAATGCTGCCGGTCAAAGCCTGTTGGCTTAATTAAAATACCATACACACAAGGAAAACATCATGAATCCGATTAAAACAACCCTGCTGACACTTTCCCTGCTCACTGCCTCTATCGGCGCACAAGCCGCTGAATTGCCGCAATCTGCCGTTTTGCAATACTCAGGCAGCTACGGTATTCCTGCGACCATGACCTTCACCCGCAGCGGCAACCAATACAAAATCGTCTCTACCATCAAAGTACCGCTTTACAATATCCGCTTTGAATCCGGCGGCAGCATCAACGGCACGACCTTGAATCCGTCTTACTACAAAGATGTACGCGGCGGCAAAGTGTATGCCGAGGCCAAATTCTCCGGCGACAACATCACTTACGGCAAAGCAGGTGATTTGAAAACCGAAAAATCCGGCCCGGCCATGGACTTATTTACTTTGGCATGGCAACTGGCCGCCAATGACGTGCGCCTGCCGTCAGGTTTGAAAATTACCAACGGTAAAAAACTGTACACCGTCGGCAGCATGAACAAAATCGGCAGCGAAAGCTATAAACTGAACGGCGGTACAACGCCTGTGAGCAAATATCGCGTCCGCCGTGGCGATGATACCGTTACTTACTCTTTTGCTTCCGATATCGACAATATCCCTGCGCAAATCAGCTATACCGATGACGGCAAAACCTATAACCTGAAACTGACTTCCGTCAAAATCAACGGTAAAGTAGTGAAACCGTAATCTCTATTTGCTCAAACAAGAAGGCCGTCTGAAAAGTTTTCAGACGGCCTTTTATCTTTACAG
>ERZ772967.1211-NODE-1211-length-18080-cov-9.405992_pt1 | contig 18080 bp, 30 predicted proteins | sample MGYA00511677_ERZ772967 | MGnify/ENA primary metagenome ERZ772967 (study PRJEB29015, sample SAMEA2737931) | human oral metagenome | biome: human oral; feature: human-associated habitat; material: dental | place: China | collected 2146 ...
TGAAGGAGCTGGCGCGGCGCTGGTTCCCGCGGGTGCTGTACCAGGCTCCCGCCAAGCAGGGAAACCACCGGGCGCTGGCCGACATCCAGGAATCCATCGAGGAGCTGCGCTACTACCGCGAAGCGATGTTCGTCGCCCTTCCAGGCCCCACCACGAACCAGGCCAAGCAGATCGCGGCCCGCCACCGCGGCAGCCTGACGGGGCTGGCCGACCCGCGGGTCGAGTCCGTTCAGTAGCGGGTCAGCCGCTCCCCGACCTCCAGGACCAGGTCGTCCTCGCCCCGCCGGCCGATCACCTGAACCGCCAGGGGAAGCCCCTCCGAGCTGATGCCGACGGGCACGCTGAGGGCCGGGTGGCCGGCGAGGTTCCAGTACGAGGTGTAGGCGATGACCTTCGCCGAAACCCGCTGCACCGCGAGGTATCCCATCCGGTGCACGGGCCGGATCGGCGGCGGCAGCATGGGGGTCACGGGGGTGAGCAGCACATCGATCCGCCGGAAGATCCGCTCCATGGCCCGTTCCACCCGGGTCGTGCTGCGTTCCGCCCACCGCAGCGCCCCCGGCGGCAGCATGCGGGCGATCGCCGCTATCCGCTTCGAGCGTTTCTCGATGCGTTCGGGACGTTCCAGCCTGCGTACCTCGTCGAGCACCCCGAGGTGGAACTGCACCATGAACGTGAGTGGGGTCTCCGCCCAGCGAATCGATCCCCGGGTGACCTCGTGTCCTTCCTCCGCCAGCCTGTCGGCCGCCCGCGCGACGGCCCGGGCCAGCTGGGGATCGGGTTTGACGCCCGGCAGGCAGGATTCGAGGCTCCATCCCACCCGGAGTGCCCCGTCCAGCCCCGGGCCGGGATCCTCGGGTGCCGTGACGGCCATCGCCAGCCGGAGATCCTCGACGCTGCGGGCCAGGGGACCGTAGGTGCCCAGTTTGTGCCACAGGTTCGGGTGAGGGGCCGTACTGACCCGTCCCCGGCTGGGTTTGATGCCGAACACGCCGCTCCAGGCGGCGGGGATGCGGATGGAACCGCCGGCGTCGCCGCCGAGGGCCAGCGGAACCATGCCGGAGGCCACCGCCACGGCCGATCCCCCGGACGAGCCACCGGGGCTGCGGGCCGGGTCGCAGGGGTTGTGGGTGGCACCCCACTCCCCCTCCGTGAAGGGCACCTGCCCGAACTCGGGCATGTTGGTCTTGCCGATGATGATCGCCCCCGCGGCCCGCAGCCGGGCCACCACCTCCGAGTCGACGGCCGCAGGAATCGTGTTTCCGCGACCTCCGAGGGTGGTGACGAGCCCCGCCACCTCGATTTCCTCCTTCACGGCAACCGGAACCCCGAACAGTGGCAGCACTTTCCGTTCCCGCGCCGGCGTGGCGTCGAGTTCCCGGGCGCGTGACACCGCCCCGGGGTTCAGCTGGGAGAACGCGTTCAGTTCCGGGTCGCGTCTTCCGATGCGTTCCAGTACGCGCTCGATGTGGTCCTCGACCGTTGACTCCCCACCACCGAGTCGACGGCCCAGGTCAGCGGCTCCAACGTCGAGAAGATCCATACCGTTCATCCTTGCACGCCCGGAAAACAGGCATCAAAGGAACGGGAGCCGTCCTTGGAGCAACAACGGTGACCGGTGTGTTGTGGACCCCAGACCCGACGAAGGAGGCACGCCATGAGCCACGAGCGCCTGCTCGCCGCGCGACGCCACATCGACGAACGCAGGTTCCGCGAGGCCATCGTCGAACTGCACGTCGTGCTGGAGAACGAGACGAAACCCAGCCAGACCGAGGAAACCCTCGAGCTGCTGGCCCTGGCCAATTTCAAGGCCGCCTATCTGACCGAGGAGGAACACCTGGCCCGGCAGCTGATCACCTCACGACCCACCAACGCCTACGCGCACACGATTCTGGCCCGTTCACTGGAACGCCAATCCGAGCACGAGGAGGCGGCGGGGGCGCAGTCTCTGGCCTTTGCCCTCGCCGTACACTTCTGATTCGGAGAAGATCCAGAACCTCTGGTACGGCGAAATTTGAGAAACCCATCGCCCCAGAGGATCCTCGGAAAGGAAGATGGATCATTCTTCACCGCTCGAGGCGATATCAGCGATCACACCAGTTCGTGGCCAACGCCACAAAGTAAAAGGCGTACCAAACCAACACAACCGCTCGGCCTCCGCCCCCTTCCCCTTGCCCCAGGCCCCCCTCGGGGCAGGGTAGAACTGTATCCTCTCACTCACACCATCCGCGTACCGAACATCCATGAAAGCACCAATAGAATGACCACCCTTGCCACGGGCTCTGATCTCCGGGTTGAAATGGGTACACACAACCCCGTCGCGTCTCTCAAGCTCTGAACGCAAATCTCCCACGATATTCACACTGCGCTGAATCCCAGCCACCAAAGCCCACACCCCCGCAAGCAGGAGCACGAGAGCCACAAACCCACCGAACCGCGGCGCCTTGTACATCCTGCTCCTGAGCTTCACATAACGAGGATGGAAACGCGTCACCCACATCCACCCCGGCCCCAGGCACGCAAACCCCACAAGAAACAACCCAACACTCTCGAGCACCACAGCCCACATGGCCAATTCCCCGAAGGGGGCGTAGAAAAAGACATCCCACACCGCCAGAAAAATCACATACAGAAACGCACCAATAGGCAATACTCGAGCCGACAAAACATCAAGCAACCGAACCACACTACCGCCCCCCACTCCAGGAGGCACACTTACTCCTGAGGAGGTCTGTAAGTTTCATCTCGGGTATAGGCATCGGAACCCTTTGCGACTTTCGAAGCGCTGGATGCCCGCGGCCCGGCCGTATCCTCGAGGAAGTCACGACCCTGTTGATAATTCTCCCAGTCGGGAACCCCCTCGGCCCGACGCCCGCTCTCAGGATCCACGACGTAACCCGCGTGCTCCATGAGCCTGTTACGCTGCTGGGACTCCGGGAGAGAGCTGAAGAAATCCACCTGCTCATCCCTGTTCATGCGTCGGAGCAGGAACTTTTCCGCTTCCCGCCCCGAAAGGCTGCGGGAGAAAATCGCTCTCTGATCATCCGTGAGCGAACGCGACCACCCCGCCAAGTCAACAGGTTTGTCCGAGATCTCGTACTTGTCGAAAACCTCTTTCAGCTTCTCGGGCCCCCTGGCACGAATGATTTCCTGGGTCGCCTCGGGAGGGATCCTGACTTTTCCTTCTGGCGGATCTGGAACATTCGGAGTTTTTGTGAAGCTGTCCGGTAGTTGCTTCTCCAACCCTTGGAGCACCTCTTTATTCTTGACATTTTTCATCTTCTTGAGAGTGGCCTCAATATTGGCCACCCTCCTTGAGGCAACCATGGATTCGGGGAGTTTATCAGCGAGCTTCTTCCCGACACGCCTGCCGGCGCCCTTGATCGCCTTTTCCTTCCACTCTCCGGGCTTCCCCAGGACCTTCAACAGCTTGCCGCCCCACTCCGTCAGCTTGCGAAGGGCCTGGACGAGTTTGGCGGTAATCTTGCTCAGCTTGGCGAACGCATCGATCGCCTTGTTCACCCACTTGGTGATCTTGGCAACTTTTTCTCCCACCCAGGTCGAGATCTGTGCGGCCACGGCAGGGGTCGCGAGGCCGAGGGTGAAGACCTCCTCGGCGACGGATTGCGCGAACATTCCCAGCGCTTCGGCGATCATGTCGCGGATCATGCCGTAGATGAAACTGACGATGCCCGCCTGCCGCTGCAGCACTCCTGCTATCTGATCCGCAGCAGCCTGCTGCGCCTCGAAAACCTGTTTGAGCTGACCGACCCGCGTCCTGTAGGCGTCCAAGGTGATTGAAACCTGTCCCTCGATCTTCCTGAGCAGCGACTCGAGGTTCCCCGCCTCCTGCTGGGCGGCCTGGGCGATGTTGTGCCAGGTCGAGGCGCCCGCTTCGATCTCTTCCGGGTCCCCGGTGAACTCCTGCAGCCAGTCCTGGAGAGGATGAATGTGATCGATGATCCACGAAGCCACCCAGCCGGTGACCGTCGCGATCGGATTGAACGCGGCCGAGACGACGTTGGCCCCGAGCGATGCAACGGCGGCGAACTCGCCCATCCATCCGTCATTCTTGGTCTCGTCCACGAAATCGAGGATGTCCCCCACCGGGCCAATCTTCGCCGCATCCTGCCAACGCCCTTGGCCGCCAGCCACAAAGGCAAGACCCCGGGGGTTGTTCTCAGTCTCAAGCAGTCCCATGTCACACCCCGGTTTCAGATGCTGTTCATCAGCTTGTCGAATTCATCTTTGAGCGCCATTTCCGTCTCACGGAAATCGGCAGCGCTGTCATCCAAGGCCTGCGCCGTAGCCTCGAGTACTTGCCCAAGGGCGGAGTTCGTGGTCTTGAAATCACCGCTGAGCTCTACGTATCTGGGTTGGAAAATCGGCGTGAGAAGAACACCGTAAGGATTTCCTGACATCGTGTTCAATGCGGCGTTACTGATTTCCGCAACGGCAGATCCGCTGTCACGCAATCCTGCGCTCTGTTCGCTCCAGCTCTGAGGGGAGATGTCGATGTCGGTCACGGCCTTCTCCCGATGTTCCACGGCAGCCTGCCGTCGTTGCCGGAGGAGTCACCGGAATCACCGCCGGAGGGCGCGCCGAACACGTCATACGAGGAAAGCGTCCGGGCGGTCTCAGGGCTCTCGTCCCCCCAGGACTCGCGGACGGCCTCCCCTACTGACTTTCCCACCTCCTGTCCGGCCTGCCTGATCGTCTCCAGCACCACGCGCGACAGCTCCTGCGCCGACAGTTCCACCCCCTGGTCCGAGATCCGCATATCGGTCACACGCCCTCCGTGGTCAACGGTGACCGTCACTTCTTTTCTCCGCGAGGTCGCCGTCGCGGTCATCGCCTGCACTCTGGCGGCCAGTTCACGATCTCGCTCGCCCCGTTCCAGCGCCTTGCGGGCCATGGCCTCGAAGCGAGCCTTCGCGGCTGCTGCGGCCTGATCAACAGCACCCTGCATCTCATCCATCACGATCCTCCAACACTCCCCGCTGAGGACTCAACCGAGGTGCTCCGCGGGTTACGGTTACCACGACGCAGCGTAACACCCGTCGGATTCATCGACCCATGCACAACCGCTTGGACGCTCACGCGACCGGGCCCCTTCCCGGAGGGCACGCAGCCCAACGGGAGGAACCCACGAAGATTTCCCAAGGGAGTCACCGATACGCTATCGTTTGTCAGTCGCCACTGACACAGTGGCCCGTGGTGGGTATAGCTCAGTTGGTAGAGCACCTGGTTGTGGTCCAGGATGTCGCGGGTTCGAATCCCGTTACTCACCCCAGATGGGTCAGGTGTGAACTTTCGACCAAGAGGCCACCCTTGGTCGGGGCTTCGTCCTGGCCCTGTTTTCGTGCTTGGGCGGCCCAGGTCAGGGCGTCGGCCTGCGGATCGGTGTTGGCGAGCCCGACGTAGGGACTCCGATACCCGACCCGGACATCGCTTTCCTCGTCAATGTAGATCGCCTTGAACAACGCCTGATTACACAGCCGACGGTTCGCATCATCGGCATGGGCGTAAATGTCACCGACGTGGGCCAGCAGGTGCAGCGAGTCGTCCAGGTTCGCCCGCGCGTCCGCGTAGTGCCCGTGGTGCGCGGCCAGCCGGTGCTCGATGGTCTCAGCGGTCCGGTGGCCCGGTCCTGCCCCCGTTTTAACAGGTCCAACGGGTCGCGCCGGCGTAGTTGACTTGCAACAGTGTGCGCCGCTCGTGAGGGTGTCAGATGGGCGGATACTGGGCGACGATCTCGGGATCGCCACCGAAAACACCGCGAAATGGCAGCACAACCACCTTCTCCACGGCACCACCTTCCAGCCAGGGCAACTCGTCATCATCGACGAAACCTCCCTCGCCGGCGCCCTCTCGCTGGACCGTATCACCCACCTCGCCCACACCGCTGGCACAAAAGTGCTGCTGGTCGGCGACTACGCACAACTGCAATCCGTGGACGCCGGCGGCGCGTTCGCGATGATCACCAAGGACCGGGCCGACACCCCAGAACCGGTCGGCGTGCACCGGTTCACCCACGCATGGGAGAAGACCGCATCCCTCGCGTTGCGCCACGGCCCCCCACGTCATCAACACCTACCTCGACCACCAGCACATCACCGACGGCGACCACGACACCATGACCGACGCCGCCTACACCGCGTGGCGGGCCGACCGCGCCCAAGGTCTCGTCTCGCTGCTGATCGCAGAAACCCGCGAAGACGTGTCCGCCCTGAACACCCGTGCCCGAGCCGACCTGATCCTCAACACCGCCCTAACCGAAAACGCACCCTGGACAAAGCCTTCGGAACCCCACCCAGCGACCAACACCAGGCCGCAGCCTGGCGGAGGGCCTCACGCGTAGTCGCCGCGTACCGCGACCGCTACCACATCACCAGTCAAACGCCCCCTCGGCTCGGAACCAGACACCGCAGCCCAGAGATCGACGCGGCGCGAGCGCGGGCCTCTTTCAATCGGGTGCTCCGCATCTCAGAGGAGAGCCTCACTTCGGCGGCTGGGCTCCAGGCTGCGAGGCGGAGTCAGGCCCAGACTGGACGCAGCATGTGACGCTTCCGATTGTCCGGCCGTAGGCGTAGCCTTGAGGTGAGATGAATTTCTCCCTACCTTCGGGCCGTCCGCGGCAGACCTTCGGGTCGCTCTCCACGCACCGACGACGACTACCCGTTCGTCCGCAGCCATCGAAACGGCAAGTTCGCGGGCAATATGGTTGCCGTAGGAAGTGGAAGCGCGTGCCCCGTGATCATGATGAAGTCCTGCACCGGGCGAGCGAGTAAGGACGAAGCGCCACGAGCCCACAACACGTTCGGGGCTCCCTCGCCCAGATCATCGAGTGCAACAAGCCAGTCGGCGTCACCGGGGATGAGTTCCCGAACCCCTGACCGCTGAACCTGGTCGAGACGGGAGGCGATGCCCTTCACCGCAGGGGCGTCGAAGTAGCCCCACCATACCTGCGCATCCACGGAAGAGAGCCCCACCACGGCGCAGTCGTGCTCGACAAACCAGAGCGTCTCCACCGCTCCAAACTGAGCAAGAAGATGACCCGTCACTGGATCATTGGGATTGACGAGCGGGGACAGCAGCATCCGCGCAGCCCGCTCGTCACATGCAAGGTCGGTCAAGCCAGCCATCATCGATTCCTCTCGGTGTTCGATGCCTACGAGGTGCGCGGCCAGGACCGGTCCGGTGGCAGCTACGTGATGACGGCGCAGATATGGATGCCAACGCCGATGAGCAAGAGGGCACCGTAGAAGGGCAAGATCGACCACGACGACCAGACGCTCCATGCTGGGACCCATCGGCCAACCACAGTCCCGACTCGCTCACGCCATCCAGCCGATGCAGGAATTGGATCGTCAGCTTCGGAAGGGTCGAGTGAGAACCGTGGGACGGCGCGCATGCCCTGTGCAACGGTGTCGTACAGCCGCCGGTAGGCGCGTTCCTGTCGCAGATAGTTAGCGTCGAGGAACATGAAGAGTACGACCGCTGCGAGTCCGAGCAGCGCAACCGCTCGTGAGTGCTGGATCAGCGCGAACCCGTAGGTGGCCGTGACGACCGGTAGCAGCCATCCCTTCACGTTTGATGATGCGGCGGACATGCGAGTGATGACTGCCTGGATGAAGTCGAGGTGCTTCCGCCGATCCTCCTCTGAGAACACGTCCGGGCTGCTCACCTGTTGCTCGCCTTGCCAACACTCGGCTCTCAGTGCTTCCCGCGCTTCGTTCTTCTCCTCCTCGCTGTAGTTGCTTTCGGGCGGCCAGATGCGTCCGATGGGGTCTCCTTCCCAGCGAGGGACAAGATGGATGTGGAGGTGGAAGACCGTCTGACTGGCCGCGCTACCGTTGGACTGAATAACGTTGAGGCCATCGGGGTTGACTGCGCGCTTGACTGCTGCGGCGAGTCGCATTGTCGCCCTAGCGAGCTGCTCGGCAGTGACTTCATCAAGTGCCCAAATGTCGGGCACATGGAGGCGGGGAATCACCAGTGTGTGTCCGAGGGTAGCCGGGTTGCGCGGGAAGAAAGCGACGACATGCTCATCTCGATAGACCTCGCGAGCGTCGGGATCGTCCCGGTCGACGATCTCGCAGAAAGGGCAATCAGGGTCGCTTGTAGGCATTGCCGGCCCAGGTCGTACGGTTGGCCTTGATCGTCGCGTAGACGCCCTGGCTGTTGGAGCCACTGGGGTTGTAGACCGGAACGAAATCTCCGACTGTGCCGCCACCTTTCAGCGTGACCTTGCTGAACGGGTCTTCGCCGCGGGAGTCGGTGTAGCCGTTGCGGTCCTCCAGCCCGTGGATACGGATGCCGACAAGTGGCTTGTGGTTGTCCCAGGCGTTGGCGATCTCGTGACGGACCCAAGGACGGCTTGCGGTCTGAGCCCCGATCAACACGACGACCGCAGACTTATGTGCCATCTGGTCCGCGATCCACTTCTTGATGGCTGCGTCGCCCTTGCGCTTCACTTCCTCCCACTCCTGCGCCTTGAGGATGGGCTGACCCTCCAAAGCACCCATCTGGATGATCTGCTGCACCCGCCACGCATCTCGGTCGTAGTGGAAGCTGTAGAAAACCGACTTGGCCATGCTGGACTCTCCCGTCACCTGAGGTCGAGCCGCTCTCGAACCGTCACTCAAGCCTACAATGGGACACCGACATTCAGACCTATGAACGCACTCACGCAGACCGGACCCCTACTGCTGCCTCATGACATCCCCTCGTTCGCATCGTCCACGATGACGCCAGCCTCAACCAACGCTGCGCGCACAGCCTTGCGGTCCACGCCCATTCGACGAGCGATCGCCCGCATCGAGACACCTGCTCGGGCCAGCCGCACCGCCTCCGCATTCTCGTCCAGCCCCAGCCCCAGACGACGACTCGGCACGTTACGCCTACGAAGATGCGAAAACACCGTGGCACGGTGAATGCCGTACCTCTCAGCGAGAGACTTCACGCTCATCCCAACCAGGTAGTCACCGACCAGCGCGTCCACCTCAGCGGCCGTGAGAAAAGTTTTAACCGTCTCCCCACTCCTCACAACAGGACCACGAGCATTTCTCACGACGCCCCGGGTCGACGGGACACCCCGTAAACCCCACGATTCAGGCGGTTGAACAGGGTCTTCGTCCTGGAGGCAGAGTTGCCGAACGTGCTACTCAGGCACCCCAACGAGGCCCTGTTGACATACGGGCCCCACGCGGGACGGATGTCTCCTGATCGCTCGGCAACTACCTGGTGGCAAACCACAAGTCGACCTCGCCGCACTCGATGACACCTCAACCGAACAGATCGATGCATTTGGTCACGCTTTGACCGCCGACCGCACCGGCGTGCTCTGGGAGCCGCGGAAGCGGTCATGACAGACACATCTGCCCGGCATCGTGTTGCCGTCACCAGTCCACCACTGGCTCTCCGGAACCGAGCCGAACGCAATCGCCGTGCTGTTCCCTCAGGTCCCGGCGCTTCTTCCGATCGAGGCGCTGCTCGTGGCCGGCGAGCCTGTTGGTATCCAGGCTGCAGTCGCCCGGTTGACCGTCCCAACAACGGACGGAGGAACAACTCAATCTAGCCACAGTGCGTCTGGTCGCTGGCGCGAATGCAGTCGTCGCAGGCATATTGGCCCTGCCTGCGGGGACTCAGGGAAACTCCCATGACGTGGCGGCAATTCCTGCGGTGATGCGGCCGGGCTGGTCAGCCAGACCGGAGCATCCGCGTATCCCGGGACAGCCCAAACAGTCGACGCCGAGGTTGGCCCGCGACCGATCACTCCAAGCTCAGAAGTTCGCCCCGGCACAGGCCTCGGCGACGTGCGGGGTGGCTCGTCTTCCCATCTTCGCGGCGACGGTGCCCCACCGGCATCGCGCTCACACGACACTCATGCATTACAGTATGCAATACTGAATACATGACACAGATGGTGGTCCGCATTGATGAGGCGACGGAGCGCGCGCTGGCACACCTGATGGAACTCACCGGTCTCAACAAGTCCGAGGTGGTGCGCAAGACGATTCAGGAGGCCGAGCGCCAAGCCATCATCGAACGGGTGCGACGCCAGGCCGACGCACTGCGCGAAGACCCCAAGGACAGAGCGGAGATGCTTGCCCTGGCCGATGAGATGGACTCGCTACGTGCGTGGTGACATCTATCGGCTTCGGGCGAACAAACACGCCCATGGCCACGAGCAACGTGGCACCAGGTATGCCGTCGTCGTACAGGCTGACTACCTGAACCTCTCCACGCTTCTCGTCGCCCCGACCTCGACGAGCGCCCGCCCCTCCGATTTCCGGCCAACGATCACCATCGACGGCACCGAGACCCGGATATTGGTCGAGCAAACGACCGCGGTCAACGCCGAGACCCGGCTGGGCGATTTCGCCGGACGGCTCGACGCCGAGGAACTGACGGAACTCGACCGCGCCTTGGCACTGGTATTGGGATTGTTCTGATCAGTTCCGGCTACAGCTCCCGTTGAACAAACTCATTTGTTTAGTCGGTGGAGGTGTCGCGCGTCAGACTATGTGGCAGGGGTGTTGTGTAGGTCCTGAAGGAGAATTTGAGCATGGGGAGACCGCACTTGATTCCGGTGGAGAAGAAGACCCGGATCGTGTTGAGTGTGCTGGCTGGTGGGTTGTCTATCGCTGAGGCAGCGCGTAGGGAGAAAGTCAGTGAGCAGTCGATCGGATGGTGGAAGGCCGAGTTCTTGGAGGCCGGTAAGACCGCTCTGGTGGCCGGTAGGTCCGGGCCCTCGTCCCGGGAGGAGCAGCTGGAGGCCGAGGTCGCCGAGTTGACCCAGGCGCTGGGATCGGGGCACATCTGGAGGTCAAGGTGTGGAAGAAGTCAGCTGAGGGCCGGCTGGGCCCTTCGAGGACCTCGAGGTGATCCGCGTAGAGGCGGGCATGTCGACCGCGAGGTTCTGCCAGCTCATTTGACATGCCCGAGCGTACCTGGCGCCGCTGGCAGGCCAAGGCCCGCACCGGGGCACGGAGCAGGGGTCCTTGGCCGCAAATCGGCACGGCAGGCTGCCAGGGAGTTGGTTCGCAAACACGCGCTGGCTCATCCGGCGTGGGGGCACCGGAAGATCTGGGCGATGGTCCGCCATGACGGGCACGTGCTCTCCGAGACGAGTGTGCTGCGTATCCTGCGCGACGAGGGGTTGATCCTGCCCGCGGAGTATCAGCGGCAGAGGCGTCGGGGCGCTGAGCGACGCAAGGCCGCGTTCGCTACCGAGCCCAGCGGAGCGAACCAGGTCTGGCAACTGGACTTCAGCGAGTTCGAGACCACCCGCGGTGGGACCTGGCGGCTGGCCAGATGCCGGGGCTACTGATCCAAGTACGAATATCCCTTCCACGTCTGGCCCACCGGTAACCAGCACGACGCGATCGACGCGATCGAGTTGGCCCTGGCTGATTACCAAGAGAGGTTCGGCCACCCACTGGTGGAGGCCTGCCCGGTCGATCCCGAGACCGGGCAGCTGTTGCCCGTGGTGACCATCGTGACGGACAACGGCGGGCCGTTTTGGTCCTTTCGTTTCGAGTCGTTCATTACCACCCACCCCGAGCTGGTCCATGTGCGCACCCGAGTGAAGACACCCGGTCAGAACGGCTCTCGTGAGCGCGGCTTCAGCACGCTGAAATACGAGCGGCTCTACCTTGACGAGATAGACGACGCGCTCGCGCTCGCCGAGCGGGCCGAGGCCTACCGGATCGAGTACAACGAACTCCGGCCTCATGAGGCCATCTCATGGAACCGGCCCAAAGAGGTGCATCCGGGACTGGCCACCCCGGACACCCCAACATTCAAAACCAAAGAAACCCTGCCAACTACTTGACGCGGGACATCGGCGACCGCGGTGCGTTCGCCTTTCGGATCGCCGGACACGTACACGCGCCGCCCGAACGGCAATGACCGCGTGTACAGGGACTTCACCAGGGCCGACTTCCCGGACCCGACGATCCCAGCCAGCACCACATTCGGCGCGGTGATGACTCCGCGTGCGTACAACACCCACGGGTCGTACACGAGCGACCCTCCCGAATACAGGTCCTGGCCCACGAACACCCCATCCGCACCCAGCCCGCCCTCTGCGACGAACGGGTACGCGCCGACCAACGTGGTGGAGATGTCCTGATGCCCGGTCAACCGGAACCGGCCCGGCGTCCGGAGCCGGGCAGCACCCGACTCGCCCACCCTCGGTAGATAGACCATGGCGCGCCGCTCCGCCCGCTCCTGCTCCGCCTTGGCCTTCGCAGCCGCCTGCGTTCCTTCGACGGCGCTACCAGAACGGCGGTATGGAGTTGCTCCCGATCCTGGGGCACAGCTCCAACCCCCGAGTCTGCTCGACCCCCGTAGTTCGGGTCGGCTGGAACCACGACTCCTCCGGCAAGGACACGCCAGACCGTGTCGTCGACGGTGCGACCGGACCGCTCTTCCCAGCCTTGATGTCGGGTTCGAGGTAGCGGCGCAGCAGCGAAACGTAACCGATGCCGGTGTTGACGACCAGCGTGTAGTCGCCGCAGGTCATCACCTGATCGTTGGTGCCCTCGCCAGGCTGATGATCGTAGACGTATCCGTATGTCAACGAAGCCAAGGTGGTCTCGTCACCGCAGTCCCACTGGGTGAGTTAGTCCACCGCATCGGCAGGCCCCGACTCGTCGAGGATGCGCAACACTTGATCGGCCTCATCGCCCTGGAGGAACACCACGCTCATCCACCGCTACGACACGCTCTCCTCCACTGCTGGATCGCCGTGCCACGCGATCCGGCCAGCCGCAACGAAACCCTCCGCGAGCCGGTCGTAGGCCCGGTCGACCAGGTTCGCCGCCTGGTGGAGTTCCGCCGTCGCAGCGAGCGCGTCCCGCACCCCGCCTCGTGGTCCCCGACATCGTCAAACGCACGCTCGGTCTCACGCTCATGAGCATCGGCCAGTTGATCAAGCACCTGCCGCAACGACCGCATCGCCGCCGACAACTCCCCGATCACCCCATACATCTGCGCCGGCTCATCGAACCCCCGACTCGCGTGGGCCAGTCCGCGTAACGCTTCCAAGGCCTCAGCAGCATCGGCACTCGAATCGAAGAACGTGGGCATCATGGACCTCCTGACATCTCATGCAAGAAGCAGGTGCGCATCCCCGACACCCCACCACAGACGCCTGTGCCATACTCAGCCCGGAGCGTCATTACCGCCAGTGGATATGAGAAGAGGTGCAGCAGGTGTCAAGTCGCCGAGAGTACAGGGCCTACATGGCCAGTCTGTGGGAGGCTTACGCCCCACGAGTGAGGGCGTACGCCTACCTGTATTACCACCACCCGTTCGATAACATATTTGGCTATGAACTCTATAACCTTGCCGAGGCTTGGCGAGTCTCACGTGCCCTAGACACCGGCATACATTTTGAAGCTTTCACCGACAAATTCTTAGGCAGAACGATGGAACACGTCGAGCTAGCCGTGAGACGGTCATACGATGTCTTGCAGGAGGTAGAACTACTTCCGCTACTTGATCGTCAGTACGATCTGATGGCGGAGCACCTTCGCGTCTCTGACCTCCCGGAACAGGAGCTTCCCTTCCTAGAAATGCACGGATTCGACATCATGAACAGCGATCTAACCCGGCTTGTCTACCAGGTTCGGCACACAGCGAACCCTACTCGTCGCCGAGAGATCACTCCTTCACACGCCCTCTCCCAAGCAGGGAAATCACTCGCGGAAGCCCAAAAGGTCTTTTCTCAGAATGAAGCGAATCGGCAAGAGCACGCAGCTGCTCTCGCAAGCATTCAGGATCCTCGGGATCATCGAGAACTGCCACCACCGGAACGGAAGAAGCCACGCGTGTTCAAGGGCTTGGGACAGCTCGTGCAGGGAGCCGCAATGACCCTCGCCGACGTGGGCCTCGCAGTGGGTGCCTTCCCCTTCCCTGTCTCGCCTGAAACCCAATCTTGGGGAGCACTCGCATCCATCACCGCTGGGGTCGGCTCAGTCATGAATGGGGTCGGCGACCTGCGGGGCGAGTAGCCACTGGGGCATGCTCCATGTTGGCCTCAATCGATGCACGGCCTGGCCTCGTGGAGGCCGAACTGTGTGGTTGACGCCTCATCAATCATGGAGTCCCGATGCGGGCTCGTGTGTCGAGGGCTCTCAGTCGGAGTGGGTGCCAATCACACTTGGCGGCAGAGGGGTAATGCGGCGGCGGTGAAGGTGGCGGCTTGTGGGCCGACGAGGAGACGGGTTTCTCAGGAGGGACTGCTGCACGGTGAGGTGACATTGATCTGGCTTGCCCGCTGGGCGGCTTGGAGGGATGTGCACTATGCCCGCTCCGTACCCTCAAGAATTCCGTGAAGACGTCGTGCGTGTGGCGTGCTCCCGTGAGGATGGGGTCACTCTTGCGCAGATCGCTAAGGACTTCGGGATTCACGAGATGACGCTGCACAAGTGGATCCGTCAAGTAGACCTCGATGATGGCAACCGGTCAGGCTGTACCCGCGAGGAAGCAACTGAGCTACGTGAGGCCCGCGCCGAATCCGCCTGTTGGAGCGGGAGAACGAGGTCCTGCGCTGCGCGGCTGTCTACCTCTCCCGGGCAAACTTACCGGGAAAAGGCTCTACCCGCTCGTGAGTGAGCTCGCCGCCGACGGTATCTCCGTCGCGGTGTCCTTGCGGGTCTTGAAGCTCTCCTGCCGGTCCTAATTACTGTTGACGGAAGCAAACAGGTCACCACCAGCGAGCTGGTCGAGGCCTACCGGGCCAACGCCCTGTTCACCGCGCATATGGCGGATCCCGGGTTCGGTCATCGGCTTCTCGCCGATGACGCCGCAGCCGCGGGTGAGGTCATGAGCACACGGACCGCGTGGCGGATCTGCTGGGATAACCAGTGGTGGTCCGTCTTCGGGAAGAAGCGGGGTGAAAACGGTAAGCACCCCGGCCCTCCCGTGCACGATGATCTGCTCCAGCGGGACTTCACTGCTGATGACCTGAACGCGGTGTGCCTCACCGACATTACCGAGCACCCCATCGATGAGGGCAAGCTCTACCTCTGCGCGATCAAGGACGCGTTCTCCGGTCGGATCGTGGGCTATTCGATGGACTCAGGGATGAAGGTCCGTCTGGCAGTAAACGCCCTGGAAAGCGCTGTACAGCGGCGTGGGAACGTGGTGGGGTGCATTGTGTACTCCGTGGTTCCCAATTTCGAGCACGCTTCTTCGTGAATGCTCTGGATTGTCGCCATCTGATCGGATCGATGGGACAGGTCGGAGCCGCCGGAGACAACGCCGCGGTGGAATCCTCCTTCGCGCTGCTGCAGAAGAACGTGCTGGACCGTAAGCGCTGGCGCTCCCGCGAAGAGCTACGAGCCGCGATCATCACATGGATCGAGAAAACCTATCACCGGCGCCGTCGCCAAGCCCGCCTCGGATGCTTGACCCCTATCGATACGAAACCATCATGAACCCCACCGCGACCCTCGCGGCCTGACACCCCAACTGTCACCTATTCATGCAGCAGTCCCGCTCGAGTCTAAGCAGATGTAGTGTCGGCATGTTCGCCCGAGGTGGCTATTGGCGCCGTCCATCCCTTCATGCCACGACGTGCTTCAAGACGTGCTCAGCGCCTCATGGCCCGCACGAAAGGCGATCACGGCACCTAGGCGTCATAGTTGCTGACCGAGGTTGATGAGCCAGTTGAGCCAGGCGACTCCTGCGCTGGCGAGGATCGCCGCGCCGAGGGCGACGAGGATCCCGGTTCGGCTCTTGCTGGCGGTGGTGTAGTTGCCGTGGGCTGTGGCTGTGGCCCATGCGATGGCGGAGATGACCAACATGAGGACGGCGATGACGAGGACGAAGGTGAGGAGCGCCCCGGCGATGGTGGCGAGGTCTACGATGCCGCTGAGGCTGTCGAAGTCGAGGTAGATGTTCATCATGCGGAACCGCACCGAAGCCGCACGGACGGCCGATCGAAACGGGCGGCTCTGAGGCATTTACTTGCCGCCCGCTGCAGCCTAACCTTGACGGATGGGGACGCTGACGACCCCACCACAACGCCCAACGAGGGGATCTCGATGTACGTTCACATTCTCGGCACCGGGGGGACGATCTCATCGCGCACGCGGGAAGGGTCCGGTGCCACCGCCACCGACGGCGCCGCGTCGCTGGCCGAGACGCTCACGGCCGAGGTCCGCACGACCGATGTCCTGACCACGGGCAGCTACCTGCTCACCTTCGCCGACCTGCGGATCCTCGTCAAGGCGGTGCAGGATGCGCTGGCCGATGACGACTGCGTCGGCGTCGTCGTGACTCACGGCACCGACACGATGGAAGAGACCGCGTTCCTCCTTGACCTCGTACACACATCTGACAAGCCAGTCGTCCTGACCGGAGCACAGCGGGCGGCCGACTCGTCACACCCCGACGGCCCCGACAATCTCGCTGACGCGGTCGCGGCTGCCGCCAACCCTGCGCTGCGCGAGTGCGGAGTGCTGGTGTGCTTCGCGGGGCAGGTGCGGTCGGCGCGTGGGGTGCGGAAGACACAGACGTGGGAGCTGACGGCCTTCGACGGCGGCACGCTCGTAGCGGAAATGCGCGACGGCGGGGCCCACGTGTTGGCTCGGCCGCGTCGCTACCCACCGCTGCTGCCGCCAACCGAAGCGTTCGACAACGTGCGGGTGGAGATCGTTCCGTGTTTCCTGGGCGCGACACCGCGGGTGCTGGCCCACGTCATCGACGACGGCGCCGACGGCATCGTCCTGGCCGGAACGGGCATCGGAAACGCGGGCGTCGGGTTCGTGGACGAGGTCGCGCGGGCGGTGGCCGCTGGCATCCCGGTGGTACTGGCGTCCCGCGTCGCATGGGGGCCGGTCAAGCCGATCTATGGCAACGGCGGCGGGGTCGACCTCGTGGATGCCGGTGCCATCCCGTCGGGGAATCTGAACGCGCCGCAGTCACGAATGCTGATGGCACTGCTGCTTGGAAAGGGGGTGGGAGACAAGTTCGCCGACAACTTCGTCGCTTTCACGTAACGGGCAGGTGATGCGTCCCTGGGTCAGCTACCACGGGTTCGCAATCACCGCAGTCCCGGATCATTCAGTGCCCACAGCGCGTCACCCATGTCCCGGCGCTTGGGCGGAATCAACTCGCAACACCAATCCTGATAGGAGCCACCATGGCAGAAAAGAAGATCTTCGTTTCCTTCGGCATAGACATCGACGCGGTAGGCGGCTGGCTGGGCTCCTACGGCGGCCAGGACTCGCCCGGCGACATCTCGCGCGGCATGTTCGCCGGCGAGGTCGGTGTGCCGAGGTTGCTGAAGCTGTTCCAGCGCGAGGAGCTGCCGGCCACGTGGTATTGGCCGGGCCATTCGATCGAGACTTTCCCGGAACAGTTCGACGAGGTCGTTGCGGCCGGGCATGAGATCGGTGTTCACGGGTATTCGCACGAGAACCCGATCGCCATGACGCGTCGGCAGGAAACCGAGATCCTGGACTACTGCACGGGCCTGATTGAGAAGCGTTCCGGCACCCGCCCCGTCGGATACGTCGCGCCGTGGTGGGAGTTCTCGCCGATCACGAACGAACTGCTGGTCGAGCGGGGTTTCCTCTACGACCACTCGCTGATGCACAACGACCACACGCCTTACTACGTGCGTGTCGGAGATTCCTGGACCAACATCAACTATGAGGCCGAGTCCGCCTACGAGTGGATGAAACCCCTGGTCAGGGGCGAGGAGACGGATCTGATCGAGCTGCCGGCCTCCTGGTACCTCGACGACCTGCCGCCGATGATGTTCATCAAGTCGAGTTTCACGTCGCACGGGTTCGTGTCCCCCAGGGATATCGAGCAGCTGTGGGCGGATCAGTTCGATTGGGTCGTGCGGGAGATGGACTACGCCGTCTTCCCAATCACCATTCACCCAGACGTCTCCGGCCGCCCGCAGAACCAGCTGATGCTCGAACGCCTCATCGCCCACATGCGCGAGGCCGAAGGAGTCGAGTTCGCCTACATGAAGGACGTCGCACTCGACTTCAAGCAACGCTTCCCCAGGACGTAAAGACGCTACTGGTCAGCCGAAACCTCCCATGTCA
>ERZ772967.1212-NODE-1212-length-18078-cov-7.590912_pt1 | contig 18078 bp, 18 predicted proteins | sample MGYA00511677_ERZ772967 | MGnify/ENA primary metagenome ERZ772967 (study PRJEB29015, sample SAMEA2737931) | human oral metagenome | biome: human oral; feature: human-associated habitat; material: dental | place: China | collected 2146 ...
TAAACAGGAAGTTGTCACATTCGCCGAACGCCTCTAAATGCCGGATCGTGCGCTCGATCCCGTCCATGGCGCGCAGCGACCAATGATTCACAATCAGTCGGTCAAAGCCGCGCGTCGCACCGTTGTATACTCCTTCCCCATCCCCTTGGATATTCGTACAGTAATAGCCGAGGCGCTTCATCTGCTCCGACATTGTGATACAGGAGGACGGCAGGGCAAACGGTATGCCGGGTGCAGCAATCTGTGTATGATGCTGGTACAACCCTGACTCGATGGAGGACAGAGCGGGATAAGTATACTCTGCCGTCGAATAGTTATGATCGAAGATCACGCCTTTCCCAAAGAAGTACATGATATTCGGCACACGTACGCAGTTCTCTCGCTGCACCTCCTTCCAGCTGAGTCCGTCGGCGAGAATGTTCAACACAAGTTTTCTGCGCCGCAGACTATGGCGAAGGACAATCGGTGCGCCGACGGCGAAGGGCCGCTCCGAATGAATCGTTACAGGCTCCTCAATGCGGTAGAAGTTGAACTCCGCTTTGCTGAGCAGCATCGCCCGCTGCAAATTCTCCGCCGTGAAATGCAGTGACTGCCGTACCGTCTTCGCCGCAATCGGCAGAAGTACGGAGCTGCCGTCCTCGGGCGCCACATGAATCTCCGTATGCTCCTGTGCTTTCATCAAGTCAAAGAGGAAGTCATTGTAGATCGGCAGATCGTATTCATCCGCCTTTGTATTCATGAGATCCAGCACCTTGTCCTTGATGCAGATCTGCCCATAAGGATTGTAAATGCCCGCCCAATAGGCGGGCATTTCTTCAGAAAATCTCGGCAGTTCCTCCGCAAAAACCGCTTGTGTACGAGTCTGCATGACACCGTTGACAAGATAGGGCACCTTCGCAAATGGGGCAAACCGTGCATCCAGAGATGCCGCGCTCAGTTTACGGAAAAACGAAATACGCTCCTCCGGATCATGCGGGAAGACCATCGCATCATGCCCCTTGGAAAGAACAAGGAACTGCATTGCGCGATCATAACGCCCCGCTGCATAATAGACGCGGTATAGGAAATCACAGACCGCCGTGCTCATTCGACGCTTTTGATATGCCGCTTCCCCACAGTAAACAGCTTTATCAATATTGCCGTAGAAAAGAGATGCCTCAGCACAAAACAGTTCGTAAAGTTCTCCATGCGGGCAAAGTGCATGGTACTCCTCTGCAGCTTTTTGTGTTTCAACATCGAAGTTCTGTTCCGCAATCGCCGTCGTAAGTTTACGCGCCAAAGCGCGTATCCATTTCACATGGTTCGCACGCTGAGTCTGCTCCATCATCGTCCCTCTCTCCTCAGAACAGCCCCGTAATCACGCCGTCCTCTGTGATGTCCATGCCCATCGCCGCGGGTGTCTTCGGCAGCCCCGGCATGGTGAGGATATTTCCCGTGAGTGCGACGACAAAGCCCGCCCCGCAGGAGGCGCGGAGTTCGCGCACGGTGATGCGGAAGCCCGCCGGTCGGCCGAGGAGCGCAGGATTGTCCGAGAGGGAGTACTGCGTCTTTGCCATGCAGACGGGCGTCTCGGTCATGCCGAGTGCCTCCATCTCCGCAAGCTGCTTCTTTGCCGTGTCTGTGAAGTCCACGCCCTCCGCGCCGTAGATTTCCTTTGCAATCGCTTCGATTTTCTCTGCGATGGACGCCTTTGCATCATAGACAGGGTGAAAGTCCGCACGTTTGCCGAGTGCTTCCGTCACGGCATCCGCAAGGGCAAGCCCTCCTGCACCGCCCTTTGCCCAGACCTCGGAGCGCACGCATTTCGCGCCGAGCCGTGCGCAGATCTCCTCAAGGAGTGCAAGCTCCGCCTCGGTGTCCGTCGGAAAGACGTTGACGGCAACGACAGCGGGCAGTCCGAACTTGCCGATGTTCTCAATATGTTTTTCGAGATTCGCCGCGCCCCGCTTAAGTGCATCGAGGTTCTCCACGCCAAGCGCGTCCTTCCCCACGCCGCCGTTCATCTTGAGTGCGCGCACGGTGGCGACGATGACCGCCGCATCGGGCGAAAGTCCCGCCAGTCGGCATTTGATGTCAAAGAATTTCTCCGCGCCGAGATCGGCGCCGAAGCCCGCCTCGGTCACGACGTAGTCCGCACATTTCAGTGCGTATTTCGTCGCCATGACGCTGCTGCAGCCGTGTGCGATGTTCGCAAAGGGACCGCCGTGGATAAAGGCGGGCGTGCCCTCGATGGTCTGCACGAGGTTCGGCTTGATCGCGTCCTTGAAGAGCAGCGTCAGCGCACCTGTCGCACCGAGCTCCTCTGCATGCACGGGACGACCGCCGCGCGTCCAGCCGATGAGGATGCGCCCGAGGCGCTTCTTCATGTCCGCAAGTCCATCCGCAAGGCAGAGAATCGCCATCATCTCCGAGGCGACCGTGATGTCAAAGCCCGACTCGCGCGGAATGCCGTGGACGCGTCCACCGAGCCCCGTGACGACATGGCGCAGGGCGCGATCATTGATATCGAGGACGCGCTTCCAGACGATGCGGTTCACATCGAGATCGAGTGCATTCCCCTGAAAGATGTGGTTGTCGATCAGCGCGGCGAGGAGGTTGTGCGCCGTGGTAATGGCGTGAAAGTCGCCCGTAAAGTGGAGGTTGATGTCCTCCATCGGAACGACCTGTGCATAGCCGCCGCCCGCTGCGCCTCCCTTCATGCCGAAGCACGGGCCAAGGGACGGTTCGCGCAGTGCGACGACGGTCTTTTTGCCCTGTTTGTGGAGGGCATCGGCGAGCCCGACGCTCGTCGTCGTCTTGCCTTCGCCCGCAGGGGTCGGGTTGATCGCGGTGACAAGGATGAGTTTGCCGCGCGTGTTCTTCGCGCCCGCAAGTGCTTCGGACGTGAGCTTCGCCTTGTACCTGCCGTACGGTTCGATATGCTCTTCGGCAATGCCGAGTGTCTTTGCGATCTCCGTGATGGGGCGCAGCTGCGCCGCGCGTGCGATCTCCACATCGGATTTCATCGTTTTACTCTCCTTTCGCTTCTGTCTGCGCCTTTGCCGCCTGCACGACGTTCTCCATCAGCATGGCAACGGTGAGAAGTCCCACGCCGCCCGGCACGGGCGTAATCGCGCCCGCGATCTCAGATACGGCATCAAAGTCCACATCGCCGACGAGTGTTTTCGGTGCGATGCGGTTAATGCCGACATCGATCACCGTCGCCCCCTCCTTCACCATATCCGCCGTGACGAAGTGCGGCCGCCCGACCGCCGCGACGAGGATATCCGCCTCGCGTGCAACTTCTGCAAGGTTCTTCGTCCGCGAGTGACAGACGGTCACGGTCGCATGGCGCTCCAATAGCAGCATTGCCATGGGCTTGCCGACGATATTGCTGCGTCCGATGATAACGGCTCGTGTGCCCTCAATGGAGATGCCCGCATAGTCGAGCATACGGATGCAGCCCGCAGGGGTGCAGGGGCGCAGTCCCGGCGCACCGATGGCGAGATGCCCGACGTTCACGGGATGAAAGCCGTCCACGTCCTTGCGCGGGTCGATGCGGCTCAGGATCTCCTCCTCGTGTGCGGCAATCTGCGCGGGCAGGGGCAGCTGTACGAGGATGCCGTGCACGGCATCGTCCGCATTCAGCGCGTCGATGCACGCAAGCAGTTCCTCCTTCGTCGTCTCGGCGGGCAGGGCAATATGATCCGAGAGGATGCCCAGCTCCTCACACGCCCGCTCTTTGTTGCGAACATAGACTTCAGATGCAGGATCTGCGCCCACAATGATGACGGCAAGATGCGGCAGAATGCCCTCGGCTTTCAGCTCTGCCGCCGCACGCCCCGCCTCCTCCTTGATCTTTGCGGCGAACTCTTTTCCATACAAAATGCGTGCCATAACGCTCTCCTTTTATACCAGATAGCTGATCCATGTAAAGACAAAAATTGCAATCGACACAATCCCGTTGCGCATGAAATACATCTGCGTCACGCGCGAGAAGTCCGTGGGGCTCGCAATGCGGTGCTGATAGACGAGCGTCCCTGCCGCAATGCCGACGCCGATGTAGTAGGGAAATGCGAGGTGCATCATGACCCCGAGCACCACAAAGAGGATGATCGAGAGGACGTGCATCGCACGCGAGATCTGAAACGCGCCGTGCGCCCCAAACGAGACCGCAAGGGAGTGGAGTCCCTGACTGCGGTCAAATTCCTCATCCTGCGCCCCGTACATTGCATCGAACGCAGCGATCCAGAGTGCGACTGCGATAAAGAGGATGACCATGGGCAGCTCTACTTTTCCGCTGATCGCCACCCAGCCGCCCGCCGGTGCCATGCCGATGGCGATGCCGAGAAAGAGATGCACCCAGCCCGTCACACGTTTCATATAGGGGTAGATGAGGAAGGGCACAGCCGCAAACGGCAGCAGGCGAATACAGACGGGATTCAGCTGCAGGACGGCAAATACAAGCACAAGGAGGCACACGCCTATAAAGACGAGCGCCTCCTTCTTTGTCACGCGCCCCTGCACCATCGCACGATAGGCGAGGCGGGGCTGCTGCTTGTCATATTTCAGATCGGCAAGATTGTCGAGGGCGAGCGCCGCCGAGCGCGCCGCCGTAATGGCGAGCACGATCCAGCCGAGGTCGCCGAGCGGCGGATTTCCTCCCGCCGCGAGCAGTGCGCCCATCAGGGCGAACGGCAGGGAGAACACCGTATGATGAAAGGCGGTATTGTTGATATGCGCCCGTAGGCGCTCCATCCACCAGCTCAATCCAGACCGAACTCCTTCCACCGTTCATTGACGCGCCGCACAATGTCCTCGGACATCACGATTTCGTCGGGCCACTCGCGCGCGTGCCCTTCCTCCGGCCACGTCTTGGTCGCGTCGATGCCGAGCTTCGAGCCCCATTTCGCCATTGGCGAGGAGTGGTCGAGCACGTCCAGAGGTCCCTGCACGATCTCAAGGTCATACTTCGCGTCGATGTTGTTGAAGACGCGCCACCAGACTTCCTTCATGTCCTGCACATTGACGTGTGCGTCCACGACAATGATCATCTTCACGTTCATCATCTGCCCCATGCCCCAGAGCGCGTGCATGACCTTGCGCGCGTGCATCGGGAACTGCTTCTTGATGGACACGACGATGCAGTCGTGGAACACGCCCTCAAGCGGCATATTGACATCCACGACCTCGGGCAGCATCTGCTTTAAGAGCGGCAGGAAGATGCGCTCCGTCGCCTTTGCAAGGAAGCAGTCCTCCATGGGGGGCTTCCCAACGACCGTTGCGGAGTAGATCGGATCCTTGCGGTGCGTGATCGCCGTAATGTGAAATACAGGGTACTCGTCCGCGAGCGAGTAGTAGCCCGTGTGGTCGCCGAAGGGTCCCTCACGGCGCATCTCGTTTGTATCGACGTAGCCCTCAAGGATGATCTCCGCCGTTGCGGGTACTTCGAGGTCGACGGTCACACATTTCACCAGTTCGACCGATTTATGGCGCAGGAAGCCCGCAAAGACCATCTCGTCGATGTCGCGCGGGAGCGGTGCGGTCGCAGCGTATGTCACAACGGGATCGGTTCCGATCGCAACCGCCGCTTCGATGCGCTGTCCGCCGCGCGCCTTCATATCGCGGAAGTTCTCCGCGCCGTTCTTGTGGATGTGCCAGTGCATCCCTGTCGTGCGGCTGTCATACTTTTGCAGGCGGTACATGCCGACGTTGCGCTTGCCCGTCGCCGGGTTCTTCGTAAAGACGAGCGGCAGGGTCACGAACGGGCCTCCGTCGTCCGGCCAGCACTTCAGAATGGGGATCTCGTCGAGGCTCGGATTCTCTGTCTCGATGACCTCCTGACACGGCGCATTCTTCACGTATTTCGGGAAGTTGATCGCCTTGCGCGCCATCGGGATGAGCGTCATGAGGTTCATCTTGTTTTGGAGGGAAATATGCGGGATCTTGAGGATCTCCGTCAGTTCATCCGCCACGTCGTCGAGCTTTTCCACGCCGAACGCGAGTGCCATGCGCTCATAGCTGCCGAATGCGTTCATGAGCACGGGCATCTTCGAGCCTTTGACGTTCTCAAAGAGGAGCGCGACGTTCTCCGCCCCCTCGCGCTTCGAGATGCGGTCGGTGATCTCGGTGATCTCCAGTTCGGGATCGACCTCTGCCGTAATGCGCTTCAAAAGTCCGCGCTCTTCGAGTGCGGCGATGTATTCGCGCAGATCCTTATATGCCAAGATATTCCCTCCTATTTTCTGAGTATAAATCGTACGATCAAATAGCCGATGCCATAGAGCACAATCATCGGCAGGGCGATCATCGACTGGGTGAACACGTCGGGGGTCGGCGAGATCACGGCAGCGATGACAAACGAGAGAAAGATGACAATGCGGGCGTATTTCCGCAGGAATGCAGAGGAGATAAAGCCCAGCTTGCCGAGGATCGTGATGATGAGCGGCAGTTCAAAGACAAAGCCGAACGGCAGCACGAACATGATAACGAACTCGAAGTAGCGGTTCACGGAGAACAGTGCTTCGAGTTCGTCGTTGCCAAATCCCTTGAAGAACATGATCGCAGCGGGGAAGACAAGGAAGAACGAGAACGTCAGCCCGAGGAAGAAGAGAATGACCGAAACGGGCACGACGATGCCGAGTACCAGACGTTCCGCGCGCGTCAGTGCGGGCAGGAAGAAGCGCCACACATGGTAGAAGATCACGGGCAGCGCGAGAAGAAAGCCCACGACGACAGCGATCTTGATGTAGGTGAAGAACGCCTCTGCGGGCTGCATATAGTAGAGTTTTCCGACCGGTACGGTCAGATAGTGCATGATGTCGTCGATAAAGTAGTAGCCGACCGCAGAGCCAACGGCAACGGCGAGCAGGCATTTGATGAGCCGCGAACGCAGTTCCGTCAGATGGGCGATGAGCGTCATGCTCCCATCATCCGCCGCAGCCTCTTCCGCCGTCTGCGTTTCCACAGCGGGCGCAGACGGTGCTGCCGGCTGCGTAGGTGCGGGAACGGGCTGCTCCCCGTTCGTACTGCTCTGCGCTGCCTCGGCCTCTTTCGATTCCTCCGCCATGGGTCAGCTCTTTGCCTCTTTTTTCTCGCCGCCCTCGATCTGCTTTGCCTCCTCGGTGACGTTGATCTCCGTGCGCTGCGCCTGCTGCGGCTCGTTGTTGGCGGACTTGAACTCCTTGATGCTCTTGCCGAGTGCCTTGCCGATGTCGGGCAGACGACCGGGGCCGAAAATCACGAGTCCGATGATAAGAATGAGTACGAGTTCGGGAACTCCCAGACCAAACATAAGAACCTCCTAGAATATAAATCTATCGTATCTGCTTAGATTTTTACATCAAATCGCTTGAAGCGCTCCAAAGATTTCTCTACTGCGCCTTATTCTCCGTCGCATTTTTCTGTGCCGCCTGATGTGCCTCGACGGCAGCCGCTGCGGTAGCTGCGGTGGGCGTTGCCGTGGGAGTCGGTGCTGCAGCTTCCGCCTGTGCCGCCGGTGCCGGCTGCGCCGCTGGCTGTGCCGGTGCGGGCGGCGGCTCGGGGGCGTTGATCGCCGCCGTCAGCGCATTCGATGCCTTGCGGAACTCACGGATGCCCTTGCCGAGCGAGCGCCCCATCTCGGGCAGCTTGCCCGGACCAAAGACGATCAGCCCCACCACTAAAATCAAAATCAGTTCGGGTACACCAATACCAAACATGGATATCTCCTTATGTGCTCTCCTAAAACAGTGTCTCCCTCAAGTGTTACAGACGCGGTTACGGACGCGCGAACTCCTCGCAGAACCCTCGTTACGCAAGCGGTCAGGCACTTATCTGCCTAAATACCTGCGGATTCCAAACGCGCTTCGCTTGGACGGTCAAAATCCGCAGGGGGCAGAACGCGCCCTCTCTTCCGCTTGCTCCACTAGGGTTTGCTACGGAGCATCGCTGTCCGCATTCCTTCGTAACATTTATTATAGAAGCCTAAAATATATGTCAAAACTCTCTGCGTCCGATAAAGTCTGCCGCCATGAGGCAGGTCTCGCGGATACGCTCGTCAAGGGACTCCGGCAGCGCGGCCTCGGCGCGTGCCAAATAGGCATCCGCCTGCTCCTGTGCATAGTCCAGTCCATCCGTCATGCGGACAATCTCAAGCGCACGCGCAACTTCATCGTCGGTCATCTTCGGGTTCGTGATGAGCGACGTAAGCTCCGTACGCCGCTCCGCATCCAACACTTCGAGTGCACGGATGACGGGCAGCGTCACAAATCCCTGTGCGAGGTCGCGTCCCGCAGGTTTCCCGATATGCTCCGAGGTCTGCCGATAGTCGAGAAGATCGTCCGTGATCTGGAACGCCATGCCGATTGCGTGGCCGTAGAGCGCCATTCCTTTCGTATCCTCCGTGCTCATGCCGCCAATCGCACCGCCGAGTTCGCAGCAGATCTCAAGGAAGTCCGCCGTCTTCTTGCGAATGCGTTCATAGTAGGCATGTTCACTTGCGGGAACCTGATAGACCGTATGATCCTGAAGGATCTCACCCTCGCTCAGCGTACAGACAAGCTGCGCAAGCTTCACGTAAACCGAGGAGTCATAGCCCTCCTCCGCAACGAGTTTGAACGCGCGTGCAAAGAGGTAGTCGCCGCTCAAAATGGCGACTTGATTCCCCCACTTCGCATTCGTCGTCTCCGCTCCGCGCCGCGTATCCGCCTCGTCGATGACATCATCGTGCACGAGGGACGCTGTATGAATCAGCTCAAGCGCCACCGCAATCGGCATTGCGCGCGCACGATCAAACGCCGCACCACCGCGTGCCGCGAGCAGAAAGAGTGCCGGACGCAGCCGCTTTCCGCCCGAGGAGACGAGATGCTCGCCCACATCTGTTATGAGGGGTGTCTCCGAGACAACGGATGCGGCGAGTGCCGGCTCAAATGCCTCAAGATCCGCCTGTATGACATCAAAAATGTCGTTCTTCAACGTCGTATCACCTACATTGGGCGCATCTCCGTATGCCGCCCACTTTCTTTCAACCTACAGAACCTCCACACATTCTATCATATTGCAAAGAGACCGTCAAAATTATTTCATAGTACTCTTATGCTGTGCGCATGATTATCGTTTCTGCAGAATCAGCGCGCTTCCCACGGCACGCTCCGTACCGTCCGAGGGGGAATTGACTACGTCGCCGTTCACATAGAGTGCGGAGGAGCCGCCGCCGTCCAGATTGATCGCGTTCTGCACGCCGAATTTCAGGAGCAGCTCGGCAAACTCCGTCAACGTCAGCCCATGGCTGTGCGACTGGCGTCCGTCGACGACGGCAAAGACAATTTTCCCCTCCTTCGTCACACCGACGGCACTGCGCGGCGCACGTCCATAACGGATGTCGCCCGGAAACTGCTCCTCGCCCGCCGTCACGTGAACAGCGCCGTTTTCGACAAGGCGCGGTCCCGCACCGACAATATGTACGGCGCGATCCCACATCGCTCCCGTCTGTTCCATGAGTACCGTCGGATCGCCAAGGCGCGTCCCCGCTGCCGCAAAGGCATCCATCGAGGAACCATGGACGGAGACGACGTAACCGTCCGAGGGGATCGCCGAATCATTCGTATTGATCTCTGCCACACGCCCCTCACGAATCACATATTCCAGCCCGTATGGATTCGTTCCCGTTGTATATCCGTACGCGCGGTTGTAGATCACGAGTCCATCCTCCCCACGTTCGGCATTGACCCCCGACACGGGCAGCGTCACCTGATCGATCTTCACGGCTCCATTGTAGGAGACCTTGCCGAACACAAACGAGCCGTCGGGCATCACGCCGAACGCGCTGCGGTCGTAGTAGGTCGTTCCGACAATCACACCGTCGATCTTCGTTACGCCGAGGATCACACCGTTTGCCGCAAAGTAGGAGGCGTTGACCGCCGCTGCCGCGTTTGTATCACGCGCGATCCCGCTCACGGTCTGCCGCCCGAGGATCGTGCCGCGCGCAAGTGCGGGACGGACATTGTACCGCGTCGGATCGGCTTCGACAAAATACGAGGTCACCTGCCCATCCTCATCCTCATAGATGTAGGTGCGCTGCATGAGCCCCGGTGCAACGTTCTCCTCGACCAACAGGGGCAGCTTTGGCTTTTCCTCAGCCGCTCCGGCTCCGCTTGTCTGTGCCTCATTTGTGCTGCCGTCCGAGGCGGGCGTTGGCGCCGGCAAGGCGGGCAGCTTGCCCTCCGTAGGGCTGCTGTTTCCCGCCGTCTTGGGCATGACATCGAGAAAGACGCGGAACGGATTCGTCAGATTGCCAATCGCATAGTCCATCCCGTTCGCCATTGTGACCGTCACATAAACGTGACCGCCGCGCGTGGAGTAGGACACGCCATCAATGCGGTTCGTGCGCACAGCACGCCGCTGAAATGCGGCTGCGTCGGTATCTGTAAAGTCAAAGGTCAGCTCGCGTCCGTCGGCAGAGAGGCTGACATGGTAGACGGGCATCTCCGTGAAATCGAAAACCAAACGATCATGCTGTGCCGTGCTGGCACTGCGCAGCCCTTTCAGCTCCGCCGCCCATGTGCAGGACGATGCCGCGAGCATCAGTGCCGCCATGAGTACGAGGATTTTCTTCAGAACACGCATAGAATACTCCAAACTAAGCGGTCAATCACCGCAACAGAAAAGGGGCGCTGCGCAAACAGCCCCCCTTGATTTCACGTTCGTCGCTCACCTTGTCTTGATGCTCAGCTGCTTATACATCATATCCGCAATGCCGATACCGCCCGCCTTCGATGCCGCCGTCATCAGCTCCGTGTCCCGCATATCCTCGAAGATCTTGATCGCATTGGATTTCTTTCCAAACAGATCCGTCTCCGGCACGGTCGCACGCATCTGCTTATACATCATACTGAGGAACATCGCCTCGAAGCCCTCGCACGCCTCACGCAGCTTCTGCGCCTCGACATCGGCTTCCTTGTGCTTCGGCACAGAGGATACTGCCTCCGTCATATCCGCAGCTTTTGCCTTGCGCTGGAGCTCATCGAGGGTTGCCTGAAAGGACTTGCTCTCCGCACTCACGCGCGCGGCATCGTAGGAGGTCTGCGCCGCTCCGCCAAGAAGCGCGCTGTCATTGATTGGCTGTATCGTCATGCTATACCTCCTGCCGTTTACACAATATCGAGTTCGGCGTGCAGCGCACCTGCCGCCTTCATCGCCTGCAAGATCGAGATGGTCTCGCGCGGATTGGCACCAACCGTATTGAGAGCGCCCACAATGTCGCTGATGTTCGTCGTCGCGGGCAGAATGATCGTGCTGCCCTTCATATCCTGCACATCCACGTCGGTGTCCTTCGATACCACCGTGTTGCCGTAGCTGAACGGTCCCGGCTGCGAGACATCCGTATTCCCCTGGATGTGGATCGTGAGCCCGCCCTGCGTGATGGAAATGGCATCGACGGAGATTTCGCCGCCCATGATGATCGTCCCCGTACGCTCATTGACCACAACGCGCGCCATGTTGTCGGGGCGAACGGGAAGCTCCTCGATGGAAGCGACAAAGCCGACCACGTTCCCACGGAAGTAGGACGGAATCGCCACATCCACGCGTCCAGGGTTGCTTGCCTGTGCAATGCTGCCGTACTGTGCGTTGATCGCACCCGCGACGCGCGTCGCCGTCGTGAAGTCCGGACGGGCAAGCGAGAGCGAGATCTGCCCGTTCGCCCCGATTCCGTCGTCCTCCACCGTACGTTCGACGATGCCGCCATTTACGGCGATCCCGACGGTCGGGAACGCCTTCGTCATGGTGCTGCCGCCGCCCCCTACTGCAAAGCCGCCCGTTGAGACACCGCCCTGCGCAACAACATAGACCTCGCCGTTGCCCGCGCGCAGCGGCGTCTGGAGCAGCGTGCCGCCGCGCAGGCTCTTTGCGTCGCCGATGGAGGAAACGGTCACATCAAGCGTGTCACCCTCGCGCACGAACGGCGGCAGGGTCGCCGTCACCATGACCGCCGCAACATTCTTGAGCTTGATGGAGCCAGTGTTGACATTGACGCCGTAGCTCGTCAGCATATTGGCAATCGACTGCACCGTCTCACCCGAGCTTGAGCCATCGCCTGTGCCGTCGAGACCGACGACGAGACCATAGCCCATCAGCTGGTTGGAGCGCACCCCCTGCACCTTGGAGATGTCCTTGATCCGCGTCACCGCAGACTCTGCAGAGGCAAGCCCCGGCAGTGTGCCGAGTACAAGCGCAAGGAGGAGCAGAAGGACGGATAAGTTTCTCATAAAAGCGCCTCCCGTTAGAACAGTATGTTGAAGATCTGCGTGAGAATGCCCTGCCGCTGCTTTGCGTTCAGGGGTCCCTTGCCATCAAAGCGCACGGTCGCATCCGCGACGCGTGAGGAGAGAACCGTATTCGAGCTTGAGATGTCCTCAGGACGGCAGATGCCCCGGAACACAATCTTGTGCTCGTTCTTGTTCTGCCAGATCGACTGTGTCCCCTCAAGGATGAAGTTCCCCGCCGGCGTAATGTCGACAATCGTGACGGTGACATTGGCCGCAACGCGATTGGAGGAGGAGGCGGAGCCTTTGGCACTGAACTTGTCCGATCCGCTTGCCGATGCCGCCTGCAGAAAGTCAAAGATGCCGATGCCCGCGCCGAGTTTGACGGATCCACTCTTCTCGTTCGCGGAGCTGCGCGTCGCCGATGTCGTCGTTGACTCATTGATCACAATGGTGACAATGTCGCCAATGCTCGACGCACGATGGTCGGCAAACGGACTCTTGGCGGGATAACCGTTTGGGTTGTTCCACAGGGATTCTGCCGAAACGGTGGGAGCGAGAGACGCCGTACACAGGGCGAGTGCCAGCAGCCCCGCAAGGCATTTTCTTTTACTCATATTGAACTCCTTATGGAAATATCTTCATCCAATGATCTGCACGGTTGCAGCATCGAGCACCTTGCCACGCAGCAGCTTGCCCGAGTGTGCGTTGCGTACGCGGATCGTGTAGCCGATGCGCCCACTCTCAAGGGCTACGCCCTCGGCACGAACGACGACACCGTTCGTGTTCAGAACCAGCTCCACGGGGCTGCCCGGACGCACGACAATCGGCATGGCGAGCATGGCAGGCGTGATCGCCGCGTCCTTGCGGATATAGCGCCCCGCGACGCGTCCCCCGAGCCGCGCAAAATCCGTGATGGTCGTCTCAGGCGGCGTGTCCACGGCACGCTCCTCCACGCGCGCGTTCGCGGGCGTAATCTCCGCCTCTGCGCGGATGTCCGCCGTCGTGACAAGCACGCGGTCATAGACGGTGAGCCGATAGTAACTCGTCGCCCGCTGATAAAGCACGCCGTCCACATAGACGGCAAATGCCGCCGGAAACTCACGGTCATAAGGCAGTCCGCGTGGAAACGCGACCTCCGCCGTCACCTCGCCTGCAGGGAGGTTCATACGCGCCGCAGCACGGGCAAGGCGCAGCTCATGCCGCCGCGTTTCGCCCACCGCCGCGAGCTGTTCCTCGATCTTCTGCTCCGCGAGCGCGGAGAGCTGTGCGGAGGACAGAACGGTGGGAAAGCGCTCGGCCTGCGTTCCGCCGCCGTATGCAGCAGCCGTACCTGTCCACAGAAAAGCGAATAAGCCACTCCATAGGCATAGAATGGCTGTAATCGTACGTCTTTGAAAACTCAACGCTTGAGCGAGTTTGCAATCTCAAGCATCGAATCCGATGTCGTGATTGCCTTCGAGTTGGACTCATAAGCACGCTGGGAGACGATCATATCGACCATTTCCTCAACGATCTGCACATTACTCATCTCAAGCGTGCCCTGCGCAAGCGTACCCGCACCATCGACGCCGGGATTCGACTCGATTGCCTCGCCGGAGGCATCGGACACGACGAAGAGATTCTTGCCAATCGCCGTCAGACCCGCCGGATTGACGAAGCGTGCGAGCGTGATCTGCCCCGCCTCTTGCTGCTGTGTCTGTCCTGGCTCACGATAGGAAACACGCCCGTCGCCCGAGATCGTGATGGAGTCGGACGGTGCGTTCTGACCAATCGTAATGCCGTCCGCGAGCAAATAGCCATCCGTCGTTACCATGCGGCGGTCACTGTCGAGCTTCCACGTACCGTCGCGCGTGTACGCCGTCGTGCCGTCCGGCATCGTGACGCGGAAGAAGCCCTCGCCCTGAATGCCGATATCCGTCGGGTTGTCCGTCGTCTGGAGCGCCCCCTGCGTAAAGACGCGCTGCGTCGCCGCTACGCGCGTGCCGAGACCGATCTGCATGGCCGTCGGATACTGTGAGTCCGCTCCATTCTGTGCGCCCCCTTCACGGAGCGTCTGATAGACGAGATCCTGGAACTCCGCACGCACCTTCTTGCCGCCATAGGTATTGACGTTCGCGATGTTGTGCGCAACGACATCCATGTGGGTCTGCTGCGCCTTCATGCCGGACGCTGCGGACCAAAGTGCTCGCATCATAGTCGATATCCCCCTCCAAGAGTTGATTATATTACAAGTAGTTCACTTATCTATATCGAATGAATGACTGTTTTCCTTAAATATTTTTAAGGAAGCCTGATAAATTCGGCAATCTCTTAGCTCACGCGTCCGACATCGCTGACCGCCTTCTCAAGGAGCGTATCCTGTGTCTGCACAGCCTTTGACCCCGCCTCGTAGACGCGGTAGTTGTTGATGAGCTCGACCATCTCCGTGACGACGCTCGTATTCGACATCTCAAGCAGCCCCTGCTCAATCGTTCCCGTTGCCTGCTGCGGACGTGCGCCCTCCTGCGGGCGGTAGAGGTTGTCCCCCTGCTTGACGACAACATCGTTGATGCCGAACTGAACAAAGCCGAGCTGTGCGATCTCCGCCCCGTCCGCATAGATGCGCCCGTCGCCCGTAATGTTCACGCTCTTCGCGTTCGCAGGAATCGAGATCGGGCGTCCGCGCGATGAGAGCACTGCCTGTCCGCGCATATTTTGCAGCTGCCCGCCCGACGAGCGATAAAAGCCGCCGTCACGCGTGTAGCGCGGCCCGTCCGGCGTTCCAATGACAAAGTAGCCCGGTCCCGAGATGGCAAGATCATAGGTGTTGCCCGTCGTCTGCATCGCTCCCTGCATGTGATCGGTCGCAATCTCGTCCACGGAGGATCCAAGACCAAGGGTGCCGACGCGCGGCGCACGATTCCCGTCGATGCGGAACCCCTTGAAGCTTGTCACCTCTGTATCAGCCGAGTGATCGTTGATGCGGCGCAGCAGCATGGGCGCGAACTCGCGGATCGCCATATCGTCGCGCTTATAGCCCGTCGTCGAAGCGTTGGCGAGATTGTTCGCGATCATGTCCGTGTGTTTGGTCTCCGTGATCATGCCGGATGCCGCAATATAGAGTCCTCTCCACATAATATCCCTCTTTTTCCCGAAAACAGCTCATACTCTTATATTTTCGCTGTATGGCGTGTTTTTCCTCTATTTTTTTCGCCCAAAGCTCGTATTTGTCGCCTTGCCGTCAAATTTATCAAAGATATCGAGCGCCTTGCCGCAGCCAAGTGCCACACAGGTCATGGGATCGTCCGCGACGAAAGTCGGCGTTCCCGTCTCCCGCTGAATGAGGTCGGACATGCCGTAGAGCAGTGCGCCGCCGCCCGTCAGCACGATGCCGCGATCCATGATGTCCGCAGACAGCTCCGGCGGCGTCTCCTCAAGCACCTTCTTAACACAGTCGACGATGCGCATCACAGAGTTCTCTATGGCAGAAGATGCCTGCGCCGTAGAGATCGTGACGTTCTTGGGCAGCCCCGAGAGGAGGTCACGCCCGCGCACGTCCATCTGCTCGCGCCGCGCTGCCGTATGTGCTGCACCGACGCGCACCTTGATCTCCTCCGCCGAACGCTCGCCGATGAGAAGATTGAACTCGCGCTTGACATAGGCGATGAGATCTTCATCGAACATATCTCCCGCAACGCGGATGCTCTCACTCGTCACAACACCGCCCAGACTGATCACGGCGACATCCGTCGTACCGCCGCCGATGTCAACGACCATCGACCCCTGTGCCTCTACGATGTCAAGCCCTGCGCCCATCGCCGCTGCAAGCGGCTCCTCGATGAGCTGGATGTGCCGTGCGCCCGCCTGCTCGGCAGCCTCCTGCACGGCGCGCTGCTCCACCATCGTCACGCCCGAGGGAATGCAGATCATGATGCGCGGACGGAAGACAATGCTGCGCCCGACGACCTTTTCGATGAAGAAGCGCAGCATACTCTCCGTAATGTCGTAGTCTGCGATAACGCCGTCACGCAGCGGACGAATTGCAACGATGTTGCCGGGCGTGCGCCCGATCATCTGCCGTGCCTCCTCGCCGATCGCAAGCACCTGATTGGTGTCGCGGTTGACCGCGACCACGGAGGGTTCTTTGAGGACAATCCCCTTGCCCTTGACATAGACGAGCACATTTGCCGTCCCAAGGTCAATCCCAATATCCATTGACATACCGAACATGTACGGCAAGCCTCCTATATATCATTTATATTATTTCATCAATCATCTGCGGCACTCTCCGCCACCTGCTGCGGCGGCACGGGAATCAGCGCCGTGCGGATCTCCTCCAAAGGCTGTTCCAACGAGGTCTGATATGCCTCCTGCAGTTCCTTATTGTCCCATTCGGTCTGTTTTCCATAGAGGAGAATCCCATCCAAAAAGGTCATCACGATATCCGAAACGTAGGATCTGGCGACCTCGCTTGCGGTCATGTATACATCCTTCGTCTGCAGTTCAAAGGCGATGCGGTCAATATAGTGCTCCCCCTCGATGAGATACCCGAGCGAGCGCAGGCGCAGCCCAAGCTCCCGCGTGGTGACTGCGTCGCGCGAGGTGGACGAGCGATCCGCAGCGACCTTCTCGAACATCTCCCACGATTCGTCACAGAGTTTCCCCACCGCATCCAACATCTGGTCGCGCGCGCGTTTCTTTCGCCAAAGCACCTCACGCACCGACGGCTTTTTCTGCGCAGCCATGCCCTTCCTCCCGTTCAAACACATTCCCTTTTTCGTGACTCCATTATAATTTGTTCGTCCCATATCGTCAATCTATAATTATTCGCATGGAACGCTCCCTTGCATTTGCATGCGGATTCAATGTAAAATAAGGAAAAGATTTCAAAATGAAAGGATATCCTATGGCAGAAATTCTGAAAGAAGGACCTCGCCTTCTGCTGCGCCGCGCAGATGCTGCGGACGTTGACTATATCTGTGCCCTGCAGGAGGCAAAGGAAAATCGCGACTACATTGTCCCATTCTCGCGCGCGGATCACGAGACGATCATCGCGCAGGGACAGGCAGCAATGGACATCATCGTCGAAGAGCGCGCATGCGCTGAGCGCGTCGGCTATCTCCATGTCACGGGACTCCTGCTCGACTCGAAGGAGCAGGAGTGGACGCACGTCATCATCGGCAAGAAGGGGCTCGGCTACGGACACGAGGCGATGAAGCTGCTGAAGGCGTGGGCGTTCGACGATAGGGGCGCACACCGCGCATGGCTCGACTGCAAGGACTACAACGCGCGTGCGCTGCACCTCTACGAGAGCGAGGGCATGGTGCGCGAGGCTCTGATCCGTGAGACGATCCTGCACAAGGGCATCTACGAGAACCTCGTCGTCCTCGGCATCCTCGACCGCGAATATCGTGCACGCAAACGCGCAGGACTGGAATTATAAGGAGGAAATGACATGAACGACAGCGAACTCATCGCACGCGCGGCAGAGTTCCGCAGCCGCGCCTACGCGCCCTACTCGGGCTTCGCCGTCGGTGCGGCACTCCTCGGCAGGAGCGGCAGCATCTACGGCGGCGTCAACGTCGAGAACGCAGCCTATCCCGTTGGCATCTGCGCCGAGCGCACGGCAATCGCCGCTGCCGTCGCAGCGGGTGAACGGGAATTCGAGGCACTTGCCATCATTGCGGACAGCCCCGAGCCCTGTGCGCCCTGCGGCATGTGCCGGCAGATGATCGTGGAGTTTCCGATTGCGCGCATCATCCTCGCAAATACTGCGGGCGACGTGCGTGTCCTCACCCCTGCCGACCTTCTGCCGTACGCCTTTGGCGCGGCGGCTCTGTCCATAAAGGAACCTAAAAATGAAGATACTGATTGT
>ERZ772967.1213-NODE-1213-length-18067-cov-4.416167_pt1 | contig 18067 bp, 15 predicted proteins | sample MGYA00511677_ERZ772967 | MGnify/ENA primary metagenome ERZ772967 (study PRJEB29015, sample SAMEA2737931) | human oral metagenome | biome: human oral; feature: human-associated habitat; material: dental | place: China | collected 2146 ...
TTGATTATATGTATATACAGAATAAGCAAGTCCGTTTTTCTCACGAATTTCCTGAAAAAGTCTGGAACTCATTGAACCACCAATAATATTTGCTAAAATATCCGTATATATTTTATTTTTACTGTTATAATCTTCACTTTGATGAGAAATACAGATATTAACTTGATTTATATCTTTTGAGACAATTTTTTTTCCAGCATTAAATGAAAAATCTATTTTATCACGTCTATCAATCTTTTTATCACCTAATTTTGAAAAATATTGATCAATTTTCTGAATAATCTCATTTTTATCAAAATTTCCAGAAACTACAATCAAAATATTATCTTTTGTGTATCTTTCCTTATAATATTTTCTGATTTCATCTGCAGTAAAGCCTTTTACACTAGCTTCTGTTCCAATAATAGGCTTTCCATACTGCCCATTTATACTGTCAGCATAATTCATTTCAAATACCAGATCATCTGGCGAATCCTTATACATCTTAATTTCTTCCACGATTACATCTTTTTCTTTTTCCAGCTCCTTTTCATCAATCGTAGAATTTGTAACAATGTCAAACAAAATATCCACAGACTTTCCTAGAAACTGTGTTAAGGCATTTATATAAAAAACTGTTTCCTCTTTAGTCGTATGTGCATTCACATTTGCTCCAAGATAGTCAATTTCTTCAGAAATTTCAAAATAATTTCTAGTAGGAGTCCCTTTAAAAATCATATGTTCCAGTACATGGGAGATTCCTTCCTCCGTATCACTTTCATCTCGTGAGCCAGTTTTTACAAATACTCCAACTGAGCAGGTAGAAATACTTTCAAGCCTATCAAAAATAACTTCTATTCCACTATTTGTCCTTATCTTCTCTATCATACCATTCCCTTCTTTTTCATTTTATAAAAATCAAAAATATTTATTAGTATTCAGAATCCCTAAATAATTTTATTCCAACTATTAAAAATATAATTAACGGAATAAAACAAGCTGCGTAAATTGGAACTGCTCCAGATACTGCCATTGAACGTAAAATCGTGCTGACACCGTAATAGGCATAACCAATTATTACAGATAATCCTATATTTAGAGCTGCTCCCCCTCTTACATACCTACTTCCTAGCGAAAGTCCAATTAGACACATAACGAATGAAGATAATGCAAAAGATATTCTATAATAAAATTCTATTCTTAAATTTAAGGAATCTGCTCCAACTCTTGTAAAATAAACTACCTTTTCACGTAATTCAGGCATTGTCAAATTTTTTGCCTTGACTGGACTTGCCAGTACATCCTCCATTTTTGCAATAAATTTGAATTTTTTTGTATCAGCAGGCTTCATTAAATTAGTTTTATCATCGTACTCCTTTAAGTCTTTAAAAGTCCATTCATTTGTTTTTGGGTTAATTTTTCCAAAAGGAGAAGTGTATATTTTGCTTATTTCCTTAAAGCCTTTTTCAAATTTCAATATTTCAATATGCTCCATGGTTCCAGTATTTTTATTTGCGTGTTCACTAAAAAGTACTGTTTTTTTGTCAATTTTTACAAAAATAAATTTTTTCTCCGCCTTGACAGGTTCCTTATTATCAATTTTTAAAGATTTTAAATTTTCTTTTTTAGTGTTTGATTTTCCTAAAGCGTCGTAATTTAACCAAAATACGCCCATACTTACAAGAAATGAAAAAATCATTGGAAATAAAGCTATTCTTGCGAAACTGATTCCACTTGTTTTCATTGCTGCGATTTCCAGCTGTTTTGCCATCTTGCTTATACATAGAAGGCTTCCAAGCAGAACTCCAAGAGGAGCTGTATTTGTTATTATTTCAGGTGTTCCGTATCTCAGATATCTTATGGCATCATGTCCTTTAAGCTTTCCGTCCATAATCCATCCCGTAAGACTAATACTTTCAGCTAGTAAAAATATTAAGAAAAACATCATCATTCCTAAAATAAAACTTTTTACATAGTTTAGAATTATATATTTATCTAATTTATTCATACTCCTCCTTTCGCTAATTTCCTTTATATTTCTTTATTGAAAAATATATACACATTATAAATAAAACAAAATTAGGAACCCACATTGCAATGTTTGCAGGTACATTATTTTTTAGCACCATGATCTTTGCATAACTTGCCATTCCTATATAACCAAATATAACGATTAAACTTACACCAAAACTTATTCCTCTTCCACTTCTTCTATGTCCCACTGAAAGAAGTACTCCAAGCCAGCATAAAAATGTACTTGCAAGAGGTCCAATAATTCGTTGATAAATTTCCACTTGAGCTTTTAATGCTGTTTCTTTTTCTTTAGGATCTTTTATATTTGCTTTATAAAACTTTTCTAATTCCTTTAAATTCATTTCTTTACGGCTTTTTTTCAATTAGATTCACCGCCGCCTGTTCGTTGTTTCTTATTAATACGGATGATCCACTCGGTTAATCACACATAGATCATCCTTACTTTCAAGTTGATACAAAGACCTTTTTTTTTCACAAGTCCACAAATATTTTACTTGAAAAAACACCTGAAAAGTCGCGTTAATCATAGCTTAACCATGAGTCCGATTTGCAAATTAATAAGTATAATTCAAAAATTATCGGAATCTTTGTTTCCGATATTAAAACAATGGCGTATCTTTGTCCGTAGTATAACAAAAGAAACATATCCACTGTGCAAGGAGAGGCTTATACATTATTATTGTATATCAAAAGGGATAATTGCTTTTTTTCCGAACAGCGGGTATGCCAAAAAGCAAATTTGATTATAGACAGATGAAGTATAAAAAAACAGCCGGAAGATTCGGGCATAAGAGAATGTGTTTATGGTGGGTGCTCTGTTGTAGTCTTTTTTCACAGGCTATACAAGCGCAAACCTTTCCGAAGAACGTACAGGAACAAATAGGTAGCTATTTAACCGCTTTTTCCCAAAAAGAAGTTTCGATCGGCAAAATTGCGATCGACTCGGTCGATATCCGAAAGAATCGGATTGTCTTTTTTGCCAATACAAATTGCTCTTATCTCCCTTTCCGGGAAGATAATGTGGCTGAAATATACCGTAACATCAAAAGCCTCCTGCCAGAGGAATATAAAAGACATACTGTTCAGGTAAGAACGGAACATCACGCTATCGAAGAGCTTATACCTCTTGCGTTCAGAACAAAGAAAGACAACAAACAAAAGACATTCCGGCAGGTAGTCAACAAACCACTGGTAACCAGACTCTCCGTTCCTTACTCGCCGAAATACGGATTGCAAAACAGGCACATAGCTCTTTGGCAAAGTCATGGGTTCTACTACGAGTCGAAGCTCAACCGCTGGGAATGGCAACGTGCACGGACCTTCCAGACCGTAGAAGATTTGTATACGCAGAGTTTTGTGTTGCCTTATCTGATTCCGATGCTCGAAAATGCCGGTGCGAATGTGCTGATCCCGCGCGAGCGTGACATACAGACAACAGAAATTATCATCGATAACGACGGATGCCGGAACAACTCGCACTACATCGAACACACGGCAACGAACGGCTGGCGCACGGGAGAAGGTTCCGGATTCGCTCACCTGCGCAAACACTATGTCGATTTTGAAAATCCGTTTCAGGAAGGAACCTGCCGAGTGACGGAAAGTATCCGGAAAGGAGCTGAAAGCCGCGCCGAATGGATTCCCGACATCCCCGAAAAGGGCAGGTATGCCGTTTACGTCTCTTACCGGACTTTCGCAAACAGCACGACGGACGCACGCTATACCGTATATCACGGAGGAGCATGCTCCGAGTTCTCCGTTAACCAGCAAATGGGCGGAGGAACATGGATTTATCTCGGACATTTCGACTTCGGCAAGGGTAAAAACGATGCCAATAAGGTGGTGTTAAGCAACCGATCGTCCGAGTCCGGTAAACTTATTTCGGCCGATGCCGTTAAGATAGGAGGAGGATACGGAAATATTGCGCGGGGAACCTCGCAGGATGCGACGGTAACAGCCAACGTCAAAAGTTCGGATACCTCGGCGGGTACGGCCGAGATGCTCCCGGCCATCGACAGTCCCAACGAAATCAGCGGTTATCCGCGTTTCACCGAAGCGGCGCGTTACTGGATGCAATGGGCCGGTATCCCCGATACGATCTATTCCGACAGTCAGGGAAAGAACGACTATACAGACGATTATCGTTCACGCGGCAAATGGGTTAATTACTTGTGTGGCGGATCATCTCTCAACCCGAAAGAAAAAGGGCTGAATATTCCCATCGATCTGGCTTTTGCCTTCCATTCCGATGCCGGAACAACACCCAATGACTCGATTGTGGGTACGCTCGGCATTTTCTTCACCGACGTATACGACGGACAATATGCCAATGGCACGTCACGCTATGCTGCGCGTGAGCTGACCGACCTGATCCAGAGCCAGATCGTGAACGACATCCGGTCGCTGTACGAACCGCGATGGAGCCGGCGCGGCATGTGGGACAAGCCGTATTCCGAAGCACGCACACCTCGTGTACCGACCATGCTGCTGGAACTGCTCTCGCATCAGAATTTTGCCGATATGCGCTACGGGATCGATCCCCGTTTTCGGTTTACTGTCAGTCGCGCTATCTACAAAGGCATGCTCCGGTTCATTTGCTCGCAATACGCGCAAAAATACGTGGTACAACCCCTGCCGGTTGATCATCTGCGCTTGCAATTTGTCGGCCCGAATGAAGTCGAGCTCTCATGGCAGGCTGTATCCGACCCGTTGGAGTCCACAGCCGAAGCTCAACAGTACATTGTTTATACACGCATCGGCGATGGGACGTTCGATAACGGTACGCTCGTCAAACGGAACTCCTTTCGGAACATACAGTCGCCCGGCATCATCTACAGTTACAAGGTCACAGCTTTAAACGAGGGAGGTGAAAGTTTCCCGTCCGAGATTCTTTCGGCGGCACGCGCTGTAAACGAAAAAGGAACCGTTTTGATCGTCAACGGATTCGACCGGATTTCGGCACCGGCTGATTTTACGGGCGACAGCATCGCCGGATTTACGGACTGGATCGATCACGGCGTGCCGTATCTTCATGACATCAGCTATGTAGGTCCGATGAAAGAGTTTCGGCGCTCGACTCCATGGGTGGACGACGATGCTGCCGGGTTCGGCGACAGCCACTCGAACTGCGACACGTTAGTGATTGCCGGAAACACGTTCGACTACCCGTCGATACATGGAGCTTCCATTCTCAAAGCCGGTTATTCGTTTGTTTCCTGCAGCAACGAGGCCATCGAATCGAAACAACTCTCTCTGAGCGATTATCCCATCGTCGACTTGATTCTAGGTAAACAGCGACAGACGAAAATGGGACGTGGAGGCGTTGTTCCCTTACAGTTCAAGACTTTCAGCACAGGGTTGCAGGAAGCCATAACGGCTTATTGTCAGTCGGGAGGTCATATCTTTGTATCGGGAGCCTACGTCGGTTCCGACTTATGGGATCATCCGGCAGCGACACCGGCCGATCGTGAGTTTGCGACGAACACGCTCCGTTTTCAGTGGCGCATCGGTCAGGCGGCCATCACGGGCGAAGTCAAAAGCGCTCCGTCGCCTTTTCCCGTCTTTTCAGGCCGATATGACTATCACCATGTGCTGAACAAAACGGCGTATGTGGTCGAGTCGCCGGACGGTATCGAACCGGCCGGAGAAGGCGGACACACGATCTTACGGTATGCCGAGAACAATATCAGCGCCGGAGTGGCTTATCAGGGCAAATACAAAACATGTATCTTCGGTTTCCCCTTTGAATCGGTTCGCACCGGCGAGGCGAGAGACCGGCTGATGCAATCGATACTTACATTTTTTAATCAGAAATAAGCACGAATAAAAAGCAAAACGATATGAAAACAAAGATAACCTGCTTCATCCCGATGGAAGATGAAGCACAAGTACGAGAAACAATTGCAGCACTGAAAGGCAGCCCATTGACAGGACCCATATATCTGCTTACCACAGCGCCGCAGGCTTCGATAAACGGATGTGAAACGATAACGGCCGCATCGCTTTTCGGTAGTGAAACGATTCGGATGATCGCTGAAAAAGCCGAAACGGATTACACGCTTTTCTATACGAAATATTCGACTCTGGCATTAGGCTATTTCGCTCTGGAGCGCATGGTGCAAATCCTCGAAGATGCACAGGCCGGAATGGTATATGCCGACCGCTATCAGGCGGAAGGAACGACCCGAAAGCAGGCACCGGTCATCGATTATCAGACGGGAAGTCTGCGCGACGATTTCGATTTCGGGTCCGTATTACTGTTCCGTTCGGATGCCTTCCGCGAAGCTGCCGCACGCATGACGTCGTCCTACCGGTTTGCCGGACTGTATGACCTGCGGTTAAAGTTATCTCAAAAGAATCTGCCGGTACATATCAATGAATACCTGTATACCGAAGTCCTGTCTGACACGCGAAAGAGCGGCGAAAAAATATTCGATTACGTAGACCCGAAGAACCGTGACGTACAGATCGAGATGGAGCAAGCCTGCACGGAGCATCTGAAAGAGATCGGCGGCTATCTGGAGCCTTCGTTCGGGTCAATCGCTTTCGATGCCGGACATTTCGAATACGAGGCTTCGGTGATCATCCCGGTGCGCAACCGCGTGCGCACCGTCGAAGACGCGATTCGCTCCGTATTAAATCAGCAAACGACATTCAAATATAACCTGATTATCATCGATAATCATTCGACCGACGGCACGACCGAAGCCATCCGCAAGTACACCTCCGATGAGCGTGTGATCCATCTGATCCCGGAACGCACCGACCTCGGGATCGGCGGGTGCTGGAACACCGGCGTACATCACGAGGCCTGCGGTAAATTTGCCGTACAGCTCGACAGCGACGATGTGTACAAAGACGAACATACGCTGCAAAAAACGGTCGATGCCTTCTACGAACAACAATGTGCGATGGTTGTAGGCACATATATGATGACGGACTTCAATATGCAGATGATCCCGCCCGGCATCATCGATCACAAAGAGTGGACACCCGATAATGGCCGAAACAATGCGCTCCGGATCAACGGACTGGGTGCTCCTCGGGCATTCTATACGCCCCTGCTTCGCGAGATCAAAGTGCCCAATACGAGCTACGGCGAGGATTATGCGCTCGGGCTGGCTTTCTCGCGCCGTTATCAGATCGGCCGTATCTACGATGTGGTGTATCTTTGCCGCCGCTGGGAAGACAATTCCGACGCTGCACTCGATATCGCGAAGATGAATCATCATAATTTATACAAAGACAGGATACGCACGTGGGAATTGCAGGCGCGTATCGCTATGAATAAAAAACGGAAGCCATGATGCAGGAGACCGTAAACAAGTTGTTTGACGAGCAGTTGGCCGAATGGCCTCTGGCCGGCAGCAATTATCGCGCCCTCGATCAGGTACGGACAAAATTGTTTGAAGACGGCAAAGCCTTATATAAGGTGCAGTTCAATCCCGCACGCATCGCCTCTTCGTCGGCCAAGGTCGATACGCAATCTATCCGTGCCCGTGCCTGCTTCCTCTGTCCGCATCATCTGCCGGCCGAACAGCGGGGGATCGCCTTCAAAACGCGTTACCGGATATTGGTCAACCCGTTCCCGATTTTTCCGCGTCATCTGACGATCCCCGACCTGCAGCATGTCGATCAGCGCATCGAAGGACGCATCGACGACATGCTCGATCTGGCACAGGAACTCGACCGTTATGTAGTGTTTTACAACGGTCCCCAATGCGGGGCATCGGCGCCTGACCACTTTCATTTTCAGGCAGGAAACAAAGGACTTTTGCCGGTAGAAGAAAACCCGCGACGCGGAATATCCGGCGAGGTTCTCCGATATAACCATGCCATCCTGTGGTATGCAGACCGGACACCGGCACCGGGATTACTCATCGAAGCGACTGAGAAAGCGGATGCCATCCATCTGTTTGAGACCATTTACCGTGTAATGACGCCGGACGAAACTTCCGGCGAACCGATGATAAACTTGCTGGCATGGTACGAACAGGGTAAATGGTTCATGTCCGTCTTCCCGAGGGCAGCCCACCGGCCGGCCTGTTATTACGCCGAAGGAGAGGGAAACCTCCTGCTCAGTCCGGGATCGGTAGATATGGGCGGAGTGTTGATTACGGTGCGGGAAAAAGATTACGATAAGATTACCTTGCCAACCATCCGTCAGGTGATGGAAGAAGTCAGCATCCGACCGGAAGATTTCCGCCGGCTGCGGCAACAGATTAAAGAAAACGTATAAAAAAAGCTATGACAGAACCGAAAGTAAAAGTCGGCATCCTTTTCGAGCCGGAGATTGAATTTGTCTTACTTGCCCCGTATCGCATCGATGGGTGCGAAGTAAGCGGCGCGCAGACGGTGACCTGTAGAAACGGGCAAATCGTCTGGCAAGATCGTATGTACGATGAGCTGCGCTTCGAGCCGGTCGACGCGTTGTCGGGGAGTTTCGAGATTCGGAATGTAACGATCGGGATTAATTTTCATTGGGAGCGTAAGGAACATCAACGTTTTCAGGGGGCGTTCCATCTGATTGTCGAAAACGACAAACTGACCGGTATCAATGTGATCGGAGTGGAAGATTATCTGATCAGCGTCATCTCGTCCGAGATGAGTGCTACGGCTTCGCTTGAGCTGCTCAAAGCGCACGCCGTGATTTCACGTAGCTGGCTGCTGGCGCAAATGGAGAAAAACAAGACGCTTGCCGACGGACAGGATACGTACACGACATGCACACAGACGGATGAGGAGTTAATCAAATGGTACGACCGGGAGGATCATCTTCATTTCGATGTCTGTGCCGACGACCACTGCCAGCGCTATCAGGGAATCACCCGCGCTTCGACAGAGACGGTACGGGAAGCCGTAGCCGCTACCCGTGGCGAGTTGCTGATGTACGACGGAAAGATTTGCGACGCCCGTTTCTCCAAATGTTGCGGAGGCGTCTTCGAGAAATTCCGAAGCTGCTGGGAAGAAGTCGAGCATCCTTATCTGGCAAAACAGCGCGACAGCGAGACCGCGACGGAGTTGCCCGATCTGACCGTAGAAGCCGAGGCCGACCGATGGATACGTACATCGCCCGAAGCTTTCTGCAATACCGCCGACGCGAAGATTCTCTCGCAGGTACTCAACCATTACGATCAGGAGACAACGCAGTTTTATCGTTGGACGGTGACGTACGGGCAAGACGAACTGGCCGCACTGATCCGCGAACGATCCGGGATCGACTTCGGCCGGATTATCGATCTGATACCTGTCGAACGCGGCACCTCCGGACGGCTGATCAAGCTGAAAATTGTGGGTAGCAAACGCACGTTGACAATCGGAAAAGAACTGGAGATACGGCGCACGTTATCGACATCGCACCTGTACAGCTCCGCCTTCGTGATCGATAAAGCCGACATCTCGGACGGAGTCCCGGGACGTTTCACCCTGACCGGCGCAGGCTGGGGGCATGGGGTCGGGCTCTGCCAGATCGGCGCAGCCGTCATGGGCGAGCAGCAATACCCTTACGATGAAATTCTGTTACATTACTATATCGAAGCATCCATCGAAAAAGCATACCATTAACTAAAACAAACAACAAATGAAAACGGGAAAGAAAACGAATGCCTGGGGATGGGTGCCGACGCTTTACTTTGCGGAAGGACTGCCCTATGTGGCCGTGATGACGGTAGCCGTCATCATGTATAAACGCTTAGGACTTTCAAATACCGAGATCGCGCTCTACACCAGCTGGCTGTATCTGCCATGGGTGATCAAGCCGTTTTGGAGTCCGTTCGTCGACCTGCTGAAGACGAAACGCTGGTGGATCGTCAGCATGCAGCTCCTCATCGGGGCAGGGTTTGCAGGCATCGCTTTCTTTATCCCCACCGACTATTACCTGCAACTCACGCTCGCCTTCTTCTGGCTGCTGGCATTCAGCTCGGCAACGCACGATATTGCTGCCGACGGCTTTTATATGCTGGGGCTTACTTCGGGCGAGCAGTCTTTTTTTGTCGGCATCCGTAACACGTTTTACCGGTTGGCCAATATCTTCGGGCAGGGCATTCTCGTCATGTTTGCCGGATGGCTGGAAACCGGGCAGCTGTTGCCCGACACGCCTCTCCGCATACCGATGGCATGGAGCATTACCTTCTATCTTCTGACGGCCATCTTTATCGGACTGACGGTATACCATCAATTCGTCCTGCCCAGACCCGACAGCGATGCGAAAAGAACAGGAGTTACTGCCGGTAAATTATCGGAAGACTTCTTCCGTACATTCACGTCGTTTTTCAAAAAGAAAAATCCGGGACTGATGTTCTTCTTCCTGCTCACGTATCGACTGGGAGAATCGCAGCTCGTTAAAATAGCGTCTCCGTTCCTGCTTGACAGCCCCGAGACCGGCGGACTGGAGCTATCGACAGCGACCGTGGGGATGATTTACGGAACCATCGGTGTCATCGCTCTGCTGCTGGGCGGCATATTGGGAGGGATCGTCGTTTCACGGCACGGCTTCAAACGCTGGATATTGCCCATGGCGCTGGCGATCAATCTCCCCGACCTGCTCTACGTGTACCTCTCGGCCGCCACGCCCGATGCGTGGCTCGTAATTATGTCGGTAGCCATCGAACAGTTCGGATACGGTTTCGGATTTACGGCCTATACCTTATACCTTATTTACATTGCCGAAGGCGAACATAAAACGGCGCATTATGCAATCGGTACGGGCTTTATGGCCATGGGGATGATGTTGCCCGGGATGGCAGCCGGATGGATTCAGGAACACATCGGATATACGAACTTTTTCATTTGGGTGTGCCTCTGTACCCTGCCGGGCATTATCGCCTCCTTCTTAGTCAGAAACAAAATAACGCCCGGTTTCGGGAAGAAAATCAAATCATAATCGACGGATGAAACGGATTCATATCATTGTGTGGTGTTTGTGCACGTTGCCGGTACTGGCGACGCAGGCGCAAAAGATCACGGTCAAGACCGGTCTGGAAGTACTGAAAGAGCAACGCTTCCAATGCCTTAAAGGCAAACGCACAGGACTGATTACGAACCCTACGGGAGTAGATAATCACCTTCGATCGACGATCGATATATTACACGAAGCGCCTGAGGTGAACCTCACAGCGCTCTATGGCCCCGAACACGGCGTACGGGGCGATGTGCATGCCGGCGATAAGATCGACAGCGGTACGGACCCGGCAACGGGTCTGCCCGTATACTCGCTCTACGGTGCAACACGGAAACCGACCCCCGAAATGCTGAAAGACATCGATGTGCTGGTGTATGATATTCAAGACATCGGATGCCGTTCGTTCACCTACATCAGCACGATGGGACTGGCAATGGAAGCAGCGGCCGAAAACAACATCGAATTCGTCGTGCTCGATCGCCCGAATCCTTTGGGCGGATTAAAAATAGAAGGCTGTATCGTGGAAGACGGTTTCTTCTCTTTCGTCAGTCAATATAAAATACCGTATGTCTACGGCCTGACTTGCGGCGAACTGGCGCTGATGCTGAACGCCGACAAGCAACCCGGCAAGGCATGTAAGCTACAGGTAGTAAAGATGAAAGGATGGAAGCGAAAGATGGATTATACGCAAACGGGGTTGCAATGGATCCCGCCGTCGCCCCATATCCCGCATGCACATTCGGCGTTCTTTTATCCCGTTAGCGGGATATTCGGCGAACTGGGTTATGCCTCTATCGGTGTGGGATATACCATTCCGTTCCAGATGTTTGCCGCACCTTGGATAAAGGCAGCAGAGCTGACCCGACGGATGAATGCGCTGCGCATACCGGGCGTCATCTTCCGGCCAATCCATCTCAAGCCGTTCTATGCAACGAACAAAGGAGAATTTATACAAGGCGTACAGGTGCATATCACCGACTATCGGCAGGCGCCCCTGAGCGACATACAGTTTCTCTTTATGCAGGAAGTAGCGGCGCTCTACCCCGACCGCTCCGTGTTTGCGCACGCCGACTCTACTCGTTTCCAAATGTTCGATAAAGTATGCGGCAGCAACCGGATACGTGAAGAGTTCACCCGGCGTAACCGATGGGAAGATGTACGCCCATACTGGTATAAAGACGTTGAACGATTCAAAAAACAGTCGAAAAAATATTACCTCTATCCATAATTATGAATTTAACAATCCATTCTTCATTTCCGGCTTCATACCGTCGACATAACAACTCCCCCAACTCAAACCGGCAAGACGGCGGACTTGGTTTGGCGAGACGGCGGACTTGGTTTGGCGAGTTCGCCGTCTCGCCAATTCGCGACGGCGGACTTAAATCATCAAAACGGTTACCTCGGATTATCGGAACGGCGAGGCCGTCCGATCGGGATTGCCGTCCGGCAACACGAAAACCTCCGTCCGGAAGCATCGGGTTCTCCGGCTTAGCGGCTTTCGTCCGTTCGGAACAACGTAAAACGACGGGAGGGATCAGGTTATGAGTTGCCTGCCGGATACCTCATCCCGCCGTCTGCTGGCGCTCGATATCCTGCGCGGTATCACGATTGCCGGCATGATCATGGTCAATAATCCCGGATCATGGTCGTTCGTATATGCTCCGTTGGGACATGCGGCGTGGCACGGTTTGACACCGACCGACCTTGTATTTCCCTTCTTTATGTTCATCATGGGCATATCGACTTATATTTCACTCAAGAAATACGACTTTACATTCAGCTATTCCGCCATGCGAAAGATCATCCGGCGAACGGCTGTCATTTTTGCCATCGGGCTCGGGATTGCATGGTTCGGTCTGACATGTCGCACGTGGCATGGTCTGGCCGACGAAGGACTGTCGTTCGGAGCGAGGCTTTGGCAATCGGTATCGAACTTCGGTCATCTGCGCATACTGGGCGTGATGCAACGACTGGCGCTCTCATACGGAGCAACGGCGATGATTGCTCTGACCATACGTCATCACCGTATCCCGTATTTGATTGTCGCTTTACTGGGCGGTTATACCGTGCTGTTGCTGGCCGGGAACGGTCTCGCATACAACGAAACGAATATTCTTTCAATCGTAGACCGTGCCGTGATAGGCGTAAATCATACGTATAAAGACAAGGGTATCGAGCCGGAAGGACTGTTAAGCACCCTCCCTGCCATTGCACACGTACTGATCGGCTTTTGCTGCGGTCGGGCAATACTCGGTGTGACGGAAGTACGCGACAAGATGCTGCGTCTTTTCCTGATCGGAACAACGATGGCTTTTGCCGGCTGGTTGCTGAGCTACGGCTGCCCGATCAACAAAAAAATCTGGTCGCCCACGTTCGTGCTGGTCACCTGTGGCATGGCATCGGGATTACTTGCTTTGCTCATTTGGATAATCGATGTAAAAAGACATACGAAATGGTGCCGTTTCTTCGAGGCCTTCGGAGTCAATCCGCTGTTCATGTATGTAGCGGGTGCTGTTTTCTCCATTCTGTTAGGCAGTATTTACCTCACATACAACGGCGATCCCATTACACTGAAAGGCTTCTTTTACGATGTGTGTCTGCGCCCGTGGGCCGGAGACTATGGCGGTTCGTTTCTGTTTGCCATACTGTTCGTAGCTTTTAACTGGTTAATAGGATTTATTTTATATAAGAAAAAAATATATATCAAAATATGATACTGATTGCAGATAGCGGCTCGACCAAAACGCACTGGAATGTGCTGGATCGGGGTCAGGTGGTTGGAGAAATATTTACGAAAGGAATGAACCCTTTTTTTCAGACGCCGGAAGAGATGGGACGTGAAATTGAGCGGACTTTGCTTCCGCAATTGAACTCGAACCGTTTTTGCGAGGTGCATTTCTTCGGAGCCGGATGTATTCCGGAAAAAGTCCCCGTCGTGCGCAATGTGCTCAAAGGGTGTCTGGATGTGAGCAGTCTGATTGAAGTCGATACCGACATGCTGGCGGCAGCCAAAGCCTCCTGCGGACGATCGCCGGGCATCGTCTGCATCATGGGAACGGGCTCGAACTCGTGCTTTTACGATGGAGAGAAGATTACGGCCAACGTATCGCCGCTGGGGTTTATCCTTGGCGACGAAGGCAGCGGGGCCGTACTGGGCAAACTGCTGATCGGCGATCTGCTGAAAAACCAGATGGGAGAAGAACTGAAAGAAAAGTTCCTCCGGCAGTACGAACTGACCCCTGCCAATATTATCGAACGGGTATACCGACAGCCGTTCCCGAACCGTTTTCTGGCCGGCATATCGCCGTTCTTAGCCGAAAATATCGAACATCCGGCCATCCATTCGCTGGTGTTGAACGCTTTCAAGTCGTTCCTGACCCGCAACGTGATGCAGTTCGACTATACACGCTACAAGGCTCATTTTATCGGGTCGGTAGCGTATTATTACAAAGATATTCTGGAGGAGGCGGCCGCCGCAACGGGCATCCGTACCGGCACAATCGTCCGCAATCCGATGGAAGGATTACGCACTTACTATTCGACCGTTGCAGAAACCGTATGACATTTATCAAAATAACAGAACAGGATTCGCTGTACAGCGATTTAGAGCAGAAAACCGTCCGGCAGATTCTGGACGATATCAATCGGGAAGACCGGAAAGTGGCATTGGCCGTACAGAAAACCATTCCGCAGGTGGAGAAACTCGTCTCGGAGATCGTACCCCGCATGCAGCGGGGCGGACGCATCTTTTACATGGGCGCCGGCACAAGCGGCCGGCTGGGAGTACTCGACGCCTCGGAGATACCGCCTACGTTCGGGATGCCCAATACGCTGGTGATCGGACTGATTGCCGGCGGAGAGACGGCACTCCGCAATCCGGTGGAGAATGCCGAAGACGATACGGCACGCGGATGGGAAGAATTGCAGGCGCACCACATCACGCCGAAAGATACGGTGATCGGGATTGCCGCATCGGGCACAACCCCCTACGTGATCGGAGCCATGCGTGAGGCGCGTCGCCACGGCATCCTGACAGGCTGTATCACCAGCAACCCCGGCTCGCCGATGGCTGAAGAGGCCGACATCGCCATCGAGATGGTGGTAGGCCCCGAATACGTTACCGGCAGCTCACGCATGAAATCGGGCACAGGACAGAAAATGATCCTGAATATGATTACAACAACCGTTATGATCAAGCTCGGACGCGTGAAAGGCAACAAGATGGTCAACATGCAGTTGAGCAACCGGAAGCTCGTAGATCGCGGCACACGCATGCTCGTCGATGAACTGGGGCTGCCCTACGATCAGGCTAACACCCTGCTGCTGCTGCACGGATCGGTGAAAAAAGCTGTCGAGGCTTACCGCAAGCCGGGACCTACCGCTTCTTCATAACACTGTTCACCACGCGAACGGACGAAACGAGCTTATCCGTCGAAGTAAAGATATCGACATTCCACACGTGCGACGAGCGTCCTTTGTGGATAATCGTCGCCACGGCACGCACCGTATCGCCTTCGTGCGCCGACGAGAGGTGATGACCGCTTACCTGCATGCCGACCATCATCTCGTCGGGTGCGCAAAGCACCATCGAGCCAAGACCGGCCACCGTTTCGGCCAAAGCCAGCGTGGCTCCGCCATGCAGGATACCGAATGGCTGACGGGTACGTTCGTCAACGGGCATAGTCGCTTCGATACGGCCTTCCGAGGCATACGTGTATTGAATGCCGAGATTTCCCATCAGAGCATGCTTGCCGGCCGCATTCAACCGGTCGAGCGGGATATCGGTGGGGCGTATATCGGCAAGGATCGCTTTTTCGAGCGCGACAGCCACGCCGTCTTCTTCGTTTGAAAGAGTGATGACGTCGGCACAGGCCTTGACCGAGTCCTGCGCATTCCCCATGGCAATACCGAGCCCGGCCAGCTGGATCATGGTCACGTCGCACACCCCGTCGCCTATCGCCACGATATCGGCTGACGGGATATTGAGTTTTTCGAGCAGTACGCTGAGCGTATTCGCCTTATCGATAAACTGCGGCACGACTTCGAGAAAATAGGTCTCGGAACGAAACACATCCAAGGTGCCGGCCAACCGTTTCTTCCAATGCTCTTCGAGGCCGACAAGCGCCTTCTCATCATCGCTCGAAAGCATAACCTTCCACGGATGGAAACTGACTTCTTCCGAGAATCGGTCTGTCTCGCGCAACTGCATACCGTTGAGTCGCGCTTCCTGAAGAACACGTTCGTTCGACGCATCGTTCGTCAACATCTCATCTTCACGATACGTAAAGATCGCAAAACCGTTTTTTTGTGCTTTCCGTTCGAGGTAGGGGATAAATTCGGGATCGATACGTTTCTCGAAAAGCAGCTCATTCGTCTGCACATTGATGATCTGTCCGCCGTTATACGAGAGGATATATCCGCCGTTTTTATCCAGCTCCAGTTCCTTAGCCAGCCCGACGACACCATACGTCGGTCTTCCCGAAGCCAGTACCACCTTGATGCCCATTTGCTGCACCCTGATCAGGGTCGCACGAGTCCGTGCCGTAACTGTTTTTTCGTTCGTAAGCAATGTGCCGTCTACATCGAGCACTACCATTTTGTACTTCATATCTCTTGATCGTTAACGGTTATTATTTCCTGTCAGACCGTTTCCGGACGAAGGGCTTCATGATAAAACCTGCGGCATTGGGCGCGGCTGATGGGTATTTCGTCGAACGAGGCTCTCGTCAGGTCGCAAACAAACAGTTCGCTTATTTGCGAGATGTACATGACGTCATATTTCAATACATTTCCTTCTTGCAGTTCCATGGTGTATTCCATCGTTGAGAAGACGGTATCGTCCGTCAGATTCTCTTTCGAGAAGATATACAGTCCGAACTTACGGAAATGACCGTAGAAGCCATCGGCGACCTTACGCACCTTGCTCCTGATGATGCGCTGCAAAGGCAAGGCTGCCGCCCAGTATTCGTATTCCATTCGCCCGATGATCGTATCGTTGATGCCGTATCCGTATCCGTATTTCGTCATGTCTATCCAGTCTTCTTCCGAGACCTTCATGACCGGACGTCCGGCAATTTCATTGATCAGCGCATGCGCCACGTCGCGATCTTCACGGATGGCACGTGTCACCTCAATACCGATGTTGTGCGCCTCGTCCTGCAAATCCGGACGGTCGTAATTCTTTAATGCCTCGAAGCGGTCGTCCACCAAATCGATCAGCGATTGGCGGGCATACCGCTCGAAAAATGTCGTATCGTACTTCGTTCTTCTTCGTTCCGTCATGACACTGAAATCAAAATCAATCGGATTTCAAAGATACGGTATTTTTTTCGATTCCGCCCGTTATAATGCCGGAAGAAAAACTTGGGTAAATCTATGAAACGGCAGTCAAGGGCAAATATACCGTTTATCGGGAAAAAACGACCGTTCGTTAGGAAAAATGCTACCGTTCGTTAGAAAAGCGGAGTATAAATTAGAGCAAGAGGGAGAGGATAATTATCTTTGCTCCCGACATATTAAAATTTTATCGTGATGAAAAAATTAGAAAAACTAAGATTGAAAAAAGGAAAATCTTTTGAGGTTATTGACTATGGATTGTCTAAAAGTCAATTGTCCCATATGGAACAGTCTTTTCTTATTGGAGGGGTATATGCTTGTGCAGGCAATGCCTGTGGAGGTAATGCTTGTGCAGGCAATGCTTGTGGAGGTGATGCTTGTGGAGGTGATGCTTGTGTAACTGATGCATGTGGAGGTAATGCATGCGGTGGTAATGCATGCGGTGGTGACGGTTGTCTAATAAACGCATGTGGTGGAAACGCATGTGGTGGAAACGCATGTCCTGTACAATTGTGTCCCATTGACGCTTGTTCTGTTGATGGTTGCTGGATTGATGCATTTCATTCATAAGTGTAGTGTATAATGTGCGCTCAAAAAAAGGCATAGTTGTTTGATTTATTGCAATATAAATATTGGCAAGGGTGTTTTTTTGGGCGCTTTAAACAAACTGTTTATTATGGAATGGAGTATTTATAACTATATGTATTATTCAGAAAAAGCACAAGCATATCTGTTATATAGTTCTTTGTCAAATATGTTTGTAAAGTTGAATCAGGAAGGTTATGAGACTATTATAAAAATAAAAAATGATCCCAA
>ERZ772967.1215-NODE-1215-length-18030-cov-5.934465_pt1 | contig 18030 bp, 16 predicted proteins | sample MGYA00511677_ERZ772967 | MGnify/ENA primary metagenome ERZ772967 (study PRJEB29015, sample SAMEA2737931) | human oral metagenome | biome: human oral; feature: human-associated habitat; material: dental | place: China | collected 2146 ...
ATCCCGTATATCCGACAGAAAAAAATCTTGCATTGCTTAAATTATTGATTCAAGCCTCTTCCAATCCGGATAGTATCGTATTGGATTTCTTTTGCGGGTCAGGTACTACATTGATAGCGGCTCAAGAATTGGGGCGTCAGTGGATTGGAATTGATAAATCAAACGAAGCAATAAAAATTGTGAAAAAAAAATTAGCTTATTGTCAAAATGAATTGTTCTCATCGATGGAATACGATTATTTGTCACTAAAGCCGATAATAAAAAATGAATTATCGGTTGCTAACCAATAAGACCGGAATCAATAAAGTGGCACAATATTTTATGGGGATAGATGCTTATCTTGAATATTATACAACGCTAGCTGATGGCATAATCAGTGAACAAAACTCTCAATAATTATCTATGCGGTTAACCCCTTTTAAACTTTGCATTCTTTGCGATCTATGCGTTTAAAAAATGACTATAGAACCGTATGAAAAAGTACGTGTTTTATCGCTTTCTGTTGCCCTGCTGCCGTCCGCTTGTTGTTCGGGGATCCCGGCGGTTCTGTGAACGTCCTTTAGACGGTTTTGCTCGTCCGCCGGAGTTTTTGGGGCCGCGCTCTGCCGCCGATTTTTGTCCCAGCTGTTTGAGCTCTTCCACCCGCTGCGGATCGTAAAAGCCTTCCTTCCAGTTAAAGCGCACCGAGTCGGGGAGGGGAGTGCCGCTCCGCAGCGACTGTAAAATGAACCGATAAGCGCGGCGTTCAACGCTCGTATGCGAAAAATCCAGCAAAAAGCGTGAGAACTGATGATGCTGTAAGGCGTGGTAGCGGTCTACAACCGAGAACGGCTTGTCGGACAGCACAAAAGAGGCGGATGGTGTAGAAAAAGCTCTAAACGCCTCACCCTGCTTGTCGGAAAAATAGAGGAAGTTGTAGTTTTTCGGCAGCGTAAAGCGCATTCTGAACAGCACGGAGTACGAAAAAAGCGGCAGCAGTACCTGCGGGCGCAGCTCCGGCGCAAACACCGTTTCGATATTCGCCTGAGAGCTTTCGGCAGGGGGGATATAGGCGCAGATGCCGTTCTCCTGCAGCCACGAAACCGCCCAGCAGTTAAAGGTGTAGAGGTACGGTCCCGCGACTAAAAAGTTCTTTTTATTGCGGAGCATGGAAATATGCGCCGGATTATTCACGATAAATTGCGTATACCCCTGTGCGGTTAGCTGTTCAAGCTGTTCTGCAAGGATAGGTTCCTGTTCTTGCGGCACAAAGGGATCAAGCGAAATAAAGATTTCCCGTTTGGAGAACGGCAGCGGTTTTGCCTGCTGCTGATTTTGCTGCTGTCCAGCCAGCGCCGGATAGGTGTCCTCATTTAAATTGATAATGACCCGCACCGGTTTATCCGCAAGGATGGTATGCAAATCCGCAATGGAAGAAACTTGAACGTAGAGCCCTTCGGGGAAAATATCCGCAGGTTTTTTCGCAAGGCTCTTTTTGACGGGTGTTGCGGATGGTGCGGTCGCTGCAGCCGCTGATTTCGCAGGCAGCGCCGCTCCGGCAGGTGTTGCGGATGCGGATTTTGAGGGCGCGGACTTGCTTGTATCGCCGAGGGTAGGGAAGCCTGCTTCGAGTGTCAGCATCGGCAGCGCTTCGTCGTTGGGCTGTTTGCGGTATTTTTCGAGCGAGGCAGGCAGCAAACGTGGGTAGCGTTTGGTCATCGCCTTGGTCTGCAAGAGATATACGCTGTCGCCTTTGCCGGAATCCGCAGGCAGTTGCAGCCATGCACCGGATTTGCTTTCCATTATATCCTGAATTTTCCAGCTTTCGCGTCCGCTGTCGTCCTTCTTGTGAATGCGCACCGAGTCGCCTTTCTCCGGCGTATAATGTCCGTCTTTCAGCTGTACATAGTGTACCGCCCGCGTGCCGTCTTTAAACGGGACTTCCTCCACGGCGCCTTTTTTAATGCCGTCGATAATGCCGAGGTAGATGCCGGTGCCGCCCGCCTGATCGGGGTTGAGCACTTCTTCCGCGCGGGTGCTTTTAAAGCGGTAGCCGGTCTTTTTCCGTGCAAAGTCGTTCGCTAAGATACGCTTGCCCGTTTCGACCGCCGCCTTTTTATCGGCTTCCCAGTTGTCGATGACATACCGGTAGGCGGACACTACTGTGCCGACATACTCGGCGCTTTTCATTCTTCCTTCTATTTTAAATGAGGCAACGCCTGCCTGTATCAGATCGGGGATATACTCGATGAGCTGTAAGTCCGCGGGGGAGAAAAAGTAGCCTTCCCGGTCGCCCTCCGGCTCATGCGCCGTGTAGAGGCGGCGGCATGCTTGGGTACACATCCCGCGGTTCGCCGACTTTCCGCCGAGGTAGCTTGAAAACAGGCACAAGCCCGATTCGCTGACACAGAGCGCCCCGTGTACGAATACTTCCAGCTCGCATGAAGTGTTGGCATGTACCGCTCGGATTTCTTCCAAACTCAGTTCCCGGGCAAGCACCGTCCGCGACACCCCCCAGCGGCTCATCGCATTGGCTGCCTTTGCACTCGCAATATTGAGCTGCGTAGAAGCATGGAGCTTGAGATTCGGAAAGTGTTTGTGCGCCATTTGAATCAGCCCGAGATCCTGCACGATAATGCCGTCCGGGCCGACATTGTTGAGATATGCCAAGAACCGGTAGAGCCGCTCCATCTCGTTTTCGGTTACAACCGTATTGACGGTAACATATATTTTTTTATTCCGCTTATGCAGTACATCAACCGTTGCCTCAAACTGATTCCACGCAAAGTTTGAAGACCGCATACGGGCATTAAAGCTTTTTAAACCTAAATAAACGGCGTCCGCCCCTTCCGCAATCGCTGCTTCCAATGCTTCGGGATTCCCCGCCGGCGCTAATAACTCGACCATCCCGTCATCATAGCGAAAAAGCATTACGCTGCATAGATAGTACAGACAATAGTACAGATAGTGCAATAGGGTGCTTGAGATGGCCGCGGTAATTTTCTATAATTGCAATCCGGTAAGTGTGTAAGGAAAGATAATGAGTAAACATCACAAAATAGATAGTGAGCGAAATGATAGAGATGAGATTGTTGACACGGATACGGTCATGCACGGCGATACTGTAGTGGTTGCAGATGCCGTATCGGATGTGGATACCAACACAGTCTCAGCTTCCCGAACAAAAGCCGGTACCGGAATGAATGGAAGCCATGATGCACCGGAGACAATGTTCGACTACCGCAAAAAATATGAGAACACGCCGCTTGTAGTGATAGCAGGACGTCCGAATGTAGGGAAGTCTACCCTGTTCAACCGCTTTTTGCGGAAGCGCCGCGCTATTACCGACCCAACGCCCGGCGTAACCCGCGACCCGATTGAGGCGCAGGCGATTATCAATGGGAAACCGGTACGGCTGATGGACACGGGCGGTTTCAAGCTGACCCGCAGCGGCGACAGAAAAGAAGACCTGATGGATGAACTGGTTATAGAAAAAACGCAGGAAGCGCTCCGCCGTGCCGATAAAATTCTTCTATTGCTAGAAGCCTCTGCACCCACTGCGGAAGACGAAGAATTTATCCGCTTTCTGCGTCCCTATTGGGATAAGCTCATCACTGCGGTAAATAAAACCGAAGGCGGGCGCGGCGAAGCGGAAGCCTACAACTACCTCAGCTTCGGCTTTCCGACACTCCTGTGTATCAGTGCCGAACACGGAGACAATATCACGCCGCTTGCCGAAGAGATAACCAAGGGCTTGGACTTTTCGCGTGTATGCGAAGCGCCCGCCGATACCGCGATCCGCATCGCACTTATCGGTAAGCCGAACACCGGCAAGTCCACACTCAGCAACTACCTGACTAAGACTTCCGCATCGATTGTGTCGGAGATTGCCGGTACAACGCGCGATGTGGTGGAAGGCGAGTTTTTCTATAAAGATAGACAGTTTATCATTCAGGACACCGCCGGGATTAGGCGCAAGGCAAAGGTAAAAGAGGATATCGAGTATTACTCGGTTGTCCGCGCGATGAAGAGTTTGGAACATGCCGACATTGTGTTTCACCTGATCGATGCGGAGGAAGGACTCACCGAACAGGATAAAAAGATCATCGTGCAGGCGACCAAGCGGGGGCTGGGCGTTATCTTTGTGTTGAATAAATGGGATTTGGTGAAAGGCGAAAAAAAATTCCGCGATGCGGAGCAGCATATCAAGATTATGTTCGGTAAGATGGAATATGCGCCGATTGTCCCCGTTTCCGCACAGAAAGGGAGCGGCATTCCCGACCTGCTCAACACCGCACTGGAGCTATTCGATCAGTTGACAAAAAAGGTAGAAACCTCTGCGCTCAACCTTGCGCTCAAGGATTGGCTTGAGGCGGTGCCCCCTCCGCACGGGCAGCGCAATTCGTTTACGCTCAAGTATATGGTGCAAACCTCCGCACGGCCGGTTGAGTTTTTAATCTTTGCAAATAAGCCCGACCTTGTCTCGGAATCCTACCTCCGGTACATCACCAACCGGATACGGAAAGACCTCGGCTTTAGCGCAATCCCCTTTTTGGTACGGGTAAAGGGCAGCCGGGTAAAATGGGAAGACCGGGTAAAACCGTGACAGGCTTTTCCATCGGCGAAGTTGAAAAGATAACCGGTATCAAGGCGCATGTTCTCCGCTACTGGGAACAAGCGCTGCCCTTTTTGCGCCCGCAAAAGGATGAGCAGGGCAGGCGGCTCTATACCGATCATCATCTCGATTTAATCTTCCGTATGAAGTATCTGATTGAGGTGCGGAAGTTTACGCTTGAAGGCGCCGGACAACAGCTCCTCTCCGATCTTTCCGGCAAGGGAGGGAGCAGCCGGATTACGGAGCTTTCCGGTATCCGCAGCGAACTCCTCGATATGTACCGGCTGTTGCAAGAGAATAAAATTAAATAGTCCGGTTGAGGTACAACATGAACGATAAAGATAGGGTGGAAATTTTTAAGCAGTTTGACATTTACGGGGATTTGCAGTCTTTTCAAGCTTTCGGCAAAGGGCATATCAACAACACATATCTTTCGGTATGGAATCAGGCGGGAACGCAGGTACGGTACACGCATCAGCGGATTAATAAACACGTGTTTAAAAAGCCCGCAGAAGTGATAGAAAATATCCGGCATATTACCGAACATATTGCAGCCAAGCTTGCAGAGGATACGGATATAAAGGTAAACGCCGACGTCCGTTTTCTTGTAGAAGACACGATTTCCGCCTCTCGCCGGGTATTGACCCTTGTTCCTACAAAAGACGGGCGGTTCTTTTATGTCGATCGGGACGGTGAATATTGGCGGACATATCTGTTTATTGAAAAAGCTTCGACCTTTGAACAGATGGACAGTCCTGCGCTTGCACATAAAGTTGGAGCTGCGGTCGGCATCTTTCAGCAGCAGCTTTCGGATTATAGCGGCCCGCCGCTGCACGAAACGATACCTGACTTTCACAATATGCACAGCCGCTATGAGCAGCTCGATCGTGCCGTTGCGCTCAATACGGCGGGGCGGCTTGAAACAGTTCGCGAAGAACTTGCTTTTTTGGAAGAAAATCGAGCTCGCGGGATGATCTTGAGCGATGGGCTTGCAAACGGAACTCTAAAACGCGGCATCACTCATAACGACACTAAACTCAATAACATCCTGTTTGATGACGCTACCGGAGAAGCGATCTGTTTAATCGATCTTGATACGGTGATGCCCGGAACCGTGTTGTTTGATACAGGCGATCTTATCCGTACTGCGGCTAATACTGCCTGCGAGGATGAACAAGACCTCTCGAAAGTGCACTTTGATTGTAATATCTTTAAAGCACTCATCGGCGGCTATCTCAGCACTGCTGGAGGCTGCTTAACCGCTTACGAAAAAAGTCTTATCGCCGAATCGGGGAGAATATTAACCCAAATTATGGCTGTCCGCTTTTTAACCGACTATCTAAACGGCGATATTTACTACAAAACTACCCGACCCACCCATAATCTTGACCGTGCCCGCACTCAAATTGCATTGATAAAATCTATGGACAGCCAATGGGAGCAGCTGCAACGGATTGTTGAATGCAACAGGGGTTGTTGAGCAAAGTACATTTTTTTTAAACAAGCTGCTGCTGATAGCCGGTTTTACGGCACCGGTGCGTTAAACCATCCGCTGGCATATCAAAAATACCTACCGATGCCGAATGCACATGATGCTTGCTATGAAAATGCCGATTATATTTTCCGCACCTTGAACAAAAGATTTATCTAAACCTTAAACTTGCTCACTTCACTAGCCAATGCTTCAATACTCTGTTTATTCTTCTGCGTAAGAGCATTTACTTCTTGCACGGCATTATTAATTTGCACTGCGCCTGATGCCATTTCGTTCATACTTTCAGTAATGATCCGTGTAAGATCGTCCAGTTTCCGCATTTCGGCAGCAACCCCTTCTCCACCTTTCAGCATCTCTTCCGAACCGGCCTGTACTTCTACCGTTATCATACTGATATTTTTAATCGCTTGCAGTACTTCCTTGCTGCCGTTCTCCTGTTCCCTCATCGCTTCGGTCAACCGATTGCTCATTGTCCGTACCTGTTCGGCAAGATCAAAAATCACATTAAACTTTTCCTCCGCCGTTTTAGAAGACTCCGAAAGCGTGTCGATTTCGCTGCCGAGGCTTTTCAGCGTTGCTGTAATGGTCTTACCTTGCGCAGAAGATTCTTCGGCAAGCTTTCGGATTTCGTCGGCGACAACGGCAAACCCCTTGCCCGCTTCCCCTGCATGAGCTGCCTCGATCGCTGCATTCATCGCTAACAGGTTAGTCTGACTTGCAATATGCTGAATAACGCTTGATGCTTCCATCAAAGACCCCGATTCCTCGGCGACTTTTTGCGTAATGGCATTTGCTGTCGCCACTGTCTCTTTACCGGCGCCGGTCGCCGTAGCAAGATTGCCGATAACATCATCGGTTTTGCCGAGCGTTTGTCCGATAGAAGCGATATTTGCTACCATTTCTTCAACGGAGGAAGATGACTGTGCAACGCTGGCGGCCTGTGCCTCTATGCTGTTGTTCAACTGCTTAATGGTACGGATAATTTCTTCCAGCGTTGCAGCCGTCTCGGTTACGCTCGCCGCTTGCGTGAGTGCTTGCTGTTTTACCCCGTCGATGTTGGAGCTTATCTCATTAACAGCGCCGGCAGTTTCGGTCATGTTGGAGGCAAGATTATTACCGATTTCTTCCATGTCGTTGCTATTTACGCCAACCGTTCGAATGGATTTGCCTATCTTTGCAATCGTTTCATTAAAATATTGAGAAAGCTCCGCAATCTCATCTTTACCGCGTACCGGCAGTCGAACCGTAAGGTCTCCATCACCTTGTGCGATATTCTTAAGCGCATCACTGGTATATTGCAGCGGTTTACTAATCTGCCGCCGAACCAATAAATACAGCAATACAACAACTGCCAGTAAAATGACAATATATTGAATAACCGTTGAAATAAGCGCCTGCTTTGCCTGTGCAGTAAATATGCTGACAGCGGTGATGGAAATGAATATCCAATTTATATCGGTGCCTTTAATCGCGACAGGTACGAGAATAAACTTTGAAGTAAGTCCTGATGTGTGAGAAAGAGCGGTTTGTTCGGCAATAGTTCCCTGCGCGACCTTCTCAAAAAGCGATTGAAATTCGGGGTTGGTATCGAATTGACTTTTAAGGATAGCCGAAGAATCTGCTCCGTGTGCAATGACGGTACCGTTAGCGCTGCACAAAATTTTGAAGTTTTCTTTTGATGTTCCGGGTATTTCTTCCAATTTTTTTTGAAGATAGGTAACGTCAATATCAGCTTCGATGACCCCTATTGTCTTTCCGTTATGAACAATAGGAATTGCAAGCGTCGTAAGAATATCATCATCGCTTTTAAAAGGAGAAATTAAAACGGTTTTGCTATCCCGAATGGGAGCCGTATACCACATTTCAGCTGATGAATCAAATTCGACTGAACGGACGATAATGCTGTTTCCGTTTTTTACTGCATAAGGGATAAACCGCCCATCCTCTTTGTATATTCCCTTATTTGAAAAAGCTGCATCATTTTCATCAAAAGCATTCGGTTCAAACAGGGCAGCTAAACCGGTCAACGAAGTATTTTCCTTCAACAACAGTTCAAGGCTAGTTACAATCCGCTCTCTGCTTCGCTGATGCGCAGGTAAACTGAGTTCATGTTGTACCAAACCGCTCATATCACGACAGGTTTGGTTTACCTCTGCAAAGACACGTTCAACTCTAGCGGCTAATAGCTGATCTTCTGCAGTTACCTCTATAGTATAATCTGTGATTTCGCTTGAATAATCAACAGCCCCATCGTAAGTTGCTTTTCCGGCAAAGACTACAAAGAGCAACAGCGAAATAACTAAAGTGAGCTTAAATCCAATCCCTTGCGTTACACTTTTTTTGCCCGGATTGCTTATCCCATTTTTTTGGGGGGGGGGGGGGTACAATATACGAATTTTTCATAACTGTCAACCACCTTCTTATAAAAATAGTTTTTTGTAAATTTACTACAAATAACAACTGACATCCATCGTTGTATCCGGTGGTAAATTTAGTATAAATCCAATTATAATACGGAAAAGGGTAATTTGCAAGAAAAATTCTTGACAATTGTTCCGGTTTAACTCAACGTTATAGCTTTTTGATTTACTGCCGATACTATGAAAGCTATGGTAGTATCTTTGCCGAAAAAAATCGCCCTACTCCTTTGTGTCGCCGTGTTTTATACAACCGGCGCCTATACCTATGATGCTGTCAATCCTGAAAGGAACACTGCCGTTCCGCAGGGACAGATTGAATGGAAGCCTGTCTTTCCCCGTGCTCTTTTTCTGAATAGACCGGAGATTACCGTGATGGAGACAGGCGGTCTTGCTGGTCCTATTGAGTATCAGGATATTTTAAAAAACAAAGAGCGAGCAGAGCAGGGCTTGCAATCGGTATTGCTTAATAGCGATGTTTTTGCACTATACGGGAAACCGAATGCCCGCACAATGGGTATACTCGGTCAGTATTCTCTTAAAGAGATTGAGCCGATTATGAACGAATTCGTTAAACTCTATGATACGGTAAACGGCAATCGAAAAATTATCCCCGCATTTTATATCATTTACGGTACCTGCTGGCCTGCCGGCGAAATAGGTATACTCTCTACCGCTATTGTAGAGCAGTACATTGCGTTTGCCGCGGAACGGGGCTGGTATGTCTTCCTCGACCATCAAATCGGCAAATACTCCGTAGCCGAGGCGACAAAAAAATTACTCCCGTTCTTAAAATATCCGAATGTCCATCTCGCGCTTGATCCCGAATGGCGCACCACAAAACCGATGAAGGAAATCGGTTCCGTTACTGCGGAGGAAATCAACGAAGCACAGCAAATTATCCAGAATTATATGATTGAGCACGGTATCGGCGGCAGGCGTATGTTGGTTATTCACCAGTTTAATGCAAAAATGATTCAACAGCGGCACTTAGTAAAAAGCAATTACGAGCGGGTGCAGCTCATCCATTGTTCCGACGGTTTCGGCTCACCGAAGTTAAAAAAAGAAACGTATGCATATAACGCAGTGGCAAAAAATATTCCCTTAAAGTCGTTTAAGCTCTTTTTAAAGCCGATGGTTGCAGGCGCCGGTTATGACGTTCCGATTATGAAGCCGGAAGAAGTATTTTTACTCAACCCACGCCCGTATTTAATTATGTATCAATAAATTGGTTGGAAAGAAAAAGAGACTGTTTTGCTGTATATCCGCAACCGGATGGCTGCGGATAAGGAGTGTTGGAGATGGGGGGAATTGAACCCCCGTCCTAAAAAGAGACACAGGAGCGTCTACAGGTTTATCGGCGCGAGGTGATTGTCGGGATCCGGTGTCAGCGCCGAAAGCGTCGAATCCGTATTGCGGGAAGTGTCCTTTTTGCCGTCCGCATCCGGTAAAAAGCAAGCTCCGAGTAGCGTCGGAACTCTACCTCGCTCGGAAGCAACACTCGGTAGGTTCCGCGATTACGCAGCTAATGCGTAGTCGGAACTGTCATTGTTGGCAGTTATAAAGTTTGCCGCTTTTTAGGAGTACGGCTCTCCACCTGCAACTCAAGCCTCTGCTTCCTAGTCGAAACCGGAACATCCCCAGGCTTAATCTCATCGAATATACGGATTTATACGGCTGCTGTCAAGCAGGTCATGGCCGCCGCCGGGTAACCGCATCAAACCGTTTTTACTTTCGGCATTTTATAAGAAAGAACCTTTGATAAATTGTTCAGGAGTTTGAATGATCAAATCTTTTTCTTTATAATCTTTTATATTTCGTGTTAGTAAGGTCTCCATACCATGTTTGATTGCAGTGTAATATTGTAAAGCATCTTCAAAATCGGAGAAGGATGAATTGAGTGCTATGTCAACCTCTCGTTCCTGTATCGAAATGATATTTACCAAAAGCCGTAATTTCCGTAATGCTTCTTTCGATTTTTCTATCCCTATTGCCTTACGCAAAATATAATAGACATTTGCAACTACCAAAGGAGTAGTATATACCGTTAGCTTTTTCATATCGGCTAATGAAAAAATTTTTGCCGCATATTCATAGTATGGAATCCTTTTACACAGAACATCTAAAACGATATCGGAGTCGACAAAAACTTTTTTAATCATATTTTTTTTCCAAATAGTCGATATAACCGGCATTGTCCATATCTTTTTCGCTGATAATTCCCGTCAATTCTTTTACAAGAGGAGAAATACTAATCGTATCTTTTGTTTCTTCGATAGAGGTTTTAAAAAAATCTTCGACCAGCCGTGAAAGACTTTTCTTATTGTTTGCTGCATAACATTTCATTGACTCGATAACATCTTTATCCATTTTTAGTGTTAGTTTTGCTTGCATACGCATTACTCCCTATACGTATATATACATAATAGTACGTATCATCAACCTAATGAGAACGTTTATTTTAAGCGGTACAAATGCTACCGCTTAAAAACACAGCGAGTTTACTTTGCGCAAACATCGCGCATTAACGTGTGCGCGTTCTGCGCACTAATACAACAGTTTCCAAAGTTCATACTTTGTTCAACTGTTGCATTTTAAGGAATCTCTAAACACCTCACGTTTTAGAGGTATCCTATTGTTTTTTGCTGTCTTCAATGCATAAAAGCTATTACTTCCAGTGCAGTTTCTCTTTTTGATAGTAGTTTTTTACACTTTCAGCAACGGGCTTGCCTTCCAAATCGGTGTAGGGACACAGTTTGGAACCCGTGCCGAGGAAGATGGCTTCATAAGCGCCGTCTGTGATGACATCGATGGGCAAATTTTTATAGGCTATGTCGTAGTCAAGTCCTGCTCCGCGTGTATTTCTTTCGTATAAAAAGCCGATACCGCCGTCGCGCTGTACCGCCATAGTCGAATAGGCGCTGTCTCCGTTTTCCACCAAGTAGCTGTGCCAAGCAGAGGCCGAAACAAAATCGCTTACGCTGATAGCGCCGTTCGGCAGCTCCCGCCAATGAATGGTAACCTTTGAACGTCCCGGACCATCGGGAAGTGATTGGAATGCAAGGTAGACCGGTTCTTTTATTCCGGTAGTTTTACGCGCCTTGACGATAAGAATTTCGCCGTTTGTGCCTCTTCCGCTGGGATCAATGTCTAAGAATTCTTGTGTATTCCAGTTTCCTGAAGCTGAATTAGGATCGCTATACGTAAAAATATTAATAAATCTGCCTTTGCCGTAGTCGCCGTTACGGCTGGAAAGCACGACACTACCGTCCGGCAGTTCTTCTGCCTTTGCCTCATTTCCGGGGATGGGAATTGCTGCTGTATTCGGATTTCCTAAAATATGCCATGAAGTACCGAAGTCGTCCGAATATACGACGGCATTGCCATAGTCGTAGCTTAACAGAGCCGAATAAATGCGGTAATGACTGCCAACCTTAATATAACGCGATTGTACGATCTTGCCCGAACCGAAAAACAGGCTTTTCCATGTGGAATTAAACCCGAAAATCGTATCGGAAATATCCTGTCCCGCCAAAAAGGTTTTACCCCCGTCGTGGGAAACGAATTTGATAACATGCTGATGATTATCGGCATTCCCGTGTTGATACGAAATATTTCCGGTAACACACAAGATAAGTACATCATTCGACTCACGGTCAGCCACGATAGCCGCATCTCCGTAGCCGGTTTGTGCAGTTTTAGGTACATTGGTGATATTGACTGATCCCGACCATGTTTTGCCGTTATCTCCTGAACGTTTGATTAATAAATCGATTCGATGTCCGTTACCTAAATCAGCACCATGCCCATACCGTAAATCGGTTACGGCAAGCAGTGTACCGTCATTCGTTACTGCAAAGGCGGGGATTCGGTAAAAATCGTTAGGGTAGGGCGCGGTTTTACTTTGCCATAAGTCTGTTACAGCAATGTCGCTGTTTTTTGTCCATTTGGCATACAGCGTCGTGTTTTCGCTAACCGTGTCGGAAGCGTGGTTCCATAGAGTCGTGCACCCCGTTTCCTTATACCATCCGCCGAATTCCCAGCCCGAAAATTCAAGAGACGGGGTTTGAGCGGCTGTCAATAAGCTGCCTTTTGTGACATTTAAAACCGGCGGCGTTTTTCCTCGCCCCCGTACATCAAATGTTACGGTAAAGGTCGGTGTACCGGGAGTAGGCTGCGTAGTTCCACCTTGTGCGGGGGGATTTGTTTTTTCCGCCGGCGATTTAGGTAGTTTACATGTAATCGATGCCGCTGCAAGTGCGATCGCAGCAACAAAAAGGAAGTATTTTTTCATAAACATTTCCTCGTATATCATTATCTATCATTATCGGCAGCATTCGATACCATTTTTTATAAAAAATGACAAGGGAGAACCTCTAAAAACCTCAGTTTTTAGAGATGCCCAAGAGTCCGTTTTAAGAAAATATCGGATAAAATCCTGCTTGACATGAAAATTCGTTTGTTGACAGACCGGATATTCGTTTGTATATTTAGTCTATGAACAATACATCAACTGACAACATTTCATTGCAGCAAGCAAATGAAAAAATCTCTCAGCGGTTTATAGCCGCCGTATACGGATGGATGGTTGCAGCATTAGCAATCAGTGGAATTGCAGCCTTTGCGGTGTTCAATAGCGAAACACTCCTCTATTTTATCTTTGGGAGCCGTTTTACCTTCTTAGGTTTGATTATCGCAGAGTTTGCCCTTGTAGTTATCCTATCGGCAGGTATCAGAAAGATGAGCTTTCCGGTTGCGGCCGCTTCTTTTGTTATCTACTCGATTATCAACGGATTAACACTCTCGTCGGTGCTTTTTGTATACACCGGTACTTCTATCGTCCGTATTTTCGTAATAACAGCGCTGATGTTCGGTGCAATGAGTGTTTACGGCGCTACGACAAAGAGCAGTCTGCAATCGGCAGGTAAGTATCTGATGATGGCTCTTATCGGGCTGATTATTGCATCGATGGTTAATTGGTTTATGCGTTCATCTTCGCTTGATTGGCTGATCTCTTTTGTAACGGTCGGTGTATTTACCGGATTAACCGCTTATGATACTCAAAAGATTACAACCGCTGCCCGCTATGCACAGGATAATGACGCCTTTAAGAAAATTGCCATCATCGGCGCATTAGAGCTGTATCTTGACTTTGTTAATATCTTCTTAGCCCTCCTCCGCTTATTCGGTAAAAGAAGATAGCTTTTTGTCGAGGCATTGCCCGCCTCGCACGCATAAAAACGCCCTCTAAGACGATGCGTTTTAGAGGGCGTTCACACAAAAACTGCTTGCTTTCAACATCAGCCAACAGCCGAAACCGTTAGCCGGTCTTTTAGAAAACAGTCTGCTCCGTGATGGGTGTTTGTAAGGCTTTTAAAGCTTTTTCGACAAGCGCACGGCGTAATTCTTTTTCGTCCTTTGCGTTCATCGTGGGGTTTCCGAGCGGGTGAGGAATTGCTACCGCCGGTACAATTCTATTCGCTCCTACTGTTTTTGAAATCGGGACTACGGTTGCAATATGCACAACCGGTAAAACTTTTTCAATTTCTTTAACCATCGTTGCACCGCAACGAGTACAGGTGCCTCACGTGGAGGTAAGAATGACCGCCTGCACTCCGGCGTTTACAAGCTTACCGGCAATTTCGGAAGCAAAACGTTTTGCATTCGCAACGCTGGTACCGTTACCGACCGTCGTGTAATACAGCTCGTGCAGCTTTCCGATTTTATGCTCGCGTTCCATATCGCGCAACACATCGACCGGCAATACACGGTTGGGGTTAGCGTTACAATAGGTGGGGTCATAACCGCCGTGCGCCGTTTCGCTGTTTTCGGAAGTCAGTTCGTTAATTCCTTTAATGGAGTATTCCCCGTAGTGAGAAGCGGAAGACGCTTCGATGTGATCGGGGTTTCCTTTCGGAACAACACCGCCTGAAGTAACCAATGCGATAACCGCTTTGGAAATATCGGTGATAGGCGCATGCGGCGGTACGCGGTCGAACACCGGCATCGGATATTCGGTAACGAATGCTTCGCCTTTAAGCTTTTGCACGAGCATATCGACGGCACGTTTTGCTCCGCGTTCTTTTGCAAAGTAGTTTTGACGGATCCCGCGCGGCAGTAAACCGTCGGTGGCAAGGTCAATTGCTTCGCCGTTTAATACTTTCTTTACAACAGCTGCGATTGCAGGTACCGCATGGCGCATATCGGCAGCGGAGTTTTTCGTTTTGACGGTGTACATAAAGGCTTTGAACACATCGTAGCCGGGGTTCTCTTCATATAAACCGGAGACGGCAGGAATGCCAAGCGCAGCAGCAGCCTTTGCAGCGCCGCCGCACGCCATCCCGTAACGGCCGGCATTAAAACCTGGGCCTGCGATCAGCAAGTCTGCTTCGTTTTTCTTTAAAATATCTTGGATAAATGCCATACACTCGTCGGTATGATCGTTAAAATAGTTATCACCGCAGACAATCGTCTTAACGATTTTTCCCGTATCGCCGAGTGCTGCTTGAATCCCCATACCGGGACCGGCATTTCCATCGATTACTTCAATCTTGTAATCGGCAACATCTTCTCCACCCTTTCCGGCAAAGAATTGGTTGATATAGTGTACAATCTTTTTCATTGTTTACCTCTTATAATCCGCATGCGGATAAATTCCAGAAGCCCAGCTCATTGGTTGCGCCGGTAATAACCTGTAATTCCGCTTCGATACTTCCGTCTTCGTGTAAGCTGCCTTCCCATGCGCCCGCAATAACATTGGCTTGTTTGGGATCGCCGATAACTAAGTCCATCTTAGGCAGTTTGATAACCTGATTGGCGTTTCCGTTCGACACAACGGCATCTGCGGAAGGATGAGCATCGGCAAGCGACTGACTGGCGCCGTCCTGTCCGGCATATTCGTCAGTCAGCAATACGGTTTTAATACCCTTGGCAGCAATCTTGCGGCAGTTCATCATCAAGTCGGCGTCAGGATTACCGAAACCTTCCTCGGAGATAATCACTGCATCAAGTCCGAGCTGTTCTGCAAGCCGTGCAGTCAGAGAAGAAGAGCGCTCTTTATCCGCCAGCGTTACGTTCTCGTTGGTTACGATGACGCCGATAAAGTTGTAATCCTTTCCGTGCCGCTTATACAGTTCGTGGATAACGGGGCTGTTCTGGTGCACATAGGTCGGGTTTTTATCGCAGGCGGAAACGCAGTTGCCGCTCACGACTGCGCCGTCCATCGCTTCCGTCGGATACATAATGGTGGGTACAATTTGCTTAACATCGATACCATAGTAGTAGGTGTCGTGAAGCAATCCCTGACTTTGGAGTGCATACACATAGCCGACTTTCGGAAGATTGGGGTACTGTTTGGCCTGTTCAATCGGGTTCAGCGTTTCGTAGACTTCGGTTTCCGCCGGAGCAACGGATTTTGCAGCGTTACCTAAATAGCGGGCAGCTTTAAGCCCCATCAAGCGGAGCGATTTTTCTTTAACGGCACGGGTTGTGTCATCTTTCACCGTACCCTTCACAACGAGGTTAACCGTGCGGGAGAACGGTGTGTATTCAGCGCCCGGGCCGCTCATATCGATAATTCCTTCTTGGAATCCGACAACGGTACCGGTTGTTACCACCGCTGCACCGCGGAGTACGGCAGTTTTACCCGATCCGACCGTATCTTCTTCGCCGGTGAAAAATCCCGGGAAACATACGCCGCTCCCTTCGATTTTACAGCGCGGTTCAATGACATCTTTAACGGAAATAATCCGGGTTTTATCGCCCGGCTTTGTAATTGTCAGCGAAACATCGGTGATGAGCGGATCTTCTTTAATAAGAGCGATAAGCTCATCTTTGTCGATTTCGAGACAAGTTCCTTTGATAGCAGTTTTATCGGAAAACCGCATCTCATGAATGGGAATAATTCCCAGTTCAAGCTTCATATCGACCTCCTATACTTTTTTGAAAGGGGCGAAATATCCCCTAAGTATGCGATAATATTTTATTGCAATTAATCTAAGCTGTCAATTTACGCTATTTTTTTCTTCTTTATGTAGTCTTTGATAGGCCGCCGAATCATGCGAACGACAGAAGTGGAAAGGATAATACCGACCGCAATTGCAACGGCCATGAAACACGAATGGACGCCCTCGGCAAGCCCTTTATCCAGATCACCCCGCACAAAGAAAAGCATCGATCGGTAAACACGGAAACCGGGCACTAAAGGGATAATGCCGATAACAATGAAGGATGTTGCAGGTGTCTTTTGAATAACGGCAAAGAGTTCGGCAAGAAGGCCGACTACGAAAGCAGAGAGCAGATTTGCAAAAATATAGCTGACTTGCGGAATATCAAGGCCTAATAAAATTGTCCAGCCGATTGCGCCGTTAGCTGCAGCAAGCAATAACGTTCGTTTTTGAACATTAAAAAGAATACCGAACCCGAGACAGCTGATAAAAGCGAGTACGGTATGGACATAAATCGGCATTAAAGTCCCCCTAAAATTGAGTAGAGCATTAAAATACTGCCGACTCCGAACGCAATGGCAATGGCGACAAGAATTGCTTCTCCGATACGTGCAATACCGGACAGCAAATCGCCCGAAATAAAATCTCTGATTCCTGCAGTAAATGCAACTCCCGGAACAAGGGCGAGCGCCGCACCGACGATGATATTATCCAGATTGTCAACTAATTTAATTTCGAAGGATATGATGGAAATAATTCCGACAAACATACTTGCGACAAAATTACCGGTAAAAACGGTACGGGATCGAGCCATTATCTTATCGCTGATAAACACGGCAATATATGAAGCAAAAAACGCCGCGACGAAATCTCCGAACTTTCCGCCAACCAAGACTGCAAAAATACCGCATCCGATACCGGTAGCAAATAACAAAAATCGATACGGATATCCTTTGTATTCATCTATTTTGTGTAGACAATCCATCGCTTCGGATATATCAATCTCACCTGCTACAAATTTACGGGAAAAATCACTGACCAACGTAATTTTAGCGATATTGTTGCCTCTTTTTTTGATATCCTTTGTATAAAGTACGTTCTCTCCATCACCTTTTGCAATGAAGAGGATAGTGGGCGTAACAAAAGGAGTAACATCGCACACACCGCCCGCTTCGCTTATTCGCACAATTGTTTCCTCAGCACGATACATCTCCGCTCCATTCCGAATGAGCAGCTCTCCGGCATAGAGCGCTATCTGCATAACTAACGCATGCCGTGCAAGCGTGTCGTTTTTTTCTTTGCCGATAATATCCGACTGGGTATCCATAATAGCTTCCTATTTTAATTCTTTTTCGCTATTATGACAATAAGTCTAGTCAAGGTAAACGCATTAGGTATAGTAGATAAAAACCGCGGAAAAATTGAGACTGTGAGACCATTTGAACCATCTTCAACTGTTGTACGTCCATGTACAACAGTTGAAGGCGAGTTTTGTGCGTGCACAAAACATCACTACTGTATGGAACCACTGCCATCCTTGGCAGTTCTGGTCGAATAGTCTCAATTTTTCCGCGGGGG
>ERZ772967.1217-NODE-1217-length-18020-cov-4.583746_pt1 | contig 18020 bp, 15 predicted proteins | sample MGYA00511677_ERZ772967 | MGnify/ENA primary metagenome ERZ772967 (study PRJEB29015, sample SAMEA2737931) | human oral metagenome | biome: human oral; feature: human-associated habitat; material: dental | place: China | collected 2146 ...
TTCCGCCGTCTCCACTTCGCCCGACGGATTTCTCCCGCGCTCGAAGTCGATGTTCGAACCGCCCGAAGAAGCTCCTCCTGCGGAGGACGCGCTGTTGCCCGCACTGCCCGAAAGATTGCCAAAGTCCATGACCACGCGGTACGGCACAGGGCCGCCTTCCAGAGAGAACACGTCGTAATTGCTGCTGCTCTTATACATCTCCGTCTCCACGACGATGCGCACCGTAGTCGGATCGAACTGCCCGAGGCGCACCTTCGTCGCGAACTGGCTCTCGATCTTCTGGTTCTTTGCAACGGAAGGCGAGAGGCGTGCGCCCGAGATGTCGACGACGACGCGCCCGGGCGAGGCGAGCGTCATCGACTTGTAGTCAACCTCGCCGTCCGCATCGACGACGATGCGCACCTTCTCCTTGTCCGCATGGACGCGCACATTCTTGATCTGAGCCAAAGAAGCCGCCTGCGCCGTCGGAGGCGCCAAGAAGCTCAAGAAAAACGCGCCCACAGCGAAAACGAAAAAGAAAAGCCAACGAAACGACACGTTCATGCGAAACCCTCCTGTCAAACCTCAAAGCATGTTGCGCAGGAACGCCTGCGTGCGCTCCTCCTGCGGCTGTTGGAAAAGGTCTCGGGGCTTTCCCTGCTCCACGATCGTACCGTCCGCCATGAACACCACTTGCTGTGACACCTCACGCGCGAACGCCATCTCATGCGTCACGACGACCATCGTCATGTGCTCTGCCGCAAGTTCGCGCATCGTCTTCAAGACCTCGCCTGTAAGCTCGGGGTCGAGCGCCGACGTCGGCTCGTCGAACAGCATGATCTCGGGCCGCATGGCGAGAGCGCGCGCGATGGCGACGCGCTGCTGCTGCCCGCCCGACAGGCGTGCAGGGTAGGCGTCGCGCTTGTCAAAAAGCCCGACCTTTCGGAGAAGTTCCTCCGCCGTCGGCAGGATTTCCTCGCGCTTCATACCCTTGACCTCGACAGGCGCCTCCAACAGATTCTGCAGCACCGTCATGTGCGGGAAGAGGTTGAACTGCTGAAAGACCATGCCCATCTTCAACAGAAGGGTGCGGCACTTCCCGCTCGAAGCGTACTCCGTATGACCGTCCTCGTTCTCTGCAGCGAGGAAATCCCCATCGATCTCAATTGAACCCTTGTCGATGTCCTCCAGCCGATTGATGCAGCGCAGCAGCGTCGACTTGCCTGAGCCTGAAGGCCCGATGATGGAAAGCGTCTCGCCGCGTTGGGCTGCGAGATCGATGCCGCGCAGCACCTCATTCGCCCCGAAGCTCTTATGGATGCCGTGCATGCGGATTGCCGGCTCATTCATCGTACTTGCCATAGTACGCCTCCAATTTCTTGAATCCCCACGTCAGAACGAACGTCATCGCGAGATAAAAGACTGCCGCCACGAAAAACGGCGTCATGTCGAACTCGCGCTGCACGATCGTACGCGCCACGCGCAGGAGGTCGTTCATCGCCAGAATGTAGATGAGCGACGTATCCTTGACGAGGTTGATCGTCTCGTTGCTCACAGGCGGCAGGACGTGACGGATCATCTGCGGCACGATGATGCGCCGCATCGTCTGCGTGTACGTCATGCCGAGAGACTTCGCCGCTTCATACTGCCCGCGCCCGATCGACTGGATGCCCGCGCGGAAGATTTCCGCGAAGTACGCCGCATAGTTGAGCGTAAACGCGAGGAGCGCCGCCGCGATGTCGGGCAGGCGTATGCCAACCATCGGCAGGGCGAAGTAGACGAAGAGAAGCTGCAGCATCAGCGGCGTGCCGCGCATGAGCCAGATGTAGAACTCCATCAGAAGGCGCAAAGGCCCGAGCTTCGATATGCGGCAGAGCGCGACGAGAAGCCCCAAGGGCAGTGACAAGAGGAGCGTCACGCAGAAGATTTCCAGCGTGATTTGTGCGCCCTCCATCATCAAGAGCGCCGTCCCCATGATTTGTTCCATAGATTTCTCTCCTTATTTTCGGAAGCATCGCTTTTTGCGCCGCTCCGACGATTGCCCTTCTATCTTATCACAAATTTTCCCTTTCGCCCATATTTTTAGGAGAAAATAGATATGCAGCATAGGAAAACGCACGAAGCGTCAGCCGTCTGCATGGGCTGTCGCAAGTATGCCCATGCGCACATTCCATCGCCAAGACATATCATCTGCGGACATATCCCAGGCCGTCGGCACAGCAATCGTCCCGCCTCTTCTTCTCTGATGGATAAAATATTTTTACAAAAGCAACATTTTCTTTTGACCTATATGCGCATAATATGTATAATATAAATAGGAGGAAGGAACACGATGAGATTCAAGGAACTTGAACGGATCATCAAAAAGGACGGTTGGTATTTCGACAGCTCCAACGGCTCGCACATGCACTACAAGCATCCAGAGAAGAAGGGAAAGATCACGATACCGAATCACCCCGGCGACCTCGATCCAAAAACCGTTAAATCTGTCTTGCGGATGACAGGCTTGCAATAACAGCCCGTCTCCGAAAGGAGGCTTCTATATGAACCTGGTATATCCCGCCGTATTTTATCCCTGCGAAGTGAATCCCGGCTTTACCGTCGTCGTCCCCGACCTGCCCGGCTGCATAAGCGAGGGCAGTTCTCTCTCCGACGCCATTGCCATGGGCGAGGATGCCGCCTCGGGATGGATTCTCGGCGAGCTTGAGGATGGCAACGAAGTGCCGCCCGCAAGCAATATCGCGGACATTCATCCCGATCCCGAGATTGGTGAAGGCTTCGTCAGCCTACTCTCGCTCGACATGGATGCCTACGCCGCGAAGTACGGCAGCAAATCAGTACGCAAAAATCTCACGATTCCCGCATGGCTCAACACCTTCGCCGAAGCCGAGCAGCTCAACATCTCCAAAGTCCTGCAGGATGCGCTCACTGACCTGTACGAGAAGAAAACCGCCATCTGAGTGCGGCGAGGAGGGGATGTCGCACATAAATCAAACGCTCGGCGTCATATCGGTCAACTCAGCAACAGCCCCTTTTCTATTCCGAAAAAAGAAGCCGCCCCTCAGGACGGCTTCTTTTTTTAGGAAGTGCAGCAGCATCTCCCAACACGATCACATATAATCGACCGGCGTCTTCTTCCTCGCCTGCTTGAGCATGCCGAGTTTTGCGGAAACCCATGCCACGATAACGTAGAACACGGGGATCAGGAACACGCCGAGAATCGTCGCGAAAAGCATGCCGCCGACGACGGCGACGCCCATGCCGTTTCTCGCAGAAGCGCCCGCGCCCGTCGCAAAGGCCAGCGGCAGGCAGCCGATGATGAACGCGAAGCTCGTCATGAGGATCGGGCGCAGGCGCAGACCCGCCGCCTCGATCGCCGCCTTGACCGGCTCCATGCCTCGGTCGACGCGCACCTTCGCGAATTCGACGATGAGGATCGCGTTCTTCGCCGCCAGACCGATGATCATGATGATGCCGATCTGCATGTAGATGCTGTCCTGCAGTCCCGAATTCATGTGGTGGAACAGGATCATGCCGCCCATGCCGAGCACGTACTCGGAAAGGAGTGCGCCCAGGATGCCCGTAGGCACTGTCAAAAGCACGGCAAACGGCACGCTCCAGCTCTCATAGAGAGCCGCGAGGCACAAGAACACGAAGACGAGACACAAGGCGAGCACGCGAAGTGTCGAGCTTCCTGCCGCCTTCTCCTCGCGACTCTGACCCGACCACTCGATGTTGAAACCCGCAGGAGCCACTTCAGAGACGACCTCTTCCGCCGCACGCATCGCGTCGCCCGAGCTATAGCCCGAGGCGGCGTTACCCTGGATCTGAACGGCACGCGCCGCGTTGAAGCGCGAGATGATCGGTGCGCCCGTGCCACGCTTCGGCTTCAGAAGCGTATCAAGCGGCACCATCGTGCCCGCGCTCGACCTGACGAAGATGAAACGCGCCGCCTCAACTTCCGAGCGATACGGCATATCCGCCTGCATCATGACCTTGTAAGTTCGGCCGAACTGGTTGAAGTCATTGACCTGATAGCCGCCGAAATTGACCTGCAGAGCCGTGAACACGTCGCTCATCTGCACGCCGAGCTGCTTGACCTTCTCGCGGTCGATCTCGAAGTCGTAAATCGGCGAGTCAATGCTGTACGTCGTCCGCACACCCTGCAGCTCGGGTCGCTGGTTCATCGCCTGCACGATCTGCTTCGTGATCGTATCAAGCTCTTCATCCGTATGCCCCGACATATCCTGCAGCTGCATCGTCCAGCCGCCGACCATGCCGAGTCCCGGCAGCGCCGGCATGTTGAACGCGATTACCTGCGACTCAGGCGCGACCTTCGCGCCGATGCCAAAGGTCTTGCCGATGAGCATATTGATATTCGTCTCCACCGTCGTGCGCTCACTCCACGGATCGAGTCCGACGAAGATCGTGCCCGCGCTCGACTTCGCGCCGAAGGACAGGATATCGAAACCGTTGATGGCCATGACCATATCGACGCCGGGCAGCTCCTTGAGAGAGGCCTGCACCTTGTCCATGCTCTCTTGCGTGACGTTGGTCGACGTGCCGGGCGGCAGACTTACGGAAACGATGTAAAAGCCTTGATCTTCATCCGGTACGAAGGTCGACGGCATGTTCTTGTAAACGATCGCCGTAAGGGCGCAGACGAGCACCATGAAGAGAATGGCGAAACGCGACTTGCGAATCATCTTGGCGACAATGCCCAAGTAGCCGCTCTTCGTCTTGTCAAACCATCTATTGAAGCCAGCGAAGAAGCGGTCGAGAATGCCCTTCTTGTCTGCCTTGTCCTTCGCGTGCGGCTTCAAGATCAAAGCGCAAAGAGCCGGCGTCAAGGACAGGGCGACAAAGGCCGAAATTGCCATGGAAATGGCGATGGTCAGGGCGAACTGCTTGTAGAGCACGCCCATCATGCCGCCGAGGAAAGCAACGGGGACGAAGACGGCGGCGAGCACGAAGGCGATCGCCACGACAGGTCCCTGCACCTCGTCCATCGCGCGCTCCGTCGCGTCGATGACGTTCAGCCCCTCCTCCATGTGATGCTCGACATTCTCGATGACGACGATGGCGTCGTCGACGACGAGACCGATGGCGAGAACCATCGCGAAGAGCGTCAACGTGTTGATGCTGAAGTCAAGCGCGATGAACGCGATGAACGTGCCGATCAAGGATACGGGCACGGCCAGGAGCGGAATGAGCGTCGCGCGCCAGCTCTGCAGGAACACGAAGATGACAAGCACGACGAGGAGAAGCGCCTCGACGAAGGTGTGCACGACCTCCGTGATAGACTCACGGATATAGTTCGTGCTGTCCACGATCGTATCGCAGCGCATCTCGGGCGGGAAGTTCGGCCGCGCCTCGTCGATGACCTGTTTGACGGCAGCGACCGTCTGCATGGCATTGGCGTCGCTCGTGAGCTGGACGCCCATGGCAAGCGCCGGATGTCCGTTCGCTTTGGCAACGATGTTGTTCGTCTTCGCGCCCGTCTCCACGCGCGCGACATCCTTGAGGCGCACGAAGCTGCCGCCCTCGGCAGCGCGCACGATGATATTGCCGAACTGCTCGGGCGTCACGAGACGACCGTTGACCTTGCCGGTCGCCTGCTTTTCCTGCATCTCGGGCACGGGCATCGCACCGATCGTACCCGCCGGCGCCTGCACGTTCTGCTCCTTGATCGCAGCTGCAACATCGGAGACCGTGAGTCCGAGTTCTGCGAGCTTGTCGGGATTGAGCCAGACGCGCATCGAATAATCCGAGCCAAAGATCTGGACGTCGCCGACGCCATGTACACGCTTGATCTTGTCGAGAAGATAGATCGTCGCGTAATTCTTGAGGAACGTGCTGTCGTAAAGGTCGCTGTCCGAATACATGGAGACCATCATCGCCATGTCGTTCGATGCCTTCTTCGTCGTGACGCCGACCGTCTTGACGTCGTCGGGCAGGCTCGCCGTCGCCACGGCGACATTGTTCTGCACCTTGACCGAATCCATGTCGCCGTCCGATCCGGTCTCGAACGTGACCGTCAGACTGTAGCGCCCCGTATCATCCGAGTTGGAGCTCATGTAGTCCATGCCCTGCGTGCCGTTGACCTGATCTTCAATGATCTGCGCGACCGTCTGATTGACGACGCTCGCGCTCGCTCCCGTATACATCGTACCGACGGTGACCGTCGGCGGCGAGATCTGCGGGTACTGCGCGATCGGCAGCTGAAGCCCCGCGATGACGCCGCAGATGACGATCAAAAGCGCGATGACGATGGCAAAAATCGGCCGATGGATAAAAAACTTTGCCAAGCTTATGCCCTCCTATGCCTATTTGCCCAACGTGCTCACACTGGAGTCAAATGCCTTCATATCGCTTTCGAGCGAGAAGCCCATGTCGGCTGCCGTGACCTCCGTCGGAGAAAGCTCGACACCCTCCTGCAGGTTCGTCAGACCTTCGACGACGACCACGTCCGTTGCCGAGATGCCGTCCTTGACGATGTAGAAGCTGCCTACCTTGTCGCCGAGCGTCACGGTGCGCGCTTTCGACTTGCCATCCTCCATGACCATCACGAAGGACTTGTCGAGAAGCTGCTGCACGGCACGCTCGGGCACGAGGATGGCATTCGGCACTATCTGACCCGAAACCTTCACGCGTGCAAACATGCCGGGCAGCAGAAGGCCGCCGGGATTGTCGAAGAGCGCCTTGATCTTCAAGGTTCCCGTATTGTCCTTCAAGGCGCGGTCCGTCTCGACGATGCGCCCATCGATCGGATATGCCGTGCCGTCCGCAAGCGTCAGCGAAACACGCGCCGACGGAGCGCCTTCGCCGCGCATGGCGGCGCCCATGAACTTCAAGTAATCCGTCTCGCTGATGCTGAACGTCGCGTAGACGGGATCGTTCGTGCCGACCGTCACGAGTGTCGTATTGCCCGCCGTAACGAACGTGCCGACGGCGACATCGTCGACGGCGAGCTGACCCGTCATCGGCGCGTAGATCGTCGTGTCGGCAAGATCCTGCTGCGCACGGCGAAGGAGCGCTGCGTTCGCTTCAGCCGCCGACTCGTAGGCGCTGACGTTCGCACGCTGCGTCGCCACCGTCTGCTCGGGAATCGCCGCCGCCTCGTAGAGCGCCTCGTAGCGCGAGAGGTCGACGCGAGCGTTGCTCAAGGTCGCCTCCGTCTGCGCGAGCGCTGCCTGTGCCTGCCAGACGGCGGACTCGTACTGGCGCGAATCAATGCGATAGAGCGGCTGACCGGCCGTGACGAAATCGCCGCCCTTCACATACTTCTCGACGACGGCACCCGAAACCTTCGACTGCACCTTGACCTCGTCCTTGCCCGCAATCTGACCCGCATACTCGCTCGTGATCGGCGCATCCTGCTGCATGGCCTTCATGACCTTGACCTGCGCCGGTCCCTTCTGCATGCCCTGTTGTCCGCCGCAGCCGCTCAAGAACACGGCGAAAGAGAGAACGGATGCCGCCAAAAGCATGGAAAAACCGACCGTTTTCTTCTGTAGGAAAAACAAGATTCCTCTGCCCCCTTCTTCCCCTCGCCTGCTTTCCGAGACTGCGGGGCGCTTCAAAAATTTTTTACCTTTCAGAAGGGCAAAACCGCCCTTATAACTCTCAATAGTATATGAACAAAATGGAAAAGTCAAGAAAAAGAACAGGCAGGGCACGCCGTGAAACGACTGCACCCTGCCCTGAGGAAGCACGAAGAAATTCCGCGTCAATCGGACGGACTTCCTCCTATCCGCACCTTCCCGAAAAAGCCTTATTTCTCCTCGACTTTTCGCTCTTCCATCATCTTCTGAAGACGCTGCATGTCCTCCATCGTCGGCATGCCCTGGATGCCGACTTCCTTCGCGAACTCCTTGAGCACCTTCAAGGACGGCATACCGCCCTTCGCCATCTTCTGCATGCGCTGCATCATCTCAATGGACGGCACGCCGTTCATGCCGACGCCGTGCATCTTTTCCTTCGCTTCGCCATGCTTCTTGTCCTGCGCCGCGATGCTCTCAACGCTCATCTCATTCTCGCCCGTCAGCAGGTACTGTATGCACTCGACCGTCGTCTGCGCAATATTGACCTCCCAGAACTTTCCCGCGACCGTCAGCTCGTACTGCACGCCGTTGAAGGCGACGAGTCCGCGCTCTGCCCAAAGCTCATAGAGCCAGCGCAGGTCTTCGAGACGCTCGTCCATCGCCGTGAGGCGTGAGACGTCCATCCAGCCCTGCTCCAACATGCTGACGGCGCAGTTGGAAAACGGCTGGATCTCCGACTGCCTGACAAGCCCCATGATGGGCTTCTGATTACTCGCCACGAGCATGGCGTAGGGCTGCAGCACGCGATGCAGCATGACGGCGTAGCCTTCGAGGAAGCCGCCCGCGCTGCTGCCGAAGGGGAACATCGGCACGCCCCTCTTCGCAAGCGCGTTGTAAAGACTGCGCTCGCGGTTGCTGCTCGCCCAGTGGCACATGCTGAGCTGACGCCAGCCGCGCTTCTTCATATAGTCGTGCGCGAAAGCGTACATCTTCGCCTGCTCCTTTGTCGTCGCCGCAGGATCGAGCTTGCCCTCGGCGATGCGCTTGTTGAGGTCGCTTCCTTCAAAGACGTTGAGCTGATAGAAGTCCGCGCCGTCGATGCCCGAGGCAATGAGATCGTCGAGATCCTGCTGCCAGACCTCCATCGACTGACCGGGCAGTCCGAAGATGAGGTCGAGCACGACCGAGCACTGCTCGTAAGACTTCAGAAGTTTGAGCCGTTCGAGGACTTCCTCCCTCGTCTCGATCCTGCCCTGCGACTGACGCACCTTCGTATCGAAGGACTGCACGCCGAGCGAGATGCGGTTGACGCCGTTCGCGAGCCACGCCTCGATCTTCTCGGGCACGAGGTCATGGATGCGGCCTTCGAGCGTCAGCTCGTAATCATTTGCCAAGGGCAGGACGCGGCGCAGCGTGCTGAGGACGCGCGCGGCGTTTTCCGCCGAAAGCGACGTCGGCGTGCCGCCGCCGATGAAAACGGCGTGTATGAGGCCGCCCTTGAGGCGCGGCGCGTCCGCAGACGCCTCGAGCTCCTCAATCAGAGCCTCGACGTAGTCGTCCTCCGCCGACTGATGCGCGGCATTTTGGAAAAAGCCGCAGTAGAGGCACTTCGTCTTGCAGAACGGGATGTGGATGTACGCCGCCTGCACCTCGCCCTTCTTCGCGGGCGTGTTCATGATGCGCAGCCACGTCTCCTGCGCCTCAGCGGGCGGCACGACCTCGCCGCGCACGCCTGCATGAACGACGCGCTTTCTCGGGAACGCTTCCGTCAGCGGGTCGTTCGCCGCCCTGCCGAACTGCAGCTCGCGCTGCTCCTCGGTATCGGCATCGAACATATCTTTCAATTTATAAGCCATTACGCTTCACCTCATGAAATCTTCGCCATCGTCTCCTCGGCGAACTTCTTCGCCGCCGCCAAATCCGCCTCGTCAGGATGCGTCGCCGCCTGGGCATGGAGTGCATCGCGCTCGGGCGACTGTCCGTGGACATGGCCCTTCGGGAACTGCTTATACATCATCTCAATGACCTTGGGATCGACAGCGCCCTGGCAGATAAACTTGCCGACAGGCGTCTTGCCCTCGGGCAGAAGCTCTGCCGCCTTGTCCAAGCTCTCGGCTGCATGAGGCGACTTCGGATTCGCACCGAGCGTCGCGAAGAGCGCCACATGCTTGTTCCTCAGCTTCGGCAAAAGATCCGCCGTCGCCTTGTCCGCCGTGCCGCGGTCAACCCAGAAGCCGACGAATACACAGTCGTAGTCGGCAAGATCGGCGGGCACGTCCTTGATGGAGACCGCCTCGGTTTCTGCGGGCAGGCCGCTCGCAATCGCCTCACCGACCTTCTTCGTGTTTCCCGTAAGGGACGAATATACAACAATTGTACGCATAGAAAATTCTCCTTTTTCTGAATGTAATTCATGAATATACTTATCTCGATATTCATATTATAACATATAATCCCGCAAAGGGAAGAGGCGAGAAGAAAAATTTCTCTAACCTTTCCTCCCGCCATCCCCTGCGGTCTGTACTGCTTACCTTTGCTCGCAATGCTTCAAAGTCAGTTCAGGTAGAAGTTCACAGGCGTCGAAACCGTGACGGTCTGCCCCGTCGGATTCGGGAAACTGCCGACCGCACGTGCCGCCTCAAGCGCGGCATCGTCGAGGATGTCGCTGCCCGATGAACTGCCGAGCGAGACGCTGACGATGCTGCCGCTCGTGTCGATCGTGCATACAACCGACGCCGATCCCTCCAAGCGGCGCTTGATCGCCATGTAGGGGTACTGCTTGTTCGCATCGATCGCCGCGCGGAAGCCCGCCGCATCGAAAGGCGACGTGCCCGTACCCGAAACATTGCCATCGCCCGAACCTTGACCTGCACCCGAACCTTCGCCATAGCCATGTCCGTCACCCGTCCCCGAGCCGGAGCCGGAACCGCTGCCCGAGCCTGTACCGCTTCCCGTGCCCGTGCCGCTGCCCGTGCCCTCGCCCGAGCCGCCGCCAGTCGCCGCCGCAGGAGCGGAACTGCTGCTCGAAGAGGACGATGCACTCGGCGCAGAATCAGGAACCGATACAGCGTCGGGAGTCTTCACAGCAGTCGGCTCCGTTACGACCGGCTGTGTCTGCGTCTGCGCCTGCTGCACCGTCTCCACGCGCTTTGCCACTTCTTCCGGCTTCAGCGGCTCAGGAAAGGCAGCCGCGCCGCCGCCCCCGCCTTCATGCCCGCTGCCCTGGCTGAAGTTCGAAGTCGCGAGATCGACGACATACGTCTGCTGTTCTTTCTCCGCGACGATCTCCGCCAGCCCGATGGCAAAGAGCACGGCGATGACAACGTGAAGCAAGGCGGAAGCAAGGTACGCTTTTTTCCATGAAAGGTTTTGCTCCATATCTTCTTCCTTCCCTCATTCACTTTTGTTCAGCGGCAATCGACAAGCGCGTCACCCCGGAAGTCTTGAGCATGTCCATGACGGCGACGACCTGACCATGCGCCGTACGCTTGTCCGCCTGCAGAACGACCGCCGCATTGGCGTTTTCCTGCATGTGCTGCTTCATGATCGTCGCCGATTCCTGAATGCTCACAGGCTTATTGTCGATCGTGATGTGCCCTTCCTCGTCGAGCGTCATGATGATCGGCAGCTGTGCGGGCGCGGACGCGCTCTGCGCCTGAGGCAGCTGCACGGCGAGCGCCTTCTGCGCGACCGTCTGCAGGCTGTTCATCATGAAGAAGACGAGCAGGAAGAAGATGATGTCGATCATCGGGATGATCATGAAGACCGGCTTTTTTCCCGTGCGATGTTTGCTGAAGTTCATGCTTCATCCCAACTTTCTTTTTTCGCGCCGATGACGGTCGAGCAGAGGCGTTCCGTGTCCGTGACGAGCGTATCGAGCTGATGATCGAAGTACGTGTAGAAGCAGAAGGCGATGATCGCCACGCAGAGGCCGCTCGCCGTCGCGACGAGCGCCTCGCCGACGCCGCCCGTGATCGCCGCCGCACCGCCGCCGCTGTCAAGCACGCTGAAGGTCTGGATCATGCCCGTAACTGTGCCGAGGAGACCGAGGAGCGGTGCGATCGTGACGATGGCGCTGAGGTAGTCGAGGTAGCGATGGAAGCTGATCGACTCCATCGACATGCGATCTTCGAAGGCGCTCTTCATCGCTGCTTCCGACTTGTCATGCGCCATGCCCTGTTCGATGACGCGGCTCAAAGCCGAAGGGAACTCCGAGCAAAGCTGGCGCACGACATCCCAATCCTTCGCCGCAGCTGCATGATAGACGCCGTGGAAGAAGGTCTTCGATCCCTTGCGATTATTGCGGAAATAATAGAACCTCTCGACCGCAATCGCCAATGTGATCAGTGAGAGGATGAGCAGCGGATACATGACGAAACCACCGCTGTTAAAAAGGTGAATAAAGTTTTCCATTTGTCAACCACTCCTTAAAAAATAAAAATATTCTTAGGCGCTGCATGAAGTCAAGCTTCGCCGTAAATCATGCAGCGCCCCTTGCCAACTTAGAAAGTCATGCGCATGCCCAGGCGATAGATGCGCCCCGCCATGCCGAGGTACGGATCATAGGCATTGAACAGGTTCGTGATGCCCGCATAGACCGTAGCATTCTTCGTGATATCCTTCTCTATCATCAGATTCCAAAGGCCGTAATTTTTCTCGCGAGCAATCTTTTCACGCGTGAAGCCATGTTCGATGTCGCCTTTCATGTACTTTTCCGCCTCCGCTTGATTTTCAAACAGATAGTACGTTTTTCCTGTATCGCTCCCTTCTCCGGGGAACGTATAGCTCCTGCCAATGGTCTCGCCATTCTTCCCTATGATGCGTCCCGTTGCGATACGGTCACGAATATCGAGGTAATTCCAAGCGTAATCACCCCAGAATGTCGCACGCCAGCCGTTCTTGCGATCGTTGTAATTCAGCGTAAGGTTGAGCATGTGACGTGCGCGCCCCTCGAGACGCTTATTCGTATCGCGGTCTTTGGCGTCAAGGAATGTATAACCGAACTTCACGTTGAAATCTCTCGAAAACTCTCGTGTTGCTTCAAGCTCAATCCCCTGTGTACGCGCTTTGGAGATGTTCTTATAGGTGTATACGTCATCCATGGACGGAACACCCTTCACATAATCGGTCTGATCATAGATAATGTCATCCTTGTCACTCCATGACCCTGCACTTTTGAGTGCATTGACAACATCATCAAAATCATAGGTCGTTCCAGACCAAGGATCCTCCTTCGGATAGCGCATGAAATAATCGTAATGCGTGAAACCGTTGAGATTCTTCGATTCCTTCTCACCTGTATACATGATCTGCATATAGTCGTCGAAGTCATTTCGGAACAACGTGAGCTTGGCGCTCGTCTTCTTGTCGAAGTCCTTTTCGATGGAAAGATCCATATTTAGTGCCTTTTCAGGCTTGAGTTCAGGATTACCTTCGAACAGCCAGCCATTGCGAAAAGGCGGTTTTTGATTCAGGGAAGGCTCGTACATTTCCCAATCATGATAAAGTTCCGCAATGCCGCCCGTCGAGAAGCTCGTGCCGATATTCGCCTTGACGCGAAGATCTGGACGCACCTTGTATGTCGCACCGATGGCGGGCGAGAGATTCACACCGAAATGGCTGTGGTTCGTATAGCGAAGGGACGGAACCAACAAAAGCTTCTTGCCTGCCTGCCAGCTATCCATCAGATATGCGCTGTAATAATGCAGCGTCGTATCGTAAACCGTCCCTTTCGCCGTAACCTTGGTCGGATCGGACGGATCGGACGGATTGGGACGAACATAGAGCCGCAATACTTCACGCCCAGTCTTCCCCGGCACCTTGATCCTCGTACCCTCACCGCTCTCTTCATGATAATCAGCGCCGAATGTCATATAGTGGTCATTCCCTGCCATGATTCCCATGGAGGCTTCGATGACACGATCTTCCCTGTCCAAGTAATCAAAATAGGAATGCTTGTACGGCAGACCTGGATTCAATGCGCGTGCAAAAAAATCCACGTCAGAATTATACTGTGTCCTATAAGTGCGCACGCGGAAATCCGCGCGATCGGTCTGCTTCTTCCAATCGATGCTGTAATTCCTGCGCCAAGCATCCTCCTGCGCGTTCATCGTGAACATCGTGCCCAGTGGTGTATCCTTCTGCAGATCCTCATCGAGACGGTCTGCAGAAAAGAGCAGCGATTCCCCTTTTCCGAGCGTAACTTCCATACGTGCGCTCATCGGGATGCGCTCGCCGTAGTACTGCATCGACGAACCATCACTATCGTAAAGGAACGGCGCCGTCTTGCTCTTGCCGAGGGAGAAGTCCATATAGATGCCTTCGCCCATATTGCCCGTCGAGAAGTTGATGTTGTGGTTGTACTGACTACCACCCTGGTCGAGCCATGAACCTTCCGTCGTGATCGTAGCGCCCGCCTTATGCGGCATCTTCGTGACGATATTGATGACGCCGCCGATGGCGTCCGCGCCGTAGCGCGCCGTTCCCGAGCCGCGGATGACCTCGATGTGGTCGATGTTGTCGACGCCGAGGCGGTTTGCCTCGTCCGTCGCGCCGTAGAACTTGCTAAGACCGCCTGCAAGCCGCCTGCCATCGACGAGAATCAGCGTATGCCGCGCTTCCGCACCGCGAATCGCGATCGTCTTGCGCCCCATGTTGTCCGTGCCCATCTGAATGTCCTGCTCGGCAGCCAGCGCGTCGGAGAGCGTGCGCGCCCCCTTGCGGTCGAGATCCTCGCGAGAGATGATGGTCTTCGTCTCCGGCTCCTCCTTGAGAAGCTCCTTCTCATAGTTCGCCTCGACGTTGACGGCGTCCGTCGTCACACGTTCTGAAGAAGACCCATTGTCCCCCCCAGCTGAACAAAGCGCTGAAGATCCCCAAAGCATCCACATCGCTGCACCAAGTGCCGCATACCTGCGCTTTCTCAGCCTGTTCCCCATTCTCATTCCATTGCCTCCATTCGCAAAGGTGAACGGCGTACATCCTTGAACGCCATTCATTATTATAAATAACATTAATGATATGTTCTGTATTTTAGCATTGAGGATAAGGATTGTCAATATCTTTTTATGCTTTTTTCGAGAATATTTTTCTTTCTCCTTATAGAAAACAAATCGATTTTTCATAAAATAAGCGAGCACTCTTCAATAAATATGCATTATTTCAAATTGTATCGTGATAATCGAAAATATATCCTATCCAGTTTTGTCGATATTTTCAGGTTCTCCATCTCCATATTATATAAATAATATTTATGCAATATGAAAATCCCCGCAGACGTAGGGGGTATTCACAACGCAAAACAAATGAGGCTGCACACAGGTCTTTCCAGACCTATGCACAGCCTCTTCCTTCAGATATTTATGGACTTTTCAAAGCTTCTTCATCTTGCGCAGCGCTTCTCGCGCAGCGCCTTGCTCGGCTTCCTTCTTGTTGCGTCCCTTGCCCGTGCCGTAGACGGCATCGTTGATGCGCACGGCAAACTCAAAAGTCTTGTCGTGGTCGGGTCCCGTTTCTGTCAGAAGCTCGTAGGCGATCTTGCTGTCGACGTGCTTCTGTACGACTTCCTGCAAGGTCGTCTTGTAGTCTTTCATGTTCTCGCCGCTGTCGATGGTAAGAAGCTCATCATGCAGCTGTTTGAGGACGTAGTCGTATGCCGTCTGCCAGCCGCGGTCGAGGTAGATTGCGCCGATGACCGCCTCGAAGGCGTCGGCGAGCATCGACGGGCGATGTCCGCCGCCCATCGACGCCTCGCCGTGACCGAGCAGCAGATATTCGCCAAGCTTCAATTCCGCCGCGCGACGCGAGAGCGTCGCCTCACGCACGATGGAAGCGCGCGCCTTCGTCAGCTCGCCTTCCGGCCGCTTGGGAAAGCGCTCGAAGAGATAGGTGCTCGTCGCCAGCTCCAGAACCGCATCTCCCAAGAACTCCAGGCGCTCGTTGTGGACGACGCCCTTGTTCTTCGACTCGTTCGCGTAGGAGGTATGCGTAAGCGCCTCATGCAGCAGCACGATGTTTTGAAACTCTATGCCGAGATGGTCGGAAAGCTTTAGGAGAGCCTCCCGGCGCGTTTTGGACAAAACCTCCGACGCCTTCTTCATGACGGAAACTTCTTCAGTACGAGGCAGGCATTGTGACCGCCGAAGCCAAAGGAATTGGAAATCGCCGCGCGCACCTTTTTCTCCTTCGCCTTGTTCGGCACATAGTCGAGGTCGAGCCCCTCGTCAGGGGTTTCATAATTGATCGTCGGCGGCAGCATGTCGTTTTCTACGGCGAGCGCCGTCGCGATGCACTCGACGCCGCCGGCGGCGCCGAGGAGATGACCTGTCATGGACTTGATGGAGCTGACGGAAATATCCTTCGCCGCCGCGCCGAACGTCGTCTTGATCGCTTCGGTCTCACCCTTGTCGTTCATGTGCGTCGACGTGCCGTGCGCGTTGACATAGTCGATGTCAGCGGGCGTAAGCCCCGCATCCTCGATGGCGCGCGTCATGCACTTCGCCTGATATTCGCCGTGCGGCGCAGGGCTTGTGACGTGGTAGGCATCGGCGTTCGCACCGTAGCCGACAAGCTCGGCGTAGATGTGCGCGCCGCGCTTCTCGGCATGCTCCAGGCTTTCCAAGACCACGAGCCCTGCGCCCTCGCCCATGACGAAACCGCTGCGGTCTTTGTCGAAGGGGCGCGAGGCATGCGCAGGATCGTCGTTGTGATCGGCGCAAAGAGCCTTCATCGCGCAGAAGCCCGCGACGGCGGCCTCCGAGATGCTCGCTTCCGTGCCGCCGGCGACGGCGACGTCCGCCTTGCCGTGCTCGATCGCGCGAAACGCATGACCGATGCAGTCCGTACCCGTTGCGCAGGCCGTCACGATGCACGCCGAAGGACCGTGCAGGCCGTAAGTGATGGCGACCTGACCTGCCGCCATGTTCGCAATCATCATCGGGATGAAGAACGGGCTGATCTTCGACGGCCCCTTGTCGAAGAGTTTCTGGTACTGGCTGTGCATCGTCTCGATGCCGCCGATGCCGGCGCCGATGAACGTGCCGATGCGCTCCCTGTCCTCTTTTTCGAGATCGAGCTTCGCATCCTCGATGGCAAGCTTTGCCGCTGCGACAGCGAACTGCGTATAGCGATCCATACGCTTCGCTTCCTTCTTGTCGATGTACGCGGCAGGATCGAAGTCCGTGACCTCGCCCGCGATCTGCGCGTGGCAGCCCGATGCATCGAAATGCGTGATCTTATCGATGCCGTTCTTTCCTGCAAGAAGCGCCTGCCAGAAGGCTTCCTTGCCGATGCCGATCGGCGTGATCGCACCCAGGCCCGTTATGACTACACGATTGCTCAAGCTATGACACCTCACTCTGTCTTTCCATAAAAACTATTTCCTCTGTCTCATGAAACTTTCTAGCCGATGGCCGCAACCTCGGCGGTCAGCCGGCGGAAGATCTCCTTGACCGAAAGAATCTCCTTGATGCGGGAGATGTACTCGCCCGTGAAGACGAGTCCCGTTTCCACATCGCCTTGCTCGGCACGAATGAGCGCACGGATGATGCAGAAATTGTGCGCGCATTCCTTGAGACAGTTGTCGCACTGCTTGGGCGGCACATTGCCCTTGAGGATGCGCTCCGCGAAGGGGTTGCGGACGGCTCGCCCCGGCAGCCCCACGGGGCTGTGGATGAGGACGACGTCCTCGGGCTGCGCCTTCAGGTAAAACTCCTTCAATGCGGGAGCCGCATTCGATTCCTCGCTCGCGGCGAAGCGCGAACCCATCTGCACGCCGTTGGCGCCCATCTTTATGAGATCAACAATGTCCTGACCCGTGAGAACGCCGCCCGCCGCTATGACGGGGATGTCCACGGCTTTGCGGATGTCGGGTATCAGCTCGCGCACGGAGGTGTCCGTACCGAGGTGACCGCCGGCTTCCTTGCCTTCGACGACGATCGCCGAGGCGCCAAGACGCTGTGAAATTTTCGCAAGTTTAACAGAGGAGACAATGGGCACAATCGGCGTTCCCGACTCCTTGCCCAGACCGAACACGTCGCGCGAAAAGCCTGCGCCCGCCACGACGAGGTCGATGCCCTCGCTGATTGCCGTCTTCACAACTCGGGCGAATTCCCGCGCCGCCACCATGATGTTGATGCCGATGACGCCCTTTGTCAAAGAGCGCGCCAGTCGGATCTCATAGCGCAGTTCTTCATCGCTCAAGCCCGAAGCGGCGATGAGGCCGATGCCCCCCTGACTGGCCACAGCGGCCGCCAGTTTTGCCGTCGATAGGCGAATCGCCATGCCACCTTGAATGATGGGAATCTTTGCTATCTTTTCGCCAATTTTCAGCTCCGGAAGCTTCAACTTCACTCCTCCAATCGAGGGAAGTTCTAATATCTGATCTTCCCTAGAATATTTCTCTTTCTTGCGGAAGCTCCGATAAATTCAGCCACCCATCTTCGCACATCTGCACTGTCCTCTCGTCGTCGACAAATCCTCGACGTAGCACCGCTACGC
>ERZ772967.1219-NODE-1219-length-18005-cov-4.232312_pt1 | contig 18005 bp, 16 predicted proteins | sample MGYA00511677_ERZ772967 | MGnify/ENA primary metagenome ERZ772967 (study PRJEB29015, sample SAMEA2737931) | human oral metagenome | biome: human oral; feature: human-associated habitat; material: dental | place: China | collected 2146 ...
GGGAACTACGCTTGATTTTGAGTCAAGTGCGTCTGCCAATTCCGCCACTTCGGCACATGATGCGGCAACAGAAGAAATGATACCATTCTCTTGTGATTTTGTCAATAGGAGCGTCAAGAGTTTTTGAGCGGCTGCCATGTTGCGAATTTACGATTATGAATGCACGCTTCACAAACTTCAGATGAAAAGCTCGATCGCACGCGGCACAACCTCGACGTGCATGGGAAGAGGCGGCCCCTGTTCGCCATCCACATCGCTCAAAAGCGGTGCATCCGCCGCGATGCGAAACTCGCTCGCCTGCAAATACAGCACGTTCTTCTCCGAAATTCCCCTGCCCGAAACGATCTCCGCCGTCAGAGCGACGAGTTCCGGCAGACTGCACTTCTTCACGAGCAGCAAATCAAACTTACCATCATTGATGCTCGCATGCGCTGCCACGTTGTTGAAACTGCCGACGATGCCGCTGTTGGCGATGACGAAGAGGAAGCCCTCCTCCTCGCGCATCTCGCCGTCCGCCTCGATGGAAAACTTCACCGACCGGAACTTCGGCAGTTCACTGATGCCCTTCAGGTAGTACGCCATCTTGCCCAGTGTGTTCTTCAGGCGCACATCGACCTCATGCGCGATATTCGTCATGACGCCGGCGCTCGCGACGTTGATGAAGTATTCTTCCCCGATGCGCCCGAGATCAACGCGCATCGTCTTGTGCGCGAGGATGCGCTCGATATACGCTTCCAAGCCATCTGCAAGACCGAGGTACGTCGCAAAATCGTTCGACGTGCCGCTGCCGATGATCGCGAGGGGAACCGCAAGTTTTTCACGCACGATCACGTTGACGACCTCGTGCACCGTGCCGTCGCCGCCCGCGACAAGCACCCCCTCGGCCTCAGATTCCCGCACATAGAGTGCGAGATTCGTGAGCTCGCGATCCGTGCGGTAGAGAATAAGCATGCAGCCGAGTTTCTGGAAGTGCCAGATCATTTCATCGAGCCGCTGCTTGAACGACGCATTGCCCGAGACAGGATTATAGACCAGCAGAAACTTTCTCATCCCTTCGCCCCCTCAACGCTGCGGAAAATGCCAATACGGCGCAAAAAACGAATGCTCAAAGAGCCGATGAACGGAATGCGCGCCATATCCTCTTCGAGCAGTCCGCGCACGAGAATCAGCGCCGCGACGTAGACGATGACGCCGGCGAACACCGAGCCGAAGGTCGCCACGGCATTGACGGCGAGCGTGCTCATGACAAAACTGTAGAAAAGATACACAGCGCCCGCCATGAAGGCAGCCGCCGCCATCGTCTTAAAGAGCTGCAGCAGCTCCATGCGATAACCAATGTAGCGCCAGATGAAGTAAAGGTTGATGACAGCGGCAACCCCCATATCCGCTGCCGTCGCCCAAGCCGCACCCATGATCCCGAGCCAAGGGATCGCCGTCAAGATCCAGTTGAGGGCGACCTTGACAGCAGCGGCAAGAATCATGTTGATCATCGGAATCTTCGGATGCCCGAGTCCTTGCAGAACCGCCGTCGACACCTGATGCAGGCCGAGGAGCACGATGGAAAACGACGAGACGAGCACGGCGGGACCCGCGCCCGGCGCATTGTAAATGAGCGTCGAAATCGGCGTTGCGAGCACGAACACGATGACGAATGCAGGGAAGCACACGAAGTTCGATATGCGCACGGCGGCCGCTGTTTGATTGTAGACGCGCTGCGTGTCCTTCAAAGCTCGCGCCTCCGAAATCGCCGGCACGATGCTCACCGCCAAGGACGCCGTGAGGATTGTCGCGAGATTGACGAGCGGCACCGCCATGCCCGTGAGATAGCCGAACAGCTCCGTCGCCTGCGGCACCGTATAGCCCGCGACCTCAAGACGCTGCGGCACGATCAGAAGGTCGAGGTTCGACACGATCGGCAGCATGATGCTCGCCGCCGACACGGGCAGGGCGAGCGAAAAGATGCGTCGGACAATCTTTCCGAGAGGCGCCGGCGCTTCCCCCGGCGGCGGCGCAAGATTCGGGCCGTACTCACGCTCGATGTCCTTGTCGAGCTTCCAATGATAGTAGACGAGCACGAGGAGTCCGCCGATAGCGCCGGCAAACGCGCCGAGGCTCGCGCCCGCCGCCGCATAGTCGAGTCCCATCGGCAGGAGAAGGCTCGCGAAGAGCACCATCGTGAGCACGCGGAAGATCTGCTCGACGATCTGCGAGACCGCCGTCGGCGTCATGCGCTGCCAGCCTTGCAGATAGCCGCGCGAGCTTGCGAGCAAGGTCACGAAGAAAATCGTCGGCGAGAGCGCCACGACTGCCATATAGGCGCGCGGATCACGAATGAACTGCCACTCGATGAGCCAGCCTGCGCCAAAGTACGTCAAAAGGGAAAACAAAAGCCCCGTAAAAACCATCAAGGTCATCGATATGCGGAATACGCGCCGTGCGCCGAAAACGTCCTTCAAGGCGACGCGCTCCGCCGTGATGATCGATATGGCGACAGGCACGCCCGCCTGCGAAATACTCATGGCGAAAAAATAAATCGGGAAAGCCATCTGATAAAGCCCGATGCCCTCGCCGCCCAAGATGCGCGAAACGAAGATCCAATTCAAGGAACCGATGACCTTCACGACGAAGCTTGCCACCGTCAAGATCAAAGTCCCCTTGAGGAAACTCTCCGCTTTGCTCTTGCCTGTAGATTTTTGACTGCTGATACGAAACACCGCCTAACTGCCCAATTCCCCTCTTCGCTTCTTCCCTGCAATCCGAGATATGAAAAAGCCGCTTTGCAAAAATGTACGAATTTCTATATAATAAGGGGAATGATGCATCTTCTGCACCCTAAGGCTCAACGTAGGAATTATACCATTTCTGCCGGAAATATACTAGGTCGATTTTGTTACAAAACTTGAGGTGTCTTCTCTATGGAAATCAATCTCATCGGTTTCAATACGACGCTCGGCAAGAAAAAGCCGGAAAATATCATCAACAAGACCGCCCCATGTCCTTTCTGTGACCGTGAAAATCTCTCGGGCATCGTCGATACAGACGGCGACCTCGTGCTGCTCAAGAACAAGTACAACGTCATCGAAGACGCCGACCAGTTCGTTCTCATCGAGAGCAAAGTCTGTCACTCCGACATGCCCGACTACTCCGCCGAGCACATGCGCCGCCTCATTCGTTTCGGCGTGCATCACTGGCAGAAGATGCAGAATTCAGGAAAGTACGAGACCGTCATCTTCTTCAAGAATTTCGGTCCCCTCTCGGGCGGTACGCTGCGTCACCCCCACATGCAGATCGTCGGCTTCCACTCGCTCAACGAAAACCTGACCTTCGACCCCCTGGAATTCGAGGGACTGACCATACACGAGGAAAACGACGTCAACTTCAATATCGCGACATGCCCGCGCATCGGCTTCAGCGAATTCAATGTCGTGCCCAAGACGAACGAACCCTTGGACACCGTAGCCGACGACATACAGATTGCCGTCGACTATCTCATGCACCACTTCAACAAGCGATGCAACAGTTACAACATCTTCTTTTACCAGGAGAACGGCATCCTACGTGCCAAAATCATGCCAAGATTCGCTACCTCCCCGCTCTTCATCGGCTACAACATCCGCTTTCGCCCGAGCAACTTGGAGGATTTGCGAAACAATGTGCGGAAAATCTATTTCAGCGAAACGTAGCAAACGAAAACGACAGCGATTGCAAAAGGGAAAGCCCGCAGTTCCGAACGACTGCGGGCTTTCCTCACTCCGTATCAAAAAGCAGCGTCACAGGCCCGTCATTGACCGATGTGACCTGCATATCTGCGCCGAAACTGCCGTGCTCGACGCGAAATCCCAGAGCGCGGCAATGCGCCATGAAACTCTCGTAGAGCGGCTCGGCAATCGCGGGCTTCGCGGCCTTGGAAAAGCCCGGGCGGCGGCTCGAAAGGTCGGCGTAGAGCGTGAACTGCGAGACGACGAGGAGCGCGCCGCCGACATCTTCGAGCGCGAGATTCATCTTGCCCGCCGCGTCAGAAAAGACGCGCGTACGGCAGATTTTTTCTGCGAGGCGCTTCGCCTCTTCTTCCCCGTCTGCCGGCCCCACGCCCAGAAGGACGAGGAAGCCCTCTTTGATCTCGCCCGTCACTGCGCCGTCAATGGAGACGGCGGCCTCCTTCACCCTCGTCACGACTGCCCGCATAAACTCATTCCTTCCTACAGCAAAAACCGCGTCAACAGCAAAACACCCGCAAAGCCGAAAGTCTAAGCAGCGCCCGCCGTCCAAATCTCAATTCGTCCAGCGATCGGCAAAGGCGAATACATGGCGGTAGTAATTCTCCGGATCTTTCGCCTTCGCCGCCGCATGCCACGCGCCCTCGACCGTCAGCACTTCCTTCTGCGGCGCGCTCGACGCCGCCGCCAATTCCTGCATCATGCTGTAAGGTACGAGCAGGTCGGACGTGCCGTGGATGAAGAGCGTCGGCGCCTTCATGCGGCGCACGGCGTCGAGCGCCGAGGCGTCAGAGAGCGCAGCACCCGTCTTCTTGCGGCTCATGTAATCCATGCCGCGCATGATGACGGAGGCAGGCAGGTTGAAGCTCTCCATCTTGCGCACGAACATATCTTCAGCACTCGTATAGCCCGAGTCCTCAATAACGGCGACAAGGTTCTGCGGCACATCGTCCCGCCCTGCCGCGAGAAGTGCCGTCGCCCCTCCCATGGAAACGCCGTGCAGCACGACACGCGCTGCAGGGTCAACCTCGGCGATGCGCGAAACCCATGCAGCAACATCACGGCTTTCAAACGTCCCCATCGTCACATATTTGCCCTCGCTCTTGCCCGAAGCGCGCAAATCCGGCGTCAGGACATGATAGCCGTGCTCGATGTACGCTTCGGCATAATCCCACGCATCTGCCTGACTGCGCCCGTAGCCGTGCAGCAGCACGACCCAGCGATGACTCGGTGCAGCGGGCGAAAAGTGTGTCGCCGCAAGATGCAGTCCGTCAAAGGAGCGAAGTGTCCAATCCTCACTCTTCGCCTCAGGCTTCTCCGGCAGATGGACATTGGGGTCGGAAAGACTCGCGGCGATGACGGGCGGCGCCAGCGGATCGCCGCCGCTGCCGCGCTCCAAGGCGAGGTCAACGAAGTAGCCGTCGACAACATAGACGAAAGCGCCTGCAGAGAGCGCCGCGAGCAAAAGTGTCGTCACGATACTTGTGAGGACGATGGTCGTCAGCGTCCTCATTTGCCCGCTTTCATGCGATTGATGGCGCTGACGAGCGCCATCGCCGATGCCGTGATGATGTCCGTATCCATTCCTGCCCCCCATGTGACCTTGCCATTCTCCGCCGTAATGCCGATGTATGCCATAGCGCGCGAAGTTGAGCCGATTTCGAGCGCGTGCTCGCTGTACGTCAGATTTTTATAGGAAATGCCAAGATTTTCCTGCAAAGCGTTGCTGATGGCGTCGAGGCGGCCGTTGCCGCGCGCCTGGTACGTCACGGGCTTGCCCTCGATTTCCATGTGCACCTCGCCCGCGCGTACGCCGTCCGGCGCCTTGCGCAGCAGGAAATCCACGAGCCGCACAGGCGCATCGACATTGACGTACTCCTTCTGGAAAAGCTCATGCACCTCTTCGGGCAGAAGCTCCTTGTGTCCGCGATCGGAAACGCCCTTGACGAAGTAGCTGAGGTCTTCGCGCATCTTCTTCGGCAAATCAAGCCCGAATTTCTGCTCCAAGAGATAGCCGACGCCGCCCTTGCCCGACTGGCTGTTGATGCGGATGACGTCGCCGTCGTACTCGCGCCCGACATCTTTCGGATCGATATAAAGGTACGGCACATTCCAGAACTTCGGCTGCTTCTCCTCTCGCCACTTCATGCCCTTGGCGATCGCGTCCTGATGCGAGCCGGAGAAAGCGGCGAAGACCAGCTCGCCCGCATACGGCTGACGCGCGTGGACACTCATGCGCGTCACGCGCTCGTAAAGCTCGACAAGCTCAGGCATGTTGGAAAAGTCCAGCTCGGGATCGACGCCGAGCGCGAAGAGGTTCATGGCAAGCGTCACGATGTCCGCATTGCCCGTGCGCTCACCGTTGCCGAAAAGCGTGCCCTCGATGCGCTCCGCGCCCGCCAAGATGCCCAGCTCCGAATCCGCCACGCCGCAGCCGCGGTCGTTGTGCGGATGCAGGGACAGTCGGACGGCGTCGCGGTACTTGAGATTCTGCGAAATATAGGCGACCTGCATGCCATAGACGTGCGGCATCGAAAGCTGCACGGTCACAGGGATGTTGATGATGGCAGGGTGCTCCGGCTTCGGCTGCCAAACGTCGAGCACGGCGTTGCAGATTTCCAGAGCATACTCCGGCTCCGTGCCCGTGAAGCTCTCGGGCGAATACTCGAAGCGGTAGTCAGCGCCTGCCTTCGCCGTAAGCTCCGCGAGGAGGTTCGCTCCCTCGACGGCAATCTTCTTGATCTCTTCTTTTGACTTGTGAAACACCTGCTCGCGCTGCGGCACCGACGTCGAATTGTAGACGTGGACGATGGCATTCTTCACGCCATCAAGCGATTCGAACGTCTTCTTGATGATATGCTCACGCGCCTGCGTCAAAACCTGCACCGTCACGTCGTCGGGGATCAGATCTTCCTCTACGAGGCGGCGCAGGAATGCGAACTCCGTATCGGATGCGGCAGGAAATCCCACCTCGATCTCCTTGAAGCCGATCTTCACGAGCATCTTGTAAAATTCCAGCTTCTCCTCCAAACTCATCGGGATGATCAGCGCCTGATTGCCGTCGCGCAGATCGACGCTGCACCACGTCGGCGCCTTCGTCGGATGCTCCTTCTTGAGCCAGCTCAAATCTATCTCAGGCGGCAGAAAATACTGCTTCTCGTACTTTGTGAAATTCTTCATAAATAACGCCTCCTACATGCCTCTTCATAAAAAAAGCCTTTCATCCCCAAAGAGACGAAAGGCAATGCTTACGTGTTACCACTCAATTTCGCGCCGAAGCGCGCACTTTAACGGATACCATCATATCCTCCTGCTCTAACGGTCAGGCACCGGCTCCGCCTACTCCATGTCTGTTTCAGCGAGCTGCTTCAAGGCGAGTTCGACGGCGCTTCCTCTCCGCTTTCCACCAGCCAGCGGCTCTCTATCCATTCCACGACGCCTACTATTCCTCTGCAACGCATTTGCAATTTGAAGTTATGTTCTATAGGATAGCATATATGTTGTCACTGTGCAAGAAGAAATTTCCTGCTCAGGAAATTAATACACGACGCTTTCCAAAAACAAGCCGCGTGCAGGCGCGGTCGCCGAGGCACGCTTTCGCTCGCGGCTCGCGAGGATCGCGGCGAAGTCCGCCGCCGTGCGCCGCCCCCTGCCGACATCGACGAGCGTGCCGACGATGTTGCGCGCCATGTGGTAGAGGAAGCCGTTCGCATGGAAGCGAAACTCGATCCTCTCGCCCTCGATGCGTCTGCCCTCGGCGCTGTACATCGTGCGCACGGGCAGCATCGGCGCACCGCCTGCGGCACGAAACGCCGAAAAGTCGTGCGTGCCGAGGAGCAGCGCCGCCGCTTCGTTCATCGCCACAAGGTCAAGCGGCGTGCCGACGTACCAAGCGTAGCGCTCGCTGAACGGGTTCGGCGTATCCCCCTCCTGTATGCGGTAGATGTACGACTTGCTCTTCGCGCTGTGACGTGCGGAGAAGTCGCGCCCCTCTTCCCGCGCCGCCTTGACGACGATGTCGGGCGGCAGGACGCTGTTCATCGCACGCACGATGCGCTCTGTCGGGATGCGCCCGTCGGTGAAGAAGTTTACGACCTGCCCCATGGCGTGAACGCCCGCGTCGGTACGTCCCGCCGCCGCCAGTTCGATCGCATCGCCGAAGACGAGCGCGAGCTTTTCCTCCAGGACGTTCTGCACGGCGCGGATCGGCGGGCTCTGGCGCTGGAAACCGTGGTATGCCGTGCCGTCGTAGGCGACGGTAAGACATACATTGCGCGCGCGCGCCTTCATCCTTTCCTTGTGCTCGCGCTTCATGCGATGCCGCCGAACTTCAAGGCGGCGAGCGCCGCGAAAAAGAGTGCGCCGAAAGCGTAGGCGACATAGTCGATGGAGCTGATGCGCAGCGCCTTCATCTGTGTGCGCCCGACGCCGCCGCGATAGCAGCGCGCCTCCATCGCCAGCGCGAGATCGTCGGCGCGGCGAAACGCCGAGATGAAGAGCGGCACGAGCACGGGCACGAACCCCTTGACGCGCTCGATGACGCTTCCCTCCGTGAGGTCTGCGCCACGCGCCTGCTGCGCCTTCATGATCTTGTCTGCCTCCTCGATCAAGGTCGGCACGAAGCGCAGCGCGATCGTCATCATCATGGCGATCTCGTGCGCGGGCACGCCGACGCGCTTCGCGGGCTGCATGAGGGTTTCCAAGGCATCGGTCAGGGCGAGCGGCGAGGTCGTATACGTGAGGAGCGCGGACAAGAGAATCAGAAGCGCCAGCCTGAGCGCGATGAAGAAGCCCTTCGCCGCGCCCTGCCAAGTGAGGTCGAAGAGCCACACATGGAAAAAGGCGTCGCCCGGCGTGCTCACGAGGTGGATGACGAACGTGAAGGCGATGATCCACGAGAGCGGCTTCAGCGCCTTGAGCATCAGGAGGAGCGGCACGCGGCTGACAGCGATCAGCGCCGCCGTGAACGCCGTCAGCGCCGCATAAGCGAGCGGCGAGTCAAAGACGAAGATCGCCGCGAGGAAGAAGAACAAGAGGACGATCTTCGTGCGCGGATCGAGGCGGTGCAGGAGCGAATCGCCCGGGAAGAACTGCCCGAGCGTGATGTCCTTCAGCATAGTCTTCGCCTCCCCAGAGCCTCTTTGATGCGCGCTGCGCCATCCTCCGTGTCGAAGGCGGCGGGATCGAGATCGAGTCCCTTCTCGCGCAGCTCTTCCAGAAGCTCGACGAGATGCGGCGCACGAAGCCCCGCCTCCGCCAGCCTTTCCTTGGCGAAAAAGACCTCGCGCGGCGCACCTTCGAGCGTCACACCGCCCGCGTGCATGACGATGAGGCGGTCGGCATAGTGCGCGATGTCGTCCATATTGTGCGAGACGAGCACGATGGTCACGCCGCCTTGCTCATGCAGTTCGGCGAGACGCGCGAGGAGCGCCGCGCTCGCACGCGGGTCAAGTCCCGCTGTCGGCTCATCGAGCACGAGATAGCGCGGCTTGAGCGCCAAAACGCCCGCGATCGCCGCACGCCTCCTTTGCCCTCCGGACAGAGCGAACGGCGACCGCGCCCCAAACTCGGAGACAGGAAGCCCCACGAAGTCCAGCGCCGCCCTCACGCGCTCCTCGACCTCCTGCGCGGAAAGCCCGAGACGCATGGGGCCGAACGCGACATCCTTTTCCACCGTCTCCTCGAAGAGCTGATGCTCGGGGTACTGGAAGACCATGCCGACGCTGTGCTTCGCCTTCTTCGCCTCCGCGCCCTTCTTGCCGATGTCCGTGCCGTCGACGAGAACCGTACCGCTGTCGGGCTGCAGAAGGCCGTTGAGATGCTGCACGAGCGTCGATTTGCCCGATCCCGTATGCCCGGCGAGCGCCGTGAAGCTGCCCGCCTCGATCGTCAGCGAGACATCCGAAAGAGCCTTGCGCTCAAACGGCGTGCCGCGCATGTATGTGTAGTCGATATTTTTCAGCACGATGGACAAAGCGCACTCACCAATTCCTTATCCGTCAAGAGATCCTGCGGCAGCGATATGCCGTCCGCGCGAAGGAGCGCCGCCAATTCGACGGCGAGCGGCACGTCGAGGCCACGCGCCTTCATGCCCGGGACATCCTGAAACACCTCGCGCGGCGTTCCTTCCGCCGCAATGCGCCCCTCCTCCATGACGATGACGCGGTCGGCGGCCGCCGCCTCCTCCATGAAGTGCGTGATATAGATGACGGTGATGCCCATCTCACGATGAAGTCGCTGCACCGTCTGCAAGACCTCCTGCCTGCCCAAAGGATCGAGCATCGCCGTCGGCTCGTCGAGCACAAGGCAGCGCGTCCGCATCGCCAGTGCGCCCGCAATCGCCACGCGCTGCTTCTGACCGCCCGACAGGAGGTGCGGCGCCGCCGTGCGGTAGCGCTCCATGCCGACGGCAGCGAGCGCATCTCTCACGCGCTCGCGGATTTCCGCCGGCTCTATGCCGAGGTTTTCCGGCCCGAAGGCGACGTCGTCCTCGACGACGGCGGCGATGATCTGATTGTCGGGATTCTGGAACACCATGCTCACGAGCTGGCGGATGCGCCAAAGCTCCTGCGTCTCCTTCGTATCCAGCCCCGCGACCGTACATCGACCCTCGGTCGGCAGGAGGAGCGCATTGAAGTGACGCGCCAGCGTCGACTTGCCTGAACCGTTCGTGCCGAGGACGGCGAGAAACTCGCCGTCGGCGATGGACAAAGAGATGTCGGAAAGCGCCCGATAAGCGTCCTCTTCCCCCGCATGAAATACGTGCGAAAGATGTTCGACGCGAATGAACTCCGCCATGCTTCTTGCCTCCCCTGTCATGCGCGGACGAAAAACTGCCGCGCCCTTCTCCCATCTGTCAACAAAACACCCCCATTATACCCGATTTCAATCGTCAACACAAATAAAATTTTAGGATAACAATTCCAATCTGCCCGCCTCCATGCGATAGAGGCTGTCAGCATAGTCCGCCGCCTCGCGCTCATGCGTCACGAGAAGAACTGCCTTGCCGCGCGCCGCCTCTTCGCGCAGCAGCGTGAGGACGAGGCGCGTATTTTCGTCATCGAGATCGCCCGTCGGCTCGTCGAGCAGCAGGACAGCGCTGTCGCGCACCAAGGCGCGAGCCAACGTCAAACGGCGCAGCTCACCGCCCGAAAGCTCCGTCGGATCGGCGCCCTTCAGATGCGCGATGCCGAGCCGCTCCATGAGCTGCTCAGCGCGCGGCTTCGCCTCTCGCGCCTCGCCGTAGAGCGAGCACGGCAACAGCACGTTCTCCTGCACCGTCAAGGCAGAGAGCACCATGAGCGTCTGCGGCGCGAGGCCGATCTGTCGATTGCGCAGCCGGGCAAGCTCCGCCTCTTCCAGTCCGTAGATGTCCGTATCATCCAGGAGCACGCGTCCCGTGCCCGGCTCCATGAGGCCTGCCAGCATTTTCAAAAGCGTGCTCTTGCCGCTGCCCGAACGTCCCGTGATGGCGAGCAAGGCGCCCGCACGCAGCGAGAAGTCCGTTTCCTCGACCGCCATGAAGAAGCCCTGCGGCGCACTCGGCCGCAGGAAATCCCGGCTGATTTTTTCTGCTCGAAGTTCCATCACATATCCTCCCGCAGCGTCACATCCATGTGCCGCACCGTCCAAAGCGCCGCGAGCGCGGCGGAAAGAACAGCGGTGCAAAAAGCCCCTGCCGCCAAAAGAGCGATGCCCGAAGCGTCGGGCAGAAGGTACGGCCGCGCGAAGCTGTCCTTCAAGAGTGCGGCAAAAGGCAGCAGCACGAAAGCGCCCGCAAGGACACCGCCCGCCGCGCCAAGAGAGGAAACGATGAGGGCTTCGGCGAGGACGATTCGCGCGAGCGCGCCTCTCCTTGCGCCGCTGATGAGGAGCACGGCAAACTCCCCGCGTCTTTCTGCAAACACCAGCCGGAATGCGAGCGCCAGAAGTCCGATGCACAGCAGCCATACCACGAAGAGCAGGATGCCGACCGTCCCCGTGACACCGCCCAGTCCCGCCTCCACGCTCCGAACCATGCCGTGCGCAGGCCGCGCCGCGAGATCGGGATAGGCAGCGGAAATCGCCTGCGCTACCGCCTCGGGGCTGAAGTCCGGCGCGGTCTTGACGAGCACAGCGGAAATCGCCTGCTCGGGATCGACGCCCTGAAACGATGCGAAATCCAGCTCCGCCGCATTCTTCATCATGGCGCGGATCGTCTCCATATTCGCGTATACCGCCGTATCCATGCCCGTTCCCGTCGGACTCAGGCGGCCGACGACGCGGCACGGCACATTGTAAAACTTCAGCCGCCTGTCTGCGGGCACGGAGATGCCGCTGCCGCAGAGGATGTCGCCATAGCCAACGTCGCCCGCATAGCTCTCCAGAAGCCACGGCCGGATCGTGAAGTCCGTCGCCGGATCGAAGCCGATCAGCTGCACCGCTACAGAGCAGCAGCCGGCATTTGCCGACGTCAGAAAAAACTGCGGCGCGGCGCGTTCGACGCCGGGCAGGGACGCGATTTCTGCAAGTCGCGAGGCTTCCATGTAGAACTGAAGCGGCTTTCCCTGCACGAGCACGCCTTCCAGGCCACCGTCCGCCTGCGCCGCCTTGGGCAGGACGAGAATGTCCGCGCCCAGACGCTCCTGAAAGCGATTCAGGCCGTTCTGCAAACTCAAGACGACGAGCGAACCGCCGAAGAGCGCCAAAGCGAGCAACGCCGCCACCAGCCCCAGCGCGGCGGTGCGCGAAGGATTTCTGCGGCAGTTCCGCACGGCAAGAAAGCGTGCGAAGCTCATCGGTCATCCCCCTTCCGATAGCAATAAACATCCAGGCAGGCGATCAAGATCAGCACGACGGAAATCGCCCTGGCCGCAGGCTGCATCACCGTATGGCAGCGCATCGTCTCCATCATGCAGAGATCGATCATTGTTCCCGGCAGGAGGAAAGCCAATGCCGCTGCAGGAATCATCGCCAGAGACAACCCCATCTTTATTTGGGCGCGAGGAATCAAAGCGTGCAGCAACGAAATGACAAAGAGCACTGCAGCAACACCCGTGAGCGCCTCGCCCGCCCAGTGGCACACCATCCACCTGCCATCCGCCTGCTGCGCGCAAGGCGCGAGAAACGTGCGCATACCGACAAGGAACACGCCGCTTGCGAGCAAGAGCAGGATGTCCGTGATCTTGAACCTCCACTTCTTTTCCAAGGAAACCTCCCCTTTCTTCCGCAAAACATTTCTCCCATCATAGCAAAGTCGATAATTATTTTCAAGAACAATTCTCTTACGTTTCTGCAAAAAAATCTCCCGAACAGAATCATCCTTCCGTTCGGGAGCGCTCTTCAATAGAGCATATCACCATATTTACATGCCGCCTGTCGCCGTTTCCTTTGCAGAATCCGTCTTTTTCTCCACCTCGGAACTCGACAGAAGATATTCAACCTTGATGCTCAGCATCGTATTGAGGTCGATGAACTGTCCGTCGAGCGTCTGCACGACCGGCAGCGCGTTCATGCGCGAACCGTCGATGTAGACGATCTTCGCCACCTCGCCGTTGGAAAGCTTGACCCAATTGCCGTTAAGCGTACTGGAAAAATTGCGGATGAAGACGATGCCGTACTCCGCATCCAAACGTCCCGCGATACACTCGTCCGAAATAACGGAAAACACCTCGAAGGGAGAACGCCTTTTCGCATAGTAACGGCGCGACGCCATCGCATCGTAGGTGTCCAGAATGGCGAGAATTCGCGCAAATCTGCAAATTCCGTCCTTCTTCATCTTCTGCGGATAGCCCGATCCGTCGTTGCGCTCATGGTGCTGCAGAACAGCCTCCACGACCTGCTTGTCAAGCTGCAGTGAGGAGCGTGAAACGATGTCATAACCGAGACGCGCATGTTTCTGCATGAGCCGCCGCTCCTCGGGTGTATAGCGCGCGATCTTCCTGAGAAAGTTCGGTGCGAACGAGGTATAGCCAATATCCATGAGGAATGCCGCTAGAATCAACCGCTGCTTTTCATACGCCGACATCTTGAGCCACTGCGCCATGAGTCCGGCGAGAACCGCGACGCGCATCGTGTGATGCAGTTGATACTCGCCAATGGTTTCCATATTGTAAATGTGCGTGACTGCTTTCGCGCTTGAGGAAAGCGGAGCAAAGTTGCGTGAAATCGCCTCTGCCTCCGCCGTATTGATGCGGCCTGTTGCACGCACCGAACTGAAAAAGCCCTGCAGCTCCGCAAAGCACGTCTCATACTGCTCTATGTACGCCGCTTCGAGCACGGAAGTTTCGCGCAGCACGATGCCCGACTTCGAGGTCGGCCGGTTGTCCAGCTTCTCTTCCGCCGCTGCGCCCGGCAAAGGCACATCATCGCACTTCCCCGCTTCCTTCAGCTCTTCCTTCGTCTGTTCCGCTCGCTCAGTCGCGCGAGCTTTGAGTTTGGCCAACGCTTCCTTCTTCGCGGTTTCTGCAGCAGCCACCACCTCCATGGCCGTCTGTTCCCGCGCGTTCGAAATCGCCTTCTCTTTCTTCACCAGCGAAGGCTCGTCGTCAGCAATCGCTTCATCCGCATCGGGCATCAGGATACGGACGAAAACAATCCCCCGCTGCTCGAGATATTCGATTCGCTGCTCATCGAGCACCGTCCCTTCGCCCAAGAGGACGGACATATCCTCAGCATATACCGTTCGCCCAATGACCATACCTGTTTTCAACTGGTCAACAGGATACTTCTTCAACATCCACTTGCACTCCCTTGCAGATCGCTGCAAATTGCGGAAGAATTTATTCTCATGCAAAAATTCCTCGGCAAATCTTCAAAGCAACAACAATAAATCTTATACCCCCTGTACTTCATTACTCGTAAGCAAGGACACAATCTTAATATTGCCGTTCGTGTTGAGATCAAGGAACTCCCCTTCCATTGTCTGAACGACCGGCAATGCGTCGAGGCGCGATTCATCGATATAGACAATCTTGCCCACACCTCCATCACTGAGCCTGACCCAGCAGCCATTCAAGGCTTGCCCGATATGATGGATGAACGAGACGCCGTATTCCGTATCCAAGCGACCTTTCAAGATGTCATCGGCAAGAATTTTAAATGCATCAAAAGGTGATCGCTTTCTCTTATAAACGCGGTTGGAAGCCATCGCGTCAAAGATGTCCACGATAGCAAGGATGCGGGCAAAGCCACAGATCTGGTCCTTCTTCAACCTTGCCGGATAGCCCGATCCATCATTTCTCTCGTGATGCTGCAATACAGCGCCGACAATCTGCTCATCCGTCCCAAGTGCAGACCGGACAAGAAGGTCCTGCCCCAAACGCACATGCTTCTGCATGAGCCTTCGCTCCGCATCGCTGTAATATCCCTGGATCTCAAGGAATTCCGCTGCGATGCGCGTCGTGCCGATGTCCAAGAGAAAGGCCGCCATAATCAGACGTTCCCTCTCCGACGCGCGCAGCTTGAGAAATTGCCCCATGAGTCCCGCAAGAATGGCAATATGCATGCTATGGTGGAGGCGATAATCCGCCTCCGTCTCCATATTATAAATCTGCACGATCGCCTTCGCGCTTTCGCACAGCGGCAGAAACTTCCGCATCAGCGACCGAGCAGCCTCCGCATCAATGCGCGAAGCCGTCCTCGTGTCAGCATAAAACTTTTTCAGCAAGGCAAAAACCTCATCATATTGCCGCACATAGGAATCATCCTGAAGCCGTTCCTTCTTCGGCGCAACCTTCGCAGGTGTCTCCTCAGCCACCTCGGCAGGAATCTCGCCCCGCTCCCCATCTTCCCTGAGCGATGGCGGGTTTGCCGCCGAAATCGCTTCCTCCTCGTCCTCCGCCTGAATATACACAGAAAAGATATCGTGATCAGCGAGAGCATCAATCATCTTGGACGTGAGCACCGTTCCTTCACCCAAAAGAACCGTCATATCGTCCTTGTGTACATCCTGTCCGAGAACCATGCCTTCCTTCAGGCGGCCGATGGAACACCTTTTCAACATCATTCTGCACCCTTCCGTGGCGAAACAGCCGAGTACATCATCGAAACGTCCATGCCCGATGGTATCCGACTGCCTCTCTTTCTCCGCCCAAAAATTCCTACAATCGTCGCATTCGATTATATCATGATTCTTTCTTAAATGCTACTGTTTTCGGCAGATAACAAGGCGCGCCGAACCTTTGTCAATGTGTCATCTCTTCGCTCGCGAGCATGGACTCGATGCGTATGCTGCTCAGCGTATTGAGGTCGACAAAGGCGCCGTCCATCGTCTGCACGATTGGCAATGCATCGAGCCGCGATTCATCGATGTAGACGATCTTGCCCGTCTCGCCGTTCGTGAGTTTGACCCAGTTACCGTTCAGCGAATTGCAGACGTGGCGGATGAACGGCAGGCCATACGCCGCATCGAGATGATTCGCGACAAATTCATCGGACAACGCCGAAAAGACGTCGAAGGGCGAACGCCTCTTGGCGTAGGAGCGTCTCGAAGTCATCGCATCGTAACTGTCAAGAACGGCAAGGATACGTGCAAAGTCGCAGATCTGCTCCTTCTTTACGGCATCCGGATAGCCCGAGCCGTCGTTTCGCTCATGATGCTGCAGCACTGCCCCAGCAATCTGCGCGTCTGAAGCAAATGCCGAGTTCATGACGAGCGCATGACCGAGGCGCGTGTGCTTCTGCATGAGGACACGATCCTCCTTCGTATAGCCGCCCACCTTTTTAAGAAACCCCGGCGCTATGCGTGTGGAGCCAATATCAAGAAGGAGAGCCGCCATGACGAGGCGCAGCCGATCACGCTGCATCATCTTTAGCCATTGCCCCATGAGGCCTGCAAGAATGGCGACGCGCACGCTGTGATGAAGCGAGTAATCGCCCTTCACCCCCACATTGTAAATGTGCGTCATCGCCTTGGCGCTTGAGCAAAGCGGCAGAACCTGCTGCGCTAGGATCTCCACCGCCGCCTTGTCGATGTGCCCGCTCGTGCGCGTCGTTTCGTAAAGCATCGAGAGATTGAGACAAAGATCCTTGTACTGGCTCACATAAACGGCCTCAAGAGAGGCGTCCTTTTGCGGGGCAATCCCCGTCTGCACGACAGAACGGGCAGCCCTCCGACGAATCACAGGTTTCACGGCAACGGTGTCCGCCACCTCCCGCATGAATTCCGCCAAGGCGGCGTCCTTGTCGAGAGAGGGCGCTTCAGGCACGATGTTCAGCGTGGGCAAGAGAGCTCTGTCGGACTTTGCCCGCGAGCCGCCCAAGGCCGCCGCCACATCTGCCAGAGCGATTTTCACATTGTCAACCTGATGCACGGGAGGCACAGGCGCGATATCATCACGCACATGAACGAAGTATACGTCGCGGCTTTCCAATAAAGAAATCATCTGACGATCAAGAACCGTTCCCTCCGACAAAATGACCGTCATATCCTCTTCATAAATGCCTCTGCCAATAACCATTCCTTCCTGCAACTGACTTACTGGATACTTTTTCAGCTTCACGATAAACCCATCCCTTCTTCGCACCTCGCTAGTTTGTTTGTCCTATTATAACACCACCTAGGACTAAATGCTATACTTTTTTCAAATTTTATTTTTTTCTTATCTTATCTAAGATCGGTTTTCCTTCATAAAAGAGCTTGCCATAAAAAAAGATGGGAGGCATTCGTCTCCCATCTTCACCCGCTTATGCAGCTTTCTGCTTTTCCTCAGAGCGTCTTGAACGTGAACTCGCCGCCTTCTGCGCCGATCTCGACGACATCTCCTTCCTTCGCTTCGCCCTTGATAATCTCCTTCGACAGTGCCGTTTCCACCTTGTGCGAAATCAGGCGGCGCAGCGGACGCGCGCCGAAGTTCGGCTCGAATCCCTGATTCGCCAGCAACTCCAAGGCGTCCTCCGTCCACGAGAGCGTGATGCCCACCTGGTGCTGGAGACGCTTAGAAAGGCTCTCCAGCAGGAGCTTGGCGATCGCCTTGACCTGCTCACGCGCGAGACCCTTGAATACGACGATATCGTCGACGCGGTTCAAAAACTCCGGACGGAAGTACTCTTTCAGAAGCTCCTTGACTGCCGTCTGCGCTTCCTCAAAGTCCTTGTTCAAAATCTCGTGCGAGCCAAGGTTGCTCGTCATGATGATGACGGTGTTCTTGAAGTTCACGACGCGCCCCTTGCCGTCCGTGAGCCGCCCGTCGTCGAGGATCTGAAGCAGTACGTTGAACACGTCGCGATGCGCCTTCTCGATCTCGTCGAGCAGGATGACGCTGTACGGGCGGCGGCGCACCGCCTCCGTCAGCTGTCCGCCCTCATCGT
>ERZ772967.1221-NODE-1221-length-17985-cov-3.387005_pt1 | contig 17985 bp, 16 predicted proteins | sample MGYA00511677_ERZ772967 | MGnify/ENA primary metagenome ERZ772967 (study PRJEB29015, sample SAMEA2737931) | human oral metagenome | biome: human oral; feature: human-associated habitat; material: dental | place: China | collected 2146 ...
TCGCTTCCGTGCTCGCACGGGATGAAGGCTGGCTCGCCGAACACATGCTCATCTTAAAAATCACCAATCCCGAAGGAAAATCAAAGTATATCACCGGAGCTTTCCCCTCAGCCTGCGGCAAAACAAACCTTGCCATGCTTATTCCTACTATCCCCGGATGGAAGGTTGAAACCGTTGGGGACGACATCGCGTGGATGAAGTTCGGTGAGGACGGACGCCTCTATGCCATTAACCCTGAAGCGGGCTTCTTCGGCGTCGCGCCGGGAACTTCCGACCAATCCAACAAGAATGCGATGGAATCGATAAAAGAAAATACCATCTTTACTAATTGCGCCTTAACGGAAGACGGCGATATATGGTGGGAACAGATCGGCTATCCTGCAAAGGGCAAATTGATAGACTGGAAGAATAATGCTCGTGAGGCGCTGCCGACGGATAAAAGTCCGAAAGGCGAAGAATTTGCGCATCCGAATGCCCGCTTTACCGCGCCTGCCAAGCAGTGCCCGGCGATTGCAAACGAATGGGAAGATCCCAAAGGTGTCCCGATTTCCGCATTCTTGTTCGGCGGCCGCCGTCCCAGCACCATCCCGCTGGTACACCAATCCCGCGATTGGAACCACGGCGTATTCCTCGGCTCGATTGTCGGCTCGGAAATTACCGCCGCAGCGCTCGACCTAAAAGTCGGCAGCATCCGCCGCGATCCGTTTGCGATGCTCCCCTTCTGCGGGTACAACATGGGCGACTACTTCCAACACTGGATCAACATCGGTAAAAAATCGACAGCAGACAAACTACCCAAGATTTTCTACGTCAACTGGTTCCGCAAGGATTCAAACGGTAACTTTATCTGGCCCGGTTACGGAGAAAACAGCCGTGTGCTCGCATGGATATTCGACCGCTGCGACGGCAAGGATAACGCTGTCGAGACCGCTATCGGTTGGATGCCCAAAGACGGAGCCATCAATACCGAAGGGCTCAATGTATCAAAAGAGCAAATGAAGGAAATCCTTTCGGTAGATACCGAAGGCTGGAAGAAAGAAATCGCGGATATCCGCGAGAATCACTATCCTAAATTCGGCAACAAGCTGCCCAAAGAATTGACGGAAGCCTTAAATACGCTGGAAAAACGTCTCAGCTAACCAGCTGAACGGGAACTGTATGGAATCAAAGAAACTGTCCGGAAACTGTTTTATAATCCGCTTTAGCGGATATAATAAATCATTCCTTACAAAAAAAGTCGGCAGGCTTTCGGTTTTTTGACAGTTTCGTTCCCTACTATATATTATATTCGAGAAACTGCCGCACAAAGGAGGAACCGCGATGCAAATTTTTGATACTCATGCCCATATCGGATTGCTGTACGACGATCCTCTTGCGCAGTTACGCGCTATTCAAGAAGCAAAACGGGCTTCCGTCGTCAGGATTCTCAGTATTTGCAATAGCTTGCATGACTTTTATTCGGTGTACGAAACACTCAAAGCCGATCAGTCGGTGTATCATGCCATCGGTGTTTCTCCGTCGGAGGTAACGGCGCCGGGTAAGGATTGGGCGGCTCAAATCGAAAAAGGATTGCAGCTGCCGGGTGTTATTGCCGTCGGGGAGACGGGACTCGATTACTATAAAAAGTACGGAGATCAACGGTCGCAGATAGAGCTGTTTATTACTCAGCTTGAGATAGCGGCAAAAGCAAAAAAGCCGGTCGTTATTCATAATCGAGAGGCTGGACAGGATGTATTGAACATCCTGTCCGAACGGATACCCGAAGCAGGTGGTATTTTGCATTGCTATTCCGAAGACGCCGAGTTTGCGCGGCTTGCACTAAAGCTGCCGCTCTATTTTTCGTTTGCGGGTAATCTTACATACCGGAATGCCCGTAACCTGCACGAAACCGTTCGGATGCTTCCGCTCGATCGCATCTTGGTTGAATCGGAAAGCCCGTTTATACCGCCTGCGCCTTACCGTAAAGAGCGTAATATGCCGGCAAATACCGTTGCGACGGTTCAATGTATGGCAAAGCTTTTAAAGACGGATATTGAAATCTTGGCGGCTCAATTATGGAAGAACAGCTGTAAAGCGTTCAATCTGCCGGAATGAATTGGATGTAAGCGAATTGGACGCAATGGGAACGGACAGCGGACTTTACCGTCCGGTAACAATAGGGAACTTAACGCTTTCCGGCAATATTTTTTTAGCGCCGGTTGCGGGCTATTCCGACAGGAGCTTTCGGTCTATTTGTGTTGATTGGGGCGCCGATTTTACCTATACTGAAATGGTCTCGTCGGAGGCTTATGTCCGCAATTCGGTGAAAACGGAAAAGCTTATCGCCCGTGCGCATAACGAACGGCGGTATGCGGTGCAGATATTCGGGGCAAATCCCGATTATATGGCGGAAACGGCGGTGCGTATCATTGAACGGTATCATCCCGAATGTATCGATATCAACGCAGGCTGCCCCATGCCGAAAATTACTAAAACGGGGGCAGGTTCCGCATTGATGCGGAATCCCGAAAAGCTCTACGCGGTGGTTAAGGCAGTTAAAGAAGCGGCAGTACAAACCGGATCCGCCGTTCCGGTAACGGTAAAGATACGTTCCGGCTGGTCGCAGACGGAACTGACTTGGAAGGAAGCCGCCGATGCAGCGGTTGAAGCCGGAGCGGCGGCGCTGACTATTCATCCCCGTACCTGCGCACAGTGCTACAGCGGAACGGCGGATTGGGATATCCTCGCGCAGCTTGTGCGGATGATGCATAGACGGGTTCCCGTATTCGGTTCCGGCGACTTATTCAGTCCGCAGGCAGCGCGGGATATGCTTGCCTCAACCGGATGTGCGGGCATTATGTTTGCTCGCGGCGCTATGGGTAATCCCTTTATCTTCCGGCAAACACGGGAACTGCTGCAAGCCGGCTTGTATTCGGAAATAACGCCTGCCGATAAAATCCGGACGGCAAAAAAAGAACTTGCGTTATTGTGCGAAGAAGCAGGCGAACGGACAGCCTGCCGCGAAATGCGCAAGCGGTTTGCCGCCTATACCAAGGGAATTACAGGCGGTGCAAAACTCCGTGAGCAACTGGTGCGGGCAAGCTCTCTTTGCGAGTACGAAAGTATTTTAGAGGGTTTCTAAAAAATTACAGGGATGTTTAGCAAAGTCCTTTATAAGCGGAGAGGCCGCATATCATCTAAAAAGGGTGAGGAGCATTATGTTTGATTTTATCAATGCCATTATTACAGCGATAAAAGATTTTTTTGAAGGGCTTTTTTTTTCCTCCTCACCGGAGTATCAAAAGAAACGGCAGCTTAAAACCTATGCGGCAGAACTTAGAAAACTGAATCCGCCGCTGTACCGTACAGGAAAAATACTGCTGCCGGCGTTCGGCGCGCTGCTGTATCAACTGTATCATTTTTTACAGCCGGTAAAAGCCATACTGGATAAGACGGTCAACTCCCCTGATATACGTGCGGCCGAAAAATACCGGGATATCTTTTTTGAAGCGATTTTATCCGAGGAGCAGGTAAAGCAGCGCCGGAGTTTTACCTTTCAAGAACGAAGTATTCTGTTATCAACATGTAAAAGCTATCAAGAAACGGAGCATAAGCTGCAAGAGCAAATACACGACTTTAAAAATTTTATGCGGGTTTTCACCGTGCCGACTTTTAGAACCCGCGAACAGGAATTGATCAAGCTCTTTTTTCTCTCCGATTTGTGCGACTTTGACTATGCTGCTTTTCTCAATCGGTTTAACAATAACTTACAACTTACTGCAGGTACACCGACTTCGATTTCACAGGATAATTTTGAAGAAGTATTTGCAAAAGATGTGATAAAAAACTTGCTGGACTTCCAATTTATCATACGGAATGTCGCTATTACGCAGACAGCTGTCGATAATATCGTTTTTTTGGCACAGAGTCTGGGAAACTTTACCGACGAAATAGGTGAAAAGCTGGAAAAGACTCTCAGTACCGTCGAAACGCTCCTTGCGAACCGGTTAAAACGGACAACCATACCGATAATACTGAAGTTAATTAACGATGACCCCAATTTTGAAGAAAAAATAACCGTTTCCGAGTCAAAACCGCTGCAGGAATATGTTGATCGTATGAGTGAGAATTTTCAAGCCGATTCAAAACGTCTTTTAAAAATCACCAAAGAGACCAATATTACCGGTCTAATAGAAAAATGCTTTGGGAGCGGTCAGCTAAAACCCTTGGACGGGTATAATGATGCGATTAATGATGCTATTCAAAATCTTTCGACTATTTCTTTCGACTGGGTAAAACCGATGCAGCTGTTAAAATCGTTTACCGAAATGTATTTTGAGACTCACTTCAAAACTTTCTTAAGATCTTTGCTGATTGAAGGTTTTTTTGCGAATAAACAGGTCGAAGGACAATATGCGGCAATCTATCGTTCCTGCGAAATGCTATTGGGTAAAATAAAGAATTTTGAACAGCTCTTTAAACCTAAAGGGCAGTGCAATCTTATCGAAATTCAGGGCTACATTGCCGAGATTGAAAAAGGCAAGGATATGAAAAAGCAGCTGCAAAAGATAGTTGAAATTGCCAATATGCAGGCAAAGGCGGTCGTGCAAACCGGCAGTAAAGCTTATGCCGATCTCTATGCTTTTACCGAACACTTACTGGAAGATATAAAGGCGCCTACTCCCGAACTGATTACAAACTTAAAAGCGCTTGTTGTCAGTTCTAAAAATAAAGAATCCTTTACCCGTTTGGAACAAGATAGGCATATTTTTGCCATGTTCCTCGAAATAATGAAAAACTATGCGGTGTTCGGTTCTCTTGAAAAAGGAAACCCCGGAGGCTCCGTTCCTACTACCGTACCGGACGCCGCTCCTGTGTCTAAACCGGTATAAAGGTGGTGTGCTTTATGCAGGGAGCTTATCCGATAAAACTATGATATTCAACAGCGTGATATTTCGTAAGATATGTTGCTTGTCCTGTTTACTCTGTGTTGCCTTATTGCCGTATGCAGACAGCTATTCAGGATCGGAGACAAGCGAAGCATTCATTATTCGTGCACCGGTGTGGGTTTTCCTTGAACCTCAGCCGGGAGTCATGGATAACGACACACAGGGTACGCGGCTGCCCCCTCGCCAAGCGCTTATCGAGTTGTCGAAAACAATCATGGAAGGAATGGTCTACGGGTGGAAATTTTCTTATACTCCCTTTGATAAACGGCGAGCGGTTGCAGAAGAGTTTGAACTGGAACCGCTCCAATCCATCTCTTCGGAAGACAGCCGTCTATCCGTTACGGAACTCCGTCCTGAATATCCGTATCTATATTGTTGGGCGGAATACCGTGTTACCGATGCGGTAGCTTTACATAAGACGGAGTGGAGCCGCATCAATTATGTTACCGGCAAAGGTTCCGGCAAGGCAGCTCGCAAGATGGAGATAGACGGGGTACGGCAGGCTTATCGGGATGCGGCACTTGCTGCCGTCCGAGGATATTTACGGAAAAACATTAAAAATAAGCCTAAGACTGTCAACGGAGAGATGCTGATCAAAGATAATCCGCGGCTCTATGTTTCGGGCGGAAAATTTACCGCTGAACTGACTGTTTATCTGTATGTTAAAGAAGTTATTCCTTACGAAGTCTTTTGAAAATAGGCGGCACATCTGCGCCGTATATTTTTAAAAGATTTTTCAGTGATTAGTATCCTACTCCGGTTTGCATAACCGACCTCTTGCTTAAATAGGTAGTAATATGCTAAACAGATAGGGTTAGCATTACTTCTTGGAAGGATATATATGATTGAATATAAAAAATGTATGGGTTTGATACGATCTGTTATAGTTGGGGTATGCATTTTTTTTACTGCGGTTCTTTATGCGCAGGAAGCGGAATCCTTGCAATCCGCTGTTATTGATACCCCCACAGAGATACCGCCGGCCGGTAAGAGCGCCGAAGTGCCTGTTGCGCAAAACTATCGAATCACGGCCGTCCACTACAACATTAAAGGTTTGACACGAAAATATCCGCTTTCACAAGCCGTTCCCGTCGATACTGATCGTATTTTTACTTCGGAAGAAGCATTGCAGCACTACCTTGACGACCTTAAACAACAATTTAAAAATATCCGGGTTATCCAATCGGTTAAAATCGATAGGGAATACGGCGACACGGACGAATACGCGGTAATACCTGTTGTACTTACGATTGCAATAACCGACACATGGAACTTTATCGCAGTGCCTTATCCTTCCTTTGATTCAAACAGCGGCTTCCAATTAAAGCTGAAAATGCAGGATTTCAATTTTGCGGGAACATTACAACCGTTAAAAGCGGATCTGGTATACCGTTCAACCGAAACGGATAATCAGATTCTATCATCGTCGATTGATTTTTCATTGCCGTTTAAGGCCGGTGTATTCAATTTGCTATGGGACAACCGTTTTCAGATTGTCTCTGCGTTTGATAAATTCCCTAAAATAAATATCGGTACCGGGTTGGAAGCGTCACACAAATTTAATAAACATGTATCATTGGTGTTCGGGCTTTCCTCCGAACTGGCAATTAATGATCGCTCATCAAGTCAAATATCCGCTACAAATTCAAAAGAAGAAAATTCCGGCTCCGGTTCTTCTGAAGCTCAAACCGAAACGGCAAAGCCGACCAAGTTGGGATATTTATATCCTAACGATCGATATTATTTTAAGACAACTTTTTATCTCAGCTCTCCTGTCATGATTACTGAAGTAAAAAACTTCGGCGCGCTTGTATGGACACCCTCGATAAGTCTGGCAGGAAATTGGGCATTTGACGGCATCCAGGCGAACGATCTTAAAACGTGGTCATTTAATTGGGGACACGCGCTGTCTCTTTCAAGAGTGAATTGGCAATCTAATTTTAGAAAAGGTCTTTCCTTCTCGATCAGCAATACATACGCTTACCAATTTTACAGTAAACATAAGATGACTACCGATTTTAAAACCTCGTTAGCCGGATACTATTCGTTTATAAATCGTGTCGGTATATATGGCCGTGCTCAGTTTTTTTATCTTTTGTTCGGGGCTACAAGCACTCAAGCGGGATCCGCTCTTCGCGGTATTTTAAATAAACGAATTGACACGGATACGGCCTTTACTTTTAACTTCGATATTCCCATTCGGATTGCTACATTGGACTTTCAAACCATTACCGGCGTTTCATGGGTGCGGTTGTTTAATTGCGACATTCAGTTTATTCCCTTCTTCGATATGGCGCTGGTGCATGACAGCAAAACGGGGCGATACTATCATCCGGCAGACGGATGGTATGCCGGAGGGATGGAGGTTATCGTGTATCCTGAAAAAATGCGGAGTATTTACGTTAGAGCCAGCCTTGGGGTCGATTTAAGGGAAGTGAAAAATCTTTCCGGTCTCAAAGGAAAAGCAAAGCGTGACGGAGAATCGATTACAGAAATCTTTATCGGAATAGGTGTGCACTATTAACGGTGCCGGGGGGAAACAATACATTTTGATGCACAGCGTCTACCCGCTTCGCATGTCGAATCAACGGGGGCGCTTATACCAATCCGATACACGCCGATTGAGCGATTGCGGTTTTTCATCGTCGGAAAGTGTTCGTGTCTGATCCCGTAAATAAGGAAAAATAATCTCTTTTTTAAGCAGCTCCCAATTATGGGGCAAGATATGAGGAGCAGAGAAGTCCTCGGTTTGCGGCAAATGTTTGAGTAAAAGAGGGTAATACACGGGGAAAATATTTTCAGTTACATTCTTTAAAGAAGAAAAGCCTCCTGCCAATCCGAAAGAGGCGGCAATCATATTATCTGTTTGAGAGCGTGCAAGCAGTTTTTTTTGATTTTCTTCATTAAAAAACCACAGCAGAAAGGCTTGCGCAGCGGCTTTATTTTTTGCTTTCTTGCAAATTCCCGCATAGATGATATTATCCTGCAGAGGCGTTTTGCCGTTATAATTCAGCCATCGGTAGTCGAGCGATTTTAATCTTTCGTTATTTAACGAAAATAGTTTATCGCTCGGCAAATACCAAAACAGGCATCGTCCATTTGTGATGAGCGTATACGGCGGATCGTAGAGATATTTGAATTTAAATTCATCTTCGGCCGCAGCTGTCGTATTAATCTCTTCCGACCAGCGGCGCGTATAGTCGATCAATTCCTGTAAGGCCTTATCGTTCCACAAAAAGAAGTTCTTTGTTTCTTCAAAAGCCACATCAAACCCTTGGGCACTGATATAGAGAAAATCGGTATCCCATCGAGGAGAAAATCCCATTTTAGTATATTCCGATCCGCTCTTTGTATTATATGCGATTGAAAGCTTTCGCATTTCTTCAAGCGAAAGCGTAAAATTTGTCTTTACTATATTTTTCTGCGATGCGGAAAAGATAACGGTCGGTAAATTAAAGCTTACAGGCAAGAGGTATTGAGCACCGTTGATACTCCCTAACTCAAATAATAACGGGTAAAAGATAGTGGGGGCGATTTTTCGGTTAGACAGCAGAGCGTCTAATTTGCTGAATTTTACCCTCGCTGCATCGCCTCTTAGCCATGGGCCGATGACAATATCGGGCTGTTCGGAATCATCTATCAACGCTTCCGAAGGATTCTCTCTATAACTGACAATGATTTTATAACGGCTTTGAGCGCTGTTAAAGGCTTCGCAATAAGAAATAAATTCGGTACGATCCGTCAAAATAACGGCAATCGAATCTTCGGCATTTTTACAAGTAGAAAGCATACAGCACGCGAGCGCTGCGACAAAAACGAATTTTTTCATACCCGTTTATTATGACGACAATAAGAGCATTGTCAACAACTCGATGCGTTTGTTCTTAGATTTGCGAATAATTCTTATTTTTTTCTGGAAAAAAATAAAAACCTCGTTTATACTTATAATAATAGAACTCGTCGGTCTGTTCGGCAACAAAGTTATCGAACAGGTCTAGTGTGTTCATAGATACTTCTCTCGGTTTTTGCGGAATGCGCCCCTGCAAATATCATAAGGAGGATATATGCCGAAAGTATTATCGATTATCTTGGGAGGCGGAAAAGGAACTCGCTTATACCCGCTCACCCAATCTCGTTCAAAGCCGGCCGTCCCATTCGGAGGAAAGCACCGTATTGTCGATATACCGATCTCCAACTGTATTAACTCCGGTCTTAGGCAAATTTATGTATTGACTCAATTTAACTCCGCATCGCTGCATCTGCATATTGCGCGTGCATACCGCTTTGATAGCTTTTCAAACGGTTTTGTTGAAATCCTTGCTGCAGAGCAAACTTTTGAGCATTCGGGGTGGTACGAAGGGACTGCGGATGCAGTACGCAAGAACTTTACTCATTTTAAAACGCAAAATCCGAAATACTACATCATTCTTTCAGGCGATCAATTATATCGTATGAATCTACAAGATTTCCTAGCGCAGCACGAAGCTTCCGGTGCTGATATTACCATTGCGTGTACGGCGGTCAATCGCCGCGATGCGTCGGGATTCGGTATTATGCAGATTGATAAAAAATCGAATATCACGGCTTTTATGGAAAAACCCGGTCCCGATAGAAACATCGACGAATGGAAGATTCCGGCACAATCAGGTATTTCTGTGGCAAGCCCTGATAAAGAATATCTTGCTTCAATGGGTATTTACATCTTTAATGCAAAAGCGATGGAAGAATGCTTAAATAACAGCATGACGGATTTTGGAAAAGAGATTATTCCCGCTTCGATTAAAGATCATAAGGTTTCAGCCTTTGTGCATAACGGTTACTGGGAAGACATCGGTACCATCCGCAGCTTCTATGAGGCAAATCTTGATTTAACGGAAATTACCCCTCAATTCAACTTTTATGATGCGGAAGCGCCGATATATACTCACTACCGAAATTTGCCTGCGTCAAAAATCAACGGGGCACAGTTGGATCGCGTTACCTGCAGCGAAGGGTGCGTTATCACGTATGCAACGATTACCCGCTCCGTAATCGGGATCCGAACGATAATTGAGGCCGGCAGCGTATTGGAAGGAGTTGTCTGTATGGGAGCGGACTACTACGAATCCGACAGCAGCAAAGCCGGAGACGAAAAAGCCGATATTCCGTGTGTCGGTATCGGAAAAAACTGTCATATCAAAAAGGCCATTATCGATAAGAATGCGCGTATCGGGCATAACGTATCTATCGGTATGGGTGAAATACCGCCCGACGGCGACTACGGCTATTACCATGTTGTAGATCGTATTTACGTTATCACCAAAAATGCAATTATTCCTGATAATACTGTTATTTAAAAAAAGGGTAATCACATCAGGCAAAGCAGATAAAAGCGCAGAAGAAATGGGGGCGCTGAACAGCCTGATGCGTTTACCCTTCACGATTTTTTCAACGATTTTTTGCGGTCTTGCATAAACTTTTCCTTTATGGTATTATCCGTAAAGAACTTTATTATCCTTATAAGTCTAGTCAGGAGTCGTTCAAACGGCTCTTTTTTTGTTTACGGGAGTTGATGCAATGGAATATGTGCAAAAAGAAACCGTTCCGTATTTTACCGATTATGAACAGCTGGTTGCCGGTCTCGGATATAAACTTGTGGATTTGCAAATTGTTCATCAAAAGTCAATGTGGGTTGTAAAAGCCGTTATCTATAGTAAAAACGGAGTCGGAATTGACGATTGCTCAAAGGTACATCGGACGTTATTATCACGTGCGGAAGTGTTGCTTAACTCTCAGGATATTCAGATGGAAGTAAGCTCTCCCGGACTTAACAGGGTGATAAAAAATGCAGCGGAATTTCAAGCCTTTATTGGTGAGAATATAAAGGTGTTGGAAGTTTCCTGTTCCGATTGGCTTGAAGGGGAACTGCTGGCGGCGGATACGGCAAGTATCCGGTTAAACATTTCCGGTGAGCAAAGGGATATCCGGTATGCGGATATAAAAAAAGCGAAATTGAATAAAATCTAAGGAGTCGGGTTAATGGCTGGGGTAAAGATTGAAGACGTCCGTAAATTCGCATTGGAAAAAGAACTGGATGAAGATCTTGCATTTAAAATTGTTGAACAAACATTAAAAGCTGCGTATAAAACAGCCTTTAAAACCGATGTTAATGCGGTTGTTATTACCGACGACAACGGGGTAAACATCTATGCACGTAAAAAGATTGTGGATGATGTTGTTAATCCTGTGCTTGAAGTTGATATAGAAGAAGCAACAAAACTTGCTCCCGACTGCGAACTCGGCGACGAACTTCTTTTTGAACTGGATCCTAAAGATTTTAAGCGGGGGGCTATTCAAGCAGGTGTGCAGCGTGTACATCAAGCGACGAAAGAAATTCAAAAGGATAGTATTTACTCCGAGTATAAGGCAAAAGAAGGTGAAATTATCATCGGCTATTACCAGCGGAAGAAAAATGATAATATTTATGTCGACCTCGGAAAGGTAGAAGGTCTTTTACCGCGAAAATTTCAACTGCCGCAGGAAATATACCATCCGAACGATAGAATAAAAGCGCTCATAAAAGAAGTAAAAAAGCACCGGCAATCGAATGTCGTGCAGCTTATTCTTTCCCGTACCGATCCCGATTTTGTGCGCCGCTTAATGGAGCTTGAGGTTCCTGAAATTTACGATAACATTGTCGAATTATATAAAATTGTCCGTGAACCCGGCTATCGGACAAAGGTCGCCGTTATTTCTCATAGAGAAGATGTGGATCCTGTCGGTGCCTGCGTAGGACCTAAAGGCTCCCGTATACAGACTATTATTACCGAGCTGGAGGGGGAAAAAATCGATGTGCTTGAATATTCAAGCGATCCGGCGATGTTTATCGCAAATGCGCTTTCTCCGGCGGAAGTGTTGAATGTCGTTATTCTCGATGAGGAAAAACATACGGCACTCGCCGTTGTTGCGGAAAGTCAGCTTTCAATCGCAATCGGAAAGCAGGGATTGAATGTCCGGCTTGCAAACCGGCTGGCAGACTGGAGTATCGATGTAAAAACCGAAAAGCAGTTCCAAGAGATGGATATTCATGCCGAAACCCGTAAGGCTGCTGAAGAATTGTTTAATGACGACGCTGTTTTACTAACGGAAGTTGAAGGTGCCGATCCTGATGTTTTGGCATTATTGCATGAGCATCACATTGAAACGGTTGAACAATTATTGGATACTCCTCACGAAGAACTGTGCGCCATTTCCGGTATGTCCGAAGAAAAGGCTCGTGCGTTGGAAGCATTGATTAATGAATCATTTGAAATCATCGATGAAAATCAAGAGTCTGAGCAAGAAGCACAATCCGAAAATCAAGCAATGTCTGCATCGGATGAAGATGCGGAAGAAGAAGTATACGAATGTCCCGAATGCGGGGCGCCGATTACGATCGATATGACAGTCTGTCCTAGCTGTGGTGTCGGTTTAAGTTTTGAATACGAGGACGAAGAATAGGAGTCGTATGGCAGAAGGTATTGAAAATACTCAGGAACAAAAAGTTATTCTCAAGAAGGCAAAGCCTGAACCGGCTTCGGCGCCGGCAGCTCAGCCTCAGGTACAGCAGACTGCAGAGCAGAGGCCGGTACGAACCATAAAACGTAAGCTCAAACCGGTCGCGCATCCTGCATCGAATTCCGCTCAATCTAATGCTGCCGGAGATCGTTCTGCCGGCGAACTGAAGCGGCGTCCTGTTGTATCGTCAACTCCTGCGGATTCCTCCGCTCAGCTGAAAAAGACGGCAGAGCGTCCTGCGCAGTCTTCGGAACGAAAAAATTCAGGGTATGCACAGAATGAAGAAAACCGGCGTGTGCAAAAGCACAGCGGCGAACGCACAGAACACTATGATAAGAACCGGCATGAAAAACCGATACGGAGAGAGAACGCCGAAACTCAATCACAATCTCAACATACGCAGTCTGATAATAAAAATCAAATCCGTTCGCTGGATTTAAGCAGCAAACGGCCTGACCGCCGCGCAGGAAATCTCGCGGGGGGGGCTAAGTCGGCTAACCGTTTCGGAAATCAAGGTAATCGGCATAGAGCCGACTTTGCAGGAGGCCAAGGACGAACACGGCAACCGGATGGGCGTGGTGATCAGAATAACCGCGGCGGCCGCATGGGCGGCTATTCGTCGGATAGACCGCGTGCGGGCGGTTTTAATAAACCCGGTTTCCAAGGCGGACAGAATAGAGGCGGCGGCCGGCCGATGTCAAGCCCGATGCCGCTTGAAACCAACAAACAGAATACTAAAAAAGAACAAGAAGAGCAGCGTATTCCTGCCCCAAACAAGCAAGTGTTTGACAACCTTCATCGCAGAAAGACGCCTACCGTAACCGATCGAGCGAACGCACCAATGCTTCGTCTGCCCCGATTTGGCGAATCGCCAAATAATTCAGGATCAAACTCACTAAGGGGAAAGCAACAGCAATCCGCATGCTGAAATGAAATGGCTGAGAAACAGTTGCAATTTCCCAGAGAGAAAAAGCAAACAGCGCGTAAAAACCAATCATCAGCAAGGTGTTGAAAATACAAAAGCGGATTTGCAAGATCCGTTTCTTATAGAGAAATATCGTGACGAGCGCAAGCAAAGAGATGATGGCTGACAATGCCATCAAGTCCCATGTCGGATAAACCAGTTCGTGAGGAGGCTCGGGCATGCTCATCCCCGAAGCACCAAAAACATAAAACGTCTTCCCCGACTGAATAACGGCCAACGGCAGAAACACGACAGCCAAATTCAATGCAGCGACAATCAGCAGATAAACGGTTTGAATACGCTGAATCATCAAAAATTATCTTTTTCTCTTGCAGGATTCCTGTGATACACCTTATCCTCAGTATATTCCTGAGTAGCAATAAGCGTAGGTTTCGGCAATTTTTCGTAGTAACGGGAGATTTCGATCTGCTCGCGATTCTCGAACACTTCTTCCAGGTTGTCGTTAAACGATGCGAACTCCTGCAACTTCTTTTCCAAGTCCTGCTTCATCTCGGCAGCAATCTGATTCGAACGTTTAGCGATAACCATCACCGTTTCGTACACATTATCTTCATTACCGTGACATAATTTGATCATGTCGCGAGTAATGGTCGTCGTCGGAGCGTTTGTCTTGCGATAATCCATCATTTTATCTTATCAAAGTCGATTTAAATTAATAACTTGTCGTAATTTGAGAGTTGGCATAGTCGAAAAACTTCTGTACCTGCTTCATATACTTTCCTTCCGGAAATTCATTCTTATAATTATAATACTCATCGACCACGTCGCGGTAACGACCTTGCAAACGGTCTTCCACACTGACAACAGCCAATTCGTATTTCGATCTGATTTTGAGAAATATCAAATCCTCCCGATATTTGGAGTAGGGATAGTCACGCAAAGCGTTATCAGCTGTGATCACACACGAACGATAGTTATTCCCCATATACGTCCCCAAATCGTAATATAACTGTGCAGCAAGCAGTTCTTTATATGCAAGTTTTTCCTGCAGTTCGAACAGAATTTCCTGTGCCTGTTTGGCACGCTCGCTCTGTGGGTAATACTCCATATAGAGTTGCATCTGTGAGATCGCTTCATACGTTTGCGACTGATCAAGGCGCGGATCAGGCGAGTCAAGATATAACCCGTATCCCGAATAGAAGCGTGATAGCTCTGCAAACTCTCCTTTCGGATAGGTGTTATAATATGTCTTAAAATATTCGGAAGCGGTCTGATAATCTTTTTGTCCGTAGTAGGTCTGTGCCAAGAGATACAATGACTCTTCAGCATAAGTAGACCCTTTAAATATCGGTACGACCTCTTCGAGCAGAGTAGCTGCCTTAGCGTATTTCTTTTCGTTGAAATATTTCTTGGCATACGAATACTTCAACTCATAGTCCGTACTTTTCAGCAGTTTATTGTACTCTCCGCACGAGGCGCACAACAAACCTGTTATCATTAGATAGATAATCTTTTTCATCTTCCTGCATTTGGCTTGCAAAGATAATGCTTCTCCCCGAAACTTTCCTCTTCTCGAACGTTAATATTTACAACTCATACAAGTCACTCATAGACGTCAGTTCCGATTCGCGCTCCATTAAGGCTCGGGCACATTCTTCAAGATTATCCGGACGAACAATCACATACCCTGAACGGCCTTCCGAAAAGGCATACATATATTCAATAAAAATTCCGGCTTGTGTAATGATATCCATCACACGTCCAAGTGCACCCGGTTGATTCGGACAACGGAGTTGAAAAACATCCACCTCCGTGACTGCATACTTATGACGGCGAAGTATGTCAAGCGCCCGATCCGTTTCATCCACAATCAGGCGCAAAATGCCGAAGTCCGCATTCTCGGAAACGGAAAACGCCGTCATATTAACTCCTTCCTGCCCCAATAATTGGGCAACTTGTGTAAAACGCCCCTGTTTGTTTTCCAGAAAAACAGATAATTGCCTGATTAACATACTAATTTTTATTTGGGTTCGACTATCATTCGTTGGGTTCTCAAAAAATCACTGATCAAAAATTTCCGGACAAAAAAATCTCAATCCCTTTCCGTATGGATTCCAATCCAAAATCACTTGTTTTCAATTTGCTTCGCGGTATCCAAAGCAATTCCGATGCATCATCGCACGCAATTGGCACAGACGAAGCAGGTACCTCACAGCGGAAAAACAGATCGGTCGTATGTACCCAAAATCCGGAGTAGAGGTAACGGTTGGGCAATGAGAATAAATAGATCGTACGCATTACGTCCAATCCTGTTTCTTCATGTACCTCACGCATAACACCTTCTTCGGCCGTCTCGGAACAATCACAAAATCCTCCCGGAAGATCGAAAGTGCCGCATGCCGGTTCTTGTGCACGCCGACAAACCAATAACTCATCACGCTCATTCAAAATGAGGGCTGCCGTCGATGCCGCAGAATTATAATAATACACAAAGCCGCAACCTTCACAACGCTTCGATTTACCATCGTGTATAACGAAGCCTGATGTCCCGCATTGAAAATCTTCCAATGGATGAACATTCATTTCCGTCATTTTGGGGTACAAACTTACAAAAATTTTCTCTTACCCGATAAGTTTTGCAGAGATTTACTCCATGAAACTTATGAAACAAGTTGAAATGCCTTTAAAACAGACGAAAATAGAAAAAACAAAACAAACAGTACAAACCCACAGTCGATAAAATAAAGTTAAAATACAACCAAAATAAATTGATATCATCAAATAAATATTAAAAAATCAAAGAAGAAAATCTTTTTTACACTTTTTATTTGGCAATACAAAGGAAGACTCCGTATATTTACGAAAAAAAAATGTGTAAAACATGCGATCTAAGTCACCACAAGAAAGCACTATATACACGCTTTTTGCAGATAGAAGGCGTGCAGGTATGATTGACATAGGTCTCTCATCCTTATTCCATGTATCATGCATCAATCAAGGACCATAGTATAATAAAAAATATGAATCTAAAACCGACCAAACCAATGAAAAAGTATGTATTTATTATCATTTGCCTTTTGATGTGCTTATGCCACATCAAAGCACAAGAAACAGAGAAAGACTCCAAATTCAAACTGTCTTTTTCCGAACGGGTCCGCCTGACGACCATTGACAAAGCCATTACATTGGACAAAGACAAAGATGTCTTAACATTCACACGATGGCGAACTTACCTGGGTGCGGAATACACTCCGAATACGCATTTGGGGATGAAACTTGAATTGGGCAATGAGGCCCGTATCTGGATGTCTCCTTCATCCAGGAAAACAACACTGGACGAAATCTTTGTCAACCAGTTATATATTAATTATCAAAACGTTGCCAACTTACCGCTTGATATTCGTCTCGGACGGCAAAACATCATGCTGGACGAAGGGTTTATCTGTATCGACGGTAATCCGTTGGTGGGTTCACGTTCAAATTACTTTAATGCGCTAAAAACGGTCTATCGCTTCAATGATCGGAATAAACTCACGGCATTTTTCACCTATAACACCAGAAAGGAAGAATTTCTTCCCATTCTCCACGAGAAAGATCCGTATCAGCCTCTGGAAGAACAAACAAACAGTGGATTAGGAGTACACCACCATGCGAAGATCAAGCAGCTTGACTGGTCAACTTATTATTTTTATAAGAATTATCTCAAGTATGATGCACTGCCGGAAGCTCATACTCATACGGTAGGTACCAGATTATCTTTGCCGTTTCTGAATGGTTTCTCTTTCACCACAGAATTTGCTTACCAGTTAGGGAAAGTTGATCGGTTCAACAGACAATCTTACGGAGGATATTCCCGTTTAGATTATAAATTAGGAGGATCTGTTCCTCTGCTTGACTGTATATCGGCTGGCGCATTCTATCTGAGTGGCGACGACCCCAAGACAGAGAAAATAGAAGGATGGGATCCCCTCTGGAGTCGTTGGCCGAAATGGAGTGAATCGTACGTGTATACGCTGATCGCTGAAAATAAAGGGAAAGCAGGCTATTGGTCGAATATCAATGCAATTAATCTCGGCTTTGGCGCTACACTCGCCTCGAATGTAAAGTTTAATGCCGACTATTTGCATTTATCAGCACCCCAACCTAACGAAACGGCTTTTTGTTCGGGCGGAGGAAAAACACGAGGCAATTTATTCATCATGAAACTCAGTTACCAGATTCATAAGAATTGGACAGGACATTTCCTTTTCGAACACTTTACTCCCGGAAATTTTTATTTCAATGGTGCCGACCCATATAACTGGGCGCGATTTGAGTTGAAGTACACATTATAATTCAATTAAATTAGTTGTTTCGATAATAAAAAAATTACGTGGTTATGAAAGTAGGATTATTTATTCCCTGTTATGTCAATGCCGTCTATCCGCACATCGGCATCGCGTGTTACAAACTGCTTACAAGTCTTGGGATAGACGTTGATTATCCTCTCGGGCAAACCTGCTGCGGACAGCCGATGGCAAATGCGGGATTTGAAGGAGATGCGTTGAAGTTAGCCAAGCGCTTCGAGCAATTGTTCAAAAACTATACCTATGTCGT
>ERZ772967.1222-NODE-1222-length-17974-cov-3.524136_pt1 | contig 17974 bp, 19 predicted proteins | sample MGYA00511677_ERZ772967 | MGnify/ENA primary metagenome ERZ772967 (study PRJEB29015, sample SAMEA2737931) | human oral metagenome | biome: human oral; feature: human-associated habitat; material: dental | place: China | collected 2146 ...
AAGCCAGCAGCACCGCGCCCGCCGCAAAATAGATGCGAAAGCGGAAGCGCCCGGCTTCGCTATCCGTAAAATGCTGCGGGATGAAATAGCGGGAATCACTGAACAAAGAGAAAATCCTCGACTCAGATTGGCCGGTTGGCGTCGCGTTCGATCGGCTGATATTGCGGCAACAGCAGGATAAAAGTCAGCAGCGGCCATAGCGCGGCGGCAATGCATGGGCCAGCAAAATACGGCAGCCCCGGAAATTCGACGCCGAGGGGAAGACGCACAGCCAACTGGACGGCCGGCGCAATCAGGAGTAGCGGCAAGGCATGCAGCGCCTGCTGCCCCAGCGAGAACCAAAGAATACGCCGGGAAAGCAACATGGCCAGATAGGCGATGATGACATACGCCAGGGCGTGCTGCCCCATCAGGCTGGCATCGGCCACGTCCATCGCCAACCCAAAAAGAAAGGCGTATCCCATCCCAACGTAACGCGGCTCGCGGACACACCAGAAAACAAGCGTCAAGGCGACCCAGTCGGGTATCCACAGCCAGGAAGACGTCGGCATAAAATTCAGTAACAGCGCAACCAGCAGGCTCAACCGGATAAACCAGGGATTGGCCGGTTGTAGGATACGCGATGAGGCGTGAGTCGCTTGCATACATTAACCCCTTTTGGGTCGTTTTTTCTTCCCGGACTTGCCACCCGCCGACGGGCGCGGAGTCCGCAGTTCTTCTGGAATCGCCATCGGCTCGCGCACGGCCAGCACCATGACTTCGTTGTAATTTTCCACTCCGGCCAACGGCTTGCAGAAGATCCGCGGAAACGCATAGGACGCATTGCGTTCGATATGCGTTACCCGTGCCACGGGCAAACCGCGCGGAAACACGCCGTCCAGGCCGGACGTGACGATCAGGTCACCATTATTGATATCGGCGTTGGCAGGCATAAAACGCAGCTCCAACTGTCCGTCGCCCAAACCAAACGCTATCGAACGCAGGCCGTTGCGCACAACCTGGACGGGAATCGACTGATCTTTGTCGGTCAGCAATGTAATCTCGGCGGCAAAAGGAAAAACGCGCGTCACCTGGCCGATGACACCCACGTCATCGATGACCGGCTGCCCGGCGCTAACCGTCGCCATCTGTCCTTTGTCGACGACGATACGCTGGGTATAGGGATCGCGCACGGCATGCAGAATCTGTGCAACGACCCCACTGGGATGCTCGCGCTCACGAAGCTCCAGCAAGCGGCGTAGTCTGGCATTTTCACGCTCAAGCTGCTCGGTACGCGTCAGGCTAGCGGCATTATCAAGCTGCTCGCGCTTCATCCGGAAATTTTCTTCTTGCAGACGTGCAACGCTAGAGAGATAAGCGCGTGCCTGAACCAACAAGGCAGCAGGCATCTGCGCCGCCCGCTGTAACGGATCAGTGATCAGGGAAAGGCTCTGGCGCGCCAGATCCAGCGTATGAAAGCGCGCATCGATCACAATCAGCACCAGCGACAAGGTCACGTAAAAGAACAAACGCGCTAGCGGGGCGGGGCCTCGTTTAAAAAATGGCGGCGGCTGATGATCCATGCAAAGTTTCGAGAAAAAACTTCAGCAATAGCAAAATGACTGAAAAAAACAGTATGCACCCGGGCACATCACTCCGGTCATCCTGACCACTCCGCTAACGAATCACGCCGGCAAACGGACGGATCAAAACCGCGCTACGCACTGTGGGCGCGCGCCGAATTGGCCGGGCGCGCATCCACGATGATCCACCCCGGTCAATCCGAAGCGAAAATGCTGCCCAGCTTGTCCATGCGTTCGAGCGCGATTCCGCAGCCACGCGCAACGCAGGTCAGCGGCTCTTCGGCAACGATCACCGGCAGCCCCGTCTCTTCCATCAGCAAGCGGTCGAGATCGTGCAGAAGCGCACCGCCACCCGTCAGCACCAGTCCCTTGTCGGCAATATCAGCGCCCAACTCGGGTGGCGTCTTCTCCAGCGCTGACTTGACGGCAGAGACAATGCTGTTGAGCGGATCGGTCAATGCTTCGAGAATTTCGTTTGAGGAAATCGTAAATTTGCGCGGGATACCTTCGGCCTTATTGATACCGGAAACTTCCATTTCCTGCACTTCTGTACCGGGGAAAGCTGAGCCAATCTGCTTCTTGATGCTTTCCGCCGTATTCTCGCCGACCAGCATGCCGTAGTTACGGCTGATGTAGTTAATGATCGCTTCATCGAGTTTGTCGCCGCCGATACGCACCGAACCGGAATACACCATGCCGCCCAACGAAATCACGCCAACCTCCGTCGTGCCGCCGCCAATATCGACAACCATCGAACCGGTTGCTTCGGCGACAGGCAAATCGGCGCCAATTGCCGCCGCCATCGGTTCTTCAATCAAGAACACCTGCCGGGCACCCGCATTCTCAGCCGAATCACGGATAGCGCGGCGTTCCACCTGTGTCGAACCGGACGGCACACAAACGATAATGCGCGGACTGGGCGAAAGCAGGCGCGAGTCGTGCACCTTGCGAATAAACTGCTTGAGCATCTGCTCGGTCCACGTAAAATCAGCGATGACCCCATCTTTCATCGGCCGGATGACAGTAATTTGTCCGGGCGCCTTGCCAAGCATTTCCTTGGCGCTCTGCCCCACCGCCTGAATCACCCGCTTGGAGTTCGGACCGCCATCCATGCGGATGGCGACCACTGAAGGTTCGTCGAGAACGATGCCCTTGCCGCGCATGTAAATCAGGGTATTCGCGGTACCAAGATCAATGGCAAGATCGTTCGAAAAATAACTGCGCAAGAAACTGAACATGCCTAAGTATCCAAAAACGCCGCCATACTGCGGCTGGTAAAGCTTTTATGATACCTTATACAGCCATTATTTTGATGAGTTGACCTTTTGATTTTTCCCACTATTTTTATTTTTTCTACTTTTCTATGTCGATCACCCATGAACACGTAAAGCGCGTAGCGCAATTGGCGCAGCTTGAAATCAGCGCCGACGAAAACGAAACGATTCGCGCGCAGCTCGATGACATCATCGGACTAATCGAACAACTCCAGGCTGTCGACACACATGGCGTCGAACCGATGGCGCATGCACTTGATCTCGGCCAGCGTTTGCGTCCTGACATCGTCACAGAAAGCAACCGGCGCGAAGATTTTCTGGCAATCGCACCGCAGACCGAAGCCGGACTCTTTATCGTGCCAAAGGTGATCGAATGATTCCGCATGACATCAAATCACTGGCCGCAGCGCTGGCGAACAAAGAAATTTCCAGCGTTGAACTGACTCGCAGCTATCTCGACCGAATCGAACGCATCAATCCGGCACTCAATGCCTATATCACTATCGTTCCGGAAAAAAGTTTAGCGCAGGCGGCAGCGGCAGATGCCCGCATTGCCGCCGGGCAGGCCACGCCATTGACCGGCATTCCACTGGCGCAGAAGGACATTTTCTGCGCCAAGGGCTGGCTGACGACCTGTGGTTCAAAGATGCTGGGTAACTTCGTGAGTCCCTATGATGCCACGGTGATCGAACGGCTCAACGCCGCCGGCGTGGTCACTCTGGGAAAAACGAATATGGACGAATTTGCCATGGGTGCATCGAACGAGACTTCATATTACGGTGCAACCCGCAATCCTTGGGATATGGAAAGGTCGCCAGGCGGCTCTTCGGGCGGTTCGGCAGCCGCGGTGGCGGCCCTGCTGGCGCCCGCGGCGACAGGCACCGACACAGGCGGTTCGATCCGTCAGCCGGCGGCACTCTGCAATCTGAGCGGCATCAAGCCAACATACGGCACGGTTTCACGCTACGGCATGATTGCCTATGCATCCTCGCTCGACCAGGGTGGGCCGATCGCGCATACGGCGGAAGATTGTGCCATGTTGCTCAACGCCATGGCCGGTTTCGATGAGCGCGATTCGACCAGCCTTGACCGTCCGGCCGAAGATTACACACGCGATCTCGATAAACCTCTGGCCGGCCTAAAAATTGGCCTACCCAAGGAATTTTATGGAGAGGGGTGCGACGCCGAGGTCACGGCGCGCGTCGAAGCCGCCGTGGCCGAATACCAAAAACTGGGCATGACAACCGTGGAAGTCAGCCTACCGAACCTGAAACTGGCGGTACCTACTTATTACGTCATTGCCTCGGCTGAAGCCAGCACTAACCTGTCGCGCTACGACGGCGTCCGCTACGGCTATCGTGCCCCGAAATACGCCGACCTTAACGATATGTATGCAAAAAGCCGCTCGCAAGGCTTTGGCATCGAAGTCAAGCGGCGCATTCTGATCGGTACTTATGTATTGTCGCATGGCTACTACGATGCCTATTATCTGCAAGCTCAGCGCGTCCGCCGCCTAATTGCGGCAGACTTTGCCGAAGCGTTCAAACATTGCGACGTCATTATGGGGCCAACCTATCCAATCCCAGCGTTCAGACTGGGTGAGAAAATCGGCAACCCGGTGCAAATGTATCTGTCGGACATTTACACCGTAGCCGTCAATCTTGCCGGCCTGCCCGGCATGTCGATCCCCTGCGGTTTCTCCGGCCAAACATCCCCATTGCCGGTCGGGCTGCAGTTGATCGGCGACTATTTCAGCGAAGCACGGCTACTCAATATCGCACACCGTTATCAGCAAGCCACCGACTGGCACCTGCGCCAGCCGCCGGCACTTGCGGCATAACGGGGCAAACACCGCAATACAAAGATTCCTTAACAGCATGGGTTTGACTGGAGAAAAACACATGTTTCTGACGATGGCCGAAATTTCCCGAAACAGACGGCATGCTGGCTACGCCGGAAGAATCCCCGGCATACAGCGCCTATGCCTTGCCGCCATGCTGACAACTTTGCTGGCAGCGTGTGCAACCACCGATCAGGCCACTGGCGATAAAGCTAAAAAAGAGACATCAGCCTCTGGACATATCCAGACGGGTCAAATCAGCCCACAAACCCTGCGCCGGCTGCGCGGACGAAAGATGCAGCAAATTCACGACCGGGCGCTGAATGTCAAGGCGGCGTGCACGTTCAAGGACGTCAACGGCGGCAAGGGCCGCCTCGATCTATTGGTGGAACGTGCCGAAGTCAAGCGCCTGAGTGCAGAAATCGGAATTCCCAAACACGGCGTCTGTCGCTTCGACTTGCCTGCATTCACACAAACATCCCGCATACCCAATGTCGAATTGCACAATCCGGCCAATGCCTGCCTGATTCGCCTATGGGAACAAAACAAGGGCGTCACGATCGCCTTTCATAATTGCCGTGCGCAATGCAGCGGCGACGCTGTCGATTATCTGTGGCCGATTCTGGTCAATCCGCGTAATGGCCGTTGTGCCTGAATACAGAGAGAAATAAACGATGAAATCATGGGAAGTCGTCATTGGCATTGAAACGCACGTCCAGCTGCTGACCCATTCAAAGATTTTTTCCGGCAGTTCGACCGCCTTCGGTGCCGAGCCGAACGTGCAGGCCAACGCCGTCGATATCGCTTTGCCGGGCGTGCTGCCGGTGCTCAACCGCGGTGCGGTGGAATGCGCCATTCGCTTTGGCCTGGCCGTCGGGGGCAACATCGCGCCCAAATCGGTATTTGCCCGCAAAAACTATTTTTATCCGGATTTGCCCAAAGGCTATCAGATCAGCCAGTTTGAACTACCCGTCGTCAGCGGCGGCCAGGTGCACATCCAGCTCGGCCAAGGCGAGGATACGACGGAGAAAACGATCCGCCTGACGCGCGCGCATCTGGAGGAAGATGCCGGCAAATCCATCCATGAAGGGATTCACGGCGCTTCAGGTATCGACCTCAACCGCGCCGGCACCCCACTGCTTGAAATCGTCAGCGAACCGGATCTGAGATCATCGGCGGAAGCCGCCGCTTATGCGCGCGCCCTGCACGCACTCGTGCGCTGGATCGGCATCTGCGACGGCAACATGCAGGAAGGCTCGTTCCGCTGCGACGCCAACGTATCGGTACGTCCGCTTGGGCAGCAGGAACTCGGCACGCGGCGCGAAATCAAAAATCTCAACTCATTCCGTTTCCTGCAACAGGCCATCGATTACGAAGTGCAGTGGCAAATCGCCGAAATCGAGGAAGGCCGCGCCATTCGCCAAGCCACCGTGCTATTTGATCCGAGCACCGGCGAAACACGTGCCATGCGATCCAAAGAAGACGCGCACGACTATCGCTACTTTCCTGACCCCGATCTACTGCCGCTTTTTATTGACCACGACTGGATCGAGCGTGAACGCGCCGCTTTGCCGGAACTGCCCGATGCCAAGAAACAACGTTTCAGCGCAGACTATGGGCTTTCTGCCTATGATGCCGCTGCGCTCACCGCATCGCTTGAAATGGCCGACTATTTCGAGGCCGCGGTTGCCGTTGCCGGAAAGTTTGCCGCTAAAATCTGCGCCAACTGGGTCATGGTCGATCTGGCCGCACGTCTGCACAAAGAAGACAAAACCATTGGCGAATCGCCCGTCAGTGCCGCGCAGCTCGGCGGTCTGGCAGCGCGCATTGCCGACAACACGATCTCCAACGCCATTGCCAAGAAGGTTTTTGAAGCCCTCTGGAGCGGAGAAGGCGCCAGTGCCGACGCCATCATCGAACAGCGCGGCCTGCGGCAGATTACCGATAGCGGCGCCATCGAAAAATTGGTCGATGATGTGCTGGCCACCAATGCAGTCATGGTTGCCGAATTCAAATCAGGCAAGCAGAAAGCATTCAATGCATTGGTCGGTCAGATAATGAAAGCCGCCAAGGGTAAAGCCAACCCGCAACAGGTCAATGAGCTGTTGCGACGCAAATTGACAGATTAACCAAGAGGACAAAGGCAAGGCGCTACGCTATTCATGCCGCACCTTGTGCATAGGGCTTGCCTTAGCGTACGGTCAATTGCGACCGATCAGAAAAATACAAGATCAACGAGAACGCGGACGCTTGCTCAGCTCAACGAAACGCGCTTTCTCCTCGCCATATTTGGCGCGAACAGTTTCCAGCTCTTTTTTCTTGGCCTCAATCAGTGACGTTTGCGCATTGATTTCGACGTCACCTTCCTTTAGTCCTTTCTGCACTTCAGGTGGCATAGGCTTTTTTTTATAAAACTCGGCTTCTTCTTCATATTTCTTACGTGCCTGTTTGGCGCTTTCTATTTTGGCTTCAGCATTCTTGATCGACTGCAAAATGTCCTTCTCGGCACGCGCCTGCATCGCATCGATCTCGGCTTCGCTACCGTAGGTATTGAGCAATGCCCGATCCTTCAGATCCTGCTCTTTACGTTTTTCTTCCTCGATCTTGCGCTTTTCTTCCTCGATTTTTCGCTGCGCCCGCTGTTCTGTGGTCAGCGGCGCAGGAACCTTGCGGATAGTCGATCCGCTACGGCCAACCTCGCGGTAGGCACGGCCAAAGCACGCCTGGGGCAAAAGATCGCCGCAAACCTGCCGCCCACCCGCATCATTACAGCAATACACCGCGCCTGACGACTGGCCGGTCGTTTTGCCAGCAGAGAACACCGCACCGCCAAATAAAGACAAAGTGCCGAAAATGGCAAGATTCGTAAACAGTTTTTTTGACATACTAATTAACACCATACTGACGACGATATTGTAAAACCGCATCTTCATGCGCCTTGAATTCCGGATGATGGCTCAGAAAAGCCATCAGGTCATTGAGCGTCGCCACGGCGACAACCGGAATTCCAAAATCCTGTTCGACTTCCTGCACGGCAGAGAGGGTGCCCGTCCCCCGTTCCATGCGATCGAGCGCAATCACGACACCGCATGGCTCGGCCCCAGCAGCACGGATGATCTCGACCGATTCGCGCACAGAGGTACCGGCAGAAATTACATCGTCGATGACCAACACGCGCCCTGCCAGTTTTGCGCCAATGATATGGCCGCCTTCGCCATGATCCTTCACCTCTTTGCGATTGAAGGCAAAAGGCACATTACGACCAGCGCGCGCAAGTGCCAAAGCGCTCACAGCGACCAGCGGAATCCCTTTATAGGCGGGGCCGAACAACATGTCCATCGATGCACCGCTGGCAAGGATCGCCTTGGCGTAAAATCGCGAAAGTCGGTCGAGCGCTGCGCCGTCATTAAATAGCCCGGCATTGAAGAAATACGGTGACAGGCGGCCGGCCTTAGTCTTGAATTCGCCGAAACGCAGTACATTCAGGTTCAAGGCGAACTCGATGAATTCCTGACGAAAATCCATGAAATACCAAGCATTATCTGAGTGACGGCTTGTATGTTACGCATCATTACCCTAAATCTCAATGGAATTCGCTCGGCTTGGCGCAAAGGCTTTGCTCCCTGGCAAGCCTGCCAGAACGCCGACGTCGTTTGCCTGCAGGAAATCAAGGCGCAGGCCGCCGATCTGGCGCCTGATATGCTTTCTCCTACCGGCATGCACGCACACTATCATCTGGCTGAGAAAAAAGGCTACAGCGGCGTCGGTATCTGGAGTCGCCATTTGCCGGATGCGGTTCAACAAGGTACCGGCATCCCTGAGTTCGACGCTGAAGGCCGCTACCTGCGCGTGGATATTGGCCGACTGTCGGTGATTTCACTGTATCTGCCTTCCGGATCGAGTTCGCCTGAGCGACAAGCGGCTAAATTTCGGTTCATGGATGGTTTCTATCCCATCTTGTCCCAGTTAGCACGTGAAAAGCGTGATATCGCCGTTTGTGGTGACTGGAATATCGCCCACCAGGAAATCGATCTCAAAAACTGGAAAAATAACCAGAAAAATTCCGGATTCTTGCCGGAAGAGCGTGCCTGGTTCGGCAAAACGCTCAACGAAGCAGGCTGGGTCGATGTTTACCGTCATCTGCATCCGGATGCGACAGACACCTGCTACACCTGGTGGAGCAATCGCGGTCAGGCCTGGGCTAAAAATGTCGGCTGGCGGCTCGACTATCAATTGGCAACACCCACACTAGCCAAGAGGGCGCGTTCCGCAGAAATTTATAAAGCCGAACGCTTTTCCGATCATGCCCCGTTACGCATCGACTATGATTACGCATTATGAATTTTAATTGATTCAAAACGCCAAATTCGTTACCCTGCATCTAAATGCCGTATACAAATTTATGTGTCATGAAAGGCATCCCAGCATACCCTGGCGATAGATAGTACGGCGCCCAGAGTAACTCCGATTGACTTTTACTTAACTCAACGCAAGGAAATCATCATGCCCAGACAATCCAAGTCCAAACAGAGTGAATCCGAATTTTCGATTAACCTGAGCAAACAGAAGCTCGTCGAAGATCTGAAAATTGTGATTGCCGACGCCGAGGAAATCTTGCGCGCCACCGCCGACCTGGCGGGTGAGAAAGTTGTCGAACTGCGCGGGCAAATCAGCGAACGGCTGGAAGACGCCAAGACGCGGCTCATCGATGTTGAAAATGAACTGATCGGCAGAACGCGAGCCGCCGCGCACGCCACGGATGTCTATGTCAAGGAAAATCCTTGGCAGGCTGTCGGTATTGCCGCCAGCATTGGCCTGTTGATCGGGATTTTCGCTAGCCGTCGTTGAATCTGAAGTTTTTGGGATTTTTTGCGCGGAATTTCATGAGTACCACGCCTGGCTACCGGGGCAGCCTGTTTTCCGCCCTAAAAAATCTGGCGGCCACATTGCTGGCGAGCGGCAGAACGCGCCTCGAATTGTTGGGCAATGAGCTGGAAGAGGAAAAATTACGGGCATTCCAGCTCTTTCTGCTAGCCCTTGGACTGGCTTTCTGCTTAAGCATCGGCCTTCTCATGCTGGTCTTGTTTCTGACGGTGGCATTCTGGGAAAGCCGGGTACTTATATTGGGAATTTCCTGCGCAGCATTTCTTGGTGCCAGTATCTGGCTAGCGTTCGGATTGAAACAGGCCGTGCAACGTCCCAGACGGATGTTTGACGCCAGTCTTTCCGAATTGGAAGAGGATCTCCGACAATTGAAAGCTGCGATAGGGCAACACGATGCGCCGGCTGAATGACATCCATCTGCAGCGGGGCATGCTGCTCGAACGCATTACAACACAGCGCTACTTCCTATCCGCGGAAACGCAACCGGTGAAAGTCGCCCTCAACCGTATTGATGTTGCGCGCACGTACATTAATACGGGTATCAGCTACGTCAAACGTTACCCACTGCTCGCTGGACTTGCCGTTTCCACGTTGACTATTTTGAATGGTCGTCGCGTATTTCGGCTGGCACGGCGCAGTTTCTTCGTCTGGGAAACCTGGCGAACATTGCGTCAAAGATTCCCCTATCTTTGACGTATATGATGCGGCATAAATTTCCGCAAAATTAGATTAATGGTTTTAGTAGTATGTTAGATAGCACTATGCAGCCGCTTAAATGAAAAATAACTCAAGAAACTAGGCTCCAATACCCAACCTAATACAAGACTAATGCGGTAAAAGAAACTAGCGCTATTTTTATTCTCCGCCGCTATCTAAATAGCCAGATACGATTAAAATCAATGGATTGGCTGAGTAGAAGATCATTAATTTATACGCATTATTCTTGAGTGCTAGAAATAGCTCGGAATAGGTCGCGCCTGAAAACAAGTAGCGGCCGAACCTTGGAATTGCCATTAAGAGGCGTTTTATTTAACCACCCCAAAGATAGACCTGTACTACAAATAATTTCCGTAGTTATTAGTTATCTCACACAATATCTAAGACAACGGTTTCTACTTATATTTTTTGGAATAATCTAACAAGAAAATAGCCCAGAAAATCAAAGACGGCCGGAAAGGCCGTCTTTACTGGGTTTGGCGGAGACGGAGGGATTCGAACCCTCGATGCAGGTTTTGCCCGCATGCTCCCTTAGCAGGGGAGCAGAAAACGTGTCAACCATGCGCTTTTGACAGGCGTTGAATATTAAATGGCACAATTTTGGCACAACGACACGGGGGCGAGACATGGCGACAATCACCAAGCGGGGCAGTTACAGCTGGCGCGTACAAGTCCGGCGGCGCGGCATGCCGCCGCTTTTTAAGACCTTTAACTACCAGGCGGACGCGGAGCGCTGGGCGCGGCAGATGGAAGCCGAACTGGACAAAGGACTTTATTTACCCCGGCGCGAGGCGGAAAAAATGACTTTCGGCGAGCTTGCCGACCGCTTCCAGGCCGAATACGCCCCCGAGCACTATCGCGGCAAAGGTTGGCAGTTCAAGCTTAAGCACCTGCGCGATGCCTTCGCCAAATACTCCCTGGCCGCCATCTCACCCAAACTGGTCACGCAGTACCGGGATAAACGCCTTGACGACCCCGATCCTCGCTACAGCAAGAATTTGAGCGCAGCGCCTCGTCTGTCCCCCGCCACGGTCAAAACAGAGCTTGACCTGTTATCTAAAATGCTGGACGTTGCCCAAAAGGAATTCAGTATCACTTTGCCCAATGGCAACCCGGTAACCTACATCCGAAAACCCAGGGACGCAGGACGGCGCGAACGGCGTCTGATCGATGATGAACCGGAACGCCTGATGGCCCAGTGCAAGAGCAGCGGTAATCGCTGGCTGGCGCCAGCGGTCACGCTAGCGCTTGCAACCGCCATGCGGCAGGGCGAACTACTGGCCCTGGAGTGGAAAAACGTCGACCTGAAACGGCGCTTTGCCCTGCTGCCAATGACCAAGAACGGAGAAGCGCGCGCGGTACCGCTATCCCCTGAAGCCGTTGCCGTCTTCAAGGCGCTTCCCCGTTCCTTTTCCGGCCGCGTCATCCCGCTTTCCCGCATGACGCTTTACAAGGCGTTTGAACGCGCCTGCCAGCGCGCGGAGATTGCCGACATGACGTTTCATGACCTGCGGCACGAAGCCCTGTCGCGGCTGGCCGAACGCGGCGATTTTTCCGTGCTTGAGCTGGCCGCTATCAGCGGCCACAAGACGCTACAGGTCTTGAAGCGCTACACTCACCTGCAAGCGGAAAAACTGGCCGCCAAGCTGGCCGGGCAAGGCTAGCGCTAAAGTAGAATCAGATGTGCTGGCTATATCTATTTCGGCAATGCCAGATGTACCTTGATGGCATCCTCGACGGCCAACATATCAGCCTTTGAAAGCGTCCCTAGCTGGCCTTTGAGCCGAGTTTTATCGGCAGCCATAATCTGATCCGCCATCGCTTTACTGCTTTGCCCGGCAACCGTTACCAGTGCTTCGCCAGGATATTGCCGCCCGGTGTTACTGGTCATGGGTACAACCACAACCCGCGCCAAATGCCGATTGGCGGCATCGTTACTTACAATGACCGCTGGGCGTGTTTTGCGTATTTCGCTACCGACGGACGGATCGAACTCAACCCACCAGACTTCACCGCGCCGCATCGGCCATGTCCCCTGCCAGCGCATTGCACCATTCCAAGGCTTCGGCTTCGCGTGCCTCGTCGGCGGCCATTGCCCGATAGCCTTCGTCAAGGGAAGTGTCGACCACATGCGGGCGTACCAAATCTTCGATAAACTGGCTCATGCGCCGTCTACCGACAGTCCGGTAAAGCCCTTCGTAGACAGCTTCATCAAGTGTAATCGTCATTTTCCGGTGCATATCAATCTCTCATACACTGAATACGTATTACATTATAGAAGTGTTGATAAATCCGGGCAAGACGTGATGCTCCGCGCGGCAAAAAATCCCAACTCAAAAAACAAAAAGTGTGTGTGCCTTTCGCAGTCGCATGTGCCCGCGCCGGACGGCGGCGCGGCCTTGATGCGCGCAGCGCATCAAGGTTCGCACGCATGCGCCTGAACACGCATCCGAAACTCCGCCACCCTCTCGGGCTGGCGGCGGATGCTGTACCTTTGGAACCTAACGGTCGAAGCTGTCTATAAAAAAACAGCGCTTACTTCTTCTCTTGCTCAAGGTTTTCCCGCGTCACGAAATTGGCTGACTCACCGCTTTTTCCTGCGACTCGGTTTTTCCCGCGTACCAGCATCTCGATTTTTTTCATCGCGTCTTTCTCGCCCAGGCTGCCGATACCGGCGCTGATCCACTTGAGCACTCTGTCGCTCATATCCTGCGGCAGGGCAAAAACGGTCATGAACACCGACAGCGTGATGAAGGCATAGACGAGCATAAAACCAAAATAGGAGGCAATCCCGGTCGTACTGTTAGCCTGGATCGTGTTCAGGGAGCCGATAAAGCCGAGATTAACCAGATCCATGATCGGGCGCAGCATGATCATCGACAGCAACAAACCCAGCACGGTCAGGATCGGCTTGAAGAACACCGACAGCAACAACAGATACCCCTGCTGCTGCGAACCGATGAAGCTATCGTTTGACTCCGGCGTCATGTGCATGACCATCCACAAGGGCGCGGCCACCACCGACTCGACGACGGCGATTAACCAGCCGATGACGGCCAGGGTAAACACCATGAACGGCACCATCGGCAGGAAAATCGACATGAAATAACCGATGTAAAGCAGACCGTAGGCTGGAACGACGATCAGATCGGACAGCCAGCCCAGCGTCTGGATAAAAGCGCTGCCGGTTTCTTCGGCAACATCCTGTAGTCCTGTTAAGTTGATCGGCGTGATGGACAACAACGATTTCACCCCCGCCTTGGCCCACCTGGCGGCGATCTTAAGCATCGTCGGCGCAGCGATGAGCGTTTCCCCGATGACCATTGCATAGTCGCCGATGTTTTTGACCTGTATCACCGGATCGTGCCAGCCCGGCGTATCCGGCACGGCAAGCATATCCACCGTCCCGGCCACGGCCTTCTGGCCCATGCTGCTAAGCCAGCCATCCCACACATCGGTCGGATCGGAACCTTTCTCCAGCTTCAAGGACGGGATCTCCGTCGCCTTTTTCCCGGCATTGACGGGATTGCTCTCCCAGGCTGCTGGTCCGTTGGCGATGACATCAAACGCCTTTTGCGTCGCCAGGGCGTAATTAGCCAGCAGTCCCTTGTCGTGCGCAGGGGCAGTCTGCTGGATCAATTCAGTCATCGGCGGCTTGCTGTTCGGCGTGATTCGATACGCCTCATTCAGAGCCGTCTGAATCTGCGAAAGGCGACGATGAAACATCCCGGCCTGCACCCAGCCATGTTGTGTACTCTGTTCCAGGAAATTCTTGATGACCTGTCCGTGCGTCGAATCCATTTGATTGATGTCGGCGTTATAGCCTTTGCGGAATGTCCGGACATAGGCATTGATTCCTTCCTGAAAGCGCCCGGCATCGATGTCCGGTTTTTCGGACACGATGTCGGCGGCCAGCACTGTCATCTGTCTGTCCAGTACATTGTATGCTCCAACCGCAGTGTTGTAGGCCATCGCGTTGGCGATCATCTGTATCTGCTTGGCGTCATAGCCCGTACTCACGAACATCTTTTTCGCATCGGTGTTGGCCGAAAACGGCACACTTGGCGTTGTCGCGGAAACTGTCGACGTTCTGCCCATAAACCCAACGCTGCCGCAAATCGGTTTGCCATCGGCAACCGGCGTTGCCGACGTATCCTTGTACTCATAGATCTTGGTCACAATGCTGGTATTCAGGCCAAGCGCCTCGGCGGCCATATCGGACACGACCGAAAAGCCTCGCCCCAGGTTGAAATTAATGGTCTTCTCGACAGGCTGAATATTTGTCTTCCCGTTTGTAATCATGCCCAGCGTCTGGTTGAGCGACATCGTGCAGACCTTGGACAGCAGCATGTTGCCCGCTAGTGTGCGGACCTGGTTAGCATCGGCATCGAGGGCGACGAACGCATTAGGTAGCGGCCGGGTGAGCGCCGCCTTCACTACGTTTGTCCACGTTGTGTCGGCAATGCCCACGCCCCAGACGACAATTTGCAGGACAATTAACTGGATGACCGAATAACCGGATGTGGTCACGATCAGCGATGCCGCTGATCCGGCGATGCGCAACGGCGTAAATACTGTTGACCACTTGCGCCCCAGCGCCTGTCCGTCGTTGGCCGTGTTCATCACCCCAAACACGGTCACATAGGCTAGGATCACCGTGCCAAAAAACAGGACAGCGGAGTTGAAATAGGCGAAGGCTGTACCGAGAATATCGGGCAGACCGCCTCCGGCCGTACTCCCGAAGATGTTGGCCGTCACTTCGCCGAAGGTATTGGCCAGCAGATGCGTGATGGAATAGTCCTGCGGCTCCGGCGTGAAATTCGCCATGTTGTTAGCGGCGTTGATGGTTGTCGGTGTGCCTGCTGGCATGGTTGCCCCTCCTATCGCCCCAGATAAACGGCCGTGATGTTTTCCCGGTTGTGGCCCAGTTCATTGCTGATTACCAGTCTCGCGGCTCGATCCGCTTCTTTTTGCTCCGGATCAAGCTGCTTGTTAGTCGGCCCGCCCCTGGCCGGGCATTCCCGGCCGGTCAATTCTTTGTACCGGTTTTGCGCGTAGGCATGCCGCAGCCCGTGAAGTCGTGACAGGCCGAGGAAATTCGTTGTATTTTCGTACTGCTTGAGCCGTTCCACGTACCGTTGCCCCGCCGGGATCATCGACCCGGCCCCGGCCAGCATCGCAGCCCTGGCTAAAACTGCTTTTTGATAGTCGTTTAGGATTGGAATCTCACGCGCACGACCACCCTTGCACCACGAAGCCTTGAGCCTGACAATCCCGGGACTGCCAGCAAGTGCATAACTCGGCTGAAATTTCAGCGCCTCCTCGCGGCGCAATCCAAAAGCACGCTGCAACTCAATCGAGCAGCGCAATCTTTCGTCCTTAATATTCTTTAAAGTTTCATCACTGATTCGAACCGCCTTGTTTTGATTGGTTACGTATTTTCTGCGACTAACGCCCAATTCAGCGTTTGTTTTCGGGATGACGTTTTGCTTGTTGATCTTATCCGCCCACCATCGAAGATGAGCGATTCGATTCTTTATCGTCGCATCTGAAAGTCCGTCTACTTTCTGCCACTGATTAACGAGAAACTGAATGTGCTTAGGCTTCAGGCCCGTTACGCCCATGTTTCTAAAACGGCCAATTTCAAGAAGCTGTTTTCCCGCCTGAATCAAAATGTCTTTTCTGGCAGCCTGTGTCGAAAAACTGCCATCTTTGTTTCTCTCGCACAATTGAGCAATTTCCCGAACAAGAATGTGCCTCATTGCCTCATCCAAAACTATTTAAAAGTAGTGGTTAGTGTTTAAATAAAGTTTCGACGTTCGAAAACGGCGAAAACAATCGAAAAACCGTAGTTTTTCGATAGGCCGAAGCCCGTGCACCACAAAATACTGCAAATCAATTTGCGTCGCTGTCGTGCCGTAGGCAGCTATTTAACCAGACGAAGCAAACTGAAGAACTGCCAATACCTTAAACTTCAAATTTAGCCATAGATTTTTCGCCCATAGCTTTTAACTGAATTTACAACTTCTTCAGGATTCTTTGCCATTTCAACAATCATTGCAGACACAACCAAGGATAATTCCGGCCGCATTCCTATTGATTTCTGAACAGTTTTGCGTAATTCCTGAATTTCCATCATTGCCTCTTCAGTAATCGGAACTTTTATCTCTTTTGATGGCTCGACCTGAACAAACCGGCTTCCATCAAACTGATAAAGTTTTCCCTTATCAAAAACCTCTTCCTTCTGACTGACTTCTTCACTCATAAAACAATCTCCTTTTCAAGATAAAAATATAAAAGATACCCACATGTGCACTTGGCCTGCGTTGGTTGCTTTTGATACATACGCGCCTGCGTTGCCTGCTGCTTTTGGCCTTGCAAGACTGACCGTCTTTTGCTTCTACGAACACAACCGCCATTACTGGCTCTAGTGTCACTCACCTGAAGCAAGGTGGCCTTTTTTTGAGAAAAAAGACAAAAACTATAACCTTGAAAGGCTGACTGATTTGCCCAGTTTTGCCTTGAATCTGTTTGCCCGTTCAACCGAATTTTTCTGGCGCTTCCTGGCTTTTGTTACTGCCCGCAACGCTTCATTTAGCTTAGCTTCCTTTATTGCCAAATTATTTTCCAACTCGGCAATTTTTCGGTTTGCTTCAGCCAGATTAGCCAAAAGTTTCTTTCGGGCCGACTCGGATTCTCGTAGCTGTGACAGCAGTTCATTTGCTTGCCGGTTTATTTTGCTGTCACTTTTAAAGATAGCCATTTCTACAACCCAAAAATTATTTACGGAAATTGTCGCACCTTTGCAACAATAAATCATTACCCGCTTTTTACTTTGTTTTACTGTAATTCAAATCGTCACTATTTTTTTCGGCCAGCAAGCCCTATCATCCTGCCATCTCTACGGAGCGTCACTACCTACTCGCCAAGGCTCGCCAGGTAGAGACGCTCCGCGTTTAAACCCCTGCTGGAATTACATCAAAATGTAATTCCAGCATATTAGATGGATGATAGATGGCGCTATGTTAATCGACAAGATAAAAAGCTTTTTTCTTTCGTTATTGCTTGGTTTAATGTCTATGGCTGTTTTTGTTTTTGCTGGACTCAAGCTAGTCTCCACACGTCGGAATATTCCTATCAATCATGCCGCCAATTTTGCCTGGCGAAACTCAATCGGTAATTGGCCGCTTGATCTTCAATTGGCTATGGCTGTTGCCCTGACTTGCGGCCTTATTATCACTGCTTTGCTGTTCTGGCTTTTGTATGATACACGATGGACTTATCGACCGCGCCGAATTGACGGAGAAGAGGAAATTGCCAGCTTACTAGCAAGAGGGACAAAAACTATCCCGCATATTTTTGCCGGAAAATTTAGTGGAAAACCGTTTTATATTTCGATAGAAGATAGGGCGCTAGTTATTGGCCCGCCGGGTACGGGTAAAACTGTCTTTTTACTAAATCAAATATTGAGATTAGCAGAAGATGGTTTGTCGTTTTGTGCCGTTGACATTAAGCCTGAGCTTTACTCAATTATTGGTAATTCATTAAAAGAAAAAGGTTATCGAGTTATCCGAATCAATCCGGCGACTGACGATTCGGAGGCTGATCACTGGAATCCATTGGAAGATGTTAACGACGAAACGGCATTGACGGAAATGTGCGCTGCTTTATTACCGATAAATGATCCGCGTGACGCT
>ERZ772967.1225-NODE-1225-length-17947-cov-36.589649_pt1 | contig 17947 bp, 16 predicted proteins | sample MGYA00511677_ERZ772967 | MGnify/ENA primary metagenome ERZ772967 (study PRJEB29015, sample SAMEA2737931) | human oral metagenome | biome: human oral; feature: human-associated habitat; material: dental | place: China | collected 2146 ...
ATACATCAAGCTTAAATAACCCCGAAGAGGTCAGTCGGCGGATTGAAGCTCTGGAATTAGTACACCACTTACATCCGACCGGGGCGAATCTGATATAATGACTCATATGACGAAATTATTCTCGCTCCATCATCATCACTCCCATATATAGTCAGGAGGTATATTTTTGCTATTTAGCCTCCTGCGGGAGGCTTTTTGAATTGATGAAGTCTAAGAGAAGGAGAATGTATGATACCAGATAAATTAAAACCGGGTGACGAGGTGAGGGTAATTGCACCGGCACGCTCAGCAAGTGATATTGACGAAGAAGTTCTACGACGAGCTAAAGGTGTGCTAGAATCGCTTGGGTTAAAAATTACGTTTAGTAAAAATGCTTTTTCTCGGGGTCAACGGGATTGCCCGACAGATGACGAAAAAGTTGAAGATCTACACAAAGCGTTTATTGACAGTAACGTGAAGTGCGTTCTGGCTGCCATCGGCGGATTTAGCTCAAATCAGTTACTTGATAAGATTAACTGGCGAATTATCAAAGCTAACCCCAAATTTTTTGGCGGATTTTCTGACATTACTGTTCTTAATCATGCAATTTTAGCAAAGACTGGCTTGATAACTTATGCTATGCCAAATTTTTATTGTTTCGGCCTGTTGCCAGAGAGTGACTATTCGGTGAAATATTTCCAGCAGTGTTTATTTGTTGATAAACCATCAGAATATACCATTCATCCAGCAAAAGCATGGTACGACTTACCATGGGATTACGATGAAAAATCACTTCGCAGTGGTCAGCTAAACAGCGGTGTTAACGTCATTCAGCCGGGCATAGCCAGTGGCACGGTGCTTGGTGGTAACTTATGCAGTCTCAATTTGTTGAATGGTACTGGCTATTTTCCGAAAGTTACTGGCGATATTGTCCTGTGTATTGAGGATGATAGTTATGATTCTATGGTTGAAACATTTGAGCGTCACTTACAGGCGTTGATACAGCAGCCATTTTTCTGTCAAGTGAGAGCGATTCTGATCGGTCGTTTTCAGAGAGAATCTCAAGTGACCGAAGACGTGATTAGTGACGTCATTCTTTCCAAGAATATTAGTCCAAATATTCCGGTAGTTGCAGGTCTTGATTTTGGTCACACTGATCCGAAATTTACCTATCCGGTTGGTGGACACTGCAAGGTTGTGGCAGGGGGCGGTGGCGTTAGAATTAATATTAGCTGTGACAATAAGATATATGATAGGTAATTTGTTTGTTTAATTAGCTACTATGATTATTGCGATACTGCTCAATCGCTCTGTTAATATCGTCATATCTGAAGCCGGCTCTGGCTAGGTAAGCTTTGAGCTTGTTGATATCATCATAGCGATGATACTTCTTAGCGACCAGATTAGCTAGGGCGTCATCATCAGCCATGCCGGCTTCCTCATCTAAGACTTGCTGAATAATCCGGTGACTGATACCTTTATTGACCAGATCTCGCTCGATTCGGCGACGGGAATATTTCTGAGCAGACTGACGAGACCGAACGAAAGCTTTAGTGAATACTAGATCGTTCAGGTAGCCTCTATCATACAGACGAGCGATGACCCGCTCAGTATTATCCCGGCCCCACTGCTTGCGCCTGGCGTAATCTCGGATCTCACGTTCAGAGCGGAGTCGTCGACTGATCAGATCGACCGCCCTGATGTAATTCTTACCAAAATCTGACTCAGCTTGGAGCTCAGCCAGCTTAGTCTCGTCGATCTCCTGTCCACTATGGAGGCTATGTTGGACCAGCTGAAACTCGTCTAGGCTAAAGCTGTAATGACCGTCGACAAAGATGTTGTAGCGACCGGCAGTCCTGGCAGCTGGGGCGACCTTGGTGATGCGCATAGGCTAGGCAAGCTTAGCTTAGAGACTCTCTTTGTCGGCGACTGACTGGCGAACTTTGCCATCAATCTCGGCTAGCTTATCAGGGTTGTCTTTAAGGTATTTTTTAGCTGCCTCACGACCTTGCCCAATCGTCTCATCATTATATTTATAAAAAGCACCTGACTTTTGAACGATATCGTGCATGACTGCTAAGTCTAAAACATCACCGGTGGTAGAAATGCCTTCGTTGTACATGATGTCAAACTCTGCCTGGCGGAACGGCGGGGCAATCTTGTTTTTGACGATCTTAACCCTGACTCGGTTGCCGATTACGTCGTCGCCCTGCTTGATCTGGCCGATCCGACGAATATCGAGGCGTTGTGAGGCGTAGAACTTGAGGGCGTTACCGCCGGTGGTTGTCTCGGGATTGCCAAACATGACGCCGATCTTCATCCGAATCTGGTTGATGAAGATGACCGTTGCCTTACTCTTATTGATGATGCCGGTTAACTTGCGGAGAGCTTGTGACATTAATCGAGCCTGGAGTCCGGGCAGGCTATCACCCATATCGCCGTCAATTTCCGCCTGAGGTACTAGAGCGGCGACGCTATCCAGCACTATCACGTCGACGGCGTTGGAACGAACCAAGGTCTCGACTATCTCTAGAGCCTGTTCACCATTGTCGGGCTGACTGACCAGTAGATCGTTAATATTGACGCCCAGGCGACCGGCGTATTGTGGGTCAAGAGCATGCTCAGCGTCGATGAAAGCGGCGGTACCACCGGCTTTCTGAATCTCAGCCACGGCATGCAGGGCTAGAGTGGTTTTACCGGATGACTCAGGGCCATATATCTCGATAATGCGCCCTCTGGGGTAGCCACCACCTAGGGCTAAGTCTAGCGACAGAGTGCCTGATGGCGAGGTCTCGACATTGATCTTGTAGGCGTCACCCAGCTTCATGATCGAGCCATCGCCGAATTGCTTGCTGATCTGACTAACGGCTAGATCCAGCGCTTCCTTCCTACCGCTATCGTCGGCTGATTTCTTTGCCATCGTCTTACTTTCCTTCTTCGCCATCTATCCTCCTCCAGTAATTAACTAAATTATAGCATGACCTCGTGGTAAAATATGACCATGTATCTGGCACTAAAGACTGACCAAGCCGAAGTAGAGTTATATCTACTGACCAGTGATGGTGAAATAGTGAAGCAAAAGATCTGGCTGGCTGATCGGGAGCTGGCCCGGGATCTGCCGGGTGAGATAGACGCTTTGCTCGGTGGTAAATATGAGGAACTAAAAGGAATAATTGTCTTTAAGGGGCCGGGGTCTTTTACCGGGCTACGGATCGGAGCTGCTGTAGCTAATGCCATCGCCTATGCTCAGCAGATTAACATAGTAGGTACTACTGGGGATGAGTGGCGAAATAGTGGGATCAGGCGTTTACAAGCAGGTGATAATGACAGAATCGTCCTGCCAACTTATGGGGCGAGGCCGCACATCACCTCAGCAAAGAAATAAATAGCGATCAGTCCGTCTTAACTAAAATAGTTGATTTAAGTAGCTAAAGAACCCGGTCTGCCGGACCATGTATGCTACAATTAACGTAGGTAGACTGTTTTTACCGTATGAACTAAGTGATTAAATCTGATATACATTTCTAGCCTCGGCTAGAACCAGAAAGGAAGCAATATGATATATGTACTGATCGCCCTAGTGGCGTTTGCTATTGGTGGCGGAGTAGCCCTGGCTGTCGCTAAGTCTCGTAACGCTAAGGCGGAGACAACTGTTGATCAGATGATCGCCGATGCTAAGAATAAGGCTAGTGAAATCATCCTGAATGCCAGTCGTTCAGCCAAGAAAGAAGCTGACGATATTCGTCGCGAGGTGAAGAAGGCTGAAGACAAGGTGGCAGAGCGAGAACATTCATTGATCAATAAGATTAGTGAGCTGGACACCAGGTCAGAGAAATTGCGTCAGAGCGAGCAGGAGATAGAGGACTTGAAGGGAGAGATCATCCAGATCAAAGAGCAGGCTCATTCCAAGCTGGAGAAGATTGCCGGGCTGACCAAGAAACAGGCGGCCGAGAAACTGATGAAAGCGACCGAGAAAGAGACTAGGGGTGACCTGGTCGAGCTGGTCGATAAGCTACAGCGAGATGCTGAGAGCGATGCCGAACAGCGGGCTGAGATGATCATCGTGACGGCGATGGAGCGCCTCGCCTCTGATGTAACAGCAGAGCGGACTATCACGGCGATTGAGCTACCCGATGATGAGATGAAGGGGCGTATCATCGGTAAAGAGGGGCGCAATATCCAGGCTCTACAACGAGCTACCGGGGTGGATATCTTGGTCGACGATACACCGGGCATGGTGGTGCTCAGCTCGTTTGACCCGGTGCGGCGCCAGATTGCTCGCCTGTCACTGGAGATGTTGATGAAAGACGGTCGGATCCACCCGGCTCGGATTGAGGAGGTAGTAGCCAAGGCAGAGCGCCAGATCGATAAAGAAGTTCAGCGAGCCGGCGAGGATGCTGCTCGGGAAGCCGGTGTAGTTGGCATCCCGACAGAGATGGTGCATTTACTGGGCGAGCTGAAGTTTCGTACCAGCTATGGGCAGAATGTTCTCAAGCATTCTATCGAGATGGCTCAGCTAGCCGGGATGATCGCCGAAGAGATCGGCGCCGATGTGCGTATCAGTAAGACGGCTGCTTTACTCCATGATGTAGGCAAGGCGGTAACCCACCGGATAGAGGGCAAGCATCACCATATCGGAGCGGCACTGGCTCGTAAATACGGTATGGACGAGCGGATCGCTCATGCTATAGAGGCACACCATGACGATATCGAGGCGACTACGCCGGAGGCAATTATCGTTCGGGTCTGTGATGCTATGTCAGGTGCAAGGCCTGGGGCTCGCAATGTCAGCTCGGAGAACTTTGCCGAGCGGATGAAAGATCTGGAGAATATCGCTACGTCGTTTGACGGCATCGACAAGGCTTACGCTATTTCGGCCGGCCGGGAGATCAGAGTGATGGTCAGTCCTGAAAAGATTGATGATCTGTCGTCGGTCAAACTGGCTCGAGATATCGCTAATAAGATTGAATCAACCATGCAGTACCCGGGTACGATCAAGGTCAACGTTATCCGAGAGACTAGAGCGATAGAGTACGCTAAATAGCGCAGTGATCTCCTCGTTACACATTATTGCAAAAATGCATTTTTGTGTAATGAGTGCTATAATAGAGCAAAGGATAAACCATGGTAAGGATTAGGCGTAAATATCTTGACGATATTATCCGTACGATAGGTACGGAGGATATCAAGGTCATTACCGGGGTGAGGCGGAGCGGTAAATCATTTCTTCTGGACGACTTCAAAAAGTACGTGATAGAAAATATCAAAGATGCTAACATCATCAGCTTTGACCTTTCCTCTCTGAAATACGAAGAATTGCGTGAGTATCACGCCCTGAATGATTATGTAGAGAAACACTATGTCAATAATAAGAGAAACTTTCTTTTTATCGACGAAGTACAGATGTGTAAGGGTTTTGAACTGGCGCTAAACAGCCTCCATGCTTCTCGTAAATATGATATCTATATCACGGGCTCTAACGCCTTCCTCGCCGGAAGTGACCTAGCGACGCTCTTTGTGGGACGAACGTACACTATAGAAGTTTATCCATTTTCTTTCGCCGAGTTCATGAGATACTTTGATTATCAAGACAGATATGAAGCCTTTGATAAATATGTCCGGGAGGGTGGGATGTCGGGTTCTTATGAGTATCAGACTCTTGAAGATAAATACGGCTATCTACGTGAGACTTATGATACGCTGATCGTGCGTGATATTGAAGAAAAACACGGAGTGAAGAATGTCGCAGTCATGGATAGGCTGTCTGACTTCCTGATGGATAATGCTTCTAAGCCAACCTCTACTCGCAATATCACCAATACTCTGATCTCTAATAAGATTGAGGCATCGAACAAGACGATTGCTGAGTATGTGAAGTACCTTTGCGAGGCTTATGCTTTCTATAAGGTGCGACGTTATGATATCAAGGGTAAACGATATCTTACCTCTACCGATAAATACTATCTTTCAGACCACGCTTTTCGCTATGCGAAACTGGGGACAAAAGTAGCTAACTTCGGTGATACATATGAGAATATCGTAGCTATCGAGTTGATGCGTAGGGGCTATGAGGTATATGTCGGAGCGATGCGAGATAGTGAGATTGATTTTGTGGCAATTAAGGACGGTGAAAAGCTGTATATCCAAGTCTCTTACTTGATTATTGAGCGGGAAACTATGGAGCGTGAGGTTGCTCCTCTTATCAATATCCCCGGAGGCTATCAGAAGTTGCTTATTGCCGGTACGAGGCAGTCGGAAATGCAGTATGAGGGTATCCGTATCGTCGATATTGCCGACTGGCTACTGGAGAGATAGCTAGGCTGTGAGATACTGGAGTACTATATTGATAGCTGAAGCATTTTATGATGAAGTTTAGAAATAATGCTTGCTAATCTAGCTAGGCGGAATTACTGTTGAGCTGGATGAAGTACCGATAGAAGGTGGACGATTAATACAGGCTAAGAAGTAGATCCGGCCATCAGGGCCGGTGTATCTAGTGCCGTCGGCTATCATTTGATCGGTTACACCGGCGCCGTCTAAGCGAAACCAGCCGGTGCTGTCTCGTCCATCAGTCAATCTCATGATGATGTCGTCGGCGGTGTACGGCTCGGCTATTCCGCCGTCGAATAATACAGCCTCGGTGGGATGCTTAGTGCCATTATTAATTCTAAGCAGGGCGAAATTAAGTCGATCATAAGAAAACGAGTTGAGTTTGACGACGTTAATCGTACCGGGGAGATACTTCTTAATGATGTCAAGATATTCCACTCTATAATTATATGGCTAGCACCCTGCATTTGCCATATTACAGATATCTGATATACTACTTAACGTATTTGTCTGGCACCGTAGCTCAGCTGGTCAGAGCGTGGGACTCATAAGCCCGAGGTCACTGGTTCGAGCCCAGTCGGTGCTACCAAGTGGACTATACAATTGATCGCGGGGTGGAGCAGTCTGGTCAGCTCGCTTGGCTCATAACCAAGAGGTCGTTGGTTCAAATCCAACCCCCGCCACCAAGGAATAATTTAGCCCTCCTAGCGGAGGGCTTTTATCTTACCTATCGTCTGTGATATCAATCTACCAGCTCGACAGTGGCGAGCTGAGCTAACTTCTTCTGAATAAAGCTGGTTAGCTCGGCGCTACTGCGCTGTCGATTCCAGCTATAGCTCCCTGTTTGGTTGGGAGCGCTTGGTTGATTCATTTTCTTCATCAGATGTCCTTTTATTAGATTGTTTATTTGTTGCAACTGCCAAGATAATAGCAAACATAAGCTATATTGTCAAGTACTAGACCATGTAGTATCGATAATGCAATATAGTAAAATACAGCTATGACTAAGTATCTCCTGGCTGTGTCGGGTGGAGTAGACTCAATGGTACTGCTAGACATGGTGGCGACAAATTACCATGGCTTCCGGGGAAAATATCTTAGCGGAGCGCAATTTCCAGCGGACTTCATAGTGGCGCATTATGACCATGGTATCAGGGGAAAGGTATCTGCCGAGGATGCCGAGTTTGTCCGGCAGCAGTGCCGTAACTACGGGGTGGCAGTGCGATGTGGTTACGGTAAGTTGGCTGCTGCTACCGGTGAGGCAGTGGCTCGTCAGTATCGTTATGATTTCTTCCGGCGGGTGGCGGAGGCGATAGCGAGAGATGATCCGGTTTACTTGGTAACAGCGCATCATCAGGATGATTTACTTGAGACCATCGCTCTTAACATAGTGCGAGGGACGGGCTGGCGGGGACTAGCGCCGATGAACCAGCCACGGGTACTTCGACCACTCCTTGATATAGCTAAAGCAGAGTTAGTTAGCTATGCCATAGAGCATGGTCTAGCCTGGCGAGAAGATCAGACTAATGACAGCCCGAGATACCTGCGCAATCGTCTCCGGGCTTTACTGGCTAGCCGGTCACCGGCCGACAAAGCGAAGCTAATCCGGCTATATGAGAGACAGAAGCATTTGCGCCGGCAGATTGAGCGAGAGTTAGAACATTACTGTGCTCGGCATATTGCTAGAGATAAGCAAGGTCAGCTAGTGTTGCGCCGTTATGATCTGATCATGCTGCCTAGTCAAGTGGCGATAGAACTACTTCGCTATGTAACTGACGGATATCTGACTTCACCCCAGCTACAGCAACTCTTACTCTTCGCTAAGGTCGGCAGGCCCGGTAAACAAATGCTCTGGAAGCGAGTTGGAGTGCGGCTGGATACCAAGCTACTCTACTGTCGGCTAAGTGATTTGGCAATATATAAATGATGAGTTATCCTGATAATAAGCATAAGGGATGGGAATGAAAAACAATGGACACGTCGGCTGGTGAAAAGGTAGCTTTAATTACTACCAAGTCACTGACTAAACGCTACCGAGTGGGCGGACATGACCTGCTGGCGACGAATAATGTTTCGCTATCGATTAACCGAGGTGAATTCGTGGCGATCGTAGGCGAGAGCGGTAGCGGTAAGAGCACTCTACTGCAACTACTGGGAGGGCTGGACAAACCGACTAGCGGTTTGATTGTCGTTAATGGAGTGGAGGTCACCGGGCTGAGCGACGGCAAGCTGTCGCAATTTCGCAACCGGACGATCGGCTTCGTCTTCCAGTCTTTTTATCTCCAACCGTTCTTGACTCTGCGCCGAAACATCGAGGTGGCGGCGATGCCTGGTCGGATGAAGCGGAACATCAGGCGAGCTCGGACTGATCAGCTGGCTGAGCAAGTCGGATTGGCTGATCGGCTGGACTATTATCCTCGCCAGCTATCAGGTGGACAGATCCAACGAGTGGCAATCGCCCGAGCACTATTCAATAAGCCACCGATCTTGCTGGCTGATGAGCCGACCGGCAATCTCGACTCACAGAATAGCCGAGGCATCATTGCCCTATTTCGGCAGATCTGTGATGAGTTGGGTACGACTGTGGTGGTGGTGACGCATAGCCGAGAGGTAGCGATGGTAGCGGATCGGGTAGTCACGGTAAAAGACGGAGCTATCGTATGATCAAGCTTAGCGACGTCGCTCTGCTCTCTCTGACCAAGCTTCATACTCGGAAGATCAGGACGATTATCACGATACTGCTTACCAGTATGCTGTTCGGTGTTTTGGTCATGGGGTCTTTGGTGACTAACGGTGTATTTCGAGGAGTAGATAGCTTTAAGCGGAACGGGCTGACCGGACGCTACATCGTTAGCGTTGCTAAAGCGTTTGATAGTAATGCCGGCGCTACAATTTCTAAAGACCCTGCCCTGATAGCCGAGGCGAAGAAGCGGTATCAACAGCTGGTCAAGGCTAAGACAGTGGAAGCGAAGCGACTGGGTATAGACTACTTGCAGGAAAGTGACGATCCGCCGTATTCACGCCTTGATGATAACAGTGAGATGCTCAAGCCGAGCGATTCTAATGGCATCATTCACCGACTTTTCAAGGAGAAATTTAGCGGTCAGCCGGTTATCGACGAGGCAACACTTAGGAAGCGTGCCGGCAAATATCATAGCATCGGCATATATAAAGAGCTGTACTACACACTGGTGACAGGGTCATCTTTATTACCTCTGAAAGACGGTAGAGAAGCTTTTTACGATACTTCCAAAGATGCGGAGAAGAACGCAAATGACATCAGGTCGCCACTTGGTGATGGTCGCCTGATAACAGCTCCGGACAGCCTGGTCAGCTCGTTTATCTTGCCACATAATGCCAGTTGGCAGCCGGACGGTCAGAGCTTGCCGATCATATTGTCCCGAGATATGGTCGAGTATTTACTGGGCTTGGGCAAGCTACCGGATAACGCCTCGACCAAGGAGCGCTTGGATCGGCTACATCTCATCTATGATAAGGCAAAAGACCTAACTTTTCAGATGTGTTACCGTAATGACGTATCGCAGGCACAGATCCAACAAGCTATCCGGCAACGACGGGAGATCAATGCTAATAAAGGCAAGAAGGACTATCAAATGCCTTCTCTGGTCTACGCTTTACCTGATGCAACTAAGTGCCAGAACGCCATCACTATCCGAGATGCTCGGACGGCTGAGGAGAAGAAACAGGATGCTAATCAGAAGATATTTGATGTTAGATTCGGCAAAAATACCGAGCCGATCAGTGCTATGGTGACCTTTAAGGTGGTCGGTGTGTCTCCGGCGATGAACGATAACGTGACGGATCTCAGTCAGCCCGGCAAGAAAGAGCGTTCACGAAGTTTTAAGGATATAGTTAATGATCTACTGCGGGTGGACAGTATCGGGCAGGTCATACCCCAATCGCTCTATGACCGGCTTCCGAATAAGTATGCTTATGCTGGTATATTTAGCTACACGCCAACTTACACATTTGGTAATGAAGATAATGTGCTGTACTTCGTCGAGTTTGCTACGGCGAAAGATGCTCAGAAGTTTATCGATGAGCAGAGCTGTAGGACGCAGTATGACGGCACTTGCAAGCCGAGCGGGAGACTATATATGGCGGATCTCGTCTTTAGTAATAGTTCGGCGATCGACGATATTCAGAAGCAAGCTCGGATATGGCTCCATTATGCTATGTTGGCGGTGGTCGTGCTGGCGGTCGTTATCATGTGGATCACAGTCGGTCGGACGATAGTCGACGGTCGTCACGAAACGGCGATCTTCCGAGCGATCGGCTTTAAGCGGATAGATATCGCCGGCATCTACATCGTCTATACTATCCTTTTGTCGCTCTTTATCACTCTTTGTGCCTTCGGGCTGGGTGTCGTCGGAGCGCATTTACTGGACGGACAGCTATCGCCCGGTTTAACTGCCCAGGCGCAATATGGCTTTAATGAGCTGAGCTCGGCCAAACGGATCAGTCTGGTCGGTTGCGATTGGCATCAGTTAGGGTTGATCGCTATCATCTGCCTGGCTACCGGTCTCCTTAGTGCCGTCTTACCGCTGATCCGTAATGTCCGCCGTAGCCCGATCCGTGATATGCGGGAAGAGTAGCCTACTCAGTAATATGCTAGAATATACAGCATGAAACCAGATAATAATACTCCGCCGAGGCGCCCTGCCTCGTCGAATCGCAACAAGTCGGGTCATAGTCCGAAGAACTTGGTTTTCTACGCTGTTTTGATTATCTTTGCTGTGGCAATCTTTGGCCTGATCAAGCGAGAGGGGCAGTCAGCTGAGATATCTTTCTCTGAGTTGGTGAATCAAGTTAATCAGGGTAAGGTCGCTAAGATCGTCGAATCAGGGTCGAATCTGTCGGTCTATATGAAGAATAGTCAGGGTCAGGCAGAACAGTCACCCTCTAAGGTGTCTCGGATTCCTTCGGGGGCAAGCGCATCTGAGCAGGGACTAAAGCTCAGTAAGACCAAGTATGTGGTCGTCCCGCCGGATAACACCAGTGACATTATCTGGAATATTGCTTCGATAGTTGTGCCCGTCCTGCTGATGCTCCTACTGTTTGCCTGGATGATGCGTCAGGCCGGGGCGCAGAATAATCAGTCGCTTAGCTTTGGTAAAAGTAAGGCGAAGCTCTACGGTATGGACCGTACTAAGACTAAGTTCTCTGAGATCGCCGGTAATGACAACGCTAAGCAAGACTTAGCCGAGGTGGTTGATTTCTTGCGCCACCCCAGGAAGTTCCTCGGTCTCGGCGCCAAGATTCCTAAAGGAGTCTTGCTAGTTGGCCCACCAGGGACGGGCAAGACGATGATGGCTCGAGCGGTGGCTGGCGAAGCGGGCGTACCTTTCTTTAGCATCTCCGGCTCAGAGTTTGTCGAGATGTTCGTCGGTGTCGGGGCAAGTCGGGTGCGTGATCTCTTCGACAAGGCGAAGAAGAATGCGCCGTGTATCATCTTTATCGATGAGATTGATGCTGTAGGTCGTCGTCGTGGTAGCGGTATGGGTGGTGGTCATGATGAGCGGGAGCAGACCCTGAACCAAATCTTGGTGGAGATGGACGGCTTTGAGAAAGATCAAAATGTCATCGTCCTAGCGGCAACTAACCGAGCTGACGTACTGGATCCGGCTTTACTACGCCCTGGTCGGTTTGACCGACGGGTAAATATCACCTTGCCGGAGCGTCAGGACCGCTTAGCTATCCTGAAAGTACACTTCAGAGAGAAGCCGACTAACGCTGATGTCGACTTAAACGCCTTAGCCGCTAAGACGGCCGGTATGTCGGGAGCAGACCTAGCTAATATCGCTAACGAAGCGGCTATTCGGGCAGCTCGCTTGGACAAGAAAGAGATAGATAATTCTGATGTCACCGAGGCACTGGAGAAAGTAGCGATCGGTCCGGAGAGGCGCAGTAATATCATGCGTGAGAAGGATAAGATCATGACGGCTTATCATGAAGGTGGGCATGCTCTAGTGGCACAGGTACTACCTGATAGCGACAACGTCCATAAGGTGACTATTATTCCTAGGGGTGCTACCGGTGGTGTCACTTGGACAATTCCTGAGCATGATCGACCTTACACTAGCATGTCAGAGTATAAAGACGAGTTGGCACGGGCGATGGGTGGTCGGATCGCCGAGGAAGTTGTCTACGGTCGGGATCATGTCACTAGTGGTGCCAGCTCAGACTTGCGTCATGCTACGGCGATTGCCCGAGATATGGTGATCGAGCAGGGTATGGGTAAGCGACTGAGTGACCAATCTTTCCACGAAGATGAGGGCGGACTCATGATGGATCGGATTACCAGGGAGAAGCCCTACTCAGATAAAACTGCCGAGGAGATTGATCAGGAGATTCGTGACCTGATCGAAGAAGCGACTAGGCGAGCCCGGGATATCATCAAGACGAATCGAGCTCTACTGGAGAAACTGAAAGATGCTCTCTTAGAGCATGAGACACTTGATGCTGATGAAGTAGCGGCAATCTTAGACGGTATGGTCTTACCGGAAACGGCGAAGCTATACTAAGAGGGGCGACATGTTATTTCTGAGCGGAGATAAGCTAGTCGCCGACCGTAATAAAATCCAGCGCCAACGTCGACGCAATCGGGCGCTGGTGGCTATCGCTCGAGCTAATCAGAAGATGAGCGTTCGCCTGGCGGCGGTCATCTTGTCTAGCTCGACTTTGGTCTCAGCTTTACTAGGGATCTATCGAGATCGTTTGCTTAATTCGATGTATCTTGATACCTACAAGGTGGGGATAGATGCCTATACAGTAGCTTTTACCATCCCCGATTTTATGTATCTGCTCTTAGTCAGTGGGGCGCTGGCAGTGACCTTTATCCCGGTCTTTAACTCTCGTCTAGCCAAGAACAATCGGGAGAGTGCCTGGCAGATGAGTACCAGCCTGATCAACTTCTTAGCGTTAGTCACCATGGCGACTTCGGTGCTAATCATGATCTTCGCTCCGATCTTAGTCAAATATGTCGTCGGGCCGGGGCTGTCGGAGTCGGGTCAAGAGCTAGCTATCAGTATGATGCGGGTGATCGCTATTAACCCCTTCCTGTTTGCTGTGGCGACGGTCATTTCCTCGGTGCAGCAGGCGGTTGGGCGGTTCGTCTTTAACGCCCTGGCTCCAACTATGTATAACTTAGGCATTATTATCGGGGCGATTTGGTTTACCGGCGGGATCAACTTATTCGGTCATCAGATCTTTGGTGGCGGGATCATGGGTGTGGCGCTAGGAGTGGTACTAGGGGCGGTACTCCAGCTAATCGTATCCAGTCTGGGGCTGCTTGGGCTAGGCTTTGACTATCGGTTTAAGATTTACTGGCGCAATCGGGGCTTTCGCAAGATCCTGACCTTGTTGCCGGCCCGCTCAGCTGATCAGGGGCTTGACTATGTCAGCTCAATCATTGACACTAACCTGGCTAGCCGAATGGCGGACGGGACGATCCGGGCTTATCAGCAGGCAAGCACACTCTATAATATGCCGATTAACTTGGTGGGGGTGGCGATTGCTACGGCTGCTTTTCCTCAGCTGACTGAGCGAATCGGCGAGGGGCGTCGAGACTTATTTGCCAAGGAGCTTCGTTCGGCGATGCGGATGATCATCTGGTTTAGCCTGCCGATTGCCATGCTGATGTTCTTCTGTCGGGGGTATATTGTCTCTATCATCGACCGGGGTGGCAACGGAACTATCGCTATGCTCTTAGGCATATTTTGTTTAGCCATCTTCCTCAGATCGGTCTTTCACATTATGTCGCGGAGCTTCTATGCTTTCCAAGATACTAAGACGCCCTTACTAGTGTCACTGGTGACCTTAGCTGTCTCGGTCGGGCTGGAGATTTGGCTGGTCTTCGGCTGGCATATGGGGGCGGGGGGTATCGCTTGGGCACAAGTGATCTGGGCGCTTTTGGAACTGACCAGCCTAACGGTACTAATCTTGCGTCGGGTACCGAACCTATTTGATAGTGAGTTCTGGCACAAGATCAGTCAGATGCTGATTGCTTGTGGTGTGATGTCGGTCGTTACTTACTTGATGGTACAGCGGATCAACCTGAAGTTTGAGAATCAGAATATGATCATGGTATTAATCCCGTTAGCTGTTATCGGGACGGTCAGTATCCTGGTTTATCTTGGTGCATCTCGACTGCTAAGGATTGAAGAGGCGGAGCCGATCATCGCTAAGTTAGGTCGAATAGTGAGCGGGCGCTTCATGCTGGGTAAAGATAAATGAGTAGTCTGGCGAACTTGCGCAACTTTTGCATCATTGCTCATATCGATCATGGTAAGTCGACCCTGGCTGACCGGATGATGGAGCTAACCGGTACAGTGGAGAAACGAGCTATGAAACAACAGCTGCTTGACTCGATGGAGCTGGAGCGGGAGAAGGGTATCACCATTAAGCTGTCGCCGGTTAGAATGCGCTACCGGGGCTATGACCTTAATCTAATTGATACGCCGGGGCATGTTGATTTCTCTTATGAGGTGTCACGCTCGCTGGAGGCTTGTGAAGGGGCGGTGCTAGTGGTTGATGCTACTCAGGGCATCCAGGCTCAGACTCTGACTAATGTTTATCTGGCGATGGAGGCTAATCTGACTATCATTCCGGTGCTTAACAAGATTGATTTGCCGGCTTCAGATACAGCCAAAGTCAGCGCTCAGCTCATCAGTCTACTGGGCTGTGAAGAGGCGGATATCATCAAAGTCAGTGCTAAGACGGGGCAGAATGTTGACCAGGTGCTAGAGGCGATCATCAAGCGTATTCCGGCACCGCAGGGCGACCAAGCGGCACCAACCAGAGCGCTAATCTTTGACAGCTACTACGACGATTATCGGGGTGTTGTACTGTATGCGCGACTAGTTGACGGGCGGCTGGCTAAAGGTGCTTCTATTCGGATGATGGCGACCGGGGCGAAGGCATTAGCACTGGAAGTAGGACACCTGGCGCCAGGCATGACGGCCGATTCAGCTCTGACGACTGGTCAGATCGGCTATATCGTGACCAACCTCAAGACGACTCGGGAGGCTCGGGTTGGCGACACGGTAACGATCGGGTCGGGTGAGCCAGACTCGACTAAGATCAAGCCCCTGCCGGGCTATCGGGAGGTCAAGCCGTTCGTCTATGCCGGCTTTTTCCCTACTTCTAATGAATACTACGATGCTCTGAAGGAAGCGGTCGAGAAGCTGAGTTTGAGCGATAGCGTTTTACACTACACGCCTGAGAATTCGCCGGTACTGGGCTTTGGCTTGAGGCTTGGTTTCCTAGGGCTACTTCATATGGATATCGTGCGAGAGAGGCTAGAGCGGGAGTACGGGCTAGAACTCATCGTCACCAATCCCTCGACCAGCTATCAGGTCAAGCTAACCGATGGCACAGCGCTAACCATCGAATCGGCTGACGAGCTGCCTGATCGGAGCAAGATAATTAGTATTGCTGAGCCGTGGATTGGTGGTGAGATAGTAGTGCCGGTTGATTACGTTGGTTCGGTCATTCAACTGATCGTCAAGAAGCGAGGGTTGCAGAAGAGCATTAGCTACATCGGTGAGCGAGCGGTGATTGATTTCGAAGCACCGATGGCGAATCTGCTGACTGATTTTTATGATCAGCTCAAGAGCTTGACCTCGGGCTATGGGACATACAATTACGACCTGATTGGCTACCGAGAAGGTGATCTGGTGCGGGTTGATTTCTACGTAGCTGGTGAATTGGTGTCGGCGCTCAGTCTGATGTGTCATCGCTCCGAGTCGGCTAAGCTAGGACGAGAAGTAGTTCGCAAATTAAAGGAGGTAATTCCTAGGCAACAGTTTGCCGTCAGCTTGCAGGCGGGCATTGGTGGTAAGTTTATTGCTCGAGAAGATTTATCATCTTATCGCAAGGACGTCACGGTCAAGATTCATACCGGAGATCCCGACAGACGAGCCAAGCTGCTTGATAAGCAACGGCGAGGTAAAAAGCGGATGAAACGCTTTGGTAAGGTTGACATCCCTGCCGATGCTTTCACGGTGATGCTCAAGCGAGACTGAGTGAAAGGCGACGTCCTACTGACAATTTAGGTGACTTGCCACCGGAATTGTCAGTAGGAATATATTCGACTACTGTTAGTGCGAACAACCACATATGTTTATTGTATGGATTTTAACCGTTTCTTCCGGTGGGTAACCCAACTTATGGGCTAACGATTAGCAAATGGGTAACCTTATTTATGAGATAATGCGTAGTATAGCAAGATTACTAATGGCTGTCATTCAGTATGAGCGGACAGAGTTTCTCGTTCAGTTTATGCTATTATTCACTACATAGGGGATATAAATCATGAGTACCATAGAGCCAAAGAAACGAAGACACTTGGGGCGCTGGATCATTGTCATGATACTATGCCTCCTGATAGGCAGGTTCTTTTATGCTGTATTTTATAAAGATATTTATTGTGGCGGAGAGCAGGCAAAAATGGTCAAATACCTAGAGAATAAATATGGGAAAAAGTATGTGACTAAGAATTGTCATATTAACATGGCCGGGATGTGGATGAAAAAGTTCTTTGCTGCTGATGCACATGAAGTGAATGATGCCAGCCTCACCTTTGAGGTGGAGGGCAATAATGGTCGCTATCACGATACATTTATTACTACATATTATAACAATCAAGAGGAGGCGCTACTCGGAGACTTCATTAAGAAAAGCAACATGGACGTGGTGAAATATTACTCTAGCATGAGTATAAAAGGCAACTTGGAAGATAAACTAATGAAACTTCCGCCAATTGATCAAGTATTACAGAATTATGGTAATGAGATGATATATAGCATCAATGTCGTGACAAATGGTGAATCACCAAACAATGATGACCTAGAGAACGTCAATAAACTGCTACAGTATGCTCGGTCAAGGAATTATAATGACTATGCGGTAAGGTATACTATTAATTCAATAAATTATAACTCACGCTACATTTGTCAACTTTACGGAAAGCAAGAAAAACTAAATTCAGGTGTGAACAAGGGTTGTTTTAAGAATTATAAAGGAAGGGAGTAGTATGCCACTAACATTAGAATAGTATTTGGCGCTAAAGCTTAAATAAAGTAGCGGAGGGTAATGAGGATAATGTGAGTTTTATTAACGAAAAGCTGAGTAAAGAAGAAGCGAGAAGTCTAGTAGAGAGATACGGTATATCGAATCCGTGGCCTGATGAAGATAACTATTTTATAAATAACTTATATCGGTGTACTCATGATTCAGACAAGAACGCATTGTTCGGCTTGGTTCGGCCCTCTTCCGCCAACGTCATCAATGGCAATGGTACGGTGCATGATCCTGACGGACTAGATGGTGTCGGTGTGCTGATCTGGCAAGATAACGTCATCAGAATAGACTACTACGAAGACCTCATGGAAGAACGAAGAGAAGTACTGGTAGTAGCAACTAAAATAATCGCACCAAGCAGACTAAAAGGCAGAGATGAAGAGATCATCAAGCTACTAGGTGACGCTATAACCACCTTTCTAACATTCAACTTACCTCCCGCAAACCAAAATGACAAGTACACCCTCAAACCAACTGATATTGATCTGTCAACACTTTTCTAGACAATTATTTTAGAAAGCGCAGTGCGATCGGT